>Ga0137403_10008999_pt1 | contig 11129 bp, 9 predicted proteins | sample CZOMad2_1_16fung_FD_122057 | JGI IMG/M metagenome (GOLD analysis project Ga0137403, IMG submission 122057) | Vadose zone soil fungal communities from Angelo Coast Range Reserve, California, USA - CZOMad2_1_16fungal (Hybrid Assembly) | ecosystem: Environmental > Terrestrial > Soil > Vadose zone...
AACGCTGTGAGAAGAACGCGCAGGGCGCGCGGCCGCACCTCGCGGACGCGGGCCAGGAACTGCAGGCCGGTCATCTCGGGCATGCGCTGGTCGGTGATGACCAGGTCGATGTCGTGAATCATGGCCATCTCGAGGGCGCGGACCGCCGATGTGGCCGAGTGCAGGGCGATGTCGGATTCGGTCTCGAATACGCGCCTCGCCAGGTTCAGCGCCAGGGGTTCGTCGTCGACGACGAGGAGGCGGTAGGAGGGTTCCGACATGGCGCGAATGTTACCACCATCATTGATCGCTGCCCAACGGACCGATATCCTTCGGATCATGGGTCGGGGGAAACGTCCAAGTGCGCTTTCGAGCGCCGTCGCCGCCGCGCGCGTCGTCGTGGCCCCACGTCCCGATCCTCGAGTAGGCGCCGAGCTCAGTCGAACCTTCTCCACGCGCACCATCGTCGCCTGCTGGGTGGCGCTGGTGATCATCCCCATCACCATCGTCGCCTACGACGGCGCGTACTATCGGGACAAGCTGCCGAAGGGCATCGTCGCGGCGGCGGTCGTCGATTCGCTCATCCTGGTCCTGCTCTTCTGCGTGCGGCGGTACGCCTTCAATCGCTATCCCTGGCTGCCCTTCGCCGTGCTTGCCGGCGTGCTCTGCAACGCCGCCGAGTCGGCCAACCTCCTGCTGACGGGAGTGGGAAAGACCGAGTTCCTCTTTCCCTACTACCTGATCATGTTCGGCACCGCGATCCTCTTTCCCGCTCCCCTTCCGGCGGTGATCGCCACCGTCGGGCTGCTGCCGCTCGGGTACCTGGGTCTGGCCCTCACCACTGGCCAGGAGCTGGGCGACAAGCAGTTCGTTTCCAACCTCATGCTGCTGGTCGATACCGCGCTGATCGCTTGCATCGGCAACCGGGTGGTCACAAACCTCTTCCTGCGCGAGGTCACGCTGCGCATCGACCTGGAAAAGGCGAACGAGCGCCTGCGCGAGCTGGACCGGCTCAAGAGCGAGTTCTTCGCCAACGTGAGCCACGAGCTGCGCACGCCGCTCACCCTGATCCTGGCCCCGGCGGCATCGCTCTCGCGCCAATCGCATGGACCGCTCGCTCCGGGACAGCGCGTCTTCGTCGAGACCATCCACCGCAACGCCACCCGCCTTCTGCAGCTGATCAACGACCTGCTCCTGCTGGCGAAGCTGGAATCCGGCGAGCCGCGGATCGACCGGGTCCCGGTGGACGTCGGCTCCACGGTCTTCCGGCTGACCCGGGAAGCGCAGGCGTACGCGCATTCCCTGGAGCTGGAGCTCGAGGTGGAGGTCGAGCCTGGCGGTCCCTTCGTCTGGAACGGGGACGAGCGCCACCTGGACCGCATCGTCCTGAACCTGATCTCCAACGCCTGCAAGTTCTCGCGGCCGGGTGGGGTGGTGCGGGTCGGCGTGGGCAGCGACCGGGAAGGGATCTGGCTCAGCGTCAGCGATCAGGGCGTCGGCATCGCCCCGGAGGATGTGGACCGGATCTTCGACCGGTTCGTGCAGGTGGAATCCTCGGCCAGTCGGAGATCGCAGGGGACCGGGATCGGCCTCAGCATCGTCAAGCAGCTGGTCACGCTCCACGGCGGCCGCATCTCCGTCCAGAGCGAGCCTGAGCGCGGGTCCACCTTCCTGGTGCACCTCGCCGCCGTCCCCCGGGTCTCCGCCCGCAGCGGGCCGTACACCTCTCCCGAGGTACAGAAGGTGAAGCTGGAGCCGACCGTGCTCGCTCCGGTGCAAGCGACCGGGACCTCGGGCCCGCGCGTCGCCGTGGTGGAGGACAACCCGGACCTGCTCGCCTTCCTGGCCCAGGAGCTCGGGCGCTGGTATCGCATCTCGCCCTTCCCCGACAGCACCGAGGCGGTGCGAGCGATGGTGGCGGACCCTCCCGACCTGATCGTCTCCGACATCATGATGCCAGGGCTCGACGGCATTGCCCTGGCGCGGCGGATCCGCGCCGCTCCGGAGACGGCCGAGGTGCCGGTGCTCCTGCTCTCCGCGCGCGAGGAGGTCGACGCCAAGCTGGCCGGCTTCGAGGCGGGCGCCGACGACTATGTCCACAAGCCGTTCGACATGCAGGAGCTGCATGCCCGGATCGAGCTCCATTTGCGCCTGCGCGCCCAGGCCCGGCAGCTGCGCGAGGCGCTCGAGCAGCTGAAAAAGGCGGAAACCACGCTGGTGCAGAGCGAGAAGATGGTCGCGCTGGGCCGGATGATCGCCGGCGTTGCGCACGAGATGAACAACCCCATCCATTTCCTGCGCGGCAACCTCGCCCTCTTGCGCAAGCGGCTGCCGCTCGATGGCGCCGGGCCGTTGCTCGTGGACATCGACGAGAGCGTGGAGCGAATCACGGCCGTCACCCGGCAGCTCCTCCTCTTCGGCCGCAAGCAGAGCTCCGATTCGTCTGCCTCGGTCAGGCTTTCGGAGGTGGTCCCGCTGGCGGTGAAGATGATCGCGCCGCACACGCCGAAGGGCGTGCGCATCGTCCAGCAGGTGGACGGCGAGGTGGTGCGCGCCAACCCGCAGGACCTCTTCCAGGTGATCCTGAACATCGTCCACAACGCGGTGCAGGCGGTGAATCCCGAGAACGGCGAGGTGCGAATCGCCGCGGTGAGCAGGGGCGATCGGGTGGAGCTCTCGGTGATCGACAACGGCTGCGGGATCAGCAAGGAGAACCTCTCCCGCATCTTCGACCCGTTCTTCACCACCAAACCGCCCGGCTCGGGCACGGGGCTCGGCCTCTCCATCGTGCAGGAGCTGGTCGCCGCCCAGCAGGGGACCGTGCGGGTGGAGAGCGAGCCGGGACGCGGGACCACCGTGGCGGTGTCGCTGCAGGCGGTGCCCGCATGAATCGCGTCGCCCTCCTCCTGGACTCGGCCCTGCGCAACGCCTGGGCCTTCGAGGAGCTGCCCTGGCATCTGGAAGTCGATCCGGAACGCCACGTCTTTCCCTGGGAGAGCTTCTTCGCCGCCGGCCTGCGGCAGTTCCGGGCGATGAGCGCTCCGCAGCGGCATTCGTTCGTCTTTCGTGAAACCTGTTTCCACCTCTCCAATCTATTGGTGGGCGAGCGCAGCGGCGAGCATCTGATCGCGCAAGTGCTGGTGCTCACCGCCAAGGAACGGCCGGCCCACCGCGAGATCCTGGCGCTGATGGCGCAAGAGGAGGCAAAGCACTTTCTCGCCCTGCAGCGGTACCTCTCGCAGAAGGCCGGCGTGCTCTACCCGCCCTGCTCGAAGCTCCAGTCTGCGCTGCACGCGATCGAGGCCTGCGCGTGGCCGGAGATGAAGGTGTTGATCGGGCAGGTGGTATTCGAGTGGAACGCGGCCTCGCTGCTGGCGACGCTCGTGACCAAGGCGCGCGAGCCGCTGCTGGCGGCCGTCTTGCGAGTGAACCTGAGGGACGAAGCGCGCCATCTCGCCTACAGCCAGGAGTTGCGCGAGCCGCTCGCGAAGGTGATCGCCGGAAGGACCGCCCCGGAGATGGAGGACCTGGTGTTCGAGAGCATCCGCGCCAGCGTCGCCGCCCATTTCGCCGAGCCGGTCTGGGACGAGCTGGGCCTCACGGCGCGACAGATGCGTCGACACGCGCTGCAGCGACTGGAGCATCTCGGCATCCTGCATCGCTACCGCACGCTCGTGCCGGATCAGCTGGAGCGCTGCGGGTTCCCCACGCGCCACCTCAGGCGCCGACTCGGCCAGGGATTGGTCAAGGGGCTGATCTCGAATGCTTGAGCCCATTACGGCGCGGCTGCTCTCCCGCGCGGAGCGGGAGCCAGACCGGGTCGTGGTTCATCTCTTGCGTAGCGCCGCGCGTGGAGTGTTTCGCGACGAGCCCGTCACGCTCGGAGAATGGGTCCGCGGCGCAGGCACCTGCGCGGCCGCGCTCGCGGCGAGCGGGCTCGGACGGGGCGATCGCGTTCTGCTCTGCGTGCGCACCGGGCGCTCCTTCCTCGAGGGCTTTCTCGGCGCGTCCATCATCGGCGCGGTTCCCGTCCCCCTGCCCTCGCTGGAGGGATTCGCGCGGCCGGCAGCCTTCGTGAAGAGGCTCACCAGCGTAGTCCGGGATGCGGGCCCCTCGGCCGTTTTCGTCGACCCCCGGACGGCGGCACACCTGCGCGACTCCGGACTGCTGGACCCGGGCCTGCCGGTGATCGAGCCGCGCTCGCTCGACCATCGGCCCGCGCCCGATCCCCGGCCAGCCACCGGCGACGAGCCGGCCCTCATCCAGTACACCTCGGGCAGCACGGGCACGCCCCGCGGCGTGGTCATCACCGCCGCCAACCTGGCGGCCAACGTCGACGCGATGGGCAAGGCGCTCCACCTGGGCGACGACGATCGCGTGGTCTCTTGGCTGCCGCTGTATCACGACATGGGCCTGATCGGGGGGTTGCTCGCGCCCGTCGCCTACGGCGCGGTCTGCTGGCTGCTCTCGCCGCTGGAGTTCATGCTGCGGCCGGCAAGTTGGATGCAGGCGGTCTCCGAGGCGCGCGCCACCCTGACCGTGGCGCCGAACTTCGCGTACGGGCTGGTGGCACGGAAGGTCTCCGACGAGGACCTGAAAGGCCTCGACCTGTCCATGCTGCGCGCGGCCATCAACGGTGCCGAGCCGGTGGACCCGGCCGTCGGCGAGGCCTTCTGCGCCCGACTGGCGCCGATGGGCTTTCGGCCGTCCAGCTACTTCCCCGTCTATGGCCTCGCCGAGTCCACGCTTTCGGTCGCGTTTCCTCCGCTCGGGCGTGGGTTGAAAATCGACCACGTCCGCCGGGAGAAGCTGGCCGACGGCTACGCAGTCCCTGCGCAGCCCGGGCCGGGCACCATGCCGCTGGTCTCGGTGGGCAGCGCCATCGACGGCCACGAGATCACCATCGTGGGGCCCGACCACGTTCCACTCCCGGAGCGGCGGGTGGGCCAGATCTGGGTTCGAGGCCCCAGCGTCTCGCCTTGGTACTTCGAGCAGCACCATGCCGTGCGGGAGCGGCGCACCTCGCTGCGCACGGGCGACGTGGGCTACCTGGCCGACGGCGAGCTGTACGTCGTCGATCGGCTGAAGGACCTGGTGATCGTCGCGGGTCGCACCTACTCGCCCTCGGACATCGAGCGCGCCGCGGAGGCGGTCGACGGCGTGCGCGCGGGCCGATCGGTGGCCTTCGGGGTCACCGACCGCGATCTCGGCACCGAGTCGCTGGTCCTGCTGGCGGAGGTGCTCCCGCGCAGTGCCCAGGATCTGGAGGCGCTCGCCGGGGAATTGCGCATCGCGGTGGCGGAACAGATCGGGCTGGCGCCCTCGGCGGTGTGCCTGCTCAAGCCGGGGTCGCTGCCGCGGACCTCCAGCGGCAAGCTGATGCGCCGCGACGCCCGCGACCGCTACTTGAGCGGAGCGCTCGACGGCGCGGCATCGCTCAGGCCGATGTTCCTCCGCCGCCTGATCCACGCCGCGGCGGAGGCATTCCTGCGCTTCATGGCACGCCGCCGGGCCTCTCAGGGCTGAGCGCGACCGAGGACGCGGGCGGCGGCCCTGGCGGAGGCGCTGCGGCGCGACGCGACGTAGCGCAGCAAGCCGCCGTGGACGACGGGAAAACCGAAGAGGGCGTGGGCGAGCACGTCTGCCTGCGACGGATGCGTGAGCTCCCCTTCGTCCAGAGCACGGACGCACTCGGTCGCCAGCGCCGCCGATACGCGTTGAGCGATGCCGCGCGCCGATCCGCCGGGCCGGAGCCTGTCCGCGAGCGCTTTCGGGAGGCGATACCCGAACTCGTGCAGCCCGCGCCGCGCCGGCGCGGAGCCGACCGCATCGCGGAATGCCCGGAGCAGCCGCTGGCTGACGAATCGCTCCCGCGCCCTTGTCACCACCGGCGCCAGACCGGCCTGCTCGAGGACCTGGAAGAGCGGGGCGCCGCGGCGCCACGGTCTCCCGTCGGCGGCAGGGACCAGCTCGATCACGGGCGCTGGTTCATCCGGGAAGGGCAGGAAAGCGGCGCAATCGCCGCCGGTCCGTGGACCCGCGCCGAGAACGCAGGTGAACGCGCCGGGAACGCGGGCGGCGGCGAACGCGATGGAGCCCTTCGGCCGCAAGTCGATCCCGGGAAGGTGGCGCGAAGAGAGGATCCCCAGAAGCTTCCTCAGCGGCGGGGTCCGTCCAGCGACGCTGAGCGCCAGGCGGCGCGGACGCTCGAACGACGCGCTGCCGATGGCGTGCGCCTTCGCTGCCTGGCGGACGAAGAAGAACGACATCGCGCGCTCGGATTCCTTCCTTCCCAAGCTGCGCCAGAAACTGGTCAGCTCCTCGCGCAGCCCGTTCTCCAGGCGGTAACCGCGCTGGAACGGCAGCCTCGCGAGCCGCACGCACTCGCGCGCCAGCCGGCGCTCAGGCCCCGGCAGCTCCTCGAGGCGAGGAGGCCTTGACACCGGCGCGGTCCGGGGCGCGCGCTTCTGCCACCCTCCGCCGCGCAGGCCGGTGAGAAATGACCGCAGCTCGCCGCCCACGCCCGATTCCGGGGCCAGCCGGTCGATCAGTCCGATGCGGGCGGCGCGCCGCGCGTCCAGGCGGTCTCCGAGGAGGATCTCCATTCCGGCCCGGAGCCCGAGCAGGCGCGGGAGACGCTGGGTGCCGCCGAACAGGGGGATGAAGGAGTAGTCGCGAAGCTCCGGCATGTAGAACTGGGTATCGTAGCTGTCGCGGGCGATGCGGTAGTCGCAGGTGAGCGCGAGCTCCAGGCCGCAGCCGTAGCAGTTCCCCTCGATGGCGGCGATGGTCGGCACCGGCGCCTGGGCGAGGCTGGCGTAGCAGCGCCTGAGCGTGCGCGTGCGTTCCATCGCGGCGCCCTGGGTGTGCGACGACGCCGCGAGCAGCAGGCCCACTCCGTTGACGAAGCTGCCCGGCTTTGCGCTCTGGAGGACGACTGCCCGCGCCCCGGCGGCGAGCCCGGCGCGCAGCTCTCGCTCGAGCTCTTCCGCGACGGCCGGCGTGAAGACGTTGACCGAGGAGCCGCGGGTATCGAGCGTCAGGAAGAGGATTCCACCGCGCAGGGCGCTGGTGCAGCCCGCGATCATCGCTTTTCGGCGAGGAAGCGCGCCAGCGACTCCACGGTCAGATCGCCGGGATCCTCCACGCTGGCGATCCACTCGGGCAGGAAGACCGGGCGCCCGAGCTGCTTCTCCAGCAGCATCGTCAGCTCGACCACCTTGAGCGAGTCCAGGCCCAGGTCCGCCAGGATCGACGCCGAAGGCGTGATCCGCTTGCGCAACTTCTTCGGAACCAGTGCCTGAAGCGCTTGGCGGACCTGGGGAAACAGCTCTGGATCGTGCCTGCGGGAACGCACCACCAGAACGCCACCTCGGGGTAGTGACGCCTACAGAGCGTCGGCGGCGGGGCCGCTTGCTTATAATCGAGCCAGGGACCGGCGGCTGTAAAGCACCCGCCGCGCACGTTCACGCACCCGCCACCCGGTGGGCCGCGTCCCCGGCGGGAAGCGCCGGTGCGGGGGCCTGCGAGAAGGGGCGCAGGAAGTACGTGTAGCCCACGTAGCGGAGCCAGGAGTCCCGGAGCAGCAGGGGATCGATGCGGTGGGCGTGCTCGCCATGCAGCCGCGGAAGCTCCGACCAGTGCACGCCCGGCTTCAGGTGATGCACGGTGTGGTAGCCGTTGTTGAACAGCAGGATGTTGAGGGTCCGGGAGACGAAGTTCCGCGAGTGGTTCCACTCGCTGTACGCATCGGTCTCGATGTGCTGCAGGTAGTTCACTACCTGGATGGAGAAGAGCGCGACCTGCTGGGGGATGAAGAAGAAGAGGAGGGCCTTCCGCCAGTCGATCAGGAGGAGCGCGGCCATCGACCCGAAGAAGACGACGTACTCGGACGCGGCGGCGAGGAAGGCGGGACGATCGCGCTTCCAGAGGTCCTTGAGGAAGGCGTTGATGTCCTTGGTCTGGGCGAAGTTCGTGAGCACTGGGTAGACGAGCAAGGCCGCGAGATGGTTCCCTTCGAACCACTTGGGCGATCGCGAGCTGTCTCCCGGCTTGTTGTTCAGCTTGTGGTGCACCTGGTTGTGCGTCGGGACCCAGGCCACGGCCGGATGCCCGTAGAAGAGCGCGATCACGTAGCTGGTGAGCAGGTTCAACGTCTTCGAACGCCACATCCCGAGGTGATTGTGGTTGTGGCTGATCACCGCGCTGGTGAAGAACATGAACAGCGTCACCGGGTACAGGACCGGATGCAGCCTCCCGGTCTTCCAGTTCACGGCCGTCAGGGCAGCCGTGATCGCGAGATATGCGAGCGTCCTGCGATCTGCGCTGTAGCGTAGCATTCGAGGCCCTCTTGCGACCTGGGGGGATGACACGTCACGGTAGATACAGCGTGTCACCCTTATGTCATGATTTGCCGCTGGTGGCTGCTTTCGAATTCGCCGCTATCCGGAGCGAAGGTCCAGCGGTGCGACGGAGGCGGCGCGGCGACCACACCGTCCACTTGAAACGCATCGTTCCCAGCGGCGACGCTCGCGGGATGCGAACGTGCCCCAAGTGCAAGACGCCGACGCTCGCGCCCCTGGCGGAGGATCGCGCCGACATGCCGGACGTCGTGCCGCCCTCCCGCTGCACACACTGTCAAGGCGTGTGGCTGCCTCACGAGGCGATCGAGCAACACCTGGTCCCCGCGTCGGTCGACACGGAGCGCGCTGCGCCGGTGGCGGACGGACTGGCCGGCTTCTGCCCGCGCTGCAAGGGGCTGCTGGTGCGCGCGCGGGTGGAGGGACGGCAGCCGTTCCACCTCGACCGGTGCCCGGCCTGCGCCGGCGTGTGGTTCGACGCCGGCGAATGGGCGGCAGTCGCCAGCAGCGAGTGGCTGACGCACCTCGATGATCTCTGGGACCCGGTGTGGCGCCGCCGCGTCCGCGAGCGCCGGGCGCACGCCCGGCATCTCGAGGAGATCGAGCGTGCGCTCGGTCCAGAGACGCTGGAACGCCTCCGGGCAGCCGTGGCCGCGCTCCGGAATCATCCCATGCGCTCGCTCGGGCTTTCGTACCTGATCGAGGAGCTGCGTTCTCCCCGCTGAGTCTGTCCGTTCCCCGACAATGCGTGCGCCCGCAACCAGCCGTCGCCATGTTGGGAAGAAGACGGCGGGGAGGGGCAAATGGGCGGAATTGCCAGGGTCGTAGGGCTGTGCAGCGCGCTTCTGGCCTGCACCTCTGTGAAGATGGTCCAGCGCGAGGGTTGCTGGGTCAAGCAGACCGAACGCACGCTCGGAGGCAGCACCGAGGAGCTGGGATTCTGCGCGAAAGCGCGGCCGCAGTGGGCCGAGGATCGCCTCGCGCGGCTGGTGCAGGAGTGCATGGCGCAGGCGGACTATCGCTGGGAGAACCGCGCGCTCGCGGCCTGGACGCGGAACGAGCCGATTCCCCCGCCGGACTCGGACGAGCAGATCGCGAAGACCTGCATGGGCCAGGCCGCCTCGGCGCTCGGTCTCGAGGCCCAGAACGACGCGCTGAAGTCGCGGCTGTCGGACCTGAGCCAGGACCGGGAGGCGCTGCGCAACGACGCCGAGAAGGACCGCCAGTTCCTGGAGCAGAGCAGCGACAAGATGATCGACGCGCTCGGAGAAGCGGCGAGGAAGCCGCCTCCATCCGCGGTGGCTACCGCGACCAGCACGGGCACCGCGAAGACCGAGAGCGATCTGCGCAGCGCGCAGCAGCCAGGAGAGCCGCCGCCGCCGATGACGGTGGTGCTCGCCGCGCCGCCGGCCACGACCACGGTGGTGGCCGCGCCCGCCGCTCCGGCGGCTCCGAAGGCGGCCGGGGCACCCTGCGCGCCGAAGGCGAAGTCGAACAAGCCGCCGGACAAGAACGCGCCGGCCTGTGAGAAGGCGGCGCCGCCCGAGCCGCAGCCTGCCGATGCGACCGCGGCGCGCGACCCGCGAAGAGCTGATTGACGGTGAGCATCCAGGGACGCGGACGAGCTTCCGTCCGCGCCCCCAGGCCCCCCGAACCGCGGCTGCACGACACCGGGCCGAGCGCGCCACGGCGGATCAGGACGCCGGTTTCTCGGAGTCGACGATCGCCTGCGGGCTTCGCGGCGGCGCCACGGCCGGATCGGACGGACCGATCAGGAGCGAGATGGTGTATGCGGCCGCGACCATCCAGGCGACGATCAAGGCCGCGGGAAAACCCCATTCGCGCAGCGTTTCCATCTGCACTCACCTCCCCTGGCGGGCGTAGAGCATCGGGCGTGCCAGCGAGGGCAGCCCGGGAAAGCGGAGGGAGGCGCGTTTCCGACTTGGTGCAACGGGTGGCGCCACGCGAGCGCTACCCTGGTCATCAGGGCGTCAATTCCCGAAGATGCGCGGCCACGCACCGGCGGAGCACGTCGAGGTCGTAGCCGCCCTCCAGCATGGACACGATCCGTCCTCCGGCGTGCTTTGCCGCGACCGCTCGCACCTGCCCGGTCACCCAGGGATAGTCCGCGTCGGAGAGCCGGAGGAAGGCCATGCCGTCGTCGCGATGCGCATCGAATCCCGCGGATATGAACAGCATCTGCGGCCGGAACCGGTCCAGCGCGGGAAGCCACTCCTGCTCGACGGCGGCGCGGAGCTCGCGGCTCCCCGCGCCTGCCGCGAGCGGCACGTTCACCATCCGGTCCGAGCGGCCTTCGACGCCGCTTCCCGGGTAGAACGGGTGCTGGAAGATCGAGACCATCAGGACGCGGGGATCGTCCCGGAACATGTCCTCGGTGCCGTTGCCATGGTGGACGTCGAAGTCGACGACGGCGACGCGCTCGAGCCCGTGCTGGGCGAGCGCGTGAGCCGCGCCCACCGCCACGTTGTTGAAGAAGCAGAATCCCATCGCCCGCGCACGCTCCGCGTGGTGCCCCGGCGGCCGCACCGCGCAGAAGGCCGCCTCGGCCTTGCCGCCGACTACGAGATCCGTTCCGAGCACCGCCGCTCCAGCCGCCCGCAGCGCCGCCTGGAGCGTGTGCGGGTTCATCGCCGTGTCTGGGTCCAGCTGGACCAGGCCCGAGGAGGGCGCGAGCCGCTGCAGCGCGTCGAGATACGCGGGATCGTGCACCCGCGAGAGCTGCTCGCGGGTGGCGAGCGGCGCCTGGTGGCGCGAGGTGACGTAATCCAG
>Ga0137403_10009000_pt1 | contig 11129 bp, 8 predicted proteins | sample CZOMad2_1_16fung_FD_122057 | JGI IMG/M metagenome (GOLD analysis project Ga0137403, IMG submission 122057) | Vadose zone soil fungal communities from Angelo Coast Range Reserve, California, USA - CZOMad2_1_16fungal (Hybrid Assembly) | ecosystem: Environmental > Terrestrial > Soil > Vadose zone...
ACTTCGTTGCTATCGGCGCCTCTGCGGCCGAGAAGTAGGCCGAGCAGGTTGTGTGCGTCGGCGCGGTCTGGTTTCGCGGCGAGTGCTTCGTGGATACTGGCGGCGGCTGTATCCCAGTCTGGCGCGGAGCCGGAGGGGGCAGGGATGTTGAGTCCGCCTTCAAATTGTCCGATGGCCCTGTCCAGATCGTTGGCGCGAAGGAAGAGAATTCCGAGGTCGACGTATACGGCGGGGGAGGAGGGAAGGAGGGAGATTGCGCGTTGCAGGGCTGATTGCGCGTCCTTTAGTTGGTTGGTATCCCGGAGAGCGGTTCCGAGAAAGGCATAGCTGGGGCCGGCTGCTGGATCAAGGCGGACGGCTTCTTGCAGCTCGGAGATAGCTTTCGTCTTCGAGCCGCTGTACCAGAGGGCGACGCCGAAATTGTAGTGGGCGTCAGCAAGGTCGGGCTGGAGGGTGACGGCTCGCTGGAGGTGGACGAGCGCGGAAGTCAGCTCGCCTTGTTGGCCCAGGATGAAACCGAGAAGGTTGTGCGCCTCCGCATGGGTGTCGTCTTTACGCAAGATTTCGTCGAGGAGTTGTTCGGCTTCTTTGAGATTGCCTTGTGCTGCGGCTTGCAGTGCGCGTTTATAGGGATCATCCATCGTGCTGGGCGTGGGCTTGCGAATTTTGTGGAGCGATGCGGCTTGTTGTTTGAGTGCCAGACCTAGCGCGTAGTTACCCTCGCGGGACTCGGGGTCGAGGCGCACGGCGTTTTGGAAGGCCTCGGTTGCTGCGCGCAAATCTCCGCTCTGCTGCAGAGTCTGGCCGAGCGCGTATTGAACGTTGGCATTGTTCGGCTCGTGCTCCGCGACGGACCGCAAATGCACGAGAGCTTCTTTGGCGTTGCCATTTTCGCGGAGGGCTACGGCCAGGTTCATACGGGCCGCAGAATTTTTGGGGTCGAGGGCTAGGGCTTTGCGAAAAATTTCAACCGCTTCGGCTAATTGGCCATTCTTGGCTAGTGCGGAACCCAGGTTGGTGTAAGCGCGCGCGTATTTCGGATCGAGGGAGATGGCTTTGCGGAATTCGGCGGCGGCGCCGGGGAAATCGCCTTGCTCCAGCGTGGCGACGCCTACCCAATTGTGGGCCTCGGCGGACGTGGGACCGAACTTCACGGCGAGTTGAAAGGATTCGAGGGCATGCGGGTAATCGTTGCGATCGCAATAAGCGAGGCCAAGGGCGACGTAGAGCTTGGAGTTGCCGGGATGCTGTTTTATGTCGTCGAGGATTTGAGTGACTGAGGGCGGTTTGTTCTCGCTTACCTGTGCGCGGACAGGCAGGAGTGGGGCGACTAGGAGGACGACTAGGCCTAGGGATCGAGCCATTCTCGCGCGGATGTTCATTGGTCCCAGTTCAAGGTCAAACGCCATGAATATGAGTTCTCGTATGATATCGCAATCACCGCGAGGGAGCCGAAGAGAAACCTGGAAGATTGATGGGTGCTCCCCAAGGTTGCAGGGTTCGGATATCATGGCCTGCCGTGACCTTGATGAGGGAATCGGTGCCGAATTCGCGCCGCCGTGCGGTCCGCGACGTCGTGGTCTACGGCGTGTGCGGCGGCGCGCTCATCGCGGTGCTAAAACTGGCGGAGTATCGATTTCTGGTCGTCGAGCATTCGGTAGAGATTTATGGCGGACTGATCGCGGCGACGTTTGCGGTTCTTGGTATCTGGCTTGGCCGTAAGCTGACTCGAACGGGGGAAAGGATCGTTGGGAAGGAAGTCTCGGTCCGGGCTGGGGAACCCTTCGCGGCGGACGACAAGATACGAGAGGACCTGGGCATCACCCGGCGCGAGCTAGAGATCCTTGAACTGATCGCCCAAGGCATGAGCAATCGCGAGATCGCCGGGAAGCTTTATGTGAGCGAGAACACGGTCAAGACCCATTCGAGCCGAGTCTTCGACAAGTTAGGGGCCAAGCGACGGACGCAAGCGGTGCAGTTCGGCAAGGAATTCGGCTTGCTTCCCTGAATTGGTCACGCGAAGGAATGACTTTTCATCTGCGCGGGCAAAATCACCCAAAAGGATGACGACAGAGTTCCTTCTTTGGCGGTATGGTGTGCCTGGATTTCACGCTTAGCATCTGGGGGACTTACAAAGGAGCGGCTATGGAACTTGGTACATTTTCGGTTAGCTTGGCTGTAAAAGACATTCAAGCTTCGCGGGCCTTTTACGAGAAGCTGGGCTTCAAGGTCTTCGCCGGAAATGCGTCGCAGCACTGGCTGATTCTGAAGAACGGCGCTCACGCGATAGGTCTGTTTCAAGGGATGTTCGAGAAGAACATTCTGACCTTCAATCCTGGCTGGGACAGTAATGCCAGCAAGCTAAATACATTCACAGACGTTCGGGAACTACAGCGCCAATTGAAGGCGCAGGGTGTGCAGCTAACGACCGAAGCAGACGAGACATCCACGGGACCGGCGAGTTTTACGACCGTCGACCCCGACGGTAACCCAATTCTTGTGGATCAGCATGTCTGAATTTGAGTGGGGACACTTATGAAAAAAACCGTAGTAACTTTCGGGCTGATTTCCGGCGTCATTTCCTCGCTGATGATGGTGGCGACAGTGCCGTTCGCGGACAGGATTGGCTTTGATAAAGGCGCCATCGTCGGCTACACGGCCATTGTGCTTTCGTTTTTGCTGGTGTTCTTCGGCATCCGGTCGTACCGCGACAATGTTGGCAATGGGCAGATCACGTTTGGCAAAGCGTTCGCGGTAGGTATCTCCATCACCGTGATTTCGTGCATCTTTTATGTTGTGACGTGGGAAATTCTGTACTTCAATTTTCTTCCCGATTTCATGGATAAATACAGCGTTTACATTGTCGAGAAGCTTAAGGCCTCGGGCGCGAGTGCCGCAGCGGTGCAGGTGAAAGTTCAGGAACTGAAAAAATACAAGGAGCTGTACGACAATCCTTTTTTCAACGCGCTGATGACGTTCATCGAGCCCTTTCCGATTGGCTTGGTTATCACTTTGATTTCCGCGGCGGTCTTGAGGAAGAAGCCGCAATCGCAACCGGCGCAATCGCCCTTGCCGGCATCCTCTTGAAAGTCAGCTGATAATCTATTTTCTGTGGGAGATGATATTAGCTTCACCAGGTCAGACGCACGAGAGACAGGCCTTGCCTCGGCAAGACGAACTGCAAATGTGCGCTGCCATGCTCGAGAGGGATATGTGCGGGTGAAGTGAGAAGCTGCAATTGGGCGGCGCGCTGCAATTGGTCGTATTGCTGGCCGGAAGGAGGTTGCGGGGAGCCCATTTCCTTCCAGGCGGTGAATGCGTTGCTGTGATGGCGGTCGACTCGAAAATGTTCGAGGAGGGCGACGCGTGCCGAATCAGTGAGTCCGGTAACGGCTAGGTCGATTGGCGTAGCTGGAACCTCCACATCCTCGTCGTGGTAATTCCAAAGCATGACTTCGACTTGGTGGCCGTGCCGGGTGGCAATGGCGCGGATGTCGGGCTGGCGCTGCACACCGGCGGCGACGATCAGGTCGATGGGAAGAGCATGAGCGTTAGAGACTTTTACGTGTTCATCGCCGAGCAAACCGAACATCCGGAAAGCGTTTAATACTGGCTTATCTAGTCCATTGGTGGCTAGCTCGCGAAAACCTTCGAAGTAGGGTTGGTCTTCGAACTCGAAGGACCAACTGACGGCGCCGATGATATGGACTTGTTCTTGCGCGGCGAGCGCGTAGGTTGCGGCCAAGGATTCCGCGACGTAGGCGGCGTACAACGCGCCGTTGCGGTATCCATTCTGAGGATTGGTGCGCGCAGAGCATGCTGCGCAGCCTTCAGGGTCGGATTCTCCGAGAATAATTGGAGTGTCGCGCCACTCGGGAAAAGACTTCACGATTTTGAAACCTTGTTGGATGGATGCGAGTTGGCGAGCGAGGCCCATGACGACGTGCCCGTCTTGCCATTTCGGTGAGCCTTTGGGATGGAACAGGATGAAATCGAGCCGCGAGCCAGATTTCTGCGACACGTAGTTGCGCCCATGCGCGCAATGATCGAGAAAACTGCGGAGGAACTCAGCAGCTTTCGGATTGGCGGGGCCGGTAGAATCGGGGCCGCCGACGCGAGCTTCGGGGAGCGCGCGCAGAACGGCGTCAACGGAGTAGTCGTATAGCTTGAAAAATTCATCCTGGGTGCCTTGCCAGTAGCCGATGTCGGGCTCATTCCAAACTTCCCAGAGCCAAGTTTTTACCTCTGCGTCGCCGTATCGTGCGCGAAGATGGCTGACGAATTGAAAGACGAGTTCGGCCCACTTCTGATAATCCTTTGGCGGATAGGCCCAGCCGGTGAAAACGGAGCCTTGCGGAAAATTGTGGCGGTAGGGCTGCGGATGAGTGGAAAGCGCTTCGGGCATAAATCCAATTTCGACCAGGGGCTTGATTCCAGTGGCATGAAAGGTATCGAAAATGCGATCTAAAATTACCCAGCTATATACGGGCTTGCCTGCGGCGTCTTCGGTGTAGACATTGGTGGAGCCCCATTTCAACGAGGCTGAGCCATCGCCGGTGGTTAGCAGATTGTGGACGCGCACGTAGACCGGCGCGGGACTTGCGGCCGCGAGTTCGGCGAGTAATTTCTTGCCGTTGGGCGCGTAGGTGTAGTTGGGCTCGTCGTATCCGAAATAATTCCAGATGGGGATCATTTGGCCATCGGGCTGATCGGCGTGCACTTCGATCGTGGCGGTCGTTTCGGCTTGCTGCGCGCGACTGAGTGTTGTGAAGAGAAGCAGTGATAACGGGGCTAGAGTGAGGCCAAAAGTTCGCAGGGCCGACGAAGATTTAAGAGGCATTGTGGGCGCGAGTATAGGATTGGGGTAAGTCTGTAGCAAGGGCATCGCAGGAGGATTGCAAGGTTGCTGTGTTAGAGTTTCGCGATCGATGCTAATGAAAAACTCGAGGATTTTCAGATACAAACCTGCGCATTTGTCGTTCGCTTTGCTTCTCTGCGCTGTCTATTTGTTTGACCATTCGGTTCTTCGCGCGCAGGAGCGTGGAGATTCGCTTCCTGCCAACATTGATATCCGTGCGGATCAAGTCGAGGGTCAAATAAGCCCTCAGCTTTATGGCCAGTTCGATGAATTCATGTTCGAAGGGGTGAAGCGCGGACTGACAGCAGAGTTGATCCGCGATCGAGGTTTCGACGAGGCGCCTAACGCGATTGGATTGCCGCGGGATTGGGGGCGAGAGCCGGATGATCGCAACGATGATCCGGGGCTACATTTTGGGTGGGACGATACGATCTACTATGTAGTCCGCCACGATTTCGTGCGCGCGCCTGCCGAGCATTCGTTACGGGTCGAACTTTCCGCAGAAGACGGCCAGCGGCGCGGAATCCACCAGAGTGGCGTTCCGATTCGGCGGGGAGTTCCGTATCGCGGCTATCTTTGGATTAAGACGGACGGGTTCACCGCTCGTGTCGATGTGGCTTTGGAGGCAGATCGCACGGGAGGCGGATCCTACGCGTCTGCCGAGGTCAAAGATGTTTCCGGAGATTGGAAGAAATATGAATTCACACTTACACCTTCCAAGAGCGATGCGTTGGCAAAATTCGTGGTTCTGTTCCGGGGAAAGGGCCGACTGTGGGTCGACCAGGTCTCGCTGTTGCCCGGCGATGCCATCGATGGTGTGCGAGCCGATGTTTTCGAGAAGATCAAAGCGTTGCGTCCTGCGTTCATTCGGTGGCCGGGCGGGAACGTGGCGCAGGATTATCACTGGATGTGGGGAATTGGGCCGCGGGATCAGCGTTTTACGTGGACGAATCTTTCGTGGGGGAACGAGTTGGAGCCGAGCGACTTCGGGACGGATGAATTCGTACGTCTTTGCAGGAGAGTTGGAGCGGAGCCGTCGATCACCGTCAACGTAGAAGGGCCTGGCGCCTCGGCAGATGAAGCCGTGGCCTGGGTCGAATATGCAAACAGCCCGTCGTCTTCGAGCATTGGGGCGATGCGCGCGATGCACGGCAATCCGGAGCCATTCAAGGTGAGGTATTGGGAAATTGGGAATGAGATCTGGGGAGACTGGGTGCGTGGACACAGCGATGCGAATACGTATGTGGCGAACTACAAACGTTATGCTGCCGCGATGTCCGGCGTAGATCCATCAATCCGCCTGATCGCCGTCGGCGAGAACAATATGGATTGGAACCGCACGGTGCTTGGGGCCGCGGGATCGCAAATCGATTATCTGGCGATCCATCATTATTACGGTGCGGCAGAGATGGGCGGTGATCCTTCTAACTTGATGGCTCACCCGCTGTCGTATGAACGTTTCTATAAGCAAGTCGTTGAGGTTATGCGCGAACTTGTTCCTGCCCGCACCATCAGGCTGGCGATCAATGAATGGAATACTGCGCTGCCCTTGCCGCGGCAGCATTCGATGGAGTCTGCATTATATGCAGCGCGGCTGATGAACGTATTTGAGCGCAGCGACATTGTGGCGATGAGCGCGGTGTCCGACATGGTGAATGGGTGGTCGGGAGGAGTGATTCAAGCCAGTCGCGACGATGTATTTGTGACTCCGACGTATTTGGTGAATGAGCTTTACAATCGGCGGCTGGGTGCGGCACGGCTGGCAGCGCGGGTGAGCAGTCCCACGTTTGATACAAGCAAAGAGTGCAAAGGCGTGCCCTACTTGGATGTGGTGGTCAGCCGTAGCAGTGATGGTCAGAACCTTTTCATAAAGGCGGTCAACACAAACCCGCAGAAATCATTGCGTACGACTGTGCATGTCGGCGGTGTGGGGCTTGCTTCCAGTGCAGTGATGGAAACGATCAATGGGCGTTCGATGAGCGCGGCGAACAGCTTTGCGACTCCTAACGCGATTTCGACGCACGTGGGGATGATTAAGACGGGATCGGACTTTGTGGTTGTTTTCCCTGAACACTCGATTTCGGTAATCACACTGAAGGTTCTACGTTCACACACGAAATCGAACCAGTGAGGCGAAGATTGGCGTCGGGTTGAAATCATAGAAGAATTTACCGTAAACTGTTGAACGTTAAGTGCATTGCTGTGCGCCCGTAGCTCAGTTGGATAGAGCGTCTGGCTACGAACCAGAAGGTCGGGAGTTCGAGTCCCCCCGGGCGCACCACTTTCCTCTTAGCTCTCAAGCGTTTACAACTCTCTTTTGTTCAACAACGGTCTCGATTTTAGGTTCAATAGGTATAACAATGGCCCTTTTGCGCCTGGGCACGCGCCTATCCGAACCCAATGTCGAGGGAACATTGAAACCGAGTCCAGCAGCTTCCGCTTCCGCTTTGCGCTTCGCCACGTCGTGCTTGATCGCGTCGTAGTGCTCCGACATACCCTCGGAACCCCAGCCTAGCCAGAAGTTGATGATCCCCATCGGGCACTGGGTGAAGTTTCGGAGGTGCGTGTCACGGAACCGGCGAAATGCGTGGTTGCCAGATTTCGGGAAGCCGACGCGCTTCAATGCGGGGTGGAGGTGGCGGCGAAGTATGTTGGATTGCCAAAGCTGCTTCCCTGTACCGGAGCAGAACAGCAGACCTGACTTACGTTCGCCAATGTATTCGAGGAAACAGGCTTCGCGCCTATCATTTGATGCCGTGTGCGATATACGATCTGCCAGCGTGGACGCAGATTCCTGTAGGCATTTGGCATGTTTTCCAGCGAGGTGTGAAGAATCAGGCGCCCCTTCGGCTTTGTGCCGCTCTCTGTTGTTGAAACCGCCTGGCCGTTGTCGAGTTGCAGTTGATCGGGAATCTCGTGCACAACCGGCGAATCGATCCCGGGATAAGGAATGATCGGAGGCAACTCTAGCTTCTTACCCTCATTGAGCACGCGGCCATTGTGAATCGCAAACACTTCAACTTGTTCAAGACAGAGCGTCGATTGCTCGTGCCGCACGGCTTTCGCCACGAACTCATCAGCATCGATCTGTGCCTTATAAAGCCCGACCGGGGATTCGCCCTCAACCAATGTGAAGCTCTTGCGGGCCGCAATGGCGGTCCGCAACGGACCGGGCAAGCCGGCGATTGAAAGACCATAAGGTTCGAGAGCCTGGCGAAGCTCGGCCTCAAAGGAACTGATCTCAATGTCACGGCCCGCTGCCAGACTCGGCATCCAACCTGGGGTTCCGCGCTCAACGGTTCCGAGTTCGCCGTCGAAGCCCTTGCAATTGCGGCGGCGATCTCGGATTCCAAGGATACGCGTCGATCCTACGAACAAGCGATACATGTAAGCTTTCCCGCCATTTCCCTGGGTCTCTTCCTCTTGGAGTGCAGACCCACGGTGTGAGGCTGCCGTATCCTGCCACGTACTCCACGCTGTCGCGTCCTCAAGGGTTGCGCCGCCCACGTCGATGACACCAATCCTGGCTGGCTTGCCGTCACGTGCGTCCTGCAGTAGCAACGCCGCAACGCGATGGTTTTCTGCAACATTGGCGCGGTCCACTTGATACTGGCGCCGCACATTTTTCAACCACTCGGCGATCCCATCGTGGTGCGTTGCGATCCACCGCGTCACTGCCTCTAATGTGCCCTGCTCATGAAAATGAATTGGTTCATTCCGTTCAATGCTCATCTCGAATTCTCCTTAAATTTGCTCGTCTAACCTGCTACACGGACAAATTGTATTATCGTTCGCACGATTGTACAATAGTACGCACGATTAGTAAAGGATAGGACGAATGGACTAGGAGGCTCAAATCGGGATGGGAGAACTGGTTCTACCTGGATCTACTTTGACGGGCGGGTAAAACCGCAGGGACAACGGCCAGTCCGAGGTGAAAATCTGTGGGAGCCGTAACGGGGGCACTTAGGATATGTTCGTGGGCGCCCGCCCGAGCGGGGCACCTGTTTCGCTCTCTCGTTGACGGGAACCTTAGCCCACCGTTGTCGGGCCAATTTCGACGCATGAATGTTCTTCGTCTTTTTCCTCATTCGCCAGCTTGATTTTAGACTGGGCGAGTTCGAGACAAGCGTGCTTTGCAGTCTCAGTTGTTCATTTGGGTACGCATCTGCTGCTAGGGGCGTTTTCGGAGATGCCGAACATTCCGATTGCCTGGTTGGAATCTAGACGATCACTGAGGCAAAGGCACTGGGGAGGTGGATTCGATCCCCACATGACAGTCTGCATCTCCGTTTTTTTCATGTGGATCGCTTAGTGCCGGGGGCAATACAGGGGCACTAAGCCGATCAATCGACTTGTCGATGCGATCGTTAACTGCATCTCGGATTCGCTGCTTGCAGCCGAGATATTTCTCAGTGGTCTGGACCGAAACATGTCCAAGCAGAAATTGGACCTGTTCCAGTTCACCACCAGCAACGTGGCATAATGAAATCATGATGTTGCCGGAAACGGAGTTGAACAATCACGCGCTCTGAGTGCAGATTGAGCTGTTAATACAGATTAAGACTATCGGGCCAGGGGCGCGCTTAAATTGAGTGGAGAATCAAACGAACCGTGAGAATTCGGTGTGCCCGAACCGCGATTTTGAAAGTGTGTACATCCTCCGGCACAATCGGCTTCTGATCTCGTTCGACAGCATCCGTGGCAACGATATCGCTTATCGATAATAGTGGCGTATTGATTATAACGGTACGCGGCTCGCCGCCCAGGTCGATTAATCGCAGAATCGTCCCTTTGCCGTCTTCAGCCGGCTTCCACGTATCGAGTAGGAGATGCGGCTCAGCGCTGCTGCTTCCGGATTACTGCAAGTATCGGCTCGATTCTGCTGGGATGAAAATCGCCAATACGACGCGGCCATCGCTGCCCATTATGTACGGATCGGAAGGGGCCTCGAACTGGATTGCAGCCGATCCTATGTGTTGAGGACCTCAATGCGCAGGGTAACCAACTCCCAAGCGGGTACGCGCACCTGTGTAGGGAGCTGTTCAAGCGGTTGCTCGCGGAGGTTGCTGCGCCAAACCTTGATCGGGCTCCCATCCGTCCAAGTCAAGCCGGCCGTGCGGTCTTCTCCCGCGGCGCCGAAGAGCCGGACAATCCACGCGCTGCCGTCTGCGCTTCGCTTGCACTCCTGCACAAGTACATCATCCTGATCTATGCGCAGCTTCAGCCCCATTCGGGATCGCTGCCCCTGAGCTGAAACAACAGGGGGCTGTGACATGCCAGTCGCAAAACGGCTGGCAGCAGCAGGCTCATAGCCGCCATGCAGACGAAGCGCATACCGAAACTCGACGGGACCATCCTGGTACGCGCGGTAATTCGTTCCCCAATGATTGTTCATGATCCAGGAATAGAACTTCTGCGTCGGCTCAATATGCTTACGCCAGATCTCAGGATAGGTTTGCGAGCCTAGCATGGTAGCCGAAAGAGAGCCGATCTCGACCAGAGGCGCATCAAGTGTTGCACAGGTGACGCCGTACTCTGCATTTGCAACGTCGATCCATCGGCCGACAGGCAACCAGTTCTTGCAAGAACCCGGCAGTTGATCAATTTCAGGACGCATAACCGCGAGTGGAACGTCAATGTGAATCTGACCATTCTCAATGGCAAACGAAAACGCGAATTGCAGGCTTTCTTTAGATTCATGCTGAGCAAAATCTGCGCCAGGCCCGCCTTGGCCTGGATGCGGATTCAAGGGAGCACGTTTCTTATTTACAATATTGGATATTTCAATGCAATCTGCATAGGCCTTCAACCGCACCCGACGAACTAGGTCCACACACCCTGGTGCAGAGGACTCGATACGGATCGTCGCAACGAGAGGGCCGGGTTCCTCGATCGCGATGCGCACAGGCCCGCTCGTGCTCACCTTCGATGTGTCTTTGCCTTCAAGGAATAGGTATTGATTTATTGCCTCGTCCCGGCTGGTGTCCACAAGGTTGCGCGCACTCCTATTGGACCTCAGCTCGACGATGTTGCCGCTTTTGCTGTCGACTGTCGCACGTACAATGCCGTTATCCAGGACTCCGTCCAGCACCGAGACCCGCTTTGCCGGAACATGCGGCGCTGCTGCTGAAAGATGAAAACTCGCAGTTCCAAGCGGAGGAATATTCTCTGCGAGAAAAGCCAATTCTCCCGTCGAAAGACGCTGTGATGGAACAGAAGCGCCGTGTTCATTCTTCACGTGGTCCTTGGCCAGGGACCTCTCCTTCGA
>Ga0137403_10009003_pt1 | contig 11127 bp, 9 predicted proteins | sample CZOMad2_1_16fung_FD_122057 | JGI IMG/M metagenome (GOLD analysis project Ga0137403, IMG submission 122057) | Vadose zone soil fungal communities from Angelo Coast Range Reserve, California, USA - CZOMad2_1_16fungal (Hybrid Assembly) | ecosystem: Environmental > Terrestrial > Soil > Vadose zone...
CATCGCGCCCTTGGGCTCACCGGTGGAGCCGGAGGTGAAGTAGATGTAGGCGAGCTGGTCGGGCGCGACGTCGACGCGGAGATCGCCGTCGGCATGGTCCTCCTCGTAGGCCGCGCCGATGAAGAGCGCCTCGACTCCGGACAGTGAGTCGAGCGCGTGGTCGAGCGTAGCGGTGCTGCCGCGTTCGGTCAGCACCAGCCGGCAGCCGGCGCGGGAGAGCGTCCTCGCGATGCGATCGGACGGGAAATGCGGCTCGATGGGCAGGTACGCGCCACCGGCCTTGAAGATCGCGAGCACAGCGGCCATCCAGTCCAGGTTGCGCTCGGTCACCACTGCGATGACGCCTTCGCGGCACAGCCCCCGCGCCAACAGGGCTCGTGCCAGCTGATTGGCACGGCCGTTGAGCTGCCGGTAGGTCCACTCTCTGTCGCCGTGCACGGCCGCGATGGCGTCCGGGTGTGCCCGAACTCGCTCCTCGAACAGCTCGTGGACCCGGCGGTCCGGCAGCTTCGTGCGCGGTCCGGCGAGCCGATGAAGCTGGACATGCAATTCCTCGCCGGAGAGCAGGCTCTGGCGCTTGTGCTCGGCATCTGGATCGGCGGCGATCAACGCGAGCGCGGTGAGGTGATAGCCGGCGATCCTGGCGGCACAGTCCGCGTCGAGCACGTCCGTCCTGTACCGCAGCCGCAACACCAGCCCGTGACGTTCCAGGAAGCTGACCCACAGTACGGTTTCCTCAGCGAACGCCCCGCCGTCGCCGGCCGTCACATCGAAGACGGTCTCGAACAATGGCTTGGTCAGGCCCAGCTGACGCCTGAGATCATCGACCGGGAAGTCTTTGTGCGACAGCAGTTCTAACTCGGCGCGATGAGTCTCCAGCAGCACCCCCCGCCACGAGTGGGGTTCAGTCGTCATACGGCAGGGCAACGGTGGACTGCCGTCCACGGCGGCGTAGCCGGTCGCGACCTCGCGCTCGCCCGACAGCGCGCCAAGCACCTTGGCGTGCGCGGTCAGCAGCACCGAGCTGAGCGGCACCGCCAGCTCGTCCGCCAGCCGGCGCACCGCCGCCACGAGTTCGTCGGGGATCCTCGCCTCGTGTTCGCCGATGCCGGGCACCGGCTCAAGTGTCCATCGCGGGAGCGCGATGAACCCACCGGCGAGAAGTACGTCGCGCCAGAACTCCCGGCCGTGCTCCGCCGTGGTCGTGTTCATGTCACATCTCCCTCGCCGGGTTCCCTCCCCACCGCGCGTGTGCCGGGACGTCCTCTCCCTTCATGAGAAAGGAGTCGGCGGCGAGCACTGACCCATCACCCATCGTCACGCCGTAATGGACGAACGCGCCAACCCCGATCGTGCAGCCGGCACCAATCGTGGTGCGGTCGGATTTGAACGTGCCGTCCTCCTGCGAGTGGCACTGGATTTTGCTGAATATATTGAGCACACAGTCGTCCCCGATGGTGGTGAGAGTCCTCTCCGAGATGTGGACGCCGTCGTCGAAGACCCTCCTGCCGATCCGAACACCCATCAACCGCCAGATCACGTTCTTGAACGGGGTGCCGTCGAAGGCGTGGACGTACTCCAATGCAGGCATCTTCCACAGGCGCTCGTGCAGCCAGAAGTACGGGTCGTAGATGGAGCAGATTGTGGGCTGCAGCGGGCGAAATCCCGCGACGCAGCGCTCCACCAGCGCGTAGTACAACGCGCTGACCAGAAGGCTGAGCGCGAAGAGTGCAGCCATCGGCACATTTGCAAACGCGCCGTAAAGCTCGAAGGCAGCCAGGTCGAGCAGCGCGACCAGAAAGACGCCCAGCCAGCGGGTGAAGAGGAAAATACCGATCGTCCGAATGTTGTGCCGGTTCTTCGCCGCCAGGCCGCGGCGGAGCTCGTCCCCCGTCCGGAGATGGTCGAATCGGCTGTCACGCTCAACCGATCGCGGAATCTCGAAGCAAGGCGAGCCGAGCAGGCCGACCTCTTCGCGAATCGTGCCGTCGAGCGGAATCATCGCCTTAGTCGCGAGCAGGCAGTTGTCGCCGGTCCTGCCGCCCGCGGGATAGACGACCTCGTTGCCCACGAAGTTATGAGGCCCGATCGACGCTCGAGACATGCAGAAGGACGTGCTCGAGACCTCGTCGTTGATCATCATCAGCCCGTCGGCGACCATCGTTCCGGTGCCGACAGAACACAGGGACGGGTTCGCCTGCTTCAGCGCGATACCGAAGTTCGACCCGGTCTGCTCGACCGGGGAGAGGTGGTATCCCAGGCCGCGCAAATAGTGGACGATGTAGGAGCTGTCACCGAAGAGATGCAAAAAGAATCTGATGGTGGTCATCCGCGCGATCACCCGGTGCACCCGGTCGTGAAAGCCATACAGCGGATAGACCGTGTCCGGTTTGAGAAGCAGGTTCAATACGCGAGGAACAATAACCACGAGCACCGGGCCGACGAGCACGACCCCGAAGAAGAAGATCAGCGAGAAGGCCAGGGCGCCGATGACGAGCCCCTGCAGCGGCACGGCATAGGTGCTCGGCACGGTCGGATCCAGAACCTTGCCCAGCGAGGGCGCCACGGCCAGGAGCAGCTCCAGGCCCCCCTGCATGAGCGGCAAGTACAGGAGGCAGACAAAGAGCAACGTGAAGGCGCAGAAGCTGACCCGACGCAGCGTGCCGCAGCGAGCCGGCGCGACCCTCAGGTAGTTCACCTCCGTGCGCTGTGCCGGAGAGCCATGCCACCGCTCGCCATCCGGTACCGCCTGGCCGCTGTGCAGCGCGGAGGCGTGACCAAGCTGCGCCCCATCGCCCATCGACGTGTTGATGTCGAGCACGGTTCTCTCGCCGATGAACACGTTCCGTCCGAGGGTGACCGCTCCGGTCTCGATTCGCCCCGCTTGTGCCCGGTAGCAGAGGAAGAACGACTCCCGGCGGATCACCGTCCCTGCGCCGATTGTGAGCAGATCGGTGCACACCGGCACACGCCGGGAGAAGATCGCGACGCCCGGCCCGATTTTCGCGCCCAGCGCTCTTAGATAAAGCGCGTAGAGGGGCGAACCAACGAACAGAAGGGCGCACGGGTTCGACCGGATCAAGGTCTTGACGATCCAGAAGCGGACGTATCCTAGACTCCAGATGCGGATCTGCTCGGGCTTCCAACGACCGATGAGCATCCACTTCGCCAGGATCGGAAGGGTGCACACAGCGAGGAAACCGGCGACGCAACACAGAACCAACCGCACGTAGATATCGACACCATCTGACCCCGCAGAGATCCACTCGTAGCCTGCGGCCGCGGCGAGCGCGGCCACGTAGGAATATCCGAGGAAAAACAGGAGCTGCAGCGCCCCGCAGAGGACGTACTCCAGCGTGCTTGTCGGTGTCGCGACCTCGCTCGCTGCTACAACCGATGACTTGGCCGAGCTGGGCGCGACGTCCGCGAGCGCCGCTGCCAGGCTTCTGATCGTCGGATGCCGGTAGACGTCCTTCATCGATACCGACGGCAGGTTTCCGCGCTTCCTCACTCGCGCGCAGAAATGCGCCATCACCAACGAGTCGGCACCGAGCTCATCAAAGAAGTGGCTATCGACTGGCACGCGGTCGACGCGCAGGACGTCAGCGAGCACCTCGGCGAAGATACGTTCGGCGCCGGTCGTCGCGGCGCTGCCCCGATCCTCGATCAGCATAGATTCAGCTACAGCCCGACGTACGCCCGGTCATGGAATCGACCGCCGCGTCTGAGCCCTGCGCCAAGTGCTCATCGCACGGTCTCCTAGAAGAAATCGGACAAGTGCTGCTCTGCCCGCTCGCGATCGCCTGGTCGTACACCCACGTGCCGACCGCGAGGTCGAGAATCCCCATGCCGAAAGGCGCGAAAATGATCGGACGACCACGATTCACTGTCGTCATCCGATCATGATGTCGGCGGGGCGAGAGCTTTTGCGAAGGCCGTGCCAGCTCGGAAACCAGCGTCAGAAGAGGCGTAAGCGCTCCGCCACTGGTGTCGAGGGTAAGTTCTACATGGACGTCTTCGTAACTTCTACACGTTACGCGCTGCGCGCGCCCAGCGGTATCTGGCCGCGTCAGCTCGGCATTCGGAGATCCTCAGCGGTCGGCGTGACCGAGGCTCTTGCCGGGGGCGACGGCGTCGCGGACGACCTGCTTGAGCTCCTTGACGTCGGGGAAGCGCCCACGGCCGTGGCGGGACCAGAGCACGGTCGCGCCGACGCGGACCTCGAAGATGCCGCCGGCGCCGGGCACGAGCGCGACCGCGCCGATCTCCGCCTCGAACGTCGTCAGCAGCTCCTGCGCCATCCACGCCGCCCGCAGCAGCCAGCGGCACTGCGTGCAGTACTCGATCTCGACGCGCGGGCGCGGCGTCACGGCCATGCCCCAGCGTATCGCGGATCGACGTCTCCGTTCCCTCCCTTGCTCAGCGCAGCGCGGGGAGTATCTCCTTGGCGATGATCTCGACCTGCGCGGGCTCGTAGCGATAGGGGATGAGGATCAGGCGGTCGACGCCCGAGGCCACGTGGGCGCGCAGCTGCTCGACGCACTCCTTCACGCTGCCGCGGATGGCGTGCTCGACCGTCGACTCGCTCCACGCCGCGACGTCCCACTCGGTCGACAGCCAGTGGCGCATCGGCGCCTCGGTCTCGGCGCGCGACGCGCCGACGAGGATCGCGAGCTGGTTGGTGCCGGTGAGCGTCCCGGGATCGCGGCCGGCCTCGCGCGCGAAGCCGAGGATCTTCTGCCACGACTTCGCGTAGGACTCCGGCGTGTAGAAATACGTCAGCCAGCCGTCGCCCCGCGTCGCGACGCGCTTGAGGACCGCGTCGACGTAGCCGCCGATGAGGATCGGCGGGCGCGGCCGCTGCACGGTCTTCGGCCGCATCACGGCCTCGCGCAAGTTGAACTCGTCGACCTGGAGGCTGACGCGATCCTCCGTCCACAGCCGCGTGAGGATCTCGAGGTTGCGCTCGAACAGTCGCCCCCGCTGCTTGAAGGGGACCCCGACCGCATCGAACTCGCGCGCGTACCACCCGGCCGCCACACCGAGGATGAGCCGCCCCTTGCTGATCACGTCGAGGGTGCCGATGGCTTTGGCCGCCACCGTGGGATTGCGCAGCGGCAGCACGAGCACGCCGGTGCCGAGCTTGATCCGCGACGTGCGCGCGGCGATCGCGGTCAGCGTGCCGACGGCGTCCAGGATCGGGAACGAGGGCTCGACGCCGAGGATGACGTGGTCCCACGCCCAGAGCGACTCGAAGCCCAGCGCCTCCGCCCGCTCCGCGTAGCGGTAGAGCGCGTCGACGTCGGGCGACTCGGTGGGGCCGACGAAATTCTTGATGGCAAGGCCGACGTGCACGGCGCGGGTCTCCTTGTGGCGGACGCTATCCGAGGAAGCGGCGCTCGGGATCGAGCGCGCGGAGCATCGCCAGCTCGTCCGCCGCCGGCGGCTCGGTGACGGCGACCTGGGCGGCCTCGAGCAGCGCGAAGCCCGTCTGCTCGCGCACCTGCTCGCGCGTCACGCCGGGGTGCAGCGCGTCCAGCCGCATGCGCCGCGTCTCGGGGTCGAAGCCGAAGACGCCGAGCGTGGTCACCACGCGCGACACGCCGCCGAACGGCAGGCCGGCGCGCCGGCGCGAGTCGCCGCCATCGAGCCACGCCGGACTGGTGACGAAGTCGACGCGCGGGACGAACCGCCGCTTCTCGTGCGCGGTCAGGATGATGACCTCCTTGCACAGCGACGCGATGTCGTTGGCGCCGCCCGTGCCCGGCAGCCGCACCTTCGGCTTCCAGTAATCCGTGCCGAGCACGCTGGTGTTCACGTTGCCGTGCTGGTCGATCTGGGCGCCACCCATGAAGCCATAGTCCAGGAACCCGCGCTGGGCGAAGAGAAACGTGTCGGTGATGCCCGGCAGCATCTGGGCGCGATGCGCGGCGCGCATCTCGTTGGTGGAGATCGGCAGCCGGCCCGGCTTGATGCGGGGCCCGATGATGCCGCCCTCGATGACCATGGTCAGGTTGGGCGCGTGGCGCTGCTGGGCCAGCGCCGCGGCCAGCAGCGGCACGCCGACGCCGGCGAACACGGTGGTGTCGTCGCGCAATTGCCGCGAGCCTTGCACGGCGAGGAGCTCGGAGGCGGTGACGGTCACGCGGTCAGCTCTCTCGCGGCGGCGCGTTGCTTCGCGAGCCGCTCGCCGCCGAAGAGCTCGAGGTAGTCGCCCCACGTCGGCGGTCCGTAGACGTACCGCGCGAGGTACTCGCCGACGGCCGTCTCCGGGCCGCGGGCGTCGATGGAGGCCGTGTACCCGGCGAAGTGGTCGAAGTCGGCGTGGTAGAGGCCGTAGCACTCGTGGGGGAACGAGCCGAACGGCACGTGCACGAGCGCGTCGACGAGGAAGCCGGGGATCACCGTACGATCGGGATGGCGCCGCGTCTCCTCGTCGGTGACCAGCTCCTCCGTCGTCACGAGCACGGTCGCCGCCGCCCGCGCGATGTCGGCGTCCATGTGCGGATAGCCGTCGATCTGGCAGTTGCCGAAGCGGTCGGCGCGATGGACGTGCAGGATTGCGACGTCGGGGAAGAGCGCGGGGACGGCAGCCAGCGTCTCGCCGGAGTAGGGATCGGCGACCGTCTTCATCCCGCCCACCGCGACGAGGTCGGAGCCGAGCATGGTGAGGGCGGGGACGAACGGCACGCCCATGGCTGCCGCGCGGAAGCGCAGGCCGAGCGCCAAGTGGCTCCATTCCTCGAGAGCGACGGCGCCGGACTCGACGTAGTGGCGCATGACCTTCGACACGCCCCACGGCAGCCCGATCGACATCCACGCCGTCATCACGCGCTCGACGGCGCCGGCCGCCATCATGAATTCGCCCTCGGTGCACATGAGGTTGCGCACCAGCGTCATGCCGCGGCGTCGCGCCCTCAAGATCTCGCGCACGAGAGCCAGCGGCGTGCGCGAGAAGAGGCAGCCGCCGACGGCCACGCGATCGCCGTCGGCGACCCGTCCGGCCGCGTCGTCGATCGAGGTGAGCTTCTCGCCGGCCGATTTCGGTTTGGTCTCCAGCCGCCGCCGCGCGGCGACGAAGTCCCACTCGGCCGGTCTCAGCGCAGGATCTCCCACTTCGACTGCCAGCGGTCCAGCTCGCGGCGCGTCTTGTCGTCCATCGGGTGCGCGCGCTCGGGCACGTCCACGTGCTTGACCTCGCCACAGAGTGCGGTGGTGAAGTAGCGCTGCCCGGTGTCGTTGGCCATGGTGACGATGGAGGGCAGGTCGGGATGCCGCGCGGCCAGCTTGAGCGCGGCGGCGACGTTGCAGCCCGTGGAGATGCCGCAGAAGATGCCTTCCTCGGCGGCCAGCCGCCGCGCGGCCACGAGCGACTCCTCGGTGGTGATCGTGATCACGCCGGTGAGCATCGAGACGTCGAGGTTGTCGGGGATGAAGCCGTCGCCGATGCCCTCGATGCCGTGCGGTCCCCACGCGCGGCGCGACAGCAGCGCGCACTCGTCGGGCTCGACGGCGTACAGGCGCACGGCGCCGTCGCGCTCGCGCAGGTAGCGGCCGACCCCGGTGAGGGTGCCTCCGCTGCCCTGCGAGGCGACGAAGGCGCCGACGATGCCGCCCGCCTGTTCCCACACCTCGGGGCCGGTCGTGCGGTAGTGCGCCTCGACGTTGTCGGCGTTGTCGAACTGCCCCGGCACCCAGTAGCCTGTCGGATCGCCCGTGCGGATCTCGGCGAGCCGCTTGAGCGAGAGATCGACGTCGCTCTCACCGCCCGGCGTGAACACGAGATCGGCGCCGTAGGCGCGCGTCATCTTCTTGCGCTCGTCGCTCATGCCCTGCGGCATGACCACCGTGCAGCTGTAGCCCTTCACCGCCGCCACGAAGGCGCAGGCGATCCCCGCGTTGCCGGTCGAGCACTCCAGCACGCGCATCCCCGGCTTGAGGTCCCCACGCGCCTCCGCCTGCTCGAACATGTGCAGGTAGATCCGATCTTTGAGGCTGCCGCTCGGTCCGTACCACTCGAGCTTGAGGTACACGGGCGGTCGCGCGTCGCCGACGACCCGGTTCAGCCGCACGAGCGGAGTGCGGCCGACGGCCTCGACGATGCTCGACAGCGCGGATCGGTGAGCGTCCCAGCGGACCGGCATGAGGACCGAATTGTACCCGACGGCCGGGGAAACTTCTTCGTTCAACACGTCGTCCTGACCGCTACTGCACCGCATCGAAGGCGCCGCGGACGTGGGCGAGGCCCGGGCGACCGGCGGCGTCGAGCGTCACCGACACCACGTCGAAGCGACAGCGCACGCCGTCGAGCCGGCGCCACTTGAGATAGTGCTGGGCCAGACGCGTGAGCCGGCGCTGCTTGTGCCACGACACGGCGGCGGCCGGCGGGTCGCCCCAGCTCGCGCGCCGGCACTTGACCTCGACGAAGACGACGACGTCGCCGTCGCGACACACGAGGTCGATCTCGCCGTGGCCGAGGCGGACGTTGCGCTCGAGGACTTTGAAGCCGGCGCGCGCAAGGTATGTCGCCGCCGCGTTCTCCGCCGCGCGGCCGAGCGTCTGTCGGGCCTGCGTCACGTCCTCCGTATACGCGCCCGGCGGCGTCACGCCAATGATGACAATCTGGTACGCCCCGCGGGGACTCGGTCGCGCTCGTCTAGGAATCGCTCGAGAAGGCGCGGCGGGCGATCCCCGGAGCCGCCAGCGGGTGCAAGACGTCGATCGCCCAGCCCACATTCAGGCGTTCCCCCAGCCAACCGGGCATCGCCGTCCGTGCGTGGATCCGCAGCCCCTGCGCCTCGTGCCGCGCTCGCAGGACGTGGATGGGATCGTCCGCCACGTTTGGCGGAGCTGGGACTTCGGGCAGTGTCCGGCCGTCCGGGCGCAGGAATCTGAGCTCGCCGTCCGGCTGTCGCTCCACTTGGTAACCCTCCTCGTGCACCGCGCGATGGTGCTGGCGACAGAGCAGCGCCAGGTTCGAGAGCGTGGTCGGGCCGCCGTGGGCCCAGTGATGGATGTGATGGCCCTGTCCGAAGGGAAGGCCGCAGCTCGAGAAGCGGCAACCCCGATCGCGGTGATCGCACGCCAGACGCTGAGACGTTTCGGCGGAACCCAGCATGTGGCTATCGCCACTCCCCGTCCCGCTGTCCTCGAGGACCGACTGCCCAGGCGCCTCCGGGTCCGCCAGCACGGGCGCGTCGACATGGACGACGACCTGGTACCGCTCGCCCGGAGCACCAGGATCGATCCCGTGGTGCAGGGCCGTCTCGGCGAGCAGGCCCAGCGCGTCCGCCTGCTGCTGCGCCACCGTGGGCGCTTCCTTGTCGGGGGCGGCGTCTGCGGTCCGCGCCTGTCGATACAAACGCTCACGGGCCGCGGCGAGCGCCTGCACGAGCATCGCGCCGACCTCCGGCGCCAGCCGCCCGCGCAAGATCATCATGCCGTCCTCGTCCTGATACACGTGCAGCGCCCGGCTGGCATGGCGCCGTGCCGTCTCCCGGGCCTCAGCCAGCCTGTCCACCCGTCGCCACCCGCGAACGATCCCCTCGACGTGGGCTGCGGTGCCCGCCTTACCCACTGCGAGCAGCCGCTCTTCGGTCTCCGGCGTGGCGACGCGCGTCAGCGCCCGGACCTTCGCGTACGAGAGCTCGCCGCGCGCGAGCGCCCGGGCCAGCCGAGGCAGCGTGCCGAGGGCGCGCGCCACGCGCACGCGCTCGCGCGCCGCGCCGGGATCGAGTCCGACCCGCCACGTCAGCCAGGCGGCGCAGGACAGGAAGCCGGTGTTCCAGCCGGCGCGCGCGTCGAACTCGCGGATGAGGTCGAGGAGCTACGCGGTGGCGGCGTCGAGGTGGGCGGAGAGATCGGCGATTTCGTCGCCGAGCCGATCGAGGTCTGCGGTTCGTTCCGACATCACCAATCCTCCTTGTACTGGGGCGACTCTCTACCCAGTTTCGGAGGCACACCGGAGCCGTCACAAAGCACGATCGTGACGCGACGGCGATTTTTTCGGAGCTCGCGGCCGATGCGCCCTCGCCGCGCCATTGCGGAACGCTGGCGCGGCATTCTCGAGGCGCTGCCGACACGCCGCGAGCGCCCACAGCGAGGCTGTCAAGCGGAATCTTCCTTCAGCGCACGGAGCGCCGCGCGTGCGCTTCACGAGAGACGCTAGTCCTCGTGCTCCAGCACGAACAATTCCCCCTGCCGCCAGACGCCGGAGAACGTCCGGCGGTGGATCGGGCAGGCGCCGAGGCGGTCCAGCGCGGCGAGGTGGTCGGCGGTGCCGTAGCCCTTGTGGCGCGCGAAGCCGTACTCCGGGAACTGCTTGTCGGCCTCCAGCATCAGCCGGTCGCGGGTGACCTTGGCCACGATCGACGCCGCGGCCACCGTCGCGCAGCGCGCGTCGCCGTCCACGAGGTTCTTCTGCGGGCAGGGGAGCGCGGGCAGCTTGACGAAATCCGTGATCACCAGCTCGGGGACGAGGCCGAGCCCGGCGAGGGCCTCGCTCATGGCGAGGATCGTCGCCTGCAGAATGTTCACGCGGTCGATGGTCAGGTGGTCGACGATGCCGACGCCGACGGCGACGGCCCGCTCGTGGATGAGCGTGTAGAGCTCCTCGCGCCGCTCGGGGGTGAGGAGCTTGGAGTCCGCGAGGCGCTTCACGCGACGCCCGGGATCGAGCACCACCGCCGCCGCCACCACGGGCCCCGCGAGCGGGCCCCGGCCGGCCTCGTCCAGCCCGGCCACGAGCGCGACCCCGGCCCTCCAGGCCTGGGCCTCGTAGCGGTACGGCGCCGACGGGGGCGGCGTCACGCGGGGACTGGCGGCTTACTCGGTGGGCTCGGGCGCGGTGGCCGGAACGACGTTGACCCGTTTCTCGCGCAGGCGCGCGGCCTTCCCGGCGAGCGAGCGGAGGTAGTAGAGCTTGCTGCGCCGCACGCGGCCGTGCCGCACGACCTCGATGCGGTCGATGCGCGGCGAGTGCAGCGGGAAGGTGCGCTCGACGCCGACCCCGTAGGAGATGCGGCGCACGGTGAACGAGGCGCGCGCGCCCTCTCCGCGCTTGCGGATGACGGTGCCGTCGAAGATCTGCGTGCGCTCCTTCTCGCCCTCGATGACCTTCACGTGCAC
>Ga0137403_10009004_pt1 | contig 11127 bp, 10 predicted proteins | sample CZOMad2_1_16fung_FD_122057 | JGI IMG/M metagenome (GOLD analysis project Ga0137403, IMG submission 122057) | Vadose zone soil fungal communities from Angelo Coast Range Reserve, California, USA - CZOMad2_1_16fungal (Hybrid Assembly) | ecosystem: Environmental > Terrestrial > Soil > Vadose zone...
ACCAGCGCCCACAGCACCGTGATTAATCCCATCATCGCGAAACTCTGCATCATGATGGCCAGCGTATTTTTCCGCCGCACCAGCCCGCCATAAAACAATGCCAACCCGGGCCCGGTCATCATCAGCACCAGCGCCGCGCTCACCAGCATCCACGCGTTGTCTCCGGCCGATTGCGCCGCGGTGACTCGCTTGTCCAGCTCCGCGAGCTTATCGTTCACCGCTTTCGGAATTTCAGCTGTGGAAGTGCTGTCCGAGGTCGTTGCCGTGACCGGCGCGGCTGAGGAGGAACTATTCGGCGAGGCAGCCTGCTGTGCCCGTAGCGCCGACGCAGGCAACAGCGCGGCGCCGAGCGCCAGCACCATCATGCAGCTACACTTTCGCACTGCGCTCGCCATATTCCTTCGCTCCGCTACGTTGATATGTGGGGACCGGCGGCTCGCCGCTGCTGCGCCGCGAGTATACAAGCCTGCCGTGGCCGCGGCCTCGCCAAAAATTCTTATCCCGCCGATTCGATTTTCGAATCCTCATTCTGGCGCCGCCACTCTCTTTCCTGGCATGCCCGCGCCGCTTCGTTAATTACTTGCCTCACCCCGTTGCCATCGTATAATGCCGTCGACCCGTTTCCTGTCAGCCGGTTTTGTTTGCAGGCAAATGCGGGCCATACTCGTCGCCGATGACCGACCGTGTCCCCATGGAAATTCATGTCCGCGAATCTGGCGGCGTTTTCCTCTTAGATGTTCATGGCCGCCTCACCATAGGCGAGCCCGCCGAGCAGCTCCATGACGCTTTGCAGGCCGCGATTCAGCGAGGCGCTCGCAGAGTTGTGGTCATCCTCAACCACGTTCCCCAGATTGACAGCTCCGGCATCTCCACCCTGGTGCGTATTTCCATCCGTCTCGCCCGCGAATCCGGCGCGCTCCATCTCGTCTGTGGTCAAGGCCGCGTCCGCGATTCTCTCACCGTCACGCGCCTCGTCGAAGCCATCCCCACCTTCGAAACTGAATCCGCCGCCCTCGTAAATTTCGCGTAGACGCAAAATACGACAGAGACTCGTCGCGAGGCTATCAAACTATTTCACTTTCTGATTTTTCCGAGTTAGTGCCGGAAGGCCTTGCTACCCGCTTTTCTTCAATTCCGCCAAAACTAATTTCGCCACTTCTCTCAGCGTCTCGAACACGCCCAGCCCCTGAATCGCCACACCCTCCAGCACCGGCTCGCCCTTTTTCTGCAACTGCTTGGTCAGCGCATCCACGGCCATGGCGTTCGGCAAATCCCGCTTGTTCAATTGCAGCACGTACGGAATCGTCGCGAAATTCAGGTTGTGTTCCTTCAAATGTTCCTGCAAGTTTTCCATCGTTTCGAAATTCGCGTCCAGCCGCTCTTCCTGCGAATCCGCCACGAACACCACGCCATCCGCGCCTTTCAAAATCAGCTTGCGGCTGGCCTCATAGAAAACCTGTCCAGGCACCGTATACAAATGGAAGCGCGTTTTGAATCCGCGTACCGTACCCAAATCGAGAGGCAGGAAATCGAAGAACAGCGTCCGGTCCGTCTCCGTCGCCAGCGACACCATTTTGCCCTTCTGGTTCTGCCCGGTGTGGTCGTAGATCCACTGCAGGTTCGCGGTTTTTCCGCCCAGACCTGGACCGTAGTACACCAGCTTGCAATTGATTTCGCGCGCAGGAAAATTGATGAAAGGCACGTGTCGTTAGCTCGGAATCGGCTCCAGATTTATAGCATACGCGGTGCCACCCGGCCAGCCTCGGCACCACCCGGCGTCACCTTCGCTCGTAGGACTCCATCCAGTGTCCGCGAGGTTCGCGCAATCCGTCTAAGATTTTCGCGCCTCTGCCGCGTGCAGGTTAACGTCTCTTCCCTCCTTCGTCTACAGTGACCTCTCGTTGACGAGCGGAATCTCCTCTGCTAGCATCCGCTGCATGGCAAAAGCGCACAAGCCCTCTCGCGGCTCATCCGGGGGTTCCAAGGGCAGTGCCCGGCACGCTTCTAAACCTCAGAAAAAAAAGAACTTAGGCACTCCGCCACCCCCTCAGCGCGGTGGCGTTGAGCTGGTCGATCCTCGCGTCCAGGCCCAGCTTAAGGTCTACGATGAAGCCTTGGCCCTCTTCCACCAACAGAAATTCGCGCGCGCCAAGCAGGAGCTCGAGAAAGTTCTCGAAGGCCCCAGCAAAGAATTCGCGGACCGCGCTCGCATGCACCTCAAGATTGCCGAACAGCGCATGAAGCCGTCCTCCGAGCAGAATCCCCGCTCCGCCGACGAGCACTATCAGCGCGGGGTAGCTATGATGAACATCGGTCGCTGGGACGACGCCCGCGAAAGCCTCCTCAAGGCCCGCAAAGCTGCTCCCAAGGCCGATCACATCCATTACGCCCTCGCCGCTCTCGATTGCCTCACCGGCGAAGCTGATTCCGCTATGGCCAACCTGAAAGTCGCCATCGAGCTACGCCCGGAAAACCGCTATCACGCCCGCAACGACGAAGACTTCGCTTTTCTCCAGGAAGATCCACGTTTCACCGAACTCCTCTACCCGGAGAAAGACGGCGCCGCCTAACCGGACAGTTTTTGCCGCGAATCTGATTACGCTGTAACCGACCTCTCTAGAGGGCTGCCCCTGTCTTGACAAAGCAATGAAGCGCACTGCACGCAAAACCGCGGCTCGCCCCCAAGGCTTCCGCATCGTCGCTCTCGGCGGTGGCACCGGTCTTTCCACGTTGCTCAGAGGCCTGAAGGAGCTCGTCGCACGCCGCACCGACGGCCCCTTGCGGCGTGATCATCCCATCGCCGATCTCACTGCCATTGTCACGGTCACCGATGATGGCGGCAGCTCCGGCCGCCTACGCCGCGAAAATCGCATCCTCCCTCCCGGCGACATTCGCAACTGCATGGTCGCCCTCTCGAAAGACGAAACCCTGCTCTCCCGCCTGTTCCAATATCGCTTCCATGCCGGCCGTGGCCTCGTCGGCCACAATTTCGGCAATCTTTTCCTTGCCGCTCTCACTCACGTCACCGGTGATTTCGCCGAAGCTGTGCGCGTCTCCAGCAAAGTCTTGGCCATCCGTGGCCGCATCTTTCCTTCCACACTGTCCAACGTTCATCTCGTCGCCGAACTGGATAACGGCCGCCGCGTCCACGGCGAAACCCGCATCACTGCCAGCCGTTCCCGCATCAAGCAGTTGACGCTCTCCCCCCGCCGCGTGCGCGCCATGCCCAAGGCGATCGAAGCCATTCGTCAGGCTGACCTGATCCTCCTCGGCCCCGGCTCGCTCTACACCAGCATTCTTCCCAATCTCCTGATTCCGGAAATCGCCATCGCCATCGCCAAGTCCAAAGCCCCGCGCGTCTATATCGCCAATCTTATGACCCAGCCCGGCGAAACCGCCGGCTACGCCCTGGCCGACCACCTTCGCGCCATTCAGCAGCACACCTCTCACCGCGTAATCGATTGGGTCGTCGCCAACCGCAAGCCCATCTCTCCCGATGTCGCCCGCCGCTACCGCGCACAGGGCGCCGAACCCGTCGCCATCGATCTTACCGTTCTACAAAAACTCGGTTTCCGCGTCATTCTCGACAATCTCCTCGAAGAACACGGCGTCATCCGCCATGACAACAAGCGCCTCGCCCGGCTGCTCCTCGAGGAATTCCTCTCCGCACCCACCCGCTAAACCTAACAACCTGCCACACCCCCTCGCCCCTGTGCGCTAACGCCTAGCGCCAACCTGGAAACATCCCAGCCAACATGGATTTGTCCCAACTTTCATCCCCAGCTATAGTGGCTTCGACGGCCATTCACAACTAGGGCGCTCATCCAATGCGTTTCGTTCTCTGGGCTCTTGGTGCTGCGATCGTTCTTTGGACCGCTGGCTATCTTGTCCTCCGCTACATGAATGTCGACGGCGAAGGCGTCACCATCGCTCAAGCCGTTCGCCTCTCCATCGTGCGCCGCGACATCGAACGCATCGCCCGCGCCGAGCATTCCTACATGGCCACCAACGACGACTGCCTCTCGGTCCGCGATCTCGCCGACGAGCCCGACTATTCCGATGACATCCTCACCGGCCGCTTCGGCTACACCTATTCCATCAGTTGCGACGATTCCGACTTCGACGTCATCGCTTCGCACCCGCCCACCGAACCAGACTCGCATCTCCGTTTTCCTACCTACGTCGTCCATTCCGACCTGCTCGTCCGCCGAATGAAGTAGTCTTTCATCGCGGCTGAAACCAACCGTACCGCCCTCGCGACTAACCTTAGGAGTTTGCTTATGCCCACACCTCTTCGCCTCGCCCTCTTATTTCTTCTCGTCTTCGTTCTAGCCGCGCCCGCCTACGCCTGGAACGATTTCGGCCACATGACTGTCGCCTATCTCGCCTACCAGAAACTCACTCCCGTCACGCGTACCCGCGCCAACGCGCTCATCAAGCTCAACCCCTATTACGACAAGTGGTCCGCAGCCGTCCCTGCCGGTCTGGACAAAGACCTGGTCATCTTCATGTTCGCCGCTCTCTGGGCCGATCAAATCAAAGGCGATCGTGCTTTCACCTCCGATGGCACCGCCGGGGGAAATCGCCCGGAAGGCAGCCCCGACCCCGCTCGCAACACCGGCTACGACGACAAGCTAATGCACAAGTACCGCCATTTCATCGACCTGCCTTTTTCGATAGACGGTACTTCCACCGCTTCGTTCCAGATTCCTTCTCCTAACGCACAAGACAGCATCGCCCTCTTTCGCGCCGTCCTGGCTTCCGCCGACCTCGATCCCAAGAAGTCCTACGATCTCGTATGGGTTCTTCATTTGGTTGGTGACATCCATCAGCCCCTTCACGCGACCACCCGGTTGAGCAGCGCGCTTCCGCAAGGCGATGACGGTGGAAACAAGGTCAAGCTCCACTGCACCGCCTGCCCTTCGAATTTGCACGCGTTTTGGGATGACGCTCTCGGCGTTACCACAAAACTCGCCACCCCTCCCGAAGAGAAAGGCTTGCCAGACGAAGCGTCCATCCGCGCGATCATCGCCTTCGCAAAAAAAGTCCGTCGTCCTGCTGCCGCTGCAGCCGCTAAATCCAGCGAAGCCGTGTGGGTCCAGGAGAGTTTCACTCTCGCCCAGCAAAAGGCTTACTCGGGGCTGGTCGACAACGGAGACGGCACCTTCACCCTAACCGCCGCCTACAAGAAATCCGCCCTCGCGCTGGCCAAGAAGCGAGTGGCCCTGGCGGGCGTGCGCCTGGCCAACGTCATTAACACCGAACTGAAATGATCTTCAAGCACGTCACGCGCCCAATCCGTTATAGAGGCGACTTTACGCCGCCATTGTGCCTTTGATTATTCGTCGCGACGCAAACACTCTAAATTGATGTAAATTTGTGCCACGCTTGCACCCAGTCCTTCTTGCCAATATACTTCGCCGCCGTGGTAGTAAATGAAACGCCTGTTTCACACGCGAGGGGGTTTTCCGCAATGGCTCTCAATCTGAAAAGGAATATGTCGTATGGATTCTTGCTTTTGGCCGTCTTGGCTATGCCGTTTGCAGCGCCAGCGCAAGAGCCACACAGCAAAGACGGCAAAAAACTCTTCGGCACTGCCGAAGCCCTCCGCATCGCCCGCGTAAGCTCCCCGCGCATCTCCCCCGACGCCAGCCGCGTAGCCTACCTGGTCGCAGAAAATCACGCCGAAAAGGACAAAGACACCCCCTGGAAGTTCGTTACGAATCTCTGGGTCGTCCCCACCGCTGGCGCATCCACCGCCGCACGCCAATTCACTCGCGGCGAAAAGAGCGTCTCCAATCTCGATTGGTCTCCCGACGGCAAGCTCCTCGCTTTCACTATGGATGCGGGCGACGAAAAAGACGCCAAGCCCCAAGTCTGGTTCATGTATGCCGATGGCGGCGAGCCCTGGCAAGTCACCAAGCACAAATCCGGAGTCCGCAGCTTCCAGTTTTATCCTGACGGCAGAACGCTCCTCCTCATCGCCACCATCCCCTCCTCCGACGCCGAAGAAAAGCGCACCAAGCAAAAAGACGACGCTGTAGTCGTCGATCACGATCCCAAGATGTCCCAGCTATGGTCCTGGAACATCGCCACCAGCGAGGAAAAGCAACTCACCCACGAAAATTACACCATCAGCGATGCCCGTTTCTCCCCCGACGGCAGCCACATCACCTTCACCTCAAATCCTTCGCCGCGCCTCGACGACATCAGCCAGCAAACCGCCTGGCTCATAGACGTCGCAGGCGGCAGCCCGCGTAAACTAGCAGAAACCTCGGACCTCACTCATGCAGCCCGCTGGTCTCCCGACGGCCAATGGATCGCCTTCCTCGGCAATGCCGGCGGCTTCGTTTACAAAGTGAATCTGTACGTCATTGCCGCCACAGGCGGCAGGCCTAAAAAGCTCAGCACCGCATTCGATCTCAATGCCGGCGATCCCGTCTGGTCCCGTGACGGCAAACAAATCCTCTTCACCTCCGACGATCGCGAATCCAACAGAGTCTTCGCCGCGGACGTCTCAGCCGCCACCATCCGCCCGCTCACCGACAAACCCGCCGCCGTCAATCTTGCCGCCATCAGCGAAAATGGCCAGGTTGCCGTAGGCACCTGGGCCGATCCCACCCATCCCGACGAAGTCTTCCGCGCCGACCTCTCCTTCGCCAACATCGAGCGCATCACCAATCAAAATGCCTGGCTCGCCGATTACGCTCTCGGCGCCACAGAAGTCGTCCGCTGGAAAAGCAGCAAAGACGGCCTGGAAATTGATGGCATTCTCACCAAGCCTGTTGATTTCGATGGCGCACACAACGTTCCGTTCCTGCTAAATCCCCACGGCGGCCCCACCGGTGCCTCGTTGCTCACCTTCAATTCCAACGAACAAATCATGGCCGCCAACGGCTACATGGTCCTCGAGCCCAATTTCCGCGGCTCCACCGGGCGCGGCGAAAAATTCGCCATGGCCAACCAGAACGATTGGGGCAATGGCGATTACAAGGACGACATGAGCGGCGTCCAGGCGATGGTCGATCAAGGCTGGGCCGATGCTGACCGCCTCGGCGCCTTCGGCTGGTCCTACGGCGGCTACATGACCATGTGGATTGACACGCAGACCGATCGCTTCAAAGCCATTTCCCCCGGTGCCGGTCTGCCCAATCTTTATTCCATGTACTCGCAGACCGACATTCACCGCTACCTAACCAGCTTCTTCAACGCCAAAGCTCCGTGGGACAATTACCAAGAATATTGGGATCACTCCCCAATGAAATTCATCAACAACGTCAAGACTCCCACCATGATCCTACACGGCCAGGCCGACACCCGCGTCCCCATCCCGCAAGCCGAAGAATTTTATCGCGCGCTCCTCGAGCGCCACGTCCCCGTCGAATACGTAACCTACCCTCGCGAAAATCACGGCTTCGTCGAACCGCGCCATCTCCAGGACCGCTGGCAGCGTTACCTGGTCTTCTTCGGCAAATACCTGAACAATCCGCCCGTAACCGAACCAAAAGAGATCCTCGAGAAAATGGCCAAAGATCTCCCCTAACCGCAAAATGCAGCGATCCTGCGGAGTCAGACGGAAGGTCCCGGTTCAAGAAGTGTCAGAGGGTTGAGACGGTGACTAGCGGTTCTTCCAGTTGGGCTTGCGCTTTTCGACCAGCGCGCGCAGACCTTCCTGCGAATCTTCGAGTTTGTACAACTGGTTGAGGAAGATGTCCATGGAGTTCTTGAGGCCGTCGCGGAGCGAAAGCCCCATGCCGCCGAGAATTGCCTTTTTGGCCATGGCCAGCACCGGCCCGGAATGCGCGGAGATGCGCGCAACTAAATCATTGACCGTGGCTTCGAGTTGCGCTTCGGGAACCAGACGATTCACCAATCCGAGTTCAAGCGCGCGCTCGGCCGTCACAGCTTCGCCGGTGAGCACCAGTTCGAGAGCCGTCTTCGGACCAACCAAGAATGGAAGAATCGTGGACGCCAGTGGCGGAAAAACACCGATAGTGATTTCCGGCTGCGCGAAACGCGCCTTGGGACTGGCAACGACCAGATCACCGAAAGCCGCCAGCTCGGCGCCGCCGCCGATCGCCGGTCCGTTGATAACGCAAATCACCGGCTTACCCACTTCCAGCATGCTCGAAAAAGCCGCGTGAAACGCATCCAGCATCTGAAAAACACGTTGCGACGTGTACTCGCCGATGTCGATACCGCCGCAGAACACTTTGCACGCGGAATCGATGACGATCAGCTTGACGTCTTCGTGCTCGCCGGCAAACGCGATGCCGTCGCACAGTTCGCGCAGCATCGCCTCATTTAGAAGATTGTGCTCGGGACGGTTCAGCGTCATGCGCGCAACCGCGCCATCCACGCGAACCTTGACCGACTCGAACTTATCGGGCGTGCGCCGCTCGGGACGCGTCATGTACTCTGCGACGTTGACCGGCTCTACCATGGGCGTCTCCTGACGAGTGATCCTGCAACACCGCGCTTCCCGCGCCAATTCAGTAGATTGCGGGCTAAATTGAGGTTAGCATGGCCCGAGGAATGCGCGCGGATAACGCAGCGGCGACGTGCGCAAAGAGTTTGCGTTTCCGAAAGTGGCCTGGCTCACCAACGCAAAATGCCGCGGCAGGCTACTGCTTTCCTCTTGTCAAAACCATTTCGGCGGATATTCTGAAGAGACTCGGCATAACGATTTTGCTGCACGGCGGTGAACACTCTCGTCCTCACCGCGGCCGAGTCGAGGCCCCGCGTGAATCGCAGTCCCGATGAAAACACGATTGTGGCAGCGCGAATGCTCCAAGTTCCCGATGCGAAAGGATTTCTCTCGCCCTCCGCGTGGGCGACAGCATCCGCCATTCGCTTCTCCACAGACTGGACCGGAAGGAATGCAGACCCACTGCGCGAAACAGAAGTACGCGTGCTGTGGTCGCCCGACACTTTGTATCTGAAATTCACGGCCAAGTACCGCGTGATTACCGTGTTCGCCGATTCCGAGCCGGATGGCAGACGCGATCAAATGTGGGATCGCGACGTAGCGGAAGCCTTTCTGCAACCAACCGGTTCGCCGGCGAATTCCTACAAAGAATTTGAAGTGAGCCCCAATGGCCTGTGGATCGACTTGGAAATCGCGCCAGGCGAAAAACGCAACTTGCAGAGCGGCTTGCGACGCCGTGTAGCGGTCGATGAGCAGCGCAAAACGTGGCAGGCTGAGCTGGCGATTCCGATGCATAGTATCGCGCCCGACTTCCACGCCTCCCAGGAGTGGCGCGCCAACTTCTATCGTGTTGAAGGCTCAGCCGAGCCGCGTTTTTATTCCGCCTGGCGCCCAACCATGACGCCGCAGCCCAATTTTCACCTTCCAGAGGCGTTTGGCCGCCTGATTTTCACGGAATGAAGATCCAGTTCCATCTTGCGTCTGTTCGCTAGCTCGCTTTGCGCAACGCTACCAGCTCCGTGCCCACCGGCACACCGCGCGCGACCCTCACCCGCAGCAACGCCTCGAAAGGCTTAAGTTCCCCCGGCCTCGACACCGCAAGCCGCTGCAACAATTCCTCGAGAAAATTCTGTCGCGTAACGTACTCCACGGCCGCCTGTGTTCCGATCGTCGTAGTCCCCGCAAGAATAAGCTGCGAATGCGCCGGATTGAGCCCAGGCACTAGCGCAACCACCGCATAATCTTCCACCAACGGCTGATTCGACGGCGTAGCCAGAAACGACGTAGCTTCGCCGCGATCCGGACGCACGTTCACCACTTCCATGTTGCCCTTGCGCGCACCGGCTGGCACCTCGCGGAAAACAAAGTCCTTGGTCCCGGGAATTTCCAGCAAGGTGAGATTCTCCGACGGCGAGCCAATAAAAATCAGATCGTTGTTTTTGGCATCGTCGAGAGAAAACAAGCTGCCGCGCTTTACCCGAATATTCCGATGCAACGATTCAAACACCACGTCCAGGTTGTGCACTGCCAGCACTTCGCCGACGCCCGTATAATGATCGAAAATCACCGCGTTCGCATCCCGCTTGGCATCGTAATAGCGCAGCCCGGTGTCCGGATGCCCCACAAAAGCCGCGTTGCTGAAAATCACCCAAGGCTCGTCCGGTCCGGTTAAAAAACCGTGCCAGAAAATTTGCAACACGGCCGGCGCAGCATCGCCGCCAGCTGCGCCTACGGAAGAAGTCGATTGGCGCGCAACCAGCAACCCACCGATAGCCACAACCGCTGCGGCAAGAAGCACGCCCAGCACTCCCGCAACAATCGCCCACTTGCGCGAACCACCCGCCGCTGCCGCCGGATCATGCGAGGCTTCTGATCCGCTGCCATGTCGCATCCCCCGCCCGTTGCCAGAGCTCCGCGGATGAAACGAAAGCATATACATGCCCTTGGCCAGTTCCACGACGATGGCGTCTTCCGTCCCTTCCGAGGCGTAATACTCAGCCAGCTTGGAACGGAGCCGTCCAGCCTGCACACGTACCGCCGAGTCCACCTGCGGGTCAAAATCGTCATGCCTGCCAAACACCTCCGTCGCGATCTGGTACTCCTTTAGAGAGACACCTGGCTGGTCCATCGCATGTTTGGCCAGATATCGCAGCAATTTGCAGAGGGATTCGGACCCGTGGAGGGTGTGGCTACTGACGAGTCTTTCGATTTGGTCCGAGATTTGCGTACGATCGGGCACGAAAGCCCCCGTCACACGCATGTTACATCAAAGTAGCGGTAGCGCCAACTATATGCAGCATATGGATTTAAGCGTTGTAACCGTATCAAACCGCTTGAGACTTAGCGGCATTCCAAGGAACTGCTAACAAGCATCCATATTATTGCTGTATGAGGGATTCGCCCCGCGTCGAGGCGGCGGTGATTCGCAATTTGGGGTGTCCAAGCCCAGGTACCAGTTTCACGTCGTTTTCTGCCCTCCAGGGGGGAGGACCAGAAACCGAAACTAAGGCCGTGATTATCCAACAGTTCGAGGTGCCCGCTTCTGTTCGGGGCGGCCGTGGGCCGAAACGATCCACCGGGGAAGAGTCTTTAAGTGAGGGGAGCGCTCGCATGATGCGATCAAATGTCTTACGCGGTGTTTTTGCAGTCTTAGCTTGCCTCGCAGTGGCGCAAGCTGGCTTCGGCCAGGCAGACACGGC
>Ga0137403_10009005_pt1 | contig 11127 bp, 9 predicted proteins | sample CZOMad2_1_16fung_FD_122057 | JGI IMG/M metagenome (GOLD analysis project Ga0137403, IMG submission 122057) | Vadose zone soil fungal communities from Angelo Coast Range Reserve, California, USA - CZOMad2_1_16fungal (Hybrid Assembly) | ecosystem: Environmental > Terrestrial > Soil > Vadose zone...
GGCGCGCACGCGGGCAAGGGCCCGCTCCATGGGCGCGCGCTCGCCACAGTCGAGGCACACCACCTCGCTCATGGTGCCGTGGATCTCGATCACCCGATCGGGCGAGGAGCCCGCCGCCTGGTGGAGCCCGTCGATGTTCTGGGTGATGAGCGTGTCGAGCTTGCCGCGGCGCTCGAGGATGACGAGGGCGCGATGGCCGGCATTGGGCTGGGCCTTCCAGGCCGGCGACTCCAGGCGGCTCTGCCACGCGCGCTTGCGCACCTCGGGATCGGCGACGTAGTTCTGCAGCGTGGACTGCTTCTCCGCCTCGGGATTCTTGGTCCAGACGCCATGGGGGCCGCGAAAGTCCGGGATGCCCGAGTCGGTGGAGATGCCGGCGCCCGTCAGCACGACGATGCGCTCGGCCGCGTCGATCCAGGCCCGGACCTCGCTCATGGTCCTCGCCCTCAGCCCGCCGACTCGCTGCCCGCGCCGCCGATTATGACGTGCTCCTGGGTGACGATGAAGGGAGGCTGCCCGGGCGCGAGGAAGCGCTCGCGGTCGGCCACCGCGGCCGCGTAGTCGGGAGACGAGGCCGCGGAGCGAAGGGCGTCGGGCGAGGCGAACCACATGCTCGTCACTCCGTCGTGGGCGGGAGCTCGTCCGGCCTCGTAGGCGGCGCGACGGGTCGCGCTCAGCACGCAGCGGCGGAGTCCGGGGATCCCCGCCAGGATCTTCGCGTGGCTCTCGCGCCAGTGACGCTGGAACTCGTCCACGGATGTCCCCGCCTTGCGCGAGAGGAACTCCACGGCTTTCACCGCCTCGCGCGTGACGGCGCCCTCGACCACCACCTGCTCCTCGGTGACGAGGAAGCCCATGGTCGCGCGGTCGATGAACTGCGCCTCGTCCGCCTGCACCGCCGCGTTGGCGGGGCTGCTGGTCATCGCGCGCAGGGCGTCGGTGTCGTCCGCCCACACCTCGGCGATGCCGTCCCACACCGGCTCGCCCTTGCGGTAGCCGGAGGCGAGCACGTGCGACTGCACGTAGCGCCGCACGCCGGGCAGCGCCGTGACGACCGCGGGATGGCGCGTGAGCCAGTACTGCTGGAACTCCTCGACCGCCATCCCCGGCTTGCGCTTGAGGAACGTGAGGACCTTGACCATGGATCGCGCAGGCAGGATACCATCCGGGACCAGCACACACGAGGGAGGGCCACGCGATGAAGCGCAGCTCCGAGCGGATCCTCACCACCCACACCGGCAGCCTGCCCCGCGCCGGGGATCTCACGACGATGCTGGAGACGCTGGACGCCGGGACGCTGCCCGATCCCGCCGCGCTCGAGGCGCGCGTGCGTCGCGCGGTGGGCGACGTCGTCCGGCAGCAGGTCGAGGCCGGCGTGGACATCGTCAACGACGGCGAGCAGGGCAAGGTCGGCTACTCGACCTACGTGCGCCAGCGCCTCACCGGCTTCGCAGGACAGAGCGCGGTGCGGGGGCGGGCCGACTGGGCGGATTTTCCCGAAGCAGCCGCGCGAGCCGAGCGGCGGGCCGCGGTGGCCCGCCCGGCCTGCAACGGCCCCATCGAGTGGAAGGATCGCGCAGCAGTGGACAAGGACCTCGCCAATCTCCGCGCGGCCCTCGAGGGCGCCAGGGTGACCGAGGCGTTCATGACGGCCGCCTCTCCCGGTGTCATCGCCCACTTCCTCCCCAACCAGTACTATCCGAGCCGCGACGCCTATCTCGCCAGGCTCGTAGACGTGATGAAGGAGGAGTACGACGCCATCCACCGCGCGGGCTTCGTGCTGCAGATCGACTGCCCCGATCTGGCCATGGGCCGTCACCTGGGCTTTCCCGAGCTGAGCAACGCGGAATTCGTGCGAATCGCCGAGGGCAATATCGAGGCGCTCAATCATGCCTTGCGCGACATTCCCGCCGATCGCCTCCGCCTGCATCTCTGCTGGGGCAACTACCAGGGGCCGCATCACCGCGACATCCCCCTCCGCGAGATCATCCGCGCCGTCCTCAAGGCGCGCCCGCAGGGCCTGTCCTTCGAGGGCGCCAATGCGCGCCACGAGCACGAGTGGGTGGTGTTCCGCGAGGTGCCCTTGCCCGACGACAAGGTGATCATTCCCGGCGTGCTGGATACCACGACCAATTTCATCGAGCACCCGGAGCTGGTGGCCCAGCGCATCGTGCGCTACGCGGAAGTGGTCGGGCGCGAGCGGGTGATCGCGGGCAGCGATTGCGGCTTCGCGACCTTCGGCCGCTCCAACCTGGTGGAGCCCGAGATCGCCTGGGCCAAGCTCGCCTCGATGGCCGAGGGCGCGCGGATCGCTTCCGCGCAGCTCTGGCGCTGACGCGGAGGAGGCGCGATGCAGGTGGGCGTCTTCCTGACGAACCAGAATCCGGTGGGGAGCGACATGGTCGCCGCCTTGGAGGAACAGCTCGCGATGACGCGGCTCGCCCGCGATCGCGGCTGGGACATGGTGGGCACGGGGCAGCACTATCTGAGCGAAGGAGCGAGCCAGCTTCAGCTCGTCCCCTTTCTCTCCCGTCTCGCTCCCGAAGCGGGACACATGACCGGAGTGGCCGGCATCCTCCTCCTCGGCCTCCACAACCCCGTCGAAGTGGCGGAGACGATGGCCTCCCTCGACGTCATCTGGGGCGGGCGGTTCGTGTTCGGCATCGGGCTCGGCTATCGCGACGTGGAGTTCGATGCCTTCAAGGTCCCCCGCGGGCAGCGCGTGCGTCGTTTCGAATCGTGCCTGGAGGTAGTCAGGCGGCTCTTTACCGAGGAAAGCGTGACGGTGGACAACGACGTCTGCACCCTCGCGGGCGTCACGCTCACGTGCCGGCCCGTGCAGCAACCGTATCCGCCTATCTGGGTGGCGGCCAATAACGACAACGCCATTCGCCGCGCCGCCCGGGTCGGAGACACCTGGTTCATCAACCCGCACACCACGATGACGACCATCCTGCGGCAGATGGAGGTCTACCGGGAGGAGCTCCGGCGCGTAGGCAAGCCCTTCCCGCGCGTGCTGCCGATCTTCAAGGAGATCTACTGCGCCAGGGACCGCGCCACCGCGCTCAGGATCGCGGGGCCGCATCTCGGCGGCAAGTACAAGGTCTACGCCTCGTGGGGCCAGGACACGGCCATGCCGGACGAGGAGAATATCCGGCAGCCCTTCGAATCGCTCCTCGAGGATCGTTTCGTGCTCGGCAGTCCGGAGGAGTGCTACGAGCAGCTTCGGCCGTGCTGGGAGAAGGTGGGGGCGACCATCCTCTTTCTGCGGACCCACTGGATCGGCATGCCCGCGGCCCAGGCGCTCGACAGCATGCGCCTGATCAGCGACGAGCTGCTTCCTGCCTTGCACAAGGTCAAGACTGCGGACTGACCGCGCGGCGCCGCGCCGCCACAGCCAGATGTCGTTCCTGATCTCCCGTTCACGCGCAGCCCGCCAAGGCTTCGGGAAGCCGGTTCCGCGCAAAGAAGACGCGCGGCTGGTGGCGGGGCGGGGGCGCTATAGCGACGACTTCAGTCTGCCGGGTCAGGCGCAGGCGCAGCTCGTGCGATCACCGCATGCGCATGCGCGCGTCTTGCGCATCGACGTCACGGCGGCGCTGGCCGTGTCCGGCGTGATCGCCGTGCTCACGGGCAAAGACGCCGAAACCGACGGGCTCGGGCCCATTCCCCACAAGCCGGTGCCCACCAATCCGAACGAGTTTCCCCTCGGCGGCCGCGAGGGGTCGAGCATCTTCATTGCCCCGCATCCCGTGCTGGCCACGGATACCGCGCGGTTCGTGGGAGAGCCGGTGGCCATGGTAATCGCCGAGACGGCGGGGACGGCCGCGGACGCGGCGGAGCGCGTGGTGGTCGACTACGAGCCGCTTCCGTCGGTGACGGCGACCCGCGCGGCGGCCGAAGCCGGGGCACCCGTACTCTGGAAGGAGGCCGGCTCGAACGTCTGCGTCGATTCGATCGCCGGCGACGCATGCGCGACCGAGGCAGCCTTCGCCCGCGCCGCGCACGTGGTCAGGCTCGACACCTGGGTGCCGCGCATCACCGGCGTGCCCATGGAGCCGCGCGCCGCCCTCGGCGTCTACGACGAGGCGACGGGACGCTACACGCTTTTCGCGGGCTCCGGCGGGGTGGTGCGCCACAAGAACGATCTCGCGGAGATTCTCGGCGTGCCGGACACGGCGGTGCGCGTGGTGGCGCAGGACGTGGGCGGGAACTTTGGCACGCGGAACAGCTTCTACCCTGAGTTCGCCCTGGTCGCGTGGGCGGCACGTCGGCTCGGGCGGCCGGTGAAGTGGACGTGCACCCGCCGGGAGGCATTCCTGACCGACTATCAGGCGCGCGATCTCGTTTCCGGCATGGAGTTGGCTCTCGACGCCGAGGGCGGCTTTCTCGCCCTGCGTGGCGTCAACACGAGCAATGTCGGTGCGCACGCCGTCACATTCGTGCCGCTCAACAAGGGACGGGAGCTGTCGACCAGTGTCTACCGCGTGCCGGCGGCCGCCGTGCGCGGGCACGCGGTGCTCAGCAACACGTCGCCGCTCGGAGCCTATCGGAGCGCGGGCCGGCCTCAGGTCATGTACGTGATGGAGCGGCTCATCGACCTCGCGGCCCGCCGCCATGGATTCGACCGAGTGGAGCTGCGGCGGCGCAACCTCGTGCCGCCCGGTGCCATGCCGTACACGAATCCCTTCGGCATCGTCTACGACAGCGGCGAGTACGCGGCCGTGCAGGACCGCGCCGTCGCGCTCGGCGACTGGGCGGGGTTCGAGGCGCGCCGCCTCGAGGCGCGCGGCCGCGGCCGCTACCGCGGCATCGGCGTCGCCAACTATATCGAGATCGCCACGGGAGCTCCGCGCGAGCGCGCGCAGGTCACCGTGCGGCCGGACGGCATGATCGACGTGGTGATCGGCACCCTGTCCTCCGGCCAGGGGCACGAGACGAGCTTCGCCCAGCTCATCGAGGAGTGGTTCGGCGTGGAAGTGGGCCAGGTGCGTCTCATCACCGGCGACACCGATCTCGTGCCCGTCGGCGGCGGCTCGCACTCCGGGCGCTCCATGCGGCTGGGCGGCGTGGTCATGGCCAAGGCCTCCGACCAGATCGTCGAGAAGGCCCGGCACATCGCCGCGTGGCTGCTCGAGGCGGCGGCCGCTGATATCGAGTTCTCCGAGCGGCACTTCGCCGTCAAAGGCACGGATCGCGCGGTCGATCTCTTCGCCGTCGCGGGCGCCGCGCTACGCGGCGATGCACCCGAGGCGCTGCGAGGACCGCTCGAGGCGTCGTGTGACGAGACGGTGAGCACGCCGTCTTTTCCCTATGGTTGCGCCATCTGCGAGGTGGAGGTGGATCCGGATACGGGCGTGGTCGAGATCGTCCGCTATACGTCGGTCGACGACGTCGGGCGCGCCATCAATCCGATGATCGTGCACGGTCAGACCCACGGCGGCATCGTCCAGGGCGTGGGGCAGGCGCTGTGGGAGCTCTGCGACTACGATGCCGAAACGGGCCAGATGCAGTCGGCCACTTTCATGGACTACGCGATGCCGCGGGCCGACATGCTGCCCAGCTTCACCACGGAGATCAGCGAGGTGCCGTCCACATCCAATCCACTCGGATTGAGAGGCGGTGGCGAGGGCGGGGCCACTCCCGCGCCGGCGGTCGTGGTCAATGCGGTCGTGGACGCGCTCGCGCACCTTGGTGTGGAGCACATCGAGATGCCGTTGACTCCGGAGCGCGTGTGGGAAGCCATCCGGACGGCCACCAGGAGGAGTCAGTAATGGACGTCTTCGACGGGATCCGCACGTTGCTCGCCGTTCGTCGCTATCAGGATCGCCCCGTGCCCGACACGGTAGTCCGGAAGATCCTCGAGGCGGGCCGCCTGACGGGAAGCGCGATGAATCTCCAGCCCTGGCACTTCGTCGTGGTCCAGGACCGTGAGACGCTCCGAAAGTTGGGTACGCTGGCGCGCTCCGGCCCCTACACCGCCGAGGCGCCACTGGCCATCGTGGTCGCGGTCGAGAAGACCGGGTACGCCGTGTCAGACGCGAGCCGAGCGATTCACTCGATGCTGCTGACGGCGTGGTCGGAAGGAGTCGGCTCGAACTGGGTCGGCTTCGGCGGTCTCGACAAGGTCAACGCGCTGCTGGGGATTCCTGCCAAGCTCGACGTGCTGGCCATCCTGCCGTTCGGCTATCCCGCCGACAAGATCGGGCGAGGCAAGAAGAACCGGAAGCCACTCAAGGCCGTGGCCCACCGCGAGCGCTACGGCCAGCCCTTCGAATAGCTATCGGACTACTGCCGCTCGAATACGGCCTGGATATTCACGATGCGGCCCTCGTCGCGGTTGCGCTGGCCCGCGCGCGTGATCTCCTCGATGGCCCCTCCCATGACGATGCGCGCAATGCTGTGAGCGGGCACGGCGGCCCCGGAGCTGGGGCCGGCCAGCTCGGCGGTGACGTCCTCCCAAGCGAGGGTGCGAAACCCCGCCGCCTCGACGAGCGCGCGCATCTCCACGGGCGTGCTCAGGAAGCTGAAGGTCGCGTCCTTCGCCCACATGACGGGGAAGATCGGCGGCTGCGTGGGGCCAGCCATCGGCTCCTGGATCACGAGCTGACCACCGCGGGGCAGGAGGCGGGCGAAGCCCGCATAGAGCCGCTCCTTGTCGGCGATGTTCATCCCGCTGTTCTGCGTCCACACCACGTCGAAGGTCTCGCCGCCCAAATCCAGCGCCAGCGCATCACCGATGCGGTGAGACACCCGGTTGGTGAGTCCCAATCGGCTCGTGAGCCACTGGCCGGTGCGGACGTATGACTCCGTCAGGTCGACTAGGGTCACGACGCAACCGTGCTCGACGGCCAGGGTGCGTGCCGGACCACCGAAGCCGCCGCCCACGTCGAGCACGCGCAGGCCGGGCGTGAGCTTGGCGAGGCGAGCGAGCCGGTCGGTGGAGGCCTTGCCGCCGCCGTGAAACTGATCGACGGGGGCGAGGTCGTCGATGGTCAGCGCATTGAGATTCTTGCCGATTCCCGCCAGCGCGGCGTCGATCGCGATCTCCAGGTCGCTGCGGCCCCAGTAGGCATTGGTGGCCCGCGCGTCGCTCGCGATCAAGGCTCAGGCCTTCTCGAAGTCGGTCCGCTCGTACACGGGCAGCCCCTGAAGGTGGCGGCGCAGGCAGTCCAGCCCTAGCTCCACCGCGCCCAGCCGCACCCATTCCCGGCCGCCGAGTATGCGGCTGCGCCGTGACACCACCTCGCGCTCCGTCGCTATGGCCAGGCAGATGGTGCCGCCGAACTCGATACGGTCGGCCCCCTGGTCAAGATCGATCAGGACTGCCAGCGCATGCGTCGCGGAGGTGTGACGGAGAGCGGCCCGCGCCACGGCCTCGGCCGTCTGCGGAGTGAGCTCGCCCTCAGGCACGGCGCTCCCCAGACCGACGGCCGCGCAGACCTCGGCGAGGTCGCGGGCCACGATCCCGCGCCGGAAAACCGTTTCCGCGCCGGGGAGGTGAGCCATGCGGGCGGCGATCTGGCCGCTCGTGAACATCTCCACCACGGAGAGAGTCGCCTGACGCGCCGTGAGCTCTGCGAGCACGACACCCTCCAGCGTCTGGTCATCTTCGCCGAGGATGAAGTTGCCCAGCCGCTTGCGTATCTCTCCCTCCACCACCTCGAGCTTGCGCCGGATGTCGTCCATGTCGGCGCCGCGGGCGGTCAGCTTGGTCTCGAGCTGCGGATAGTGGGCGCGGAAGCCGAGCTTCACGCTTCCGTCCGGTACGAGCGCCTCCACCCCCGTGAGGAGCGAGTCGACGTGCGATTCGCCGAGGCCGTACGAGTGGAACCGCTTCAGGTGAATGATCGCCTGCAGGCCGCTCTTGGCGAGGAGGCGCGGGATGATCTGCTCCTCGAGCATGCGCCGAAGCTCGCGCGGGACGCCGGGGGTGAAGAAGAAGCGCGCCTTGCCGATGTCGAGGGCGAAGCCGCACGCGGTGCCGATGGGGTTGTCGATCACTTCCGCGGTGACGGGTAGCATGGCCTGCTTCCTGTTGTTCGGCGGCATCACGCGACTGCGCCGGCGGAAGAAGTCTTCCATGCGGGTGAGCCACTCTTCGTTGAGGACGAGTTCGACCCCCGCCGCCTGGGCGGCGACCTCCTGGGAGAGATCGTCGACGGTGGGACCGAGGCCGCCGTTGACGATGACGGCGTCGGCGCGCTGGGAAGCGAGCTGAAAGGCCTCGAGCAGGCACTCCCGATCGTCGCCCACCGTGGTCTCCCATCGCACGGAGAGCCCCACGTCGGAGAGCTTCTGGCTCATGTAGCTGAAGTTGGTATTGATGGTCTTGCCCGTCAGCACTTCGTCGCCGGTGCAGATGATCTCGAGCCGCATTGCCTGGCCTTTCAGGAGCCGGCCAGTGACGGCCGGTCGAAGCGAAGGTCACACCAGAGTGGAAGGAGCGCGTCGCGCCCGAGGGTCAGGCGCGCGAGCACGTCGCCTATGACCGGCGAGAGAGCGAAGCCGTGGCCGGAGAAGCCGGCGGCGACGAGCACGCCGTCGGCGCCGGGGACGGGGCCTATCACGGGGAGCTCGTCGGGTGTGAATGCCTCGAGCCCGATCCAGCTGCGGGCAAGCCCGCGGCCGGTCAGAGGAGGGTAGACTTCGCCGGCGACTTCCAGGCTGGCCCTTACGCTGTCATCCAGCACGTTCCAGCAGTTCACATCATGGTCCACGACGCGTCCCGGCCAGCCTCCGCCGATCAGGTAGGCGCCGTCGGCGAGCTGCTTCAAGCTCAGCTTCCTGTCGAAGGCGCCCACGACCGGCGCCAACGATTTCGGCGCTGGCTCGGTCAGCAACATCTGAAGGGGCCGTGTTTGCAATGGCAGGCTCACGCGTAGGTCGGCCAGCAGAGACGAAGTCCAGGCTCCCGCGGTCACGATGGCGACGTCGCACGACTGTCGAACGCCGTCGCTTCGCTCGACGCCCACGATGCGGCCGCGCTCGGTCACCAGCTTCTTCGCGCCCACGCCCTCTTCGAGGCGCGCTCCGAGGCGTCGGGCGGCCGAGGCGAAGGCCTCCACCGTGGCCATGGCGCCGGCCTGGCCGTCAATGGGGGAGTAGACGCCGCCGAGGCACGCGGCCGCGATGCCTGGCGCCAGACGTCGCGCTCCTCCCGCGTCGACGGTTTCGAGTGGCACGCCGTCGGCGCGCTGCTCGGCGACCCAATCCGGCGTCACCTCCCACGCCTTGGGGTCGAGGGCCACGCGAAGCCCGCCCCCGCGCTGGTATTGCGTCTCGCCTTCCAGCTCACGGTCGAGGTCTGGCCAGCGTCCGAGGCTCTCGAGGGCGAGCCGGCGCTCCGCAGGGTCGCGGCCCATGACCCGCACGCCGGCCGCGCTGGCCCCCGAAGCGGCCGAGCCGATGAGCGCGCGCTCGAGCACGATCACGGGCGGGGCCGGATCAGCCCGGCGGAGATGGAAGGCGGCGCTCAGGCCCATGAGACCGCCGCCGACGATTACGACTGACATGGACGGGAGTCTAACCCGAATCGCTCGCGTTGCTGAGACGACCGCTCACCGGAGGCGCGGGATCACGCGCTCCGCGAAGAGCCGCATCGAGCCGAGCACGCGCTCGTGGGGGATCCGCCCGCCCACGTTCATCCACACGGACAGCGAGGAGTAGCCAAGGGACTCACGGAGCTCGAGCAGGCGCTCGGTGACCGCGTCGGGAGAGCCGTAGACGACCAGCTCCTCGAGGATCTCGTCGTAGGTCATGCGCCCGAGCCGCGCCGCTTCCTCGCCCCTCGGGCCGCGGCTGAGTGCCTCGGCGATGGAGCGGAAGAAGTGCATGGTGCTCGCCTCCGCTTCCTCGCGCGCCTGCCGTCCATCTTCCGTCACATAGACGGGAACGATCAGCGACACCTCGCCGCGCCCGGGATGGCCGGCCTCCCTCCACCCCTCGTGATAGCCGCCGATGAAGCGCTTGAGGTCGCTGATCGGCGTGGTGCGCACCGCGATGAAGATCGGCATGCCCATGCGCCCCACGATGGCGTACGTCTCCTGCGTGGTGGCGGCGACGCGCAGCGGCGGGTGCGGCTTCTGGAAGGGCTTGGGCGTCACGCACACGTTGCGGTACTGGAAATACTTTCCCTCATGCGTGAACCGCTCCTCCGTCCACGCCTTGACGAGGATCTCGAGCGTCTCGTTGAAGCGCTCCCGGCTTTCGGAATGAGGGACATTGAAGCCCTCGTAGTGCTCGGGCAGCCCGCTCCGGCCCACGCCGAAGTCCAGCCGTCCCTTGCTCAGGTGATCGACGGTGGCCACGTCCTCCGCCAGGTGAAGCGGGTGGGCGAGGGGAAGGATCTGGACGGCGATGCCGATTCTTACCCGCTGGGTGCGGGCGGCGATGGCCGTCGCGATGACGAGGGGCGAGGACAGCACGGAGCGGCCCTTCTGGAAGTGAATCTCGGCCAGCCACACGGCGTCGAAGCCGAGCTCCTCGGCCGCCGTCATCTGGGCGAGCGATTCGTCGAAGGCCTGGGCCTCGTCCATCCCGGGCGGACTCTGGAACTCCGTGAAGAGCCCGATCTCCATGCTATTCCCGGAAGCGCGGCATGACTTCGCGGGCGAAGAGCTCCATCGACCGGCGGATCTTGTCCTGGGGCAGGCCCCCGAAGTTCATCCAGCACAGCACCTGTCCGATGCCCATGTCGCGCATGTTCTCGATGTGCTTGGCGACGGTGTCGGGGGATCCGAAGGCCACCGTCTCGGCGACAAGGCCTTCCCAGGTGACCTTGGCAAAGCGCTCGGCCGCGGCGCGGAAGCCGGGCTGGAGGCTCGGATGCGCGTCCTCGATGCGCTCGGGCACCTGGAAGCGTCGCAGTGAATCCTGGTACCACATCTCGGCGTCCTTGGCCTCGGTCAGTGCCTGCGCGTCGCTCTCGGCCACATAGATCTGCCGCGACACGCCCCAGTCCTTCATGAGCCCAGCGATCTCCGCGTCCGAGCGTCCGTGCCGGCGCAGAGCGGCCAGGTAATTGTCGCGCCGCTTCACGAGCTGATCGAGGGGGCCCGTCAGGATGGAATTCAGCATGGGCCAACCGCGGGCCGCGGTGCTCTCGATCCCGCTGTCGCTGCCGCA
>Ga0137403_10009006_pt1 | contig 11126 bp, 10 predicted proteins | sample CZOMad2_1_16fung_FD_122057 | JGI IMG/M metagenome (GOLD analysis project Ga0137403, IMG submission 122057) | Vadose zone soil fungal communities from Angelo Coast Range Reserve, California, USA - CZOMad2_1_16fungal (Hybrid Assembly) | ecosystem: Environmental > Terrestrial > Soil > Vadose zone...
GGGCGAAGCGACGAAGGCTTCGCGGATGCGCCGCCCCTCCGGGGTTCTCACGGGAATGTTCTGCAGGTTGGGGTCGTTCGATGCAAGGCGCCCGGTCACCGCGGTCGCCTGACCGTAGTTGGTGTGCACCCTGCCCGTGCGCGGATTCACCATCTTCGGCAACTTGTCCGTGTAGGTGGACTTGAGCTTGGAGATTTCCCGGTAATCGAGCAGGATTTTCGCCAGCGGGTGATCGAGCGCGAGTCTCTCCAGCACGTCCTCGTCGGTCGAGGGCGCGCCCGAAGGCGTCTTCTTGATGACGGGCATTCCTTTCTTTTCGAAGAAGATCTCGGCGATCTGTTTCGGCGAACCGAGATTGAAGGGCTGCCCCGCTTCCCTGTGGGCCCTGGCTTCGAGCTCGAGCATTTTCTGTCCCAATTCGTGGCTCATCGCCTCGAGCTGCGCCGCGTCGATCAGGACCCCGTCCCTCTCCATCCTGAAAAGGACTTCGCGAGCGGGGAGCTCGATCGAGCGGTAAACGTAGAGGAGCTTTTCCGCGGCCTCCAGTTTTGGAAGGAGCGCATGGTGGATCCGAAGCGTGAGGTCGGCGTCCTCGGCGGCGTAGGCGGCGGCCCGGGCGACATCGACCTGCTCGAAGGGAATGCGCCCGACACCCGTGCCGGTCACCTCGTCGTAAGTGAGCGTTTTGAGCCCGAGATGACGGGAGGCGAGGCTGTCCATGTCGTGGCGCGCGTGGCTCTCCAGCACGTAGGATTCGAGCAGCGTGTCGTGCTCGATGCCCGTCAAGGCGATGCCGTGATTGGCGAGCACGTGCTGGTCGTACTTGATGTTCTGGCCGACCTTCCTGCGCTTTTCGCTTTCGAGCCATGGTTTCAGGATCGCCAGGGCCCGTTCGACGCCCAGTTGATTCGGCGCGCCCGCGTAGTTGTGCGCAAGCGGCAGGTAGGCGGCGCGGCCCGCGAGCACGCTGAAGGACATGCCCACGAGCCGCGCCTGCATCGGGTCGAGGCTCGTCGTCTCGGTGTCGAAGGCGACGAGCTCGGCCGCTTCGAGATCCTTCACCCAGCGCGCGAGATCCGCTTCTTCGAAGAGCGTCTCGTAGCGGCGCTCCTCGGAGTCCGCGCGGACGGGCGGGGGACTGGCCGCCGGGGGCGGAGCTGTGTCGCGCGCCGCTTCCTTAGGCCAGCTTTTGAATCCGAAACGGGAGATCAATTCGGCCAGTTGCTTCTCGTCCCGGGGGCCGAGCTTCAGCTCTTCCAGCCCCACCGGCAAGTCCAGATCGCATTTCACCGCGAGCAAACCTTGAGCTTTTGGGAGCCAGTCGAGCGCCTTTCGCAGATTCTCGCCCACGGCCCCGCCGATCTCATCGGCATGCTTCACCACCCCCTCGAGCGACCCGTACTGCTCGAGCCACTTCGCCGCCGTTTTCGGACCGACCTTGTCGACACCAGGCACGTTATCTACTGCGTCGCCGATAAGCGTCAGATAATCGAGCATGCGCTCCGGCGGAACGCCGAATTTCGCTTTCACTCCCGCGGGGTCGAGGCGCTCGTTCGACATCGTGTTGACGAGCGTCACGCGGTCGCTGACCAGCTGCGCGAGGTCCTTGTCGCCGGTGGAAATCACGCAGCGCAGGCCGCGCTTCTCGGCCTCGCGCGCGAGCGTGCCGATGACATCGTCCGCCTCCACGCCGTCGATCTGCAGCAGGGGCCAGCCCGAGGCCCGTATTGCGTCGAGGAGCGGCCCGACCTGCGCGCCGAGATCGTCGGGCATGGGCGGCCGGTTCGCCTTGTACTGCGCGTACATCTCGTCGCGGAAGGTCTTCCCCCGCGCGTCGAATACGCATGCAAGATAGTCGGCTTTGTGGTCGGCAAGGAGGCGCCGCAGCATGTTGAGCACGCCGTAGATCGCGCCGGTGGGCTCGCCCGCCGCGTTGCGCAGGTCGGGCAACGCATGGAACGCGCGGTACAGGTACGACGACCCGTCAACCAGCAGCAGCGTTTTTTCCAAGGGAGCTTATCAGCGACAAGATTCGGCGGCAGGCGAAGCCTGGCGCCCGCATTATGTCAGAATTCATCAGGGCCACCTTCTGCTAGACTGGCCGTGTAAAGGATTTCAATAAATGTCGCGTCGATTTCTCGCTGCGGTCCTGCTTGCCGTCGCACTGCCGGCGTTGTCACAGCAGCCCCCCAAGCTCGAACCGCTTCCCGAGATTCCACCGCCGCCGCCGGGCGTTTCTTCTGAGCAGCCGGGCGAGCCCCCGGTGCGCATCCAGCCCGGCGGGGGCGACCAGGTCGAGGAGCGGCTCATCGATGGGAGGCGCGTCGCGCGCGTCACCACGCCGGCGGGTCAGGAGTATTACCTGATCGAGGACCTGGGCGACGGCCCGGGCTTGAGAAACGAGAGCCTCGATCGCGGCGTGCGGGTGCCGCTCTGGGTGATCCGCCGGTTCTGATGCGGGCGCGGGCGTCGGCGACCGCTCGGGCATCATGTCTGTCTTCACGCGCGTCACGGCCGATGAGCTTTCGGCCTGGCTGAAACGCTACGCCATCGGCACCCTGGTCGAACTGCAGGGCATCGCTGCGGGCATCGAGAACACGAACTACTTCGTCACCACTTCGCACGGCCGTTTCGTGCTCACGCTTTTCGAAAGACTCGCCGCGGCGGAGCTGCCCTTCTATCTGAACCTCATGGCGCACCTTGCGCGTCACGGCATTCCCTGCCCCGCGCCGATCGCCGACCGCGGCGACAGGTACCTCGGAACCCTGAACGGCAAACCCGCCACTCTGGTCACCTGCCTCCCGGGCACCCCGGTGAACTCGCCGCAGCCGCGCCACTGCGAGCAGGTGGGTGCCATCCTCGCCGACATGCATCTTGCGGGAAGAGGCTACAGCGGAAAGCTCGAGAATCCGCGCGGGCCGAGGTGGTGGCGCGAGGCGGCGCGCGAGGTGGCGCCGTTCCTCGACGACGGGCGCCGCAAGCTGCTCGCCTCCGAGCTCGAATTCCAGGCGCGCCACCGCACGCTCGATTTGCCGCGCGGACCGGTCCATGCCGATCTTTTCCGCGACAACGTGCTGTTCCAGGGAGATCGCATCGGCGGAGTGATCGATTTTTATTTTGCCGGGGTCGACGCGCTCCTGTTCGACGTCGCCGTGACGATCAACGACTGGTGCGTGGGGCCAGCCGGCGAAATCGACCCGGGACGTGCGAGGGCGCTTGTGGCCGCGTACCGCCGGGCCCGCGAATTCACCCCGGTCGAGCGGGAAACCTGGCCGGTGCTGCTGCGGGCCGCGGCCCTGCGGTTCTGGCTCTCGCGTTTGTACGATTTCTACCTGCCCCGCGCGGGCGAGCTCACCCACGCGCACGACCCGGAGCATTTTCGCCGGATGCTCGAGGCGCACCGCACCCGTCCTTTCCCTCTTGTTTGAAACCGGCGGCTGTACCACACTGGCGGCGATGAGCACGAGCGGATCTCGAGCCTAACGATGCGCGTCGTTCCGGCGAGAAACGGCTGGTCCTGGCTCGCAAGCGGCTTTGCGCTTTTCCGCAAGAGCCCGCCGATGTGGCTGTTTCTGGTATTCACGTACTGGGTCGCTGCCACGCTGCTCGGCCAGATCCGTTACGTAGGACCCGCCGCCTCCACCGTATTGATGCCGGCATTTTCGGTCAGCTTTATGGTCATGTGCGCGGTGCTCGATCGCGGAGGCTTGCTGCGTCCGGCGCTGCTTTTCGCAGGTTTCAGAAGCGGACTGGGCGCGTTGATCGGATTGGGCGTTCTGTGCCTCCTCTCGATCGTCGTGGTGCTCGGTGTCGCCTCCCTTGCGGACGCGGGCGCGCTGATGAATTTGATTCTGCTCGGCCATGAGCCCTCCGCCGAGGCATTGCGCGACGGCAGCATCTTGAGCGCATTGCTCGTCGCGACCGTGGCCTCGACCCCGGTGCTGATGGCTTTCTGGTTTGCGCCCATGCTCGCCGCATGGAACCGCATCGGCGCCGTTCAATCACTCTTCTACAGCTTTTTCGCCGTATTGCGGAATTGGCGGGCGTTCCTGGCATACGGGGCCATCCTCGCGCTGGCCTGGGCGGCCTTCCTGGTGGCGGTCGCCGTCGCGGCGGTTTTGATGCAGGGAAACGTACAGGTGTTGCGCTCCCTTGCACTGATTCTTACTCTGGTCTCCCTGCCCACCGTGCTGGCCAGCTTCTACGCGAGCTATCGCGACATCTTCCCGGAGAACGCGGTCCCGGCCGAGCCGCCGTCGAACCGGGAAAACCCGTAGCGGCCGGTGATTCTGCTATCCTTCGCCGCGAGCGCAGACGAGATTCGCCGACACGGCGCCCTGGAGACGGGGATCAAAAACTTGATCGACAAACCCTGCGAGCTATGCGACTCCCCGGGCGGGGATCTGCTCTGGCGCGACGGGTTCTGCCGCGTAGTGCTGGTCGACGATCCGGGTTATCCCGGTTTTTGCAGAGTGGTCCTCGAGCGGCACGTGAAGGAGATGACCGACCTCGAGCCCGCCGAGCGCACACGGCTCATGAACACCGTGTTCGCAACCGAGGCCGTGCTCCGCGAGCTCCTCGATCCGGACAAGGTCAACCTTGCGAGCCTCGGCAACGTCACGCAGCATCTGCATTGGCACGTGATTCCGCGCCATCGGCGCGATCGCCATTTCCCCCGTCCGATCTGGGCCGAGCCTTCGCGCGCGGACGTCCCGCTGCGCCCGGCTCCCGACCGCGGCGCGCTTGCCGCCGCGCTCAGACGCAGACTCGACTGACCCATGTCGAGCTTCGATCCCCCGAGCATCAAGCCGGACGCCGCTCCCGATTTCACGGATTCTTCCGGCTGCGCGAAGTGGTTGAAGTCGCTGCCGCTCATCAACGTCGGCCCATCTCACGTTCGTCTCCTCGGGCAGCTCGATGAGCTGAATGCCTACACCATCGCCCCTGCCGAGCGGCTCAAGATCCTGGAGCTCTTGCGCGAGCCGGTGAGCTTCGTCCAGAAGGAACATTCCAAGAAATTTGCAAGCCGCCCCGCCCCGCTCGCCAAGCCGGAGCGGGAGATCCTCGCAAACGTGCACGCGCTCTGGGACGCGCTCTCATACGGCTATCAACACTGTCTGAAAGCGGTTGTGGGCGGCGCCTCCGGCCTGAGCGCGGCCCTGATAGGCGAGCGCGTCCTGTGGTGCACCGGACAGAAGATCGTCGCCTACTATCACGCCTATCAGGATGTCCGCGAGCGCGAATGGAAGCTGCTGCACGGCGTCTATGCGCTCGTCGAGGGAAAAGGCGTGGCCGGAGACGAGGTCGCAGATCCGGCCCATAAAGGCAGATCGACGACGTGCACGGGAACCTACGCGCAGGTTCTGCTGATCGATCTCGCCAATCCCGGAAAGCTCACGCCGCGGCAGGTCGAGCTCATTTCGCTCTGGCTCGAGCGCTGGACGCCCAAGGTCTCGATTGGGCGCGCGCCCGCAGCCTCCGGCGAAGGCGTCGCACCGCTCGTCGTCGATCTTTCGGCCGCTGCCGGCGCCTCGCGCCGCACGGCAGAAGGCGACGCGATCCGCGTTATGGACATCCACGATCTTGGGAGCAGCGTACGCAAGCGCATCGGCCTGCTGCGCAAGGGCGAGACCCCTGCGGCGCTCGGTCTCGGCGAGGACGTGACCACCCCGCTCGCGGAAAGCCTTCTCACCATGCTCTATCGGCGGTGGTGCGAGGACAAGCAATCGCGCGCGCACCCGCGCCACGGCGCGAGCGGCGCGGCGCAGACGTGCTCTGGAATGGCCGCGGTGCATTACTTCGTCACCGGCCGCACGTTCCCGACGAGCGGGGGCTCGCGCCAGATGTCCCAGGTGCAGCACGAGCAAATTGCGACCCTCGGGCGCGTCGCCATGCGCCACGGGGACGAACCCGGCCCTCCGCCGGATTTCGCCGTCGAGACCTGGCAGATCAAGGACGAAAGTGCCTCCGGACTGCGCCTTGCGCGAGTCGATCCTGCGGCAAGCTCGCGGCTGATGCTCGGGCAGCTGCTCGGAATCCGGCTGGGGGACGCAAAGGCCCTTCTCTGCACGGTGAAGTGGCTCTCGGTCTCCGTGGAATTCGAATTGCGCATCGGCGTGCAGATCCTCCCGGGGATTCCCCAGGGAGTCACGATCAGGGCGGCCGATGCCGCGGCGGAGCAAACCGCCCCGGCCTTCCTGCTGCCGGCTTTCGCGGCACTGCAGGCCCCGGAAACCCTGGTCGTGCCCGCCGGATGGTTCAAGCCGCAGCGAGAGATCGAGGTGCTCACCGATCGCCCGGGCAAACTGCGACTTGCGGCTGTCACCGATCGCGGCGCCGATTTCGAGCGCGTCACGTTCGAGGCGGTCTGAGACCTCCGCTTCGCACCGCTCTCTGCCAAATTTCTCACATCCCGGCCCCCGCAGGCACGGCTTTTATGCGCCTGTCATAGTACATTGTCGCAATCCCGCTCCGCAGGCATCCATCCCTAAAAGGTCCCATGGCCCTTGGCGATTTCCTCCCCGCCGCAGAACCGCGCCTCGCGGACTTGACGAGCTGCGAGGACTGGCTTGCGCACGTGGTGCTCACCGACATGCATGCCTGCAGCACTCTTCTCACCCTGCTCGAGGAGATCGAGGCTCGTCCGCCCAGGCATTCGGCGTATCTGCAGATCCTCGAGCGGCTGCGCCATTCCGTCGCGCCGGCCGAAGAGGAGCAAGCCAAGCTTTTCGCCGGGAAACCCCTGCCGCTCAGTTACGACGAAGCCACGGCCTTCGTTCACGCGAACGGCTTGTGGGCCGCGATGCTCCGCGCTTACGCGCGGCTTCTCGCCGCCGCGTTGAACGGCAAGCACCTCGAGCTCAAGTCCTCTCTTCCCCGGCTTTTCCAGCGCGTGCTCGCGTGCGCGGGAGAGGCGATCGGGACTTACGTGCTCGCGCGGCGCGAATTCGGAGCGGACTACTGGAAGGTGGTGAATCAGGCTTACGCGGTATCCGAAGCGCGCGCAGCCGCCAAAGAAACCGTTGCTGATTTCAGCGACGAATCATCGCCGATGGCGGCGTACGCCGAGGTGCTGATGCTGCATCTTTCCCGACCGCAGCACTTGTCCCACCGGGAACTCGGCTGGACGCGCAGGTGGGTGCGTCGCTGGGCGCACAAGGCAGTGCTCAGCCGCGAGGCTCCCGGGCGCGGCGCCTACGCCGTGGATATCGCGGGAAACTCGGGGCCCGCGTGGGCTGAGTGGGCTGCCGGTGCGGCGACATTGCGTTTTCTCGATCTCACCCGCGTCGCCCGCTCGATCGACGCACGCATCCAGCGCCTGGACGCGGGCGCCGAACCCGCGTCGCTCGGACTGGGCTCCGATTGCACGCGGCTTGCCGCTCAGGATCTTCTCAAGACGCTGCGGGGTGCCTGGCTCGATTCCCCGCCGGCGCGCGACTTTCCGCGGCGCGAGAGCCCCTCGCCCGTCGAACTGGTGAGCGGGTTTGCCGCGATTCACCACGCGATCGAAGGCAATCCCACGGCCGCAAATAGCGCGGGCCCATCGAGTTATTCCTACGGGGAAGCCGAGCGCCTTCATGTCTTCCAGGGCTCCGACACGCGCGATGCGCGCGAGCAGACCCTGGAGAGCTGGGAAACGCTGGAGGAATCGGACGAAGGATTCAAGCTTCGCCGCCGGACGCCCGGCATGCGTCTTGCCCACCGGCAGCTGGTGGCGCTGCGGCCAAGCGGCGCGCGCCAGTTCATCCTCTGCCACGTCGACTGGCTCGTAGAAGGACCGGAGCAGGCGCTCAGCATCGGGGCCCGTGCCCTGAAAGGCGTGGCAAAGGCCTGCGCCGTGCGCTCCTCGGACCGGAGCGCCCCAAAGCGGGCCGATGCATTGATGCTGCCGGTCGCGCCGGGCCTGGCACCCGCGCTCGTGCTGCCCGCGGGCTGGTACCGGCGCGCCAGCGAGCTCGAACTCGACCTCGGCAATGCCATACGACGCGTCACGCTCGCCGGCTTGCTCGAACACGGTTTCGACTACGATCAGGTCAGCGTTTCAAACTCCTGAACAAGCGTTAGCGTCGCGCGGCCGGTCGGCTAAAATGCCTTATGGCGGCCGGGGAAAAGCCCACTCCCACCGAAATCAAGCTGCACCAGAAGTCCCGGGTGCTCGAGATTTCATATTCCGACGGCAGCCGTTTCGAGCTGCCCTACGAATTCCTGCGCGTGTACTCCCCGTCGGCCGAAGTGCGTGGCCACGGACCGGGCCAGGAAGTCCTGCAGTCCGGCAAGAAGGATGTCGACATCCTGAGCCTTGAGCCGGTCGGCAGCTACGCGGTGCAGCCGCATTTTTCCGACAGGCACAGCACCGGCATCTATTCCTGGGAATACCTCTACGATCTCGGTACCCATCGTCAATCTCTCTGGCAGGACTATCTGAAGCGACTCGAAGCGGCCGGGGCGCGCCGCGAAGCCTGAGCTCGTGTAGCGAGCATGCCGTGGCGGCGTGCTAGCATGTTCGCGTGAGTCAAATCCACTTCGGATACCAGCGCATCGACGAGGCAGAAAAGGCCTCGCGCGTCGCCGGCGTTTTTTCCTCGGTCGCGGGCCGGTACGACCTGATGAACGATTTGATGTCCGGCGGCCTGCACCGGCTGTGGAAGGCCTTCGCGGTCGCCCTCGCCGCCGTGCGCGCGGGCGAGCGGGTGCTCGATGTGGCTGCGGGATCGGGCGATCTGGCGCTCGATTTCGCGAAGCGTGCCGGGACGAGCGGCGAGGTGTGGCTCACCGACATCAACCGTGCGATGCTGGAGCGGGGTCGCGATCGCCTGCTCGACCGCGGCCGCCCGGTCCCCGCGGTGCAGTGCGACGCGCAAGAGCTGCCGTTTCCTTCGGACTACTTCGACTGCGTCAGCGTCGCGTTCGGCTTGCGCAACATGACCGATCAAGACGCGGCGCTCGCCGAAATGCGCCGCGTGCTCAAGCCCGGCGGCAGGCTGCTCGTGCTCGAGTTCTCGCGCGTCTGGCAGCCGCTCGCGAAGGTCTACGACTGGTACTCGTTCAAGGTTCTTCCCTGGCTGGGCAAGGCCGTAGCGGGGGACGAGGCGGCCTATCGTTATCTCGCCGAATCGATCCGCATGCACCCCGACCAGGAGCGCCTGAAGGGGATACTGGAACGCGCGGGACTCGAGAAGGTCGAATACTTCAACCTGAGCGCGGGCGTCGTCGCTTTGCACCGGGGTTATAAATTTTGAGTCGCGGAGAGAGACCATGAAAAAATCGACTGTTTCGCTGTTCATTCTGGCGTTCGGTGTGGGTCTGATGGCAAACGATGTCGAGGCGGCGAGGCTGGGCGGCGGCCGAAGCCTTGGAGCCCAACGCCAGATCACCCCGCCCCCGAAGCAAGCGACTCCACCGGCGCAGCAGCAACAGCCGGCCACGGCTCCGCAATCGGGGCCGGGCCGCTGGTTTGCGCCCCTTGCCGGGCTCGCCGCGGGCATCGGCCTGGGCTGGCTGTTCGCGCAGGGAGGTTTCGGGCCCGCGATCGGCGCGCTTCTCATGGTCCTGCTTGCCGTTGCCGTCGCGTTCGCTTTGATGCGTTTGCTGTCGAAGCAGCGGTCGCAGCTACAGTACTCAAGTTTGGGCAACGAGACGGTGGCCGCGCCGCCGCCCTCGCAGCTTCCCGGGGATGCGGGCGCGCAGCCGAATTACCGCAGCCAGTTCGTCTCCAATATCCCGGCGGGTTTCGACGTCGAGGGTTTTCTCAAGGAATCCCGGCGTAACTTCCTGCGCCTGCAGGAAGCAAACGACCGCGGCGACCTCGCGCGGCTGCGCCAGGTCACAACCGAAGACATGTTCAACACGCTGAAGGACGACGTTGCCGGGCATTCGGGCGCGCAACAGACCGACGTGGTGACTTTGAACGCATCGCTCCTGGAGCTCGTCACCGAGGGCGAGCTGTATTGGGCGAGCGTGCGATTTTCCGGTTCGATCCGCGAGGAGGCGAGCGCGCCGGCCGAGCCGTTCGAGGAGATCTGGCACCTGCGAAAGCCGGTGAACGGCGCCTCGGGCTGGCTGCTCGCCGGGATGCAGCAGCCCGGTTGACCGGTTCGCAGGGCCGCGCGGCCCGAAAACTCCATGATCGAGCGCGGAGCCCTCGCAGCCCTGAACCATCTTCTGCAACAGCAGCCGTGGGCGCCTGAGCGACTGAGAGCGTTTGCCGGCCAGTGCGTGGAATTTCGTTGCCCGCCTTTTCCCGACCTGCGCCTCGCGATCACCGACGGAGGACTTCTCGATCGGGCACCGGCGGAAGCAGCGAGCGCGCTCGTCGTAAAGCTCACCCCGGGCGCCCTGCCGTTCCTTCTTGCGCGCGACGAAACCGCCCGAAAGCAGGTTGAAATCGAGGGGTCGGCCGACCTGGCGAGCGCGGTGGACACCCTTTTCCGCCACCTCAGCTGGGACTTCGAGGAAGACCTCTCCAAGCTGTTCGGAGACATCGTCGCGCACCGTCTCGCCGCAGGCGGGCGGACCGTCGCGGCGTGGCACCGGGAAGCCGTCCTGCGCCTTGCCGAAAACCTGGCCGAGTACTGGACCGAGGAGCAGCCCCTGCTCGCGCGGCCCGCCGACGTGGAAAGCTTCTGCCGCGGCGTCGACACCCTGCGCGACGACGTGGCCCGGCTCGACAAACGCATCGAGCGCCTTTCCACATCGCGCAAGGGCCGCTAGAAGGCGGGTTCCGCTCCTTGCTTCGCCTCTCCAAGATTCTCTGGGTAGCCCTGCGCTTCGGGCTCGACGAATTCGCGCTCGCTTCGGGGAGCCGGCTCGCGCGTGCCCTGAATGCGCTCTTTTTCTTTCGGACGCTGCGCGAGCCGCGCGGGGTGCGGTTGCGCCTGGCGCTCGAGGCGCTGGGGCCCATCTTCGTCAAGTTCGGCCAGGTGCTCTCGACGCGCCGCGACCTCTTGCCCGCGGACCTCGCCGACGAGCTCGCGAAGCTGCAGGACCGCGTGCCGCCGTTTCCCGGTGAGCTCGCGCTGGCCGAGGTCGAGCGCGCGTTCGGCAAACCGATCACGAAGGTTTTCGAGAAGTTCGAAGCTGAGCCCATGGCGAGCGCATCGGTCGCGCAGGTGCATCTCGCCGTGCTT
>Ga0137403_10009009_pt1 | contig 11121 bp, 10 predicted proteins | sample CZOMad2_1_16fung_FD_122057 | JGI IMG/M metagenome (GOLD analysis project Ga0137403, IMG submission 122057) | Vadose zone soil fungal communities from Angelo Coast Range Reserve, California, USA - CZOMad2_1_16fungal (Hybrid Assembly) | ecosystem: Environmental > Terrestrial > Soil > Vadose zone...
AGGGTCAGGCCGGTGCGTGGGTGGGCGGTTGGCATGGCGCCTAAGATTTCACGCGACGCCTAGCGGCGCCAGGTCCAAATGCAAGGTCGTGGAGGATTGGGGGAGGTGCCTTCGTCACGCCACGCCTGCACGACCGCCTCGACTACCTCGTCCCACGTCACGCGTCGTCCCAACTCCGCGGAAAGCGTGGTTGCCGCACGTGCGACGTGTGGCTTGCGGCTGACGGATGCAACGATTTCTTGCGAGCCGTCGAGCAGGATGGACCCATGCTGCAAGAACGCGTTTCCTTCCCGGACCTGCGCCGAGCCCACCAGCTTGCGACCGGCGACGAGTACCTCGCCGCCTGCCGGGGTCGCGAAGCAAGACGTAGGCTGGTCGACCCGCGAGGATGGTGGAGGTTGGTGGGGGGGGGGGGCCAGCGTGGCATCGGCACCGAGGGACCGGAGCGCTGCAGCGATGCGTTCGTGGATGGTGTGGTACGCGTGACGTAACGAGCCGAACGCCGCCACGGGCGCGGCTACCGCGTAGGTCACCTCGTGCTCGTGCCACACGGCGCGACCACCTGTCGGTCGCCGCACCACGTCGATCCCACGCCGCGCGATCTCCGTGTGATCGTAGCGGGCCGCAGGCTCGTTGCGGCCGAGCGACAGACACGGCGGGTCGAAGCGGTAGAGCCGCAAGAAGCTCAGGCCCGTGCCGTTGGCGCGGTCGAGCAGCGCCGCGTCGATCGCCATGTTCTCGGCGCCGGAGCGGCCCGCAGCGTCGAGGGAGAGTTGGCAGGCGCATGCCGCCTCAATCAGCGGCGAGCGCATAGGCCTCCATCGGCGGGCACACGCACACCAGGTTCCGATCGCCGTACGCGCCGTCCACGCGGCTCACCGACGGCCACACCTTGTGCGACCGCGTCCACACCGCGGGGAAGGCGGCGCGCTCGCGCGCATACGGCCGATCCCATGTGTCGGCGATGACGTCTTCCAGGGTGTGCGGCGCATTCGTGAGCAGGTTATTGCCGCGGGGCTGCGTCCCCTCCTCCACCTCGCGGATCTCCTGGCGGATCGAGATGAGCGCGTCGCAGAAGCGATCCAGCTCTTCCTTCGACTCGCTCTCGGTGGGCTCGATCATCAAGGTGCCGGCGACCGGGAACGAGACCGTCGGTGGATGGAAGCCGTAATCGATGATGCGCTTCGCGATGTCCTCCACCTCGATGCCGGCGGAGGCCTTGAAGGGCCGGCAATCGATGATGCACTCGTGCGCGATCAGGCCGTTTTGCCCCGTAAAGAGGAGCGGGTAATGCGCGGCGAGCCGGCGCGCCACGTAGTTGGCGTTGAGGATCGCCATCTTCGTTGCCTCCACGAGCCCTTCGCGCCCCATCAACGCAACGTAGGCCCAGGAGATCGGCAGGATCCACGCGCTCCCCCACGGCGCCGCCGACACCGTCCCGCACGGCTGCTGCTGGCGCAGCGGCACCACCGGGTGGTCCGGCAGGAACGGTCCGAGGTGCGCCGCCACACAGATCGGCCCCATCCCGGGCCCACCGCCGCCATGCGGGATACAAAAGGTCTTATGCAGGTTCAGGTGGCACACGTCGGCGCCTATGTCGGCGGGGCGGACCAGGCCCACCTGCGCGTTCATGTTCGCGCCGTCCATGTACACCTGCCCGCCGTGCGCGTGAATGATGTCGCACGCCTGCCGGATAGAGGCCTCGAAGACGCCGTGGGTGGACGGGTACGTGATCATGAGCGCCGCGAGCGTGTCCTTGTGCTCGGCCGCCTTGGCACGCAGGTCCCCGAGGTCGATGTTGCCGCTGGCGTCCGCCTGCACCGGCACGACGCGCAGCCCGGCCATGACGGCGCTCGCGGGGTTCGTCCCATGCGCCGATGTCGGAATCAAACAGGTCGTCCGGTGCCCTTCACCCCGAGAGCGGTGATAGGCCCTGATCACGAGCAGTCCGGTGAACTCGCCCTGCGCCCCCGAGTTCGGCTGCAGCGAGACTTTCGGGAAGCCCGTGATCTCCGCCAGCATATCCTCGAGCTGGCGGAACAGCGTGCGGTAGCCGGTGGCCTGTTCCCGCGGCGCGAACGGGTGCAGCCGATTGAACTCGCGCCACGACAGCGGGACCATCTCGGTGGTGGCGTTGAGCTTCATCGTGCACGAGCCGAGCGGGATCATAGCCGATGTGAGCGACAGGTCGCGCCCTTCGAGCCGCTTGATGTAGCGCAGCATCTCCGTCTCGGAGCGGTAGCGATGGAACACCGGGTGCGTCAGGTAGGACGAGGTGCGGTGCAGCGACTCGGGGATTGAGGGGTCGGCTTTCGCGCCGAGGTCTTCCACCATGAAGGGCAGCACCTCGTTGAGCGAGAACGCCGTGACGAGGTCGGCGAGGTCGCCCAGCGCCGTGGCCTCGTCGAGCGAGATGCCGATCCGGGTGGGGGAGATGACCCGCAGGTTGATGCGGCGCGCCCGGGCGGCGTCGAGCAGGCGCGGCAGGACCCAGGACTCCACTTCCACGCACAGCGTGTCGAAGAACGACGCATGCACGACGCGGTAACCCAGCCGGGTGACGGCCTGCGCGAGCAGGACGGCAAGGGTGTGCACGCGCTCGGCGATGCGGCGCAGCCCTTCGGGCCCGTGATACACGGCGTACATGCTCGCCATCACGGCGAGGAGCACCTGCGCGGTGCAGATGTTGCTCGTAGCCTTCTCGCGCCGGATGTGCTGCTCGCGCGTCTGCAGCGCCATGCGGAGCGCGGGACGGCCGGCGGCATCGCGCGATACGCCGATGATGCGGCCGGGCACGTGGCGCCGATGGGCCTCCCGCGTCGCGAAGAACGCCGCGTGCGGGCCGCCGTAGCCCATCGGTACGCCGAACCGTTGTGAGTTCCCCACGGCGATGTCCGCGCCCCACTCCCCCGGCGGCACCAGCACGGTGAGGGCCAGCAGGTCGGTCGCGACCGTCACGAGCGCCCCCGCGGCATGCGCCTTGTCGCAGAACGCGCGGTAATCCTCGATCTTCCCCTCGGTCGTGGGATACTGCAGCAGCGCGCCGATCACGCCGGGGCGGAACTCGAAACCCACGGGATCCGCGATGACGGTCTGCACGCCGCGCGCCTCCGCCCGGGTGCGCACGACCGCGATCGTCTGCGGGTGGCATCCCTCCGCAATCATGAACATCGGCGTGGTGCCGGGGGGCACCTTCGCGACCGCTTCGGTCAGGTTCATCGCCTCGGCGGCGGCGGTGGCTTCATCGAGCAGGGAGGCGTTGGCGATCGGCAGGGCGGTGAGGTCGGCGACCATCGTCTGGAAGTTGAGCAGGGCCTCGAGCCGGCCCTGCGCGATCTCCGGCTGGTACGGCGTGTACGCCGTGTACCAGCCCGGGTTCTCGACGATGTTGCGCTGGATGACCTGGGGCGTGAAGGAGTGGTGATAGCCCATCCCGATGTAGGAGCGATACAGCTGATTCTGAGCGGCGAGACCGCGCAGCGCCTGCAGCACTTCGCGCTCGGTCCGCCCCGGCGGCAGCGCCAGCGGGCGCCGCAACCGGATGTCTTCCGGGATTACGGCGTCGATGAAGGCGTCGAGCGAGTCGTATCCCAACGTCGCCAGCATGCCCCGCGTCTCGTCGGGACGCGGCCCGATGTGGCGGGTCACGAAGCGATCGGCTGGGGCGAGGGAAGCGCGGACCGTCACCATAAGCGGAGTCGCCTGACCTCGTCAGGAAAGGGTGTGAGCCTCACCCGGCGCCAGCACCACGACGCGGGCGCGGCCGCCCACCTGGCGCTTGAACTGCTCCGGATCGGCCTTGATCACGTCCCATGTATTGTAATGCATCGGAATCACCGCGCGGGGTTGCACGAACTCCACGGCGCGTACCGCGTCTTCGACGCCCATCGTGTAGTTGTCGCCGATCGGGACGAGCATCGCGTCCACGCGCCCGGCGAGCAGCTGCATCTCCATGGTGAGGCCCGTGTCCCCACAGTGATACACGGTGCGCCCACCCATCGTGACGACCACCCCGCAGGCGTTGGTCGTGAACTGGCCCGTCGCGTCTCCCTCCACGGCACCTCCGTGGAACGCGGGCACGAGCTTGACCCGACCGAAGGAGAACTCCCGGGCCCCGCCGATGTGCATGGCATGCACGGTGGCCCCGCGCTCTCCGCAAAACCGGGCCAGCTCCGCTGTGGCGATGATCGTCGCGCCGTCCCGCCGGGCGATCGGGATCGCGTCTCCCAGGTGGTCTCCGTGACCGTGCGACAACAGCACCGCGTCGATCTTCGGGAGCCGCGCGAGCGGGATGTCGGTCGCGGGATTGCCCGTGAGAAACGGGTCGATGATCACTCGGCGACCGTCGGCTTCGACCGTGAAGCAGGCGTGGCCGTGGAACGTGAGTGTGAGCATGCCTGACGATGCTATTGCCCGATGTGCTTCTTGTACGCCTCACTGGTCAATAGCTGGTCGAGCTCCGCGGTATTCTTGGCCCGCAGCTTGATCATCCAGCCCGCGCCATAGGGGTCCCGATTCACCAGCGCCGGGTCGCCCTCGAGCGCCTTGTTCACGTCGGTCACCGTCCCCGCGTGGGGCGCGTACAGCTCCGACACCGCCTTCACGGCCTCGATCGTGCCGAACACGTCGCCGCGCGCAAAGACGGCGCCGACCTTGGGCAGGTCCACGAACACCACGTCACCGAGTTCGCCCTGCGCGTAGTCGGTGATGCCGATCTGCACGATGGCGTCGGCGCCGGTCTGCTTCACGTATTCATGCTCTTTGGTGTAGCGCAGATCGGCTGGAATGTTCGCCATGCAGGGTCGGGCTCCGCGGGCGTGAGAGGTCGCGGCGAAGGTTACCGGGGCACCGAACCTCTGTCAAGGCAACGGGTTGGCAGATGGAAACAGATCGGACCGCGGCGCCAGGCCTGCCGCACCGGGCTCGACCAGGAGCAGACGGCCGGCGCCCCAGGGCCGGAGATCGAGTCGCACCGCGACGGGGTCGGGGTCGTCGGAGAGGGCGGCGAGCACACCCGGACGGCCCGCGCGCAGCCATGTCTGCTCCGCCGCCGGCGCAGCGGCTGCGGTCGCGACGATGGCGTCCGGCGGCCGCCGACGCCCGCCCAGCGCTTTCTCGATCGCCGCCGCGTCCCCTGTGACTCGCCGGATCGACAGCCCTGCGTCCGTGTAGCGGTCCGCGATGGCGTTGAGCGCCAGCTGGTCGGGCGCCTCCGCCGCCGCCAGCAGCAGCCAGCGCGCGGGTCGCCCGCCCAATGCGGCCACCGCCGCGCGGTGGCGCAGCTCGTCGAACACGGTGCGGGCTAGACGTTCGAGCTGCTTGAGCGACCTCTCGTTCTCGATCACGAAGTCGCTTTTCCCCCGCTTGCGCTCGGCGGGCATCTGCGCCGCGATCATCCGGTCGGCCTCGTCGGTGGAGAGGCCGCGCATGGTGCGCAGCCGGGTGCGCCGCAGCGCGGTGCTCGCGTCCACCAGGACCACGGCATCGAACTGGCTAGGGTCGAGCGCCTCGAACAGCAGCGGGATGTCGTTGACGACGAGCAGGTCGCCGCCCTCCCGGGCTGCGCGCAGCAGCTCATCGCGGCGGCGACGCACGGCGGGGTGGACGATCTGATTGAGCGCGTCGAGCGCCGCCTGATCGCCCATCACCTTGCCCCGCAGCGCCGCGCGGTCGAGGGTCCCGTCGGGGGCCAGGACGTCCGCACCGAAGCGGCCTGCGATCGCCGCCAGCACCTCCCCGCCGGGCGCCTGGGCCTCGCGGGCGAGGGCGTCCGCGTCGATGATCGTCGCACCCCAGCGCTGGAAGAAATCGACGACGGTCGATTTGCCCGCGGCGATGTTGCCGGTGAGCGCGACGTTCAGCACTCAGAGTAGCGCCGTCTGATCTTCATCCGCCCTCGGCACCTTGTGGCAATGGCGGCACCTCGCCTCGTAGGACTCCCGGCCCCCCACCATGATGGTCGGGCTTTCCCACAGCGCCGGCCGTCCGTTCACGAGACGCTGGTTGCGGCTCGCCGGCCCGCCGCACACGACGCAAATTGCCTGGAGCTTGTCGACGATCTCGGCGACGGCGAGGAGGGTGGGCATCGGGCCGAACGGCAGGCCGCGGAAATCCATGTCGATCCCCGCCAGCACGATCCGCACCCCCCGGTCGGCGAGCCCGTTTGCCACCGCCACGATGCCGTCGTCCAGGAACTGCACTTCGTCGACCGCGACCACTTCGGTCCCGGGCCGCACGGCGCGCAGGACCCCGTCCGAGGAATCCACGGGCTCGGCTTCCACCGTACCGCCGTCGTGCGTGCTCACGGTGTAGAGCCCGGCGTAGCGGGCATCGAGATGCGACTTGAAGACCTGCACGTGCTTGCGCGCGATCACCGCCCGCCGGACGCGGCGCACCAACTCTTCGCTCTTCCCGGAAAACATCACGCCGGCAATGACTTCGATCCAACCGGGGCGCGTACCGTGGAACATTGCCGTCCTTACGGCTTGGCGTCTTGGGGTCTGGCAACGGGGCGGGGGAAGGGTAGTCGGGCGGAGAGGGTGGGTCAAGGAAATGCCGCTATCTTGCGGATTTTCGGGGGGGGACCCCATATTGTGGCGGTTTTATGCGGGTTTTCTCGTGCTACCCCGCAAAACGGGCGGAATTCCAAGGGTTTTCACTGCCCTAGACCCTCACAAGGAGACGCCGTGAACAAAGCCGAGCTGACCGCCGCACTGGCCATGCGGACCAAGATGTCCAAGGCCGACGCGGGCCGGGCGATCGAGGCCCTGTTTGACGACAAGGGGATCATCGCCGGCGAGCTCAAGAAGGGCGCGAAGGTCCAGATCACCGGCTTCGGGAATTTCGAGGCCCGCAAGCGGGCGGCGCGCATGGGCCGCAATCCCAAGACGGGCAGCGCGATTCAGATCAAGGCGTCGATCGCGCCCGCGTTCCGCGCCGGCAAGCAGCTGAAGCAGGTCGTAAACAAGAAATAACCCGACGAGTGAGCGTCGGCTTTGCTGTTCACGGGCCGCCCCGCTGGGCGGCCCGTCGGCGTTTTCAGTCCTCCGCGTTCCGACGCGTTACCGCTCCCGATCGAGCCGTGCCAGCACGCGACGCCCGCGGATCGTGGCGCCCGCGAGGCCTCGCACCGCTCGCTCGGCGGCCCCGGGCGCCACTTCCACCAGACTGAACGTTTCGCGCACCTCGATGCGCCCGATGTCGCCCTTCGCGAGCCCCGCCTCGCGGATGAGCGCGCCGACCATATCCTTCGCCGACGCGCGGTCCTTCTTCCCCACGTTGACGAAGACTTTCACTCGCTCGGTGCCGGTGGAGGCGGGCGGGGCGGCCTCTTCTCCCTTCCCCCTTCCCTCGTCCCCGAGCAAGGCGAGCAACGCCCCCGCGACCTCCGCCGGATCGAACCGCCCGAACAGCGGATCCAGGAGCGCGAGCTCCGCGTCGACGCTGCCGGCCGTAAGCAGACCCGCCACCCGCTGGCGCAGCGCTTCGGCGCGATCCCGCGCGCGGTCGGCGCCGGAGGCGAGCGCGAGGGGCGTGAGGGTCGCGATCGACCGGAGGTAGGGCAGTTGGACCGCGGCGATGAAGACGACGGGCTCGCCACCGCCCAGCCGGGCGAGCGCCGCTGCCTCGTCGCGTGTCGGGAGCGCGGTGCAGAGCACCGCATCGGGGCGGGATTCGGATGGTGCGATAGGGCCCCCGTTCCAGACGAACGGCGTCGTCGCGGTCAGCGCGTCGAGGGCGTCCCGCACGGCGAAGGCGCGACGGAACGGCGGGACGACAGCGAAACGGGCGCGGCAGACGGGCGGGAGCGGACGACCGGTCTCGTCCACCGGCGGCATTCCAACGATGAGCGCCCGCCGGGCGTGTCGCTCGAGAAAGTCGCCCAGCAAGGCCGGATTCCAGCTCAACACGATGCGGTGAGCGTCGCGGGCTTCGCCGAGCACGGTGTCGAGCGCCGCGGCGCCGTCACTCTCCACCAGGGCTTCGGGCCACGCAACGACAACGCTCGCGACTCGGTCGAGCTTGAGCGCGGCGCGCTGCAGCAGGGCGGCCAGGTCCTTGACCGCCCCGGCGAGGATGTCGACGGGACATTCCTTGAGGACCCGGCTGGTGCGGGCGAGGCCGGTGACGGCATGGATCGGGCGGTCGCTCGGTGCCGCGGCGACCCAGTCCACCGCGCCCGCGTCGTCCGCACAGATAATGAGCACGGCTGGACTCGCCCCGGGGCTCCGCCCCGGGGTCGGGGGGCCAAGCAGGTCCCAGAGGTCCCGCGCCTGCTCCACCGCCGGCGGCCGTACCAACACCACCGGCCGGCCGCGCTCCAACGCGGCGTTCGCGTCTGCTTCCGTCACACGATCCTCGGTTGTCAAAGGGCGATCCGTCGGGAGGGATGGTAGCGCGCGGCGGAGCGAAAGGCAACGACGCGGCAGCGTGGGAACTCGGGTTGCGTCCCCTTACCCATTCGGGCTATCCTGTCGGCCATGACTCCGGGGTCCGGCCTCTCACCCAACCTGCACCACCTCGAGACCTCTGCGACGATCGCCATCTCGCAGGAGGCGAAGCGGCGCAAGGCGGCGGGGGAGGACGTGATCGACCTGGGGGCCGGGGAGCCCGATTTCCCGACGCCGTCCCTCCCGTCGGACGCCGGCGTTCGCGCCATCCGCGAGGGCAAGACCCACTACCCGGCGAACGAAGGGATCCTCGAGCTGCGCGCCGCCGCGGCGAAGCACCTGTCGCTCCTCTCGGGCGGCCGTCCGGTGAACGCCGACAACATCGTGGTGTCGAACGGCTCGAAGCAATCGCTGTTCAACGTGTGCTTCACGCTGTTCGGCCCGGGGGAGGTGGTGGCGATTCCGGCGCCGGCGTGGGTGTCGTATCCGCAGATCGTGTACTTGTCCCGCGCCCGGCCGGTGCTGGTCCCCGGGGAGCCCGAGTGGAGCCTCAAGGTGAGCGTGCGGGACCTCGATCGCGTGGTTCCCGGCGCGCGGGGTCTGATCCTCTGCTCACCGTGCAATCCCACGGGGGCGGTGTATACGCAGGCCGAAATCAAGGCGATCGCGCACTGGGCGCGCGACCGCAAGGTGTGGATCGTCGCCGACGAGATCTACCGCCGCATCCATTACGGCACGGGCCCGTCGCCCTCGTTCCTCGACCTGCCGGACGACTTGCTCGAGCGCGTGGTCGTGATCTACGGAGTGAGCAAGGCCTATGCGATGACGGGATGGCGGATCGGCCTCGCGCTCGCGCCCGGCCCCGTGGCGAAGGCGATGGCCGCGCTGCAGTCGCACACGACCACGGGGGCGAATCACCCCGCTCAGTTCGCCGCCGCCGTGGCGCTCGGCGACGACCAGGTGGAACGGGACGTGGCCCGGATGGTGGCCGAATTCCGCAAGCGACGGGACGTCGTGGTTGCGCGCTTCCGACAGGAGCTCCCCGGGGTCGAGTTCGTGGAGCCGCTCGGCGCGTTCTACTTCTTCTTCCGGGTGGACTCGTTCGGAGGGATCACCGGGACGGAGTTCTGCACGCGGCTCGTGACCACCACCGGCGTGGCGCTCGTGCCGGGCGCCGCCTTCGGCGACGATCGCTACGTGCGGTTGTCGTACGCGGCGGCCTTGGACAACATCCAGAAGGCGCTCGATCGGATCATCGGGTTCGCGAAAAAACTGGCCGACTAAACGAGATGCGGGATGCGAGATGCGAGATGGGTCGGTGCCTTTAACGCATCCCGCTTCCCGCATCTCGCGTCCCGTTACAGTTTGGCCACCCGCGGACTCAGCACCTCCACGCCGTTGTCCGTCATGACACAATCGTCTTCTATCCGCACCCCGAACTTCCCGAGCTGATAAATCCCGGGCTCGATCGTGAACACCATACCGGGCTCGAGGCGCGTCGTGTTGCCTTCGACGAGGTACTCGGGCTCGTGGCCATCCATGCCGAGCCCGTGGCCGAGGCGGTGCGTGAAGAAGGGGCCGTAGCCTGCGGCGGTGATCACCGTGCGCGCGGCGCGGTCCATCTCCTCGCACGGCGTGCCCGGGCGCCCCAGGTCCATCGCGGCGGTCTGGGCGTCGTGCACCACGTTGAACACCTTGCGGAACTCGTCCGACGGGCTGTCGCCGAACCAGATCGTACGCGTGATGTCGGAGGTGTAGCCGCCCACTCGGCAGCCGCAATCGATCAGGACGACCATCTCGCGCTCCAGCTTGGGGCCCCCGGGGCCGCCGTGGGGCAGCGCGCTGGACGGGCCGAACTGCACCAACCCGCCACCCGGCGCGCCGCGCTGCTCCATTTCTCGCGACAGGGCTTGGGCGACCTCGAGCTCGGTGGCGCCGACCGCGAGCCGGGCAAAGGTCGCGGCCATGGCGTCCAGGGTGATCGCGATCGCGCGGCGCAGGAGCCCCACTTCTTCGGGCGACTTGATGACGCGCAGACGCTCCGTCACCGGCGCGGCGTCCACGAACTTCCAGCCCGGAAGCGCAGCCCCGAGCCGCCGGAACGTCTGGTACGCCGTGGACGACTCGAGCGCGATGGCGCCTCTCCCCGAGCCCGGCCTGAGCCGGCGGACAGTCTCGCGCACCAGAGCGTGGGGATCCTCCTGCTCCTCCCAGCCGTGCAGATCGGTGATGACGCTGTGGCGCTTGATGCGCTCGACCTCGAACGACGGGCAGACGATCGCCGGCGCGCCCGCGACCGGCAGCAGCAGCGCGATCAGCCGCTCGCTCCGCCCGGGGTTGTAGCCGGTGAGGTACTCGTAGTTGGTGCTAGGCGTCGCGATGAGGAGATCGAGCCCGCGCGTCTTGAGCTCGCCCCGGGCCCGCTCGAGACGGCGTGCGAAGACTTCCGGGGAGAAAGAGGGCTCCTGGTCAACGCGGAACGTGGAACGCGGAACGCGGAACAGCTCGTCCGGGCCCCAGTTCCGCGTTCCGACTTCCGCCTTCCGCGTTGCTAACGGTGCCGCAACTGCCCCGGCTGCCATGAAAAACTCCCGCCGCTGCATCGTCCTAGCTCCTCCCGAGAGTGCGGCCTATATTACCCGCCCTTCGCGGACGCTGGAAGGCGGTTCCCGATGCACTTCGAAGCACGGATCGAGCCACTCACGGGCAAGCTGCCCAAGGTCAGCTATCG
>Ga0137403_10009010_pt1 | contig 11121 bp, 10 predicted proteins | sample CZOMad2_1_16fung_FD_122057 | JGI IMG/M metagenome (GOLD analysis project Ga0137403, IMG submission 122057) | Vadose zone soil fungal communities from Angelo Coast Range Reserve, California, USA - CZOMad2_1_16fungal (Hybrid Assembly) | ecosystem: Environmental > Terrestrial > Soil > Vadose zone...
ACGGCGATTCTCATGTCGCTCAACAAGGTCATCGAGAAGGGCAAGAGGATCGCCGCGCACCTGCTCGAGGCGTCGCCGGGCGACATCGAGTTCGGAGGCGGCCAGTTCTCCGTCAAAGGCGCTCCCGGCAAGGCCGTGCCGTTCGGCGCCGTGTCCCTCACCGCGTACGTGCCGCACAACTATCCGGAGGGGCTCGAGCCCGGTCTCGAGGAGACGTCCTTCTACGATCCCTCGAACTTCTGCTTCCCCTTCGGCGCTCACGCGTGCGTCGTCGAGGTGGAGCGGGACACGGGCAATGTCCGGATCCTCCGCTATCTGGCCGTGGACGACGTCGGCAACGTCATCAACCCGATGATCGTGGACGGGATGGTCCACGGGGGAATCGCGCAAGGCGTCGGGCAGGCGCTCTGGGAAGGCGCCGTGTACGACGGCCAGTCCGGCCAGCTCGTGACGGGCAGCATGATGGACTACGCGCTGCCCAAGGCCGACATGCTGCCGATGTACGAGACCGACCGGACGGTGACGCCCACACCGGTCAATCCGCTGGGCATCAAGGGCGCGGGGGAGACCGGGACGATCGCGTCGCCACCGGCGGTCGTGAACGCCGTGGTGGACGCCCTCGCACCGCTCGGTGTGGACCACATCGAGGCGATGCCGCTGACCGCCGAGCGTGTGTGGAAAATCATTCAGGGCGCGAAGAGCGCCCGTTAACGCGACTCTAAAACGAGGAGAGCGCCATGTATCCAGCCGCGTTCGAGTACCACGCGCCGAGCAGCGTGAAGGAAGCCCTGGGACTCCTCGGCAAGCACAAGGACGACGCGAAGCTCCTGGCCGGCGGTCACAGCCTGATCCCGATGATGAAGCTGCGGCTGGCCCAGCCCAAGCACCTGATCGATCTGCGGAAGGTCCCCGGGCTCTCCGGGATCAAGCAGGACGGCAACGTGCTCGCGATCGGCGCGATGACCACCCACTGGGAGGTCGAGTCCTCGTCGCTCGTGAAGTCGAAGCTCGCCGTTCTCTCGGAGGTGGCCAGCATCATCGGTGACCCGGCGGTGAGGAACCGCGGCACGGTCGGTGGCTCGATCGCCCACGCCGACCCGGCGGCGGACTACCCGGCGGCGATGATCGCGCTCGGCGCCGAGATGGTCTGCGAGGGCGCGAAGGGCCGCCGCACGGTGAAGGTGGACGACTGGTTCAAGGGCCTGATGGCCACCGCCGTCGGCGAGGACGAGATCCTCGTCGAGGTCCGCGTGCCCGTGCTGGCGGCGAGCAGCGGCGCCGCGTACATGAAGTTCCCGCACCCGGCCTCGCGCTTCGCGGTCGTCGGCGTCGCCGCCGCGGTCACGCTCGACGGCAAGGGCACCTGCGCGAAGGCGTCGATCGGGATCACCGGTGCCGGCACCAAGGCCGTGCGCGCCAAGGGCGTCGAGGCGGGGTGCAGCGGCAAGAAGCTGGACGCGGCGGCGATCGAGGCGGCCGCTCAGAAGGCGGCCGAGGGCGTCGACGTGCAGGCGGATCTTCAGGGGTCGGTCGAGTACAAGTCGCATCTCTGCCGCGTGTTCGCCAAGCGCGCGATCACGGAAGCCGTCAAGCGCGCCGGCGGGTAGTCGGCAGGGCACAGGAGGCGGCCTCGACCACGGGGGTCTCTCACGCGTCGCACTGGATCGGGCGCGATGCGCCCGAGCGGCGTTGATCCCACGGGTCGTGGCCGACCCCCTGGACGTCACGATGCTCGAGACCGCTACCGCTGCGCGGCGCCTCCCGGTATCGCAGTCCTGACCCTCTCCGACGCGTGATCGCGGGGATCGTGCTGGCGGCGGGGCTCGCGCGCCGCATGGGACGGCAGAAGCTCTCGCTGCAGCTCCAGGGCAAGGCCGTCGTGCGCTGGGCCGTCGAGCGGATCCTCGGCCACGTCGAGGACGCCGTCATCGTGACCGGTCCGGACGACACGGCGATCCGACAGGCGCTCTCGGATCTGGCCGTTCGCTTCGTCGTGAACCCACGTCCCCAGGAGGGCCAGGGCACCTCGATCGCCGTCGGCGTCGGCGCGCTCAAGCCGTGGACGCGCGCCGCCCTGATCGCGCTCGGGGATCAGCCGCGAATCCCTGACACCGTCGTGCGCGCGTTGCTCGAGGCCTTCCAGCGCTCGGGCAAGGCGATCGTCGCGCCCCTTTATCAGGGCGTGCAGGGCACGCCGGTCCTCTTCTCGTCCGACGTGTTCGGCGAGCTCCGCGCGCTCACCGGCGACGCGGGCGCCCGCGCGGTCGTGAAGGCGCAGCCGGAGCGCGTCGAGGCCCTCGCCTTCGATCTCGCGATGCCACCCGACGTGGACACGCCGGAAGACTACGCGAAGCTTCATGTACAATAGCTAGCCATGCGCGACGAGATCCGGAAGATCCAGGAGATGATGGAAGCGGCCGAGTACGTCACCGACGCGCCGGTCGCGACGTCCGTTCACCTCGCGATGCGGTTGCGGAAGCCGCTGCTCATCGAAGGTCCGGCGGGCGTCGGCAAGACCGAGGTCGCCAAGGTGATGGCGCGGATGCTCGCGACGAATTTGATCCGGCTCCAGTGTTACGAAGGGCTCGACGCCTCCACGGCGCTCTACGAGTGGAACTACCAGAAGCAGCTCCTGCACATCAAGCTCGAGGAGGCGGGGCACAACAGTCGGGGGATGCTCGAGAAGGAGCACGAGATCTTCTCGGAGCCTTTCCTGCTCCGCCGACCGTTGCTGCAGGCGATCACCCAGGATTCGCAGTCGCCGGTGCTCCTGGTCGACGAATGCGACAGGTGCGACGAAGAATTCGAGGCGTTCATGCTCGAAGTCTTCTCCGACTGGCAGGTGACGATCCCGGAGATCGGTACGATCAAGGCGACGCATCCGCCGCACGTCATCCTGACCTCGAACCGCACGCGCGAGCTGTCCGACGCGCTCCGGCGGCGGTGCCTCTACCTCTGGATCGACTACCCCAGCCCCGACAAGGAGATCCGGATCATCGCGCGCAAGGTGCCGGGGATCAACGGGCGGCTCGCGCGCGAGATCGCGAAGTTCATGGAGACGTTGCGCCAGGTGCGGCTCGCGAAGGTGCCGGGCGTGGCCGAGACGCTCGACTGGGCCCAGGCGCTCGCGTCGCTCCACGCGGACCACATCGACGAGGCGCTCGTCGCCGAGACGCTCGGCTGCGTGCTCAAGGACGTCGACGACATGAAGCGCTTCCGCGCTGAGGTGGCGAAGTCGGGCCTCAGCCCGTTCCTGCCCGCGCCGAGCTAGGCGTGGCGCGCGATCTGTCGGCGGCGGTCGCGCGCTTCGCGACGCTGCTCCGGCGGTCCGGCCTGCCGGTGACGCTCGTCGAGGTCACCGACGCGGTCCGCGCCCTTGACCATCTCGACATCGCGGACCGCCAGGAGCTCTATCTCGGGCTCCGCGCCGTCTTCGTGACGCGCCCCGAAGAGGTGCCCCCGTTCGACCGGTGCTTCGAGGCGTTCTGGCGCCTGGTACCTGAGGGCGACGACCAATCGGGATTCATTCCGGCGCCCTCGCTCGACGACCCCGGGAGCCCCGGCGTCGTGAAGTCGGGGCAGAAGCGCGAGGCCCTCGCCCTCGACTCGTGGGGCGAGGAGGAGGCGGCCGAATCGGGCGATCCGCTCAGCGTCCCCCTGGCGTCCGAGGCCGAAGGGCTCGTGAACCAGGACTTCTCGACCTTCGGCGCCGATCAGCTCGAGGAGCTGCTCAAGCTCACCGTCAAGATCGCGCGCCGGCTCGCCCACCGCATGAGTCGCCGCCGGCGTCCGGTGAAGCGGCGCGGGCGGGTCGATCTGCGGCGGACGCTGCGCGCGAACCTCACGCGCGGCGACCTCATCGAGCTGCGCTTCCGCGAGCGGAAGCGGAAGAAGGTCAGGCTCGTCCTGCTCTGCGACGTCTCGGGCTCGATGGATCTGTACAGCCGCTTCCTGCTCCAGTTCCTCTTCGCCCTCCAGAACGTCTTCGGCCGCGTGGAGACCTTCATCTTCTCGACGCGGCTCACGCGCGTCACCGAGTTCCTCCGGGGCCGTTCGTACCGCCAGGTGCTCCGGCGGCTGACCGACGTGCGCGACTGGTCGGGCGGCACGCGGATCGGCGAGTCGCTCGCGCAGTTCAACCGCGAGTGGCCGCAGCTCGTGGATCGGCGGACGATCGTGATCATCCTCTCCGACGGCTGGGACACGGGCGAGCCCGACGCGCTGGCGACCGAGCTCTTGAGGATCAAGCGGCGCGCCGCCCGGGTCATCTGGCTGAACCCGCTCCTCGGCAACCCCTCGTACGAGCCGCTCACGCGCGGCATGGCGGCGGCCCTGCCGCTGATCGACGACTTCGCGGCGGGCCACAACCTCGCCGCCCTGCGCGACCTCGCCGGCAAGCTGCATCTCTAGCCGGCAGTCGCGGCGCGCCCGGCGGAGCGATCTCGCATTGCCGCGGGACGGCGCGCTCCACCGCGACGGGGATGCTTCCCGGCTCCGGTCGGCGTATCATGAGGTCCCATGGCGGAACTTTTCGATCACATCGACGAACTTCAGCGGTCCCGGGGCAAGGTCGCGGTGGCGACGCTGGTCAACACGCGCGGCACGACCCCGCGGAAGGAAGGCGCCAAGATGCTCGTCGGCGAGGGCGGCGCCGTGCTCGGCTCCGTCACGATCGGCGGGTGCGTGGACGCCCAGGTCATCGAGCAGACGGAAGACGTGTTGAGCACGATGAAGCCCCGGCTCCTCGAGCTGAACCTCGGCGACGAGGAGGCGTGGGAGATCGGTCTCACGTGCGGCGGCACGATCGAGGTGTTCGTCGAGCCGCTGTCGGCCGACTTCCTGGACCGCGTGCGCGCCCACACGGAGCGCGGCGGGCGGGCGGCGATCGTCACCCGGCTCGATGGTCCGGTCGGCGCGAAGCTCCTCCTGCTGGACGACGGCACGACCGCGGGCTCGCTCGGTGACGTCGCGCTCGACGCGCGGTTCGCGCACGAGGCGCGCGAGGCGCTGGCGGCGGGGACTTCCCGGACGCTCCTCCTGGAGAACACCCGCGCCTTCGTCGAGGTCTTTGTACCCGCCGCCCTGCTGCTCGTGGTCGGCGCCAGTCACGTCTCGATGCCGCTGACGGAGCTCGCCAAGGTGCTCGGCTATCGCACGGTCGTCGTCGACGGCCGGCCGCGGTTCGCGACGCGCGAGCGCTTCCCGGTGGTCGACGAGCTCCGGATCGGCATCCCGTCGGAGCTCGTCGGCGAGTATCCACTCGTTCCCTCCACCGCGCTCGTGCTGATGGCCCACGACTACAAGTACGATCTGCCGGTGCTCCACAAGGCCCTCGCCACGGAGGTCGGCTACATCGGCATGCTCGGGTCGGCGCGGCGCGGCGCGGCCATCCTGAAGCTCCTCGCCGAGGAAGGCGAAAGCGACGCGGCGCTCAAGCGCATTCGCGTTCCGATCGGCCTCGACCTCGGCGCCCGCTCGGCGCCCGAGATCGCGCTCGCGGTCATGGCCGAGATCCAGGCGGTGCGAGGCGGCGGCACGGGCCAGCCCATGAGTACCAAGCCACGGCGCCAGGACGCGCCCGTCTCAGGCCCCCCTCGGTCCGAGCCGGACTCCCGGCCACCGCTACGATGAAGGCGATCGCCCAGCGGCGCGAGGCGGCGACCCTCGAGGGCCTGGTGGACAGGGTGCTCTGCCACGACGTCCGCGACGCTGCCGGGAAGATCGCGGTCGAAAAGGGTGCGCGGCTCACCGCGGACACGGCGAAGGTCCTGCTGGAGACGCCGTGGGACGAGATCCACCTGCTGGTGGTCGAGCCCTCCGATCTGCACGAGGAGGAAGCCGGCAAGCGGCTGGCCGCGGCGGTCGTGGGCGACGGCGTCGAGGTGAAGGGTTACACGGGCGGCCAGTGGACGCTCACGGCCACTCGCCGGGGGCTCCTGCGGGTTCGCCGTCAGGCGCTCGTGGACACGAACGCGCTGGAGGGCATCTCGGTCTTCACGCTCTTCGAATCGCAGCCCGTCGAGCCCGGCGAGACGATCGGCAAGTGCAAAGTCACGCCGCTCGTCATCCCCGCCGAGACGCTCAGCGCCGTCGAGAAGATCGCGCGCGACGCGCACGGGCTCGTCACCGTGAGCGGATTCAGACCGACGACGATCGGCGCCGTGGCGCAGGAGCGCCTCGACGCCAAGCAGCGCGCCCGGTTCGAGGCGGCGCTGAAGCAGAAGATCGAGTGGTTCGGTGGTCGGCTGCTTCCGATCCACTACGCCGGCGGCTCGGCGCGCGTCGTGGCCGACGCGCTGACGGCGCTCAGACGAGAGGGCGCGGAGGTGCTGATCGTCGCCGGAGCCAGCGCCCTCGATCCGCTCGATCCGGTCTTCGGTGGGCTCACGCTGCTGGGCGCGCGCATGGAGCGCCACGGCGCTCCGGCCCACCCCGGGAGCCTGCTCTGGTTGGCGATCTGGGACGGCAACGCCGTGCTCGGGATGCCGACCTGCGGCATGTTCTCGCAGGCCACGACCTTCGACCTGGCGCTGCCGCAAATCCTCGCCGGCGAGCGCGTCGACAACCGCAAGCTGGCCGAGCTGGGTCACGGTGGCCTGCTCTCGCGCGACATGGCGTATCGCTTCCCGCCGTACCGGACCAACGCGGCCAGGGGAGAGCTCGAGTGAGCTCGTCCACGCCGTCGGCGGTGCCGGGTCTCTACAGCGACGTCATCCGGGATCGGTGGCGCCGGCCGCGCCACCGCGGCGAGCTACCCGGGGCCACCGCCGTCGCCGAGGACGTGAACCCGCTCTGCGGGGACCGCGTTCGGTTGATGCTGAGGGTCGAGCCCGAGGGCCGGATCGCGGAGGCGCGCTTCCTCGGCGACTCATGCGCGATCTGCACGGCGTCCGCCGATGTCCTCGCCGATCTGGTCTCCGGCCGGTCGCGGAGCGAGGCGATGGCGCTGGAGGTCGCCGATGTGCTCGCCGTGCTCCAGGCGGAGATCCGTCCGACACGGATGCGCTGCGTGACCCTCCCGATCTCGGTGCTGGCGCAGGCTCTCGGTGTCGAACGGAGCCGCGTCGTACCTGCCTCAGGCCACCCTCGGTCTGAGCCGGACTCACGGACCCCGCTACAATGACGCTGGACGAGCAGACGCGCCCGGATTTCCCGATCCTCCAGCGGATCGTCAACGGCCATCCGCTCGTGTACCTCGACTCGGGCGCGTCGAGCCAGAAGCCGCGCGCCGTCCTCGAGGCGATGAACCGGTACTACGAGCGGAGCCACGCCAACGTTCACCGCTCGATCCACACCCTCGGCGAAGAGGCCACCGAGCTCTACGAGCTGGCCCGCGACTCCGCGCAGCGGTTCATCGGCGCCGCGAGCCGGGAAGAGGTCGTCTTCACCCGCGGCACCACCGACGGCCTCGGCCTGATCGCCGAGACCATCGGCCGGACTCTCGCGAAGGGCGACGAGATCGTCGTCACCGAGCTCGAGCACCACTCGAACCTGGTTCCCTGGCAGCTCGTGGCCCGTGACCGCGGCGCGATGCTCAAGGCCGTGCCGGTTCTCGCCGACGGCACGCTCGACCTCGGCGCCCTCGACCGCCTGATCACGCCGCGCACACGCGTGGTCGCGTTCGCGCACGTGTCGAACGTCCTGGGGACGATTACACCGGTGACCGAGATCGTGCGTCGCGCGCGCGCGGTCAATGCGATCACGGTCGTCGACGGGGCTCAGGCAGCACCTCACCTGAGGCTCGATATGTCGTCGCTGGAGTGCGACTTTTACGTGTTCTCGGCCCACAAGATGCTCGGCCCTACCGGGATCGGCGTTCTCTACGGTCGGCGGGCCGTCCTGGATAGCCTCGAGCCGGGGCGCGGCGGGAGCGAGATGATCAAAGAGGTCTGGATCGACCATGCCCAGTGGAACGACCTGCCCTGGCGGTTCGAGCCAGGCACGCCGCCGATCGCGGAGGCCGTGGGGTTGGCCGCGGCGATCGAGTATCTGGACAAGCTCGGCATGGATCGGGTCGCCGAGCACGAGCGCGCCCTGACCCGCCAGGCGCTCGAGGGGCTGGCGCGAATCCCGGGGGTGACGGTGTACGGCCCGCCCCCGGCCATCGAGCGCGGCGCCGTCGTCTCGTTCGCCGTCGAGGGCCTTCATCCGCACGACGTCGCGGCGCTTCTCGACGCGGAAGGGATTGCCGTCCGGGCGGGACATCATTGCGCGATGCCGCTCATGCGTCGACTCGATGTCGTCGGCACCTCTCGCGCGACCTTCTCGGTGTTCAACTCGCCCGACGAGGTTTCGCTGCTCCTGACGACGGTCGCCGGGCTGCGCTCGGCGCTCTAGAGGAGGACCGGGGTGAGCACGTCGGGTCCCCGCGATGCGTTCGTCTCTCCGCGATTCGGGCAGGTGGCGACGTTCATGCTGCTGCCATCCGCGGCCTCCGCCCAGGGCCTCGACGTCGCCCTGCTGGGCATTCCCTACGACGGAGGGACCTCGTACCGGACCGGCGCCCGCTTCGGTCCCAGGGCCGTGCGGGAGCAGTCCTCGCTGATCCGCCCGTGGAATCCCGTCCTCAAGGTCCACCCCTTCGAGCGGCTGCGCGTCGCCGACTGCGGCGACGTCGACGTCGTGCCGATCTCGATCGAGCGCACTCTCGCGGCCATCGAGTCGCGGGTCGGTGAGGTGATCGCGGCCGGGGCGATGCCCGTGTGCGTCGGCGGCGATCACTCCGTCACGCTCGGCATCCTCCGGGCGCTCGCGCGCCGCCACGGACGACTCGGGCTCGTGCACTTCGACGCCCACCCCGACACCTGGGACGAGTACTTCGGCTCGAAGTTCTTCCACGGGACGCCGTTTCGCCGCGCCGTGGAGGAGGGGCTCGTCGAGCCCAGGCGCATGATCCAGGTCGGGATCCGCGGTCCGCTCTACGGCGCCGAGGATTTCGCCTTCCACGACCAGCACGGGATCGAGGTCGCCCGCATCGAGGCGGTAAAGGAGCAGGGCACCGCCTGGGTGGCGGAGCGATTCGCTCGGCTGCGGGGCGGACCCGTCTACTGCTCGTTCGACATCGACGCGGTCGATCCGGCGTTCGCCCCCGGCACCGGCACCCCCGAGGTCGGTGGGCTCACGTCGTACGAGGCGCTCGTCCTGGTGCGGGCGCTGGCGGGGCAGGCGCTCGTGGGCGCGGACGTCGTCGAGGTCTCGCCCCTGTACGACGGCCCGGGCCAGGTGACCGCGCTGCTGGCCGCCAATCTCCTCTTCGAGCTCGTGAGCCTCCTGGCGCTGCAGAAATGAATCCAGGTCGCGTCGGCCTCAAGGCGACCTTGCTGGTGATCGCGCTGCTGGGGCTCCCGGCCGCGGCGTCGGGCGCGCCCGCCCCCGTCGCGACGATCGACATCGAGGGTGTGATCAGCCCGGTCACGCTGCGTCTGGTGGGCCTCGCGATCGACCGCGCCCAGGCCGAGCGTGCCCAGGCGCTCGTCATCCAGCTCGACACGCCCGGCGGACTCGAGCGCTCGATGCGCGCGATCGTCCAGCGCATGATGAACGCCGAGGTGCCCGTCGTCGTGTTCGTCGCGCCCACCGGAGCCCGGGCGGCCTCGGCCGGCGTCTTCATCACGATGGCCGCACACGTGGCGGCGATGGCGCCCGCGACCAACATCGGCGCGGCCTCGCCCGTGGCCCTCGGCGGCGGCGCCGACAAGACGATGATGAAGAAGATCGAGAACGACGCCGCCGCGTTCATCCGGACCATCGCGGTCGAGCGCGGCCGCAACGCGGACTGGGCCGAGAAGGCGGTGCGCGAGGCGGTCGCGATCACCGAGCGCGAGGCGTTGAAGCTGAAGAGTACTGGTCCGTCCGCTCACTACTATCTCGGGATGACGCTCATAAAGCTGCGGCGCTATGAGGAAGCCCAGAGCGAGCTGGAGTCCGCGGTCAAAAACGGTGGAGACGGGATTGCCCTGGCGCACAAATTTCTGGGCGGTTTGTACATGAGCGCGCGCCGGAATAAGGAGGCCGCGGACGAGTTGGAGAAATACGTGCAGCTTGATCCAAAGGCTGCCGACGCTGAACGAATCAAGGTCACGATAAAGGATCTTAGAAACAAGCAGTGATTAGCGCGATGCGCATTGTTAACCTTCGATCACTTTCACACTATCTCCTCATCCTTTCCTGCTTGGTATCCGGGCGGATGGTCTCGGCCCAAACCAAACCCGAGAAACCGGGCGAACAGGTCGACGTCGTGCGCGTCAACACCGAACTGGTTCAGACCGACGTTATGGTTTTCGATAAGAAGGGTCAATTCGTGGACGGCTTGAAGGCCGAACAGTTTGCCTTAAAGATTGACAATCAACCACAACCCATTTCTTTCTTCGAGCGCGTAGCATCCGGGAGTTTGCGCGAAGAAAAGAAGGCGCAGGCAAACACCGGCACTGCTCTGGCGAATCCTTCCACCGCGGCTCGTGGCCGGACTTTGATTTTTTTCATAGACGATCTTCATCTCGCTCCGGACAGCCTGGTACGAACCCGCAAAGCGCTGCTCGAATTCATTGATCACGGTATGACCGAAACCGATCAGGTTGCCATTACATCATCCAGCGGCCAGATCGGTTTCCTTCAACAGTTCACCGACGACAAGGTCGCGCTGCGATCCGCTGTCGCCCGCCTCAACTATCGCACGAATACCAAGCTCGACATGGAGAACCCACCCATGTCCGAATACGTCGCGATGAAGATCAGGGACGGTGACGAACAAGCCCTCACATATTATGTTCAGGAATTGCAAAAGCAGTACTGCTACAAGGCGGGTGCCTCGGTCATCTGCACGATGTCGCCGCAAGCGATGAGAGTGGCTGTCAGGGAGCGCGCTAACGAGATGGTAACGATGACTACGCCGGATACCGACAACACTCTGATCCTTTTGCAAGGATTGATGCGGACTGCGGGCGAGTTGTCCGGACGCAAACTCGTCTTCATGATCTCCGACGGTTTTTATCTTAACGATCGTAAGACCAACGCCCGCGATCGGATTAAGAAAATCACCGATGCTACCGGCCGAGCCGGCGTAGTCATTTACACGCTGGACGCGCGCGGGATCGTCAGCGAATCGCTTGATGTCACGAACGA
>Ga0137403_10009011_pt1 | contig 11120 bp, 17 predicted proteins | sample CZOMad2_1_16fung_FD_122057 | JGI IMG/M metagenome (GOLD analysis project Ga0137403, IMG submission 122057) | Vadose zone soil fungal communities from Angelo Coast Range Reserve, California, USA - CZOMad2_1_16fungal (Hybrid Assembly) | ecosystem: Environmental > Terrestrial > Soil > Vadose zone...
CAGGCTAGGCTGGGCCACGTCTCTGTACCGGCAGCTTGAAATTCAGAATGGTGGAAATTGATTGAGCGAATGGGGAGATGTTGTTTTGGTAATGTTTCAAATATGTTGTTTCCGTCTTCATAGAAGTGTGCGGAATTCATAGTGGTTAACAAATAGCCCGATCACAATATCATGCAACAGCACCAATGTGGAAAAGCAGATGGTTTTTCGCACTAATCGCTTCAGCCGTGTTCGGCATGTGAGATGTTTCCGTGCAATCTTCTGCGTATGTGTTTTGCCAACAGTCTGTTGTTGAGCATCTCAATGACGCTCGTACACGTCTGCACCATCGGTAGAGAAATGGCGAATGCCAAATGGAGCTCATAACACTTTCAATTGTCGGAAGACGTCGTCCTGACGTGTCCCCAACACCTAGGCTAAGACCACTCCCGTGTGATGATCCATGGCATGCCAGAGCCATCGCTGTTGGGTTTTCTTCCCAACAAACCTCCACATTTCGTCAACTTCAGCTTCTTCCACTTTGTGGATGTCGACGAGGATCTCGCCTGGCTTCATACGTTGGATCGCGATATCATTGACGTGTTGAAGCGGCGGCGCTTTTTTTTCACTCCGCCATGACGGTAGTGGGGCTGATGTGCAGCACACGTGCAATATCGCGAATACCGCTTCCATTGAGGGTCATCTCAAGAATGTGTTGTTTGACTTCAGGCATGCGACCATGGTGACGGTACTCGAGGAGAAACGTGTGCTGTGGACAGCTGGAATTCTTACCGCGGTACCGTTGTGTCCCCTGGGCGGTTATCCCATGTTGAATTACATCTGGGTGTTGACACGAAGGACAACGAATCTGGACGAAGGCCACGGCGATCTCCATGACAGCGTGAGAGCGGCTTTCGGGCACCTGATACATCAGAACCTGATCATACCAGGACCGTTTTCGTAAAACAACATAGGTGGAACACCACCGCGGCCTCTCCATTGAATGCAGGCAACTCGCGGGCAACAATGTAGCTGTATAGGAGTGAAATCGCTCCAACCCATGACAGGACTATGGTTGCTCGGAGTAGGTTCTGTTCGAGACCTGTGACCGCTTCGCTTACGAACGCCACCGTATCAGGGCTCTTAATCATCGCAAGATGCGCATGCAGGTCGACGGCGGCCTTGGCGGTCGGTGCCGTTAGCGAAATTCCGGTTAGATCTTCGCCACGCTTCTTTCCATTAGTGCTCAGCTCCCAGCCACTCTCACCACGGATCGCCAAAGGCTGGCCGCCGCTGAGTACTGCGGAGACGTTCCAATCCTTCACTGCCCGTAGGCCCAATGCAATCCCCATTGTACGAATTTCGGCTACTGTCACCGGTACTGAGCCATTTGAAGCAAGGATATGCAGCAGCTTGTCCTTTCGACTCACTCCCTTTTGATGAAGAAAGTCCTTTAGCGCGCTTTATCCAGCAAGCTTACTCCCAAATTACTTGATCACCAGGGTTACCAATGCGTGAATTCCGGGATTAGGGCAGCTGAAAAAGTCTACCGATCTCATGATTCAGCATCGACTCCGTTGCCGCGAAGAATCCGACCGACCACCTCAATGCCTTCGCTCGTTAGATTGTACTTCTTTCGGGCCTGTTTGGAGTTCCTCCCCTTTCGTACCTGCATCACGAACCTTGGAGTACGGTTGATCAGACTATCAAGATCCCGCGTGAGATTGGTCGAAGGACGACCCAAGTTCTTCAATTCTTTGTCCAACCGGAAGTCATCCAAATCATCCTTCTGCTGGATGACCTGAAACCAGTAGCCCACCACGAGTGCTTTGTCCGGCCCACTTGACGGATTTGCTGCATCAAAAAGTTCGCGGCAAGGTCTCGGCATGTTCGATGAGGCGACAGGCTTTTTCCACCGCCACCGCGTGCTGTGCAGTGAGCGTGGCCTCGTGCGGACGGCACCGTTTACACGGCCGAAAGCCGGCCTGTTCGGCTGCTTCGCAAGTCACATGGAACTGTATGTTCTCACGTCGTGCCAGCCGGGCCGGGCACGATGGCCGGCAATAGACGCCGGTCGTCCGCACCGCATAATAAAGCACGCCGTCTGCGGCGTGGTCGCGTCGTACGACTGCCTCCCACCGTGCCTCGTCGTCGGAGAACGCCGGCAACATCTGATCGGTTTGCGTCGCTCCAGGACCCATGATGAGACTCCTTCACGTTTGGACAGACTGTCACACAGGCCCATCTCCTCACGCCGACATGGAGCGATGACGCGCGCGCAGCCTCCCCTGCGGTTGCTCTAGCGCGTCGTGAGAGCCAGGCGCTCTCGCTGTCCGTTCGCATGCCATGGCTTGTCACTTCTTGCGGCAGTATCCGCGTCGGCTATGGCAAGGAATTCGGCAGCAACAAACGGAGTGCGTCACCCACACGGCACCTTGTATGCTGAGCCCTATCACGCAAAAAGGAGGTTCAGCGCCCATGTTCTCGACAACCGCAACACGCCTTCCCTCCGCTAAAAGGTGTCCAGTCACGGATCGTGAAACAGAGTTGTCTATTCTGTTTCGGGCAAGGCATCCGCCCTTCTCTCTGGTCTGACTTGTGGCCGAATCGGGATAGGGGGGAACCTCACGGTTCCTGCCCCCCCACACCACCGGACGTACGGGTCACGTATCCGGCGGTTCAGCGAATACGGTGGGTGGGTCCGCCCTCGATCAGGCTCGGCAGCTCCAGCGCCGCGAAGGAGCGCCGGGGTAGCGCCAGCGCCAGCGCGCGACTCTGACTCAGACGCCACTGGCCGTGGGCCGACGTGATCGTGTTCCAGGCCAACGGCCGGTCCACGCCGCGCTTGCGCAGCTCCCGGTACCGCTGCCGGCCCCATGGCTGCCCGTGGTCGCGCCGCGGAGAGCGTCCCTCGGCGAAGCCGAAGAACGCCCGCCATCCCAGCATCAGCTGGCGGAGTTCCTGCACGATCTGCCCCATGGTCCGGCCTCTGGGGCGGCCCGTGATGACTCGCACCTGCGCTTTGAACGCCTTCCGAGCCTTCTCGCGCACCTTCCGCCGGTTGGCTTGGCGCCTCGTGAACGTGCAGCCGAGGCACTTGCGGTGCCACGGCCGGTCGACTGCGCTCTTGGCCATGTTGACCTGGAGCCGACGCGTGCGCTCCAGAAAACGCGCTACACGCGCCATCACCCGTGCCCCCGCCTGCCGACTCCGCACGTCGATGTTCGCCTCGTCGCCGTCGCGGGCGAACCGGTGCCCGCGCGTTTCCAGTTCCTTGTCGAGCGCATCCCGCCACCGGTTCGCCCGCACGGGTGAGCGCGGTTCCCCTTGGGGGGCCCTGCCACCGTGGGCTCCACACTCCCCGCCAGCGTCAGCACCCCGGCGTTCCGGAACCGGTGGATCCAGGTCACCACCCGCCGGTCCTTCACCCGTCGGCGCACCCGGCTCAGCAACCCGTCGTGGTTCACACGGTCGCAGCACTGCTCCAGGTCGATGTCCACCACCCATGTGTAGCCTTCCCGGAGGTCCCCCTGCCCCTGCCCCACCGCTTGGTGGGCGCTGCGCTGCGGGCGAACGCCGTCGCTGCTCTCGGAGAATGTCGGGTCCCATGTCTCCTGCAGGACCTGCCACAGGGCTGGCTCGATGACCCGGTCGAGCCCAGTCGGGATGCCCAGGTTGCGGGTCCCGCCCCCCGCCTTTGGGAGCGCCGTCCGCCGTCCAGGCTGGGGGGCGTAGATGCCCACCAGCAAGGCGGCTCGGATCGTCGGCCCGGGTGTCCTCAAGTACTCTCCCAGATCCTCCACGGTCCTCCCGTCGACCCCTGGGGCCCCTGGTGGCGTCTGACCTGTGGGCGCGCGCGCCGGAGGTTGCCCGCTTCCAGCCCCCGCGCCAGCAGGTCTGTCCCTGCCCCCAGAGCGTCCTCTCCTCGTGTCCCCGTGACGGCTGCATCCCCAGGTTCGTCCAGGGGCCGCGCCAGCGGCCTCACGGAGGCCTTGCCCCCGTGCGACACGACACGACCCCTCCTGGCATTTATGCCCCTCTCGGGGCCCCGTTCGGGCTTTCGGCCCGCGTTGCGGCTCAGCCGATCTGTTTCCCCGCCTTTTGGCCTTGGGGTGCCTCACGAGCCTCGCCGGCGTCGAGCCCACTATGCCTTCTGCTGACGTCTGCCGGTCGGTCAGCGCGGATCGCTCCACCCTCAGTCCCCTCTCACCTGGACGGCCAGCAGATCTCCCAGGGTCAGACCCAGCACGTTTCGTGCATAGGCGCCGGATTGATCAAGTACCCCCCCTGCGGATGGAGGACTTCGCGGGCACGTGCCCGCTCGTCCCGGGTGTGCCACACCTCGTCTCCGGTTCCTGTGCGTCGCCCCGCACGTGTGGATTGGGCTTCCTCCGAGTCCCACCTCGCAGTGGACGCCCTTGCCCTGCTCCTCGTCTTCGGCTGCGCGATTACCTGGTGCGCGGCCGTTCCCCGCGCTCGTGCTGTGCCATGCCTGGCACACACAACCCATGCTGAGCGGCGCGGTTTACCGCGTCCGCTCCAGCGCATGGTTAGGGGGGGCTAGAGCTGTCATGATACAAATCCCGCAGATGGTCTTTGAGGTCGTCGAGGGTCTCGCCCTGGGTCCAATAATCGGGGTAATCTTGAAGATAGCCGATCCAAGCTCCGTCTTCTTCCCAATAGACAAACTTCACCGTGTGCATGGTAGGCCTCCTCCTCTGGAACCAATGTCTGCATTCTAGCGGATGACGGAGCGTCTCCACAAGGTGCAACCCCTGCCGGTCGCGGTAGGGAGGCCGGTTACCCAGCACCCCCCGTACAGATCCCGGCGTGCGGCACGACCGCCCCGGGCTCCTGCCTCGGGGCGTGACGCACCCGCGTGGTGCGGGATCCGGATGCCGGAGATGGGGTGTTGGCAGCCATGGCGCGGCGAGGGCGTACAGGCGCGGCCCGGTCCTCCGGTGGCGCTGACGGCGTCGGCGCCGCGTCTGACACCAAGCACGCCTGATGGTCTCGCGGCATACCGTGAGCCGACGGCCAGTGCGAGGCATGGCAGCGTCTCGCTCGTGCCCCCGCCGCAGGCGTTTCAGCCAGGCGCCCGGCGGCGGGAGAGGCCCGGGCAGGCGCCGCCGCCGCGTGGCTTTGACGGCGTGCCGTGTCGTGCGGAGCCGCCGAGCCATCGGCTGGCGCCGGACCGTCAACTGCCCGGGCCGCGTTTGACGGCATCGAGGCGTAAACCCGCGCACGTCGACGGCCGCCGGTGTGCCCTGAGCCCGCCGCTGACGCCGTGCAGCCGCCCAGCGCCCACACTCGAGCCGCCGCGGCGGCTCAGGCTGCAGCGCCAGATTGACCTGGCCCAGACGTGCCCGCCGTGCGCTCCAGCACCGTTCGGCGGCGTCCCCGTGTGCGCAGCCGACGCTGCAGTCGTCGGCGTACCGCACGATGATGCCCTCCCCCCGGGCGGGTTGACGCCGCCAGCGGTCGGACCAGAGGTCCAGGACGGCAGGCCGGTCGATGTGCGCCGCCCCGGGGCTCACACGGCCCCCTTGGGGTGTCCCTTCCCCCGGCGCGTGCCATGGTCCTGCTTCCCACACGCCCGCTGGCCGCCATGTCTGCCTGGGGCGCACGACGCGCGGGTCCCCCATCCGAGGCGCGATGCCCGTCACCAGCCAGGCGTGGTCGATCGCCTCAAAGCCCCCACGGATGTCCGCCTCACGCACCCAGTGGACGTGGCGCTTCTCGAGGCCCACCGTCACGGCATCCAGGGCAGCATGGGGGCGGCGGCCGGGGCGACATCCCGCGGAGAAGCCGCGCCACTCCCCCGCGGAGATGGCGTGCAGCCCCGCCACCGTGGCCCGCTGGACGCTCGTATCGTCCAGGGCCGGGATGCCGCGTGGCCGCTGGCGGCCATCCGGCGTCGGGATGGACACCCGCGTGACCGGGCGGGCGTGGGACGCCCCGCGCGTGAGGCGGGCTGACAGGTCCCACAGGGTGGCCTCCAGGTTCTCTCCAGAGGCCGCCCCGGTCTGTCCATCAACGCCCGGAGCCGCATCGCGGTTCAGGCCGTCCTACGCCGCGCGGCGCCGGTTGAGGTCGTCGACCTGGGGCCAGAGCGCGGTCAGCGGCTTCACGTGGTCCCGCCGCGCAGCCTGTCGTCGCCGGTCGCGCGCACGGTGCAGGGCACGCCGGCACGGCGTCCGGACCCTGGTGGGCTCTCCCGTCTTCCCCGGGGCCGGCTCCCTTCCCGCCACGTCCTTCGCCATCGCCGTCCTCCGTGGCTGTGGTGCGGACGCTTCGCTGGTACTCGGGAGCGGTCCGACTCCCTGCCCCCGTGCATCACGGCCGTGCCCCCTGAGAGGTGCGCCGTGCGGACCTGGGTGCGATGGACCAGGCCAGGTGCAGGGCCTCCCGGGTCCCGCACCCAATGTTTCTGGGCATGCCAGGGGTCTTCGACCCCGCCAGGTCCGCAGCCGCCTCGCCCTGACGGCGTCCACGAGGTTACCTTCCGCGTGTGAGGAGCGCCGCGGCACCCAGGAGTAGCCCGATTTCGGGGCTCTCTACCCTGCCTGCACATGCCCCTGTCAACGCTTCACGGGCTCCGTTCCCGACGATCGCGCCTGACTCGGGGCCAGGGTGGGTGGCTAGACCTTCCCTGTCGGAGACTTGCACTCCTTCACATCGTGCCGGTTTGTCCCGGCACACCCGCACGACCGGCATGAGCCGCGCGCGGCTATTGTCGCGTCGGCTTCCGGGTAGGCCCAGCGGTTTCCCAGCCAGGCCCCCCACCGACCCGGACGTGGGCCATGAACGCCTCCCGTACCGCGCAGGAGCCAGAGCGTCGGCACGGCTCTAGCGCAGAGCGTTGCTGCCCCGCCGATGCGAGCAGATGGTGTGGACGAGTGGGGGGGTGGGAAGCGGCTAGCGCATGCGCCGTTGGTCACACGTCGCCCACGGGATGGCGCTCCGCCGGCGGCGACGACTCAGCCAGTAGCGCCAGGCGTGCCCCGCATACTCGTAGAGCCGTTCGAGCGACGGGTCGTGGCCCCGGATGCCATCGTACTGGTAATGCCCGCGTCGTTTCGGGTATACAGGCCGGTACTGCGCTTGTAGCGGGGGATGCCGCTGGTCGCGGCACCACGGCCACAGCGCTCGCCTCGTCCGCCGGAGGCGTGTGCTCGCCGTTCTCCGCTTGATCACCCCATAGCCCCGGCGCGACGTCGTCCAGTCATGGGTGAATCCGAGCAACGCGAAGGTGCCGTGCCCCGTGTTGGCCTCCGCCTGGGAGACCGGCTTCCTGAACGACACCCGCACCGTCTTCGTGGGATGAATAGTCAATCCACAGCAGGCAACGCGTTTCGGCAGCACGGCCATGATTCTGAAGGCCGGCAAGCTGTGTGATATGTCACCGCCTGGTTGGCAAAAATCAGCCCGGCTCGGACCTCCACATCAGCATCGTTCAAAGTGGGATTGATTGTTACATGCAGGGCGTCTTAGAAGGCGTAGTCCGCCTCTTCCGAGCAGACCCAGTCACTGGTGACCTTATCCCGCCTGCAGGTAATGTCTAGATGCTTGACCATCACCGGCTGGTCGACGAGGTTGAAGATGCCCAGGAGCTGTTGGTACAGCGGCCGTGCGTTGTCGTGGGGCTCGGACAGCGGCGCACCCGGCATGCGGAGGCTCATCGTGTGCAGGAAATTCTCGGTGGTCAAGGTGCCGGATAGCTTCACCCCACCCTTGAACGTCATTGGAATCACCTGAGTGGGCTTGCCGCCGAGCAAGGCTGGCACGAACCCGGCCGCGGCCGAGAGGTAAGGCACCGCGTCCGCGAACGGCGAGTCGAAAATCGGCCCCAAATACTCCTCAAAAAAGCCTCCCTTCTGTACTCCAAGCGCCTTCTCAAGGTCGGCGAGGGCAGTCTCGCCGGACTTGTACTTCTTGTGTGCCGTGCCAAACGCGCCCTTAATATCCCGTTGCAGTTGCCCGGTGATGTGGGCCTTGTTCGTCACCTGCGTGAGATTGATCTCGCCGCTGACCTTCAGCTCGGAGACGTCCACCCCGGTGAACCACGGAGCCAGGGTCGCGTCGGTCGGCGGCTGGGGGTCGTAGCCCAGGATCACGAAGTCCGCGTAATACCACTGCAAGTGGCCCTACTGGATGGCCGCTTCCTGGGTCAAGTTGGCGTCAAAGGCGTTCACGAAATACTTGAGTTCGCCAAATGTAAACAGGGCCGCGGCTTGACTCGGATGCGGTTGCTCCAGCTTGACCAGCCCGTAGGTAAACATTTCCTGGATGAGGGTGTTGTAGAAAAAAAGGGGTAAGAGCCCGCGATACTTGTTGTAGAGGAGGAAGTAGGGAACGGCCACCTCGTCGGTCTCGGTGCCGAAGTCCCGGACCACCAGCACCCATCCGTCCACAGGGTAAATATCCAGAGTGGCCCCGCCAGCATTGAGATCATGGAAGGCGGGACCCTCGGTATCGAAGTACGGCAGCGGCACGGCCACGTCATCCAAGCTCATGATGTACAGCCGATACAGCACGTCCTCAGTCCAATCCCAGGAGGGATCGCGGTTGGGGTCTTGAGGCGGCGGCTCCCACGAGGGCGGAGGCTAGGGGGGTGGATCATAGATCAGCTCGGGCGACCCCGCCCATGTGGCGGCGTGCCAGACCAGGAACGCGGCCCAAATAATTGCCATTTGTGCTTTCCCGTGGTTGGTGAGTGGCATGAGCGATCCTCCTTCTTGTGGTTGATCACACGAATGGGCTGCGCCGGCCCGACGCGGTGAGCCGCCTCCCCTGTCGGCTCGTCGAGCGGCGTGTGCGTCGCGTCCATCGGATACACGAACGTGCCAAACACGGTTGCTTCGGTGGCAATACGCATCAGGCCCTCCACACCGGGGAGCGGCGGGGCGGTGAGCGGAAACAGCGGCTCCCCGTCAATCGTCAATGCGAACTGGGGTTTGCCAGCGACAGACGCGGTTGCATACTACAGCTTCACGGTGCCGCGGTCGTTTCGACAGGAAATAAGGTTCGGTGGTCCAAGATTGGATGGTCGTTTCGCAAATCCGGTGGATGCGATGAAGAGTACTGCACCAACGAAAAGTGCCATGGTCTTCATGGGTGTTTCTCCTTATGCCTGTTTTGTCCTCCCCGAGAAGAGCCAACCCCGGAGCCAAGGCACGCCCCCTGCGTCGCCTATCCTCGGCATCCTATGCGACACCAACCACTCCTCGTGCGTGGGATCCTGCCTACAGGCTCGAGGACTCCCCCCGCTCCTTTTGTTTGCGCTGGAGGACCGCTCAGGGGCCTCTGCCTGTCGCTCGACGTGAGGAACGATGACCATTTGAGTTCGACCATCTCAGTCCGCTCTCGGTCATCAGGACCCCACGGACGCGCGCGGACCCTGCTGGCGTCCTGTCGTTCGGTGCATGTGCCTGGCTACGAAACCCACGAGCCCCATGAGCAGGGCCATACATGCCGCCACGAACAGTAACGCCGCTACTGCACCTCACCTCCTTTCTCTGGCCCCATTGGATGAGGGCATCCGAACAGTGCCCCCGCTTATCCTATCCGGACCGTAGCCCCCTCCCATGTGGAGGCCCGGGACACCGGTGACGCAGATGCTACGGCCAAGGTCGGCTATCAATAAGCCATAGCAGGTAGTCTGCTTCCGTCATGCCAACGGCCGGCGTCGAGCCCCACGAGGGTGCGCGATGGCTGCGGGCCTCAGACGTGATTGCCGGGTGCTCCCGCCACCGTGCTGTGAGCCAGTGCCAGAGAGCCTGCATGGTCGTCTACCCCTCTGATGCGACAGTGCTCCTACGGCCGTGGGGGCACAGAAGCTGCACCTGAGGGATGTGTCTGGGCCACCACAGGTTGCTGCCGGCTCGGGATTCTCACATCTGCTCTGGGTGCTTGACTAGTTCCCCATCGCCGAAGCTTCCATCGTTCATTTGTGCTTACGCATGTGTCCTGCATCAGATCATCCCAACGGTGATAATGGCGCAAGGGCCGTGCCTGAGGGCTGAATCTGAGCCCCCTCCGGGGGAGGTACCGGTTTGTGGTCCCCCCGATGCTCGGTGTACTTGATTAGTTCCCAGCGCCGAGGCGCGCGTCACCTCCCCCTGTGCTGAAAATCTTTTTGCCTTGGAAAAACCGCGTGTTCTATAATAGCCCCGGCGTGTGGGTGACGGACTAGGCGATGTCGGGGAACTATGGATTGCGCGGGTGTCTGTCATGGAGTGGAGCGCCTCCCAGGCCGGTGATGACCAAGTGCAGCGCCTGATCGCGCAGAGGGCCTACCGCAGCATAGTTAAGGTCGCGCCTCCTGGGCGGGGCCAGAGGAGCTTATGGGAGCACGCTTGCCGAGACGAGCGGCACGGCGCCCCGAGAGTGTGGGCACGGTGACTTATACGCTGGCACGCCTATTCACGGCCGCCAACCCAGGAGCCACTGCGCCACGCACAGCCCGTGGATAGTACGCCTAGACAGGTATGGCGGGATGGCCGGGGACAGCGGCGCTCGTCCGTCGGCGAGAACGCCCTGGGGGCGGCGTAATCGAGGAGTATAAATGGACTGAGGACCGATCCCAGGTTCGGGTAGGCAATGAGCGTCTGCACGTGGAACCCATTGCCGACCCAGTGACGATCTACACTGCGCTGGATGCCGCGGAGCTTCTTCATCGCCTTCGCTTCGGTCGTTGGTTGCATCGGTTACCCCCTCGTTGGCTTCAGCTTCGGCTCGCCCGGCAGCGAGGCGACGACACGCGTCAAGCCCAACTCACCACGCGAGCACGGCTTGGTCGGCTGGATGGGTTCCCTGGAGAACCCCAGCCCTCTTGCCGCCGGCCTCACGACCGTTTCACCGGAACGGTCTCCGCCTGCAATACCTTTCGTGGGAGACTGTGCTTCATCCCCTGCGACGCATTGTATCAGGAACCTTTTTCGGCATCATGGCCCTCCAGGAGCAAGCGCCGGAAAATTTACAGTAAGCGCTCCTTTCGCTCGTCGTAACCGTAAATGGGGGTCGAGAACTAAAAGCGTACAATTCCAGAGGGGACCTCCAAGAGGGCCGTAACTCGTCGATAGGGATGATTTCTTGCACGTTGATTTTCGCAGTGGTTTTTGCACAGGTTTTCAAGGGAT
>Ga0137403_10009013_pt1 | contig 11119 bp, 9 predicted proteins | sample CZOMad2_1_16fung_FD_122057 | JGI IMG/M metagenome (GOLD analysis project Ga0137403, IMG submission 122057) | Vadose zone soil fungal communities from Angelo Coast Range Reserve, California, USA - CZOMad2_1_16fungal (Hybrid Assembly) | ecosystem: Environmental > Terrestrial > Soil > Vadose zone...
TTCGAAAATCCCGCCGCATCCTGCTTCCACAGCAAATCGTGCAAAAACACCCGCATCGTGTTCAGCCCAATCGACTCCGCCCAGCCCAGCTCCAGATCCATCCGCTTCGGATCAAATGTTTCCGCTTGCCACATTTCCAATTCATTCGAAGCCGTCGCCGGTGTGTAGTTGCTCCCCACGAGCCACGGCTGCTTCGCATACCACTCGTTCGCTTTTTCCGCCGTCCACCGCGCTGGCGTTTCATTCTTTTGTGGTACAGCCATTCCCGGCTGTGCGCGGTTTTCCGTTGCGGCCCCCGCAGAAGCAACAAGCAGGAATCCTGCAATCGCCGCCGCTCTTCTCCACGCCAATCGCATCGCTCTTCCTCCACGCTTCGTTTATACCACTACTTTCTGCCGTCCCGCACGCACCGCACAGGCTGTGAGGGTAGGAGGGAATAAAATCGCTCGCCTTCCGCCCGGACCTTCTTTGTTCCACTTACAACTTAAAACTTATCACTTAAAACTCTGTGTTAGTCTGCTTTCCCGGCATCGGAGGTCACAGTGAAGTTGCGAAGATTCGGCCGCACCGGTTGGCAGGTCAGCGAAATCGGTTACGGCATGTGGGGCATGGCCGGCTGGACGGGCTCGGAAGACGCCGAATCGCTCGCCGCCCTCCAGCGTTCCATCGACCTCGGCTGCAATTTTTTTGACACCGCCTGGGCCTACGGCGATGGGCACAGTGAAGAACTTCTTGGCGAAACGCTCCGCGCCAACGCCGCGAAGAAAATTTACGTCGCCACAAAAGTCCCGCCGAAAAACCGCTGCTGGCCGTCCAAACGCGAATTTTCCCTCGACGATAGTTACCCTCCCGAATACGTTTTAGAATACGTCGACAAAAGCCTCAACAATCTCGGCCGCGAGGCTCTCGACCTGATTCAATATCACACGTGGGAAGACGGCTGGCTCGACGACCCGCGCACGCAGTGGACCATCGAAATGCTTCGCAGCTCCGGAAAAGTTCGTGCCGTCGGCATCAGCCAGAACCGCTGGGAGCCGGAAAATGGCGTTCGCGCAGTTCGCTCTGGCTTGATTGACGCCGTTCAAATCATCTACAACATCTTCGACCAAAATCCGGAAGACGAACTCTTTCCCGCTTGCCGCGAAAAAGATGTTGCCATCATCGCGCGCGTTCCATTCGACGAAGGTTCGCTCACTGGAACGCTCACGCTCGATTCCAAATGGCCCAAGGGCGATTGGCGCAGCACTTATTTCGTTCCCGAAAACCTCAAATCGAGTATCGAACACGCCGATGCGCTCAAACCGCTCGTCCCCGCCGGCTCGACCATGGCGGAAATGGCTCTCCGCTTCATTCTGAATAACCCGGACGTCAGCACGATCATTCCCGGCATGCGCAAAATTCGAAACGTCGAAGCGAATCTTTCCGCCAGCGACAAAGGCCCTCTTCCCGCTGCGCTTCATGAACAATTGCGCGCGCATCGTTGGGATCGCAAACCCACCGCGTGGAGCCAATAACCATGAACTATCGCCGTTTCGGCCGCACCGGATGGCAAGTCAGCGACATCGGGTATGGCATGTGGGGCATGGGCGCATGGACCGGTTCCGACGACGCCGAATCTCTCGCTGCGCTGCAACGTTCGATCGATCTTGGCTGCAATTTTTTTGATACCGCCTGGGTTTACGGCAACGGCCACAGCGAAAAACTGTTGGGCGAAGTCCTGCGCAAAAATTCCGGCAAGAAACTTTACGTCGCCACGAAAGTTCCGCCGAAAAATCGCGAGTGGCCCGCGCGCGCATCTGCTACGGTCGACGAATCCTATCCACCGGCACACATCGAGGAATATGTTGGAAAGAGTCTGCAGAATCTGGGACTCGATTCACTCGACTTGATTCAGCTGCACACCTGGCAGGACAAATGGCTCGGCGATACGCGTCTAATCGCCGCGCTCGAAAAACTGAAATCTTCCGGCAAAGTTCGCGCCGTCGGCATCAGCCTCAACCGTTGGGAACCGTTTAACGGCGTCAAAGCAGTCCGCTCCGGAATTGTCGATGCCGTGCAAGTCGTCTACAACATCTTCGACCAGAATCCCGAAGACGAACTCTTTCCCGCATGCCGTGAAAAAGACGTTGCCGTTATTGCGCGCGTTCCTTTCGATGAAGGCTCGCTCACCGGAACACTCACGCGCAATTCGAAATGGCCCGAAGGCGATTGGCGCAACATCTACTTTTCCGCCGCGAAACTTCCCGAAATTCTTTCCCGCGTCGAAACACTGAAACCCCTTCTTCGCGACGGCATCACTCTTCCCGAGCTCGCGCTCCGCTTCATCCTTTCTAATTCGGACGTCGCCACCACCATCCCCGGCATGCGCAAAATCCGCAACGTCGAAGCCAACATCGCCGCCAGCGGCAAGGGCGCTCTTGCGGCCGATTTAGTCGCCGAATTGCGCAAGCACCGCTGGGTGCGCCAGTCGCACTCGCCAGAAAATAAATGGAAGTAATTGATCAAGCGCTTCCTCCCAGGACGGTAAGCGAGAGTGTCACAAGCCACCTACACAATTCAGGATCTACCGAACGGCTTGGTCATTCGAGTCGCCCGTGAAATAGGTTTTTTTCACAGAGCTTTCACGGCACTCCTCATTGGGGTCATCATTTTCGTCGCCGGCGGGGAGTTGTACAAGAGTTACTGGTGGCTTCCAGTTTCACTAGTTGTATTCGCAGCGATTTTTCTTAGCCTAAAAACAGCGAGAGCGGATCTTACCATCTCCCGTTTGGAGTTTGTCACTCGCGGTAATCTTGGAGGCAGGGCTCGTACCCCGCGTGTGTTAATGGCGGCTGACGTACGCGGCTTGGAATTTCGCGACCTAGCGCTGTTCCAAGGCACAAATGGCGGCCTTCACGCCATAACCGACGGATCGAGTAAGCTGATGTTGCCTTATTTGGATTGGCAACAAACACAAGACGTTATTGCGGCGATCAAGAAAAAGTTGCCTGGTTTGTCACAAAACTGGCGTTGAGAACTTTTGTCAGGTTTTTGGCCTATGCCGTCTGCTTAAGCGCGCGTTCCACGAGCGTCAGGCAACGCTCGGCCTGTTCTTTCAGCATCTCTTCCCGTTCGCCAATCTCTCGCTTCGAGGAATGTAGCTCATCCGCGATTGCCAGCGCCGCCAGCACGGCCACTTTTTGCGTATCGATCGTCCCTGTCCCGTCCGCGATCACGTGCATCTTGTCGTCGACGTACTTCGCAAGCTTCTGCACGTACTTCGCATCCAGGTCGCCCTGAATCGAATACGTCTGCCCGAAAATCTGTACTTTCGTCGGTCCCGCCATGTGTCAGCTCTGCCCAAGTTTATGCACAACGTGATGCGGTTGTCATCCTGCGCGCCGCACAAAACCAGGAAAGCAAGTTGTCATCCTGAGGGCATCCACGAAGATGCCCGAAGGACCTCAACTGCCAAGTTATCGACATTTCAGAACGAAACAGGAAGCGTCAGCTGGCCCTCAGCGTCGCGCCCAATTCTTTCTCCAGCGCAGCCACAATCCGCGTCGAATACTCGGCAATCTGCGCATCCGTCATCGTCGCCGCCTTGCTCTGCAGCGTCACCCGCACCATCAGCGAATATTTTCCGCCTGGCACATTTTTCCCGCGGAATAAATCCGCCGCCTCAATCGAAGTAATCTCCGCAATCCCCAGAGACTGAATCGTCTTCGTCACATCGGCAAATTTAACGCCATCCGCCAGCAATAGCGAAAAATCCCGCTCGACCGCAGGGAAACGCGGCAGCGGCTCATACCGCCGCGCATTCTTCGCGCCGTAATACGCGCAATAAAGCGGCCCCAGCGCAATCTCCGCGAAAAAAACGTCCTGCCGGAATTTATATTTGTCGGCCACACGCTTCGCCAGCAATCCCGCCGCGCCCAATTCATTCTCTTTCAAAAGAATCTTTCCGCGCTTCGCCGCGTTCAGCCAATCCGGTCCGCCATCCTGCCAGCCGATTGCGCCGCTCATTGCGCCAAGCGCATCCAGATCGCCCTTCAAATCCGCAAACGAATAGTCCCGTACCGCGTCGTACAAGCCTTGCGGCCGCGCTTCTCCTGTCGCGCCAATCGCCAGCACCGGCGTCTCCACGGGCGTCGCTCCGTTGAAACGATAGTGCCGCCCGATCTCAAACAGCTTCACGCTGCGCTGCCCATGATTCAAATTCCACTCAATCGCCGCCGCCATCGTCACGCTGCCTGTTGACCGCAGCACGCTCGCCTCTTCCGAAAGCGGGTTCGCCAATTTTGTCGGCGCCATACCTGCCGGACGAAACAGCTCGTCCCGCTGTTCGTCCACATGCGGAATCGTCACAATCTCGCGGTACCCCAAGCCAATCAGCCGCTCGCGCAGCCGCGCTTCCGCTTCGTACTGCGGCAGTCGCGCCGCGCCCGTCCTTGCCGCCGGCAACCGCGGCGGAAACTTATCCAGCCCATACACGCGTGCGATTTCTTCAATCAAATCAATCTCGCGTTCCACTTCGGCTCGCCACGACGGCTGCGTGCACTCCCACGACGCGAGCAACGCCCCTTCCTGCCCGCGATTCTGCCCCACACGCACCGGCGCAAATCCCAGAGCCCCCAGAATCCGCTCTATTTCTTTGTCCGGAACGTCCGCGCCCATGACACGCAAAATCTCTGCCCGCGTTACGGTAATCTTCTTCGCCAAGCGTTTTCCCGGATACACATCCACAACGCCGCTCAGAAGTTCGCCGCCTGCCAATTGCAAAATCAATTCCGCTGCACGCCGCGACGCTACTTCCGCCATTTCCGGATCGGCGCCGCGCCCAAACCGCGTCGAAGCTTCCGTATGCAACTTCATCGTCCGCGCCGCCCGCCGGATCGCAATCGGGTCAAACCAGGCGCACTCGATCAGCACATTCTTCGTCGAAGACGAAATCTCCGTCTCCCCGCCGCCCATGATGCCGCCGACGCCGACCAGCCGCGACCCGTCTCCATCGGCAATCATGCAAGTGTCCGGCGGCAGCGCGCGCTCGGTTCCATCGAGCGTCTTCAATTTTTCGCCCGGTTTCGAGCGCCGCACCACAATCGAATGATTCCGCACCAAATTGTAGTCAAACGTGTGCAGCGGATGTCCCAGCTCCAACATCACATAGTTCGAAACGTCCACCACGTTGCTGATGCTCGCCACGCCAGCCGCCTCCAGCCGCTCCCGCATCCACACTGGCGACGGCGCAACCTTCACGCCGCGAATCACTCGCGCCGTAAATCTCCCGCAAAGTTCCGGCGCTTCAATCTTCACGCTGACCGCATCGCTGGCCTTCGCCGCGCCCGACTCCACCGGCTTCGGCGCAACATTCTTCAGCGACGTCTTGTAAATCGCGCCAATTTCCCGCGCAATGCCAAGCAATCCCAAACAGTCCGGCCGGTTCGAAGTGACCTCCGCATCAATCACTCCGCCCTGAACGCCGTTTTCCACTCCGCCGATGTTCGTTCCCGAAAGCGCCAGTCGCGACGCAAGCTCCTCCGCGGACGCCGCGACGTCCACGAAATCCTTCAGCCAGTTGTAGACCACCTTCATCGCATCAGCCTCGCCTCAACACACCCCGTCATTTCGAACGGAACAAGCCGACGTTTTTTCTTCCCGATTCGCTCCTGCTTGCCCTCGTAAGGGCGAATCGGTCGGCTTGTGCAGAGAGAAATCTCTCTTCGATCTTTCCATTGCCACCAATTGCTCACGGGAATTGCTTCAAAAACCGCACATCGTTCTGAAAAAACGCCTGAATATCGTCAATCCCATACTTCAGCATCGCCAGCCGGTCGATGCCGATGCCAAACGCAAATCCACTCACTTTTTTCGGATCGTATCCGACGAATCCGTACACCGCCGGATCGACCATCCCCGCGCCAAACAATTCAATCCATCCCGCGCCCTTGCATTTCCCGCACGTGCCCGACGAAGTCGTCCCGCTCCCGCCGCAAAATACGCACGACACGTCGAACTCCACCGACGGCTCCGTGAACGGGAAATAACTCGGCCTGAACCGCGTCTTCACGCTCGGCCCGAAAAATTGCTTCACGAAATATTCAATCGTGCCGGTGAAGTCGCAGAACGTAATGTCCGTGTCCACCGCCAGCCCTTCCACCTGATGAAACGCAAACGAGTGCGTCGCATCCGGATTGTCGCGCCGATACACCCGCCCGGGCACAATCACGCGCACCGGCGGCTTCTGCTTTTCCATCGTGCGAATCTGCATCGGCGAAGTGTGCGTGCGCAGGAGAAGCTGTCCGGGTGCTGCCTTTCCACCAGAAGAGGGCGGCAGCTCCATGTAAAACGTATCCATGTCGTCGCGCACCGGATGAAACTCCGGAATATTCAGCGCTTCGAAGTTGTAATAGGGAGTCTCAATCTCCGGCCCTTCCACGACCGAAAATCCAATACTAAAAAAAATATCCTCAATTTCCTGAAACACCTGCCGGATCAAATGCCGCGACCCCAGCGCCCGCATCACGCCCGGCAACGACAAATCCACGCGATCCTTCGCGCTCGCCGCTTCTTCCGCGCCCGCCTCAATCCCCACGCGCCGCTCTTCGATCAACGCTTCCAGCGCCGTCTTGAACTTGTTGAACTCTTGCCCAACGGATTTTTTCAAATCCGTCGGCGCTTGCTTCAGCCAGTTGTCCGTAATTTTCGTAACAACGCCGGACTTCCGCCCCAGCCAGTGATTCCTAAACTCTTCAAACTGTTTTTCATTCGAAACGCCGCGCAAATCCGTTTCCGCCTGCGCGCGCACTTCCGCGAACGCCGCCACCACCTGCTCCGCGGTCAATATGCTCTGTTCCGCCAGCGTTTTCTCGACAGAAATATTCATCGATTTGCTCGCAGCCGTCATGTCATACAAGTAGGGGCACGATATATCGTGCCCCTCTTCGATCTAAACCGCACCATCATTGTCGCCTTGAATCATGCAGGAAAAAGTCCGCACGCCGCGATGCCGACCGACTCATCACGACGAAATGATTCTGACTTATCACTTACAACTTAAAACTTACGACTTACTTCTTCTTCGCCGCCGCCGTTTTCGCCTTCTCCGCCAGCGCCGTAAATCCCGCGGCATCCTTCACCGCGATATCCGCCAGCACTTTCCGGTCAAGCTCCACGCCCGCAGCCTTCAACCCGTGAATCAGCTGCCCGTACGTCGTCCCGTTCAGCCGCGCCGCCGCGCCGATTCGCTGAATCCACAGCCGGCGATATTGCCGCTTCTTCACGCGCCGGTCGCGCTTCGCATAACGATCCGCGCGATTTGCCGCCTCTTGTGCCGACTGGTACAGCTTGCTCTTTGTGAGGAAAAATCCTTTTGTCCTCTTGAGATACTTCTTCCGCCGTGCCCGGCGTTTTGTGCCGCGTTTTACGCGTGCCATGGGTTTTTCTCCTTGTAATGCCGGGTCGCTGTATCCACGCCACTCCTTATCGTAGTGGCGCGTCTTTAGACTCGCGCCTCTTCCGACAGTAGTGGCGGGTCTTCAGACCCCGTGCCTTTTCTCTTTCTTTTTTCTTAACAGAGACAAACAGGGCGTGTTCGCGCGCAAAATTCCCACGCAACACAACGGGTTTGTCTCTGGTGTGTACTGCTTTACTCCAACCTAAGTCGGAGCTGATCGGCCGGCAGGCACCCGTGTAGCGCTGCCTGGCTCGATGCGCGCTCGCCATTTCTGGCAAACGCTCTGCGGAACCGAAGTCCCGCGTTTCTTTGCTCATCGCAGCACGCCGAAGCGCCCCGCGTTCACTCAGAAATTCTCTTAACGACGGCTCTCGCCGAGATTGAGAGGCTGCCGTTGTAGGGCCGGCTTTCCGAAGCCGGCCGTCACGCCGACCAACGATGGTCGGTCTGAACTCGCGGCCCTTACAATCCGTACGGCAACATCTGCATCGTCTTCAGCTTGTCCGCCTTGTTCACCAGCGTCAGCTTCTTCAACTTCCGCATCCGCTTCGGCGCTTTCGTGCCCATCAGGTGCCGCTTGCCGGAGTGCATCCGGATAATCTTCCCGGTGCCGGTAATCTTAAATCGCTTCGCTGCGCCGCGGTGCGTCTTCAGCTTCTTCTTCGGTTTCGATCGATTGCGTGGCATGACTCAAAACTCTCCTGATTCCGTGTAGTGGCGAATCTTTAGATTCGCCCGTTTTTCTAAATCCTGTTACGCCTTCGCCGGCGCGCCTACGCCCTTCTTCGGCGCCAACAACGCCACCAGGACGTTTCCTTCCATCCGCGGCATCGTTTCAATCTGCCCCTGGTCCCCGATTTCGCCCAGCAAACGCGTCATCTTCGCGCGGCCCACTTCCTGGTGCGCCATTTCGCGCCCACGATGGAAAATCATCGCGCGCACTTTGTGCCCTTCTCCCAGGAACCGCAGAATCTGGTTCTTGCGAACCTGAAAATCGTGCTCCGCCGTATTTGGCCGGAACTTCACTTCTTTCAGCGCACTCCCGCGGCTGCTTTTCCGCTGCTCATGCGCCTTCTTGTTCGCCTGGTAAAGGTACTTGCCGTAATCCGTGATCTTGCAAACGGGCGGATCGGCCGTCGGTGAAATTTCCACCAAATCCAGGCCTTTTTCGCGCGCCATCTTAATGGCTTCGAACGGCTGCATTACTCCAAGCTGGCCGCCCTCTTCATCGATCACGCGGATTTCGCGAGCACGAATCCGGTCATTCACTCGTATCCGGTCGCTCTGCTGCCGGAAATTCCGATCTGCGATAATTCCCCCTAGACTCTACAAAAAGCCGGCACGCCTTTCTCGCCAACAACTTACCGGCAAGTGCCCAGCCCGATTCCACCCCAAGCCCCTCAGGCAGAACTCTCCCTGCAGGGACAGGCTAAAAAGTATAGCACGCCACCCAAACCCATCCACAAGCCTCAATTCACATTCGCACCGGTCGCCGTAGACCCCGCTTTTCTCAATTCATCACCCAAGCGTACTGATTTCGCGTCTGTACGGTACCGTACAGAACTCGGCACGCCCGCCTCAATAAACCGCCCATTTTCCCCGGAACGTGATACTTTCAGCGTCGGTTTATTGCCTGCCTTCCCGCCCTTCTGGACAACGAACCTTTTGACCAGTCGACCAGCTCTCGCCTTTGCACCGCGCAGTGTGTTGGAAACGGAGATGTACGCATGCGGATCTTGCTCTATAACCCTGACAATGGGGTTACTCGCAATTTCATGCCTCACCTTTGGATGTTTCTTCTCAAATCGCTCACGCCAGCGGGTCACGAAGTTGTGCTGATCGACGGCAACGCGCAGCCCATGGACGAAGAATCCATCGCCAAATTTGTCCAGCACGAAAAAATCGGTCTCGTCGGCATCGGCGCCATGACTCGCATGATCGCCAAAGCCTATCGCATGGCGGACGCCATTCGCGCCGTCGGCGTTCCCGTCGTCATGGGCGGCCCCCACGTTACTGAAGAAGCCGACGAAGCCCTCGGCCGCAGCGGTGGGCCCCGCCATGCAGACGCCGTTGCTCTCGGCGAAGCAGACGAAACCTGGCCCCAAATTGTCGCCGACGCCGCAAATGGCAACCTCAAAGACCTTTACTCGCCCGTCGACGCCTTCGGCCAGGAGCGCAAGCCCAGCCTCAAGGACTATCCCGCCATTCCCTGGGACAAAATCGATCTCGACCAATTCAACCTCATTCCCAAAATGGCCACCAAAACCCTCGGCCGCATCGGCGAAGGTTGGGGCACATTCCGCATCATTCCCATGGAGTCCGGCCGCGGTTGCCCATACGGCTGCGAATTTTGCACGGTCACCGGTTTCTTTGGCGACTCCATCCGGTTCCGCACCAACGAAAGCGTCGTCAACGAACTTCTCCTTTTGAAAGCCCGCGCCAAAAAAGAACGCGGCCAGATCGCCGTCTTTTTCATCGACGACAATTTCGCCATCAATATCAAACGCACGAAATCTTTGCTGCGGGACATCATCGCCGCCAACGCGCAAGTCCATTGGGTCGCGCAGATCAGCGCCAATCTTTTGCGCGACGAAGAACTCGTCGACCTCATCGCCCAGTCCGGCGGCAAATGGGTTTTCATCGGCATGGAGTCCATCGACCCCGCGAATCTCGCCGACGTCAACAAAGGTTTTAATAAGCCCGGTGAATACGCCGCCGTCTTGCAACGCCTCGCCCAGCGCAACGTCTACGCCATCACCTCATTCATTTTCGGCATGGACAATGACACGCCCGGCGTCGCCGACCGCACTCTCAACGAAATTCGCACCTGGCCGCCGGGTCTTCCCATCTTCGGCTTGCTCACGCCGCTCCCCGCCACGCCGCTTTACAAACGCCTCGAAGCCGCTGGCCGCTTGACTCGTCCCAAGCATTGGCAGAAATTCATTCCGTTCGAAATGGCGCACACGCCGCTCAAGATGACCATCGCCGAAGCCCACGCCGAAGTGAAACGCGGCTGGTCGCTTTCGTACAATCCGGAAGCCATGGCGCATGCCGTCGGTTCGCTCAAGGACCAGCCGCTCGGCTACCGCATCAACATCTTCATCGCGCGAATGTGTTTCCGCGGAATCTATTTCCCGCAAATGGGCCCCCTCGCCTGGCTCAAAGTCATCTACCAAAACAAACGCACAATTTACGGTCTCGCACGCGAAGGCTTCGCCACCTGGCGCAAACACGCCGCTCGCCCAGCCCGCGCCGCCGCCTGATCTGCTCTGCTCATCGTCGGCAAGCAATTTCTAAGCACCGGAGGGGCACGATAAATCGTGCCCTCTTCGCGAGATCACCGCACGTACTTGCCGCCAATCGCGCCACTGGGCAAAATCGGTCGTTGTAGAGGCCGCCTTCTGAGGCGGGCTCTTCGAAGTACCCCAAGATCGTTTGCGCGCACTAACTTCGATTGCACTTCAAGCACAATCAAAATTTCGAAGTCGGTTCTTTCGGCGCAAGTCGACGATACACGAGATTTCACCATCCCGGCACAACTCGCAAATGCACGTAGGGTGCCCCGTCCTCGAAGTTTGGGGGCGGGTCTTGATTTCATAACAATGTTGGCTCCCTCGACCCGAGTACACTTTGGTTGCTTGACGACCAAGGCTCGGGAGGAAGGAGCCGAACATGTTCATTCTA
>Ga0137403_10009014_pt1 | contig 11115 bp, 9 predicted proteins | sample CZOMad2_1_16fung_FD_122057 | JGI IMG/M metagenome (GOLD analysis project Ga0137403, IMG submission 122057) | Vadose zone soil fungal communities from Angelo Coast Range Reserve, California, USA - CZOMad2_1_16fungal (Hybrid Assembly) | ecosystem: Environmental > Terrestrial > Soil > Vadose zone...
GAGATCAAGCGACTCGTCCGCGAAGAAGTCGCCAAACTGGGCGTCACCTAGAGGAGATCTATTCATGGCCCGCAACGTCACCGTGGCCGCTGCCCAGATGGGCCCCAACAACGAAGGCGCGAGTCGCGAGGAGATCGTCGAGCGGATGCTCGCCCTCCTCGAGCAGGCGAAGGGGCAAGGGGTGGAGCTCATCGCCTATCCGGAGATGGCGCTCACCACCTATTTCCCCAAGAAGATCCGTAAGGACTTCGATCAGTTCTTCGAGACGGAGATGCCGCCCAAGGCCCTCGAGCCGCTCCTCCGCCGTGCCAAAGACTCGCGCATCGCCGTACACGCGGGCTTCTGCGAGAAAGCCGACGGTCAGTACTTCAACACGGCGCTCCTCACGGATGCCGCGGGCAAGTTCTGCGGGACGTTCAGGAAGATCCACCTGCCGGGGACGAGGGAGCCGGACGGCTTCGCCCAGGTCTACGAGCCCTACTACTTCGCTCACGGCGACACGGGCTACAGGGTGTTCGACGCCTGCGGCGCCAAGGTCGGCATCGCCATCTGCCAGGACCGCCGCTACCCCGAGAGCTACCGCGCCCTCGCCCTTCAGGGTGCCGAGATCATCCTGATCGGCTACAACACGCCGATCTCCGCGCTTGCCCTCGACCTCAACGAGCTCTGCATGCGCGCGGGCGCCTATGCCAATGCCTGCTTCGTGATTGGCATCGCCAAGGCGGGCGTCGAGGACGGGGTGGAGCTGATCGGCGGCTCCTGCATCATCAGCCCCCAGGGCCAGGTGCTCGCCAAGGCCGCCACCACCGGCGACGAGCTGATCGTTTCCCGGATCGATCTCGACCAGATGACGCCGATCCGCAAGCGCTGGAACTTCCTCGGGCGGCGCCAGCCCCAGCACTACGCCACGCTGCTGCAACCCGTGACGGAGAAGGAATCGCACCGATGAGGGTGCAGAGCCCGAAGAGGTCCTGCCTCCGCGCAAACTCTTCCACTCAGGAGCTACCACGATGACGGGTCCCCGAGTCGACACCATCGTCCGCGGCGGCAAGGTCGTGACCGCCTCGGACATCGTCGAGACCGCCGTCGCCATCAAGGGCGACAAGATCGCCGCCATGGGCCCGGAAGACCTTCTGCCCCCTGCCGACAGGGTGATCGACGCGGGCGGCCGTTTCGTCCTCCCCGGCCTCATCGATTGCCATCTCCATATCGGCGCCGAGTACGACGACTGGAAAACGGCGCCTCTCGCGGCGGCGCACACCGGGCTCACTACCCTCCTCCCCTTCGTCACCTATGACGAGGGCGAGACCCTCCCCAAGGCCGTGGCCCGCCTCCGCGACGAGGCGGAGTCGCTCTCCGTGCTGGACTTCGGCTTCCACTTCATCCTGAACCACGAGCCGAAGATCCTCGAGGGCCTCGTGGAGGCCTTCAAGATGGGCGTCACGTCCTTCAAGCTCTTCATGACCTACAAGAAGCGACCCAAGCGCATGGTCTCGGACGAGTTCATCGCCAAGACCATGGACATCCTGGGTCGACTGGGCGGCATCTGCCAGCTCCACTGCGAGAACGGCGACATCCTCTGCTACCTCGAGGACAAAGCCATCGCGGAGGGGCGCACGGCGCCCACGGATTTCCCTGCCACTTGTCCCGATTGGACGGAGGAGGAGGCGATCAATCGCGCCATCCTCATCGGAAAGCTCACGGACTGCCCGGTCTACGTCGTCCATCTCTCCACGCGCCTCGGCCTCGAGCGCATCAAGCGCGCTCAGGCGGAGGGGCAGCGCGTGTGGGCGGAGACCTGCCCGCAGTACCTGCTCCTCAACGACAAGGAGATGGCGCGCCTCGGTCCCTTCGCCAAGATCGGGCCCCCCCTTCGCTCATCCGACGGCGTCAATCAGGCCGCGCTGTGGGCGGGCACCGAACAGGGCTTCGTGTCCACCGTGGCGAGCGATCATTCACCGCGAGTGCCCGCGGCCAAGGAAGCGGGCCGGACGAATATCTTCGTGGACAAGGAGGGCAGGCCGATCCCCTTCGGCGCGCCGTCGCTCGAGACCCTGGTGCCGCTCATGTGGAGCGAGGGCGTGGTCAATCGCGGGCTGCCCGTCACGTGGATGGCGCGGGTGATGGCGGAGAATCCCGCGCGCATCTTCGGGCTCTATCCTCGAAAGGGTGCGGTGCGCGTGGGCTCCGACGCCGATCTGACCATCTGGGATCCGGCGCCGTCCTGGACTATCGAGCAGAAGCACCATCTGGGCATCGCGGGCTTCACGCCCTACGAAGGTTGGGCGGCGCGGGGCCGGCCGTGGATGACCCTGCTCCGCGGCCAAGTGCTTCTGAATGGGGGCACGCTCGAGCAGAAGCCGGGCCATGGCCGATTCCTCGCGCGGACGAACCCCAGGGCGCCGCTCGGAGGCTCGGTACGATGAAGGACTATCTGGAACAGCTCGCCGACTGTGTTCACGATACGAAATTCAACCGATTGCCCGCCTCCGCGGTCAGGGCATCGAAGCTCGTCCTCCTCGACACCATCGGCGCCATGGTGGCGGGCAGCGCTCTGCCCGAGAACGTGCGCCTGGCCCGCATGGCGGCGAAGCGGTCGCCCCACGGCCTCTGCACCCTGGCCGGGCACGGGCTCAAGTCCGACTCGCTGCTCGCCACGTTCACCAACGCCACGGCGGGCGTCGCCCTCGAAATGGACGAAGGGAATCGTCTGGGCGGCGGCCATCCGGCCATACACGTCATCCCGGGCGCGCTCGCCGTGGCCGAGGAAATGGGCGCGGACGGCCCCCGCCTCCTCGAGGCGGTAATCGCGGGCTACGAGGTCGGCTCGCGCCTGGGCGGGGCGACCTTCGTCCGGCCCAATGTCCACTCCCACGGCACGTGGGGCACCATCAGCACCGCGGCCGCGGTGGCGCGGCTCAGCGATCTGCCTTCGGACGAGATACGCCATGTCATCAACCTCTCCGCGTCCATGACCCCGGCCAATTCCTGGACGCCCGCCCTCGAAGGCGCCACCATCCGCAATGCCTACCCCGGGCGCTCGGGGCTCGAAGGTATCCTCGCCCTGGACCTTCATCGCGCGGGATTCACCGCCCTCGAGGACGCGCCCTCGGACGTCTACGGCACGCTCCTCGCCGAAAGCTTCGAGCCCGAAGTCGCCGTGGCCGGCCTCGGCGAGAGCTATCGCATCGAGCAGAATTACTTCAAGTTCCACGCCTGCTGCCGTATGAATCATCCGGCGCTCGACGCCGTCATGTCGCTCAGAGCGCAGCACCGGTTCACCGGTGATGAAGTGGCGACCGTTCACATCACCTCCATCCCGTTCGGGCTGCGCATGCTCGAAACCGAGCCCCAGAGCATGCTCGGGGCCAAGTTCTCCATTCCCTACGCGGTGGCGGCGGCCCTCGTTCTCGGCCGCACGGACGTCGGGGCCTTCGACGAGGGCATGCTCGACGACGCGCGCATCCGCGCCATGGCCAAGCGCATCGACGTGTCCGCCGATGACGAGATGGCCCTCAAGCGCGCCGACTATCCCACCGCCCATGTGCGGATCGGGCTCAGGGACGGCCGCACGCTTTCACAGACCACCGGGGTGGTTCGCGGCGACGCGGCCAATCCCGTGTCATCCGAGGAGGTGGTGGCGAAGTTCCTCACGCTCGCCTCGGGTCCCCTTGGCGACGGGCGGGCGCGCGAGATCATGGAGGCGGTGGAAACCGTGGACGGGCTCAAAGACGTGCGGGACCTGACCGCGCTTCTGGCACCGCCCCAAGCCTGACCGCTCCCTCATCCTGCGCGGTATCATCGTCAGGATGACCGCGCTCTGGAGCTCGTTCGCCGTGGTGGCCCTCGCCGAGATGGGTGACAAGACGCAGCTCATCGCCTTCTCGCTCGCCACGCGCTATCGTCGTCCGTGGACAGTCATGCTGGGGATACTCCTTGCCACGCTCCTCAACCACGCCCTCGCCGCCACCGTGGGTGTCGGGCTGGCGCGCCTGATTCCGTCGAGGATTCTCGCGGTGCTACTCGGGCTGACCTTCATCGCCTTCGGCGTGTGGACTCTCGTGCCCGACACCGCGGATGAGCCCGATCAGCGCCCCGGTTGGGGACCGCTTGCCTCCACCATCGTCATCTTCTTCCTCGCCGAAATGGGCGACAAGACCCAGCTGGCCACGGTGGCCCTGGGCGCCCGCTACGCCTCGACCATGCTCGTGACGGCGGGCACGACGCTCGGTATGCTGGCCGCGGACGGCCTCGCCGTCCTTGCCGCCATCAAGCTGGATCGCTGGGTGCCGATGGGCTGGGTGCGGCGCGTCGCCGCCGGCCTCTTCTTTCTCTTTGGTCTCGGCGCGCTCCTGGGTGCCGCGGGCCTCCTCTGATGGAGATGAGCATGGACCACGGCTTGTCGCGCGGCTTGACCAACTACGGCGATCGGGACTTCGCGCTCTATCTCAGACGGTCCTTCGCGAGGTCCATGGGCTATTCGACGGCGAGCCTCGCCAAGCCGGTGGTGGGCATCGCGGATTCCGGCAGCGGCTTCAACAACTGTCACCGCCATTTCCCCGAGCTGATCGACGCGGTCAAGCGCGGCGTCTCGGCGGCGGGCGGGCTGCCTATCGACTTCCCCACGATCTCGCTCGGCGAGGTCTTTCTCGAGCCGACGAGCATGCTCTATCGCAACCTCATGTCCATGGACGTCGAGGAGATGGTGCGCGCCCAGCCCATGGACGCGGTGGTCCTCGTGGGCGGCTGCGACAAGACGGTGCCCGCCCAGCTCATGGGCGCGGCCTCCGCGGGCGTGCCCGCGATACAGCTCGTGGCCGGACCCATGATGACCGGGCGGTGGGAGGGTGAGCGGCTCGGCGCGTGCACGGACTGCCGTCGCTTCTGGGGGCGCTACCGCGCGGGACAGATCTCGAACGACGAGATCGAAGGCATCGAGAGCCGCCTCGCCACCACCGCGGGAACCTGCGCGGTGATGGGCACGGCCAGTACCATGGCCTGCATCGCGGAGACGCTCGGCATGACGCTGCCGGGGACGGCCGCCATTCCGGCCGTGCACGCGGATCGGCTGCGCGCGGCGGAAGCGACCGGTGAAGCGGCGGTGAGGCTGGGCGCCTCGCGGCTCACGCCCGATCGCATTCTTACCGCCCCCGCCTTCGAGAACGCTCTCCGCGTGCTTCTCGCCATCGGCGGCTCCACCAACGCGATCATTCATCTCACGGCCATCGCGGGACGCGCGGGCGTGGCCATCTCCCTCGACCGGCTCAACGCTGTCTCGGACGAGACACCGGTGCTGGTGGATCTCAAGCCCTCGGGCGATTTCTACATGGAAGACTTCTTCAATGCGGGCGGGCTGGGCGCGGTACTGTCCGAGCTGCGCCCACAGCTTTATGAGAGCTGCCTGACCGTGACCGGCGAGACGCTAGGTGCCCGTCTCGACGCCGCGCCGCGCTACGTGGATCGCGGAGTGATACGCCCGCGGAGCGAGCCCATCTTGCCGGTGGGCGGGCTCGTCGCGCTCTTCGGCACCCTGGCCCCGGGCGGCGCCATTCTCAAGCGCTCCGCCGCGGACGCGCGTCTCTTCGAGACGGAGGCGGCCGCCGTCGTCTTCGATTCGCTCGAGGACCTCTCGGCCCGCGTGGATGATCCCGATCTTCCGGTCACGCCCGAGAGCATCCTCGTGCTCAAGAACGCGGGGCCGAAGGGCGGGCCGGGCATGCCCGAGGCCGGTTACCTTCCCATCCCGCAAAAGCTCGCTCGCGCGGGCGTCAAGGACATGGTGCGAATCTCCGACGCGCGGATGAGCGGAACGGCCTTCGGCACGATCGTGCTCCACGTCACTCCCGAGGCCGCCATGGGTGGGCCACTCGCCCTCGTGGCCACGGGAGATCGCATCAAGCTGAGCGTGAAGGAGCGGAAGCTCGATCTGCTCGTGGGGGAGGCCGAGCTCGCCCGCCGCCGCGCCACATGGAAGCCGGTCGACGTTCCGGCGCGCGGCTACCGTAAGCTCTACATGGACCATGTGCTCCAGGCCGACCTCGGCTGCGACTTCGACTTCCTCCGCTCTCGATAGTGGGTGGAACACGAACTCGCTTACGCGAGGCGGGCGGGTCCTGTCGCCGGGGTGGCGGCGGCGCGACCGGCTTCGCCACCCTACCCGTCGTGAATCGCAGCCCTGCGGGCTGCGCGCACTCGGGAAGGGCCCACTCCGCCGGCCGCGCCGCCGCCACCCCGACGCCACCCGCCCGATCTCACGAGTGGCCCCCCGGGAAAGGCGATGGGAAATTAGCTAACGCTTGGTGCCGGCGTGGACTTCGGGGTTGCCGGTGTTCCAGTGGACGGCTTGCTTGACCTTGGCGATCTTCCAGCCGGCGGGAGTGCGCGCGAGGGAGTGGGTGTAGGTGCAGTAGGTGTCGAAGCGCTCGCCGTCTTCGGGCCGGAGGCGGTGTATGACTCCTGCCGATACACAGGTCGCGCGGTCCCCTTCCACGGTGACCTGATGATTCGTGCTCAGGTGTAGGGTCTTGAGCCGCTCCAGCGCCACTCGCCGCTTCGCCACGAAGTCGTCGGCCTGGACCCGTGACGGCGGCTCGCCGCGCAGATCGGAATAGTCGGTTTCGATCTCGTCCAGGAGGCAGCGGCGGCAGGTGGCCCAGTCCTTGCCGTCGAGAGACCCGGCGAACTCGAGCACGACATTGCTGACCGCCGCGCGATCCATCAGGACACTGAGTGGCTGTCCATCCGCCACGCCTAAGGCTCCTCGTCGTTTGCAGTTTTTGCTTCAAAATTCACCAGTTCCCCGTAATCCACCGCCGTCCTAGTCAGATTCTCAATATTTCCAATAGGTTGTCAAAACAGTCCCCAAGTTGCCCACATATCGTGGATAAGGCTGAGCCAAGCTACACCATGTAGGGTGTATTCGGGATTGGGCAGTCTCGAAAAACGCAAATGTTGACAAGGGTTTATCCATCCATTAGAGTATCCCAGACTTCAGCCAGATCCCCGACACGCTGCTCCCGGAAAGGGTGGAGGAGGGTCATGATCACCGTCCCCGCGCACCGCGTGAAGCAGTTCGGTGTGGAATTCTTCCAGGCTTCCTTCTCGGCCAAGGACATCGACCGCCTGGTCAAGTTCGAAGTCTTGGGCTATGCGGGCGCGGCAGCACCACCAGCCAAAGCCAAGCGGAGCAACCGTTCGCGCGTGAACTGGGAAGCCCTCGAGAAGCGTATCGGCGAGAGCGAGGCCGCGTATCAGCGGCCGGTCATTCGCCGCAAGATCGACGAGCTCGTCAGCTACTACAAGGACTGCAAGGATGCGGGCACGCTGCCCGCCATTCCGGGCGCGGTGATCATCACGTCGGAGAAGCGCTTCACCTTCACGCCCATGGCGAGCCAGCACGACCTGGGCCTGCTCCAGATCCCCGAGGAGCACGGGGTGCTTCGCGTGCTGGACGGACAGCACCGGCTTCTGGCCCTCCACGCCCTGACCCAGGCGGGCGAAAACCTCGGCATCGAGGTCCCCGCCGTGCTGTTCGACCGGCTTGACGCACGGCAGACCGTCGAGCTCTTCGTCACCATCAACGCCAAACACACACGCCTCAACCCCTCGCACATCGTGAGCCTCGCGGGACGCAAGCTCTACCCTGATCCGAACCAGGCCCTGGCCCACGACGTGATCCGCTCGCTGAACGAGGACGACACCTCACCGCTGGCCGGCGAGATCAAGATGCTCGGCACGGGGCGCGGGCGAGTGTCCCAGGCCCCGCTCGCCGAAGAGATCGTGGAGTTCTTCGAGACGGTGGAGAAGATCGGCGGCGGCGCACGGACCAACGAGCTTCGCCAGAATGCCAAGCGCTTCTTCCTGAACTATATGAAGGCGGTGGCGGGAGTCTTCCCGACCGCGTGGGCGGGCCGGAAGTATTCGATCAAGACCGGGTCGGCGCTGCGGGCCTTCATCCGGGTGGCCCCCGATGTCATGGCGCGGGCCCGCGAGCTCAAGCGTGACGCCTACGACCACAACGCGATTCGCGCGGCGGTGGCTCCGTGGGGAGATCGTCTGAAGGATCGCCGGTTCGAGACCGAAGGCGAGTGGAAGAGCAAGCTGCAGGGCGGGACCCGAGGAACGGTGGAAGCGCTGACTCGGGAGCTGCGGGACGCGCTGAGATAGTCCCCTCACCCTGCCCTCTCCCCGGAGGGGAGAGGGTTAGGGAGCCCAGGGGAAGTTGGCTTCCAGAATCTCGAAGGTCTTCGTCCCTCCCGGGAGCTGAGCCGTCACCGTATCGCCCACCTTCTTGCCGATCAGCGCTCGCGCGAGCGGGGCCATGATGGAGAGGCGGCCGCTCGCCGGATCGGATTCCTCGGAGCCCACGATCTGATAGCGGGACTCCTTGCCCCCCTGGTCTTCGAGGCGCACCGTGGAGCCGAACGTGACGCGATCGCCCGAGGTCGGCGGCTCGATGACATCGGCCGAGCCGACCTTGCTCTCCAGATCGTTGATCCGCGCCTCGACGAAGCTCTGCTTCTCGCGAGCCGCATGGTACTCGGCGTTCTCGGACAGATCGCCATGGGCCCGCGCCTCGGCGATGGCGCGCGTGATGGCGGGCCGCTCGATGCGCTTCAGCCGGTCGAGCTCTTCCTTGAGGCGATTGTGCCCTTCGCGGGTCATGGGCGTGCGCTGGATGGACATGCTGGTTACCTGTCGACGGGAATCGTCTCGCCCTGGATCTTGACGTGGGCGCCGGTGTAGAGCGTCTTGATCCAGCGCGCCCACGCTTCGTTGCGCTTCGACTCGAGGAGCTGGGTGCGCATCTGGTCGCGGACCTTCTCGAAGCCCTGGGGATCCGCGGGGCGCCTTTCCACCGTCTTGACGACATAGACGCCCCCGCCCGCCCGCACCGGCTCCGCGATCGCCCCTGCGGTGGTACGCAGGGCGGTGAGGAGCACCGGACCCGGCAATACGTCCTTCTCCTTGGGTGGCTCGGCTCTCGAGAACAGCGGTGTCTCGCCCGCCTGGAGTTTGTCCCGCCGAGCCATGGCGAGAAAATCCCCCGTGCCCACGCTGGCCGCGAAGGCCTTCGCCTTCTCCTCCGCCGCCACCTGCGCGCGCTCGCGCTTGACCGCCTCGACCACCTTGTCCTTGATCTCCGCGAAGGGCGGCACGCCGGCGGGGAACTGCTCCGCGACGCGGGCGATGACGAGCCCGGCGGGGGTCCGGATAACCGTGGACACACCCCCTACGGCAAGACCGAACATGGTCTCCTCGAGCTGCTGGTCACGGCCGATGCCCTCGAGCCCGTCACCGCGGGCGGCCGTCACCTCTTTCACGTCGAGACCGAGCTTCTTCGCTTCCGAGGTGAAATCCTTGGCCACCACCAGGGCGACCCGCGCCTCGTCGGCCTTGGCCACCGCGGCGCGCTCGCTGCGCTCCGCCGCGAGCTTTTCCTTGATCCGCGCGGCGATCTCGCGGAAAGGCTGCACCCCGCCCTCCTGCACGTCGAAGACCTTGATGGCGTGATAGCCGAACGGCGTGCGCACCGGTTGGGATGAGACCTCGCCCTTCTTGAGCGCGAACACCGCTTCCTCGAACTGCGGCACCATCTCGCCCTTGCCCACGAAGCCGAGGTCCCCGCCCTGGGGCGCGGTGGCCGTGTCCTCGGAGAGCTCCTTGGCGATCTTGCCGAAGTCCTCGCCGCCCTTGGCGCGGCGAATCGCCTCTTCGACTTTGGCCTTGGACTTGTTCTCCGCCTCGCTGCCGCCGGTGGGAGGTACCCGCACGAGGATGTGCGATGCCTTGAGTCGCTGCGGCCGCTCGAACTCGCTCCGGTGCTCCTTGTAGTACGCCTCCGCGTCGGCATCGGTCACCGCGAGGGCGAAGACCTTGGGCGTGACCTGCACGTACTGGATGCGGCGGCGCTCGGGGCGGCTGAACTGCGCCTCGTGGGCTTTGAGGTACGCTTCGGCATCGGGATCGCCGACCGTGACCTGCGCCATGAGCGGCGCGGCCTCGATCAAGGCCCAGTCCGCCCGCACCCGCTCGAAGCGCGCGTGGTAGACCTGCTCGACTTCGGCGTCGGAGACCTTCATGCCGTCCTTGACGATGGACTCCATCTTCTGGCGCAGCATCTCGCGGCGAACCTCCGCCTCGAACTCGGACGGCTCGATACGCACCTGCTTGAGCTGCGCGAGATACCGCTCGCGCGAGAAGCGGCCGTCGTCCTGGAAGGCGGGAATCGATTGGATGCGGAGGCGCAGCTCCTCGTCACTGACCGTGATGCCCTCGAGCTTGGCCTGCTGGAGGATCAGCGCCTCCTGGATCAGGTCGTTGATGACCTGCTGGGTGAGACCCAGCCGCTCGGCCATCTCGGGCGTGATGTCCTGCTGGTAGGCGCGGCGATAGTACTCGATGTAGTTCCGCTGCACGCGCTGGAAGCGGGCGGGCGGAATCTCCTCGCCGTTGACGGAGGCGAGGGCGTTCGAGCGCGCATTCCCCGTGCGCAGGCTATCCGAGCCGAAGTAGAGGAATGACGTCGCGATGAAGGCGACGATGACGAAGAGGAGGATGAGCTTCAGCCCCCTGAAGTACTCGCGCATGGCTCCGATCAGCACCCAGGCCTCCTTGGAGAAATCACCCGTCGTCCCGGCAGGTCTCTAGCCTACCACAGGCCGCGCGACGGGCTAGGCGCTGAGGACGGCACGAATGGCCGGCATCGCGAAGTAGATCACGAAGGCGGCGGCCGTGCCGTACATCATGCCGTGGACCTCCGCGCCCTTGCCCCGCAGAAGCTTGATGAGGCAGTAGGAGACGAAGCCCGCTCCGATGCCATCCGTGATGGAGTAGGTGAACGGCATCAGGGTGACGGTGAGGAGGGCGGGGAACCCCTCCTCCAGATCGCCGAAGGGAATGTCGCGCACGAGCGCCGTCATCAGGAATCCCACGAGAATGAGGGCGGGGGCGGTGGCCTGGGCGGGGACGATGCCGGCGAGCGGCGCGAAGAAGAGAGCGAGGAGAAAGCACACACCGGTGACTACGGAGGCGAGCCCGGTCCGGGCCCCCGCCGCCACCCCCGCCGCCGACTCGACAAACGTGGTCGCGGACGAGGCGCCGGCCGCTCCGCCC
>Ga0137403_10009015_pt1 | contig 11115 bp, 6 predicted proteins | sample CZOMad2_1_16fung_FD_122057 | JGI IMG/M metagenome (GOLD analysis project Ga0137403, IMG submission 122057) | Vadose zone soil fungal communities from Angelo Coast Range Reserve, California, USA - CZOMad2_1_16fungal (Hybrid Assembly) | ecosystem: Environmental > Terrestrial > Soil > Vadose zone...
TCGAGTAGCAGAAACCCAAGCGCTAGGACAAGGTAATTCAAGAATGTGTAATTAGCCGTGAGAATGACACCGATTTCCCACGGGGGGACGATGAAAAAGCATACGATCCGCCAGCGCCGAGGCAGGAACAGCATCCACACCAGACCCAACTCCAGCGCAAGCGTGGCGTATGCGCTCGAAGCATGAAACCAGTGCGGCAGATGCTGCACATACCAGCCGATCCAAGTGGGCAACGGCCCATTCTGGTAGTACTCGTCCATCGCGGTCAGGTTGCGCCACTGGGGATCTCCGCTGGCGATCTTTGCGATGCCCGATTCGAAGTAGATGCGGAACCACTCCCATTGCAGAAGGAAGAGACTGGCGTGTATTGGCGGCCGCACTGCGCCCCAGCCTGGGCGGATACCCGGAGGGGCAAAGAAAAGCGAGATGAATCCAGCTTCGAGCAGCATACCGTCTGACTGATAGCCAGAGAAATCCTGTGCCGCGCTCACGAACGACAAGAAACAGCCGAAGCAAATCATGAGCATCGCACGCGGCCAGAGATTCAGAACCAGTGCCAGCGATGCAAACATTCCTACCCAGCACAACACCAGCAACAATTGCGAGCTGCTTGAAAGCCAAAGCAGCGTAGGTGCGAACCACAGGCGGGCAAGGTGGCCAAGGGACCGGCCGACTGCTTGGAGGTATTCGTTGGCAGGCAGGATTCCCTGCGGCCCGATGAGACCGCGAATCTGAAAGACGAGTGAGAAGAACGCAGAAAAATAGATGAGGCCCAGCGCCCGCAAGAAAATCCAGCGGGAAATCAAGCGATCCGAGGCACCCTGCTCCGAGGCGAATAACCAGCGGACAACGGACGCAGGAGCCCAGTCCATGAGCTTGGCTCATTATATCGAGGGCGGAAAATTGGCGCGTGAACGGGCTGGCTCCGACCTGGGCCGACCGCAGGCTTGTAAACTTTCGATCCGGATTTTGCAGACAGTTGGCGCTGGCTGCGCTGGAGGTGCTATGCGCGCACGTTCGCGCCCGAGTCCGACGGCGCCTAGGGCTAATCAGAATCGAAAAACGATACCCGCGGAGTAGCGGTAGCTGTTCTGGTGTCCGTTGATGTTGCTAAGAAGGCCGGTGGACAACGCATCCGCCGAACTGAAGTTGGTGCGCAGGTAATCGACCTGGGCGACACGAATCGCGAAGTGGCGACTCAGGCCGATGTCAACGCCTCCGCCAAAGGCCATCGCGAACGCGGTCGCGCTGGTCACGCCGCTAGATATTCCGCCGATGATGGGAAGGCTGATTCCGCCACCGAGATTCGAAAGAGCCTGCCCAAACAAAGCATGACCAAAGACGGAGGTCCGACCGAAGCTCGTCGTGGCCGTTGGGCCGAACAGAAAGTTGTACACGCTCTGATTGGCGGTGATTGAAACGCCCGGCAGCAGTGAGAAGGAAGCTAGGGTACGGTAATTTCCGTTTATGTCTGCAGTGATACCAAAGTGGCGGCTGAAGTTAAACGTTCCCTGCCCTTCCCACCCGTTGAAACTGCTGCTGCCGCTGTTGCGGAGGTACGAATAGCCGCCGAAGATTGTGGCTCTCGGTGCGGCCTCTTCTTGCGCCGCGACGACTGCTGGCAGAAGGAAAATGAGGGAAGTCAAAACTACGAGCATACGCATGAATCTGTCTCCTGGAGAGTAATTTCTTAAGTGGGATGCAGGTCAGGAGCGGAAAGAAAGCTACAGCCCAATTTGCCTGAATGAAGCGTGCCGGAAAGACTAACTATTTAAGGTAGGCTTAAGAATTCGACGAGAAAGCCACGATTGTGACCGCCAGAGATGCTCTTTTCATTCCAGGCCATGCTGCGCCAGCCGCAATACGGTGACGGCATTCTTCTCGTTTAGCGGGATTGCATCTTCGAATGCGCCCTGTTGCTAATACATGTGCGCACATTTAATATCACTGAACTCCCAGACCACTTCATTTGCACCGGTCCGAAATAGCAAAGGCTCCACGTTAGGGCGGCCCAAGCGAATAGAAGGTTCCAGAAGAACTTTCAGGACCGGGTAAAAGTCGAACAAAAAACCAGTCTGCACTGCCACTTCGTTTGATGCGCCGTAATCAGTGACAACTTTGTTAAGCCTCCAACGGGGGTAGTACCTGCGTACCCTCGCCGCGAGAGCGCGGAGTGTCACAGAATCTTCGCTTCAGAACAATGCGAAGGTCATCGGCTCCCTTGCGGTACTGAATTGACACTGCGTCAGGAGAAGGGAACATACACGTGGCGGCTTTCAAGAAACCGAATTTGATTTTTGCCTGTCTAAGCAGAGCCTGTGCTGTGTGGCTGATTTCTGGATTCGCTGTTTTTGCACATGCCAGCAGCAGCGATATTGTGTTGTATGCCGCGAAAGCGCCGGTAAGAAAAGGAACCTGGGCAGTCGTCGCGGACTCGAACGCCGCGGGCGGTAAAGCCATCGCGAATCCCAATCTTGGAGTCCCAAAACTCGCCGCGCCGCTGGCTAAGCCCGCCAATTATTTCGAACTGACTTTTCCGGCATATTCGGCCAAAGCCTACCATCTTTGGATTCGCGGTAAAGCTGCGGGCAATTCCACTAATAATGATTCGGTATATGTCCAGTTTTCGGATAGCGTAACCAGCGCTGGTTCAGCGATCCATCGCATTGGGACAACTTCTGGAGCCACGCTGATGCTCCAAACCTGTAGTGCAGCCATAGATCACGGTTGGGGTTGGACCGACAACGGATGGTGTGGGCTGGGAGCTAATGTCTTTTTTCAGACTACCGGCACCCATACTATTCGCGTGCAAGTACGGGAAGATGGCCTTTCGATTGACCAGATCGTGTTGTCCCCAATAACCTATCTCGCTACAGCTCCCGGCAAGGCGATCGACGATACGACTATCCTCGCTGCGAATCTACCGGTGCTGACTTCGAGCCTCAAGGTGAGCGTCAGCGCAAATCCATCCTCCGGGGTTGCGCCTTTGAATGTGAACTTCACTGCGACCGTCAAGCTCGCGAGTGGATACGTCACCGCATACAACTGGAACTTCGGAGATGGCCAGACATCCACGCAGATACTGCCTTCGCACCTATATCAAAGCCAGGGCAATTACACTGCAAAGGTGACAATCACCGACAACAGCGGAAATAAGGCCAGTGCTTCAACTCTGGTGAACGTAAGCGGAATCGGGTCTCTCAGTGACACTTTCAACAGCGGAAGCTTGGACACCAGCAAATGGTTGGCCTCCAATGAACCCGCACCCGGGAACATCTCGGGGGTTAACTACGGCTCCTTCGTGCCCAGCAATGTGGATCTTTCGAAAGGCATGCTTTGTCTGAAGCTGCAGCAGCAGCAAGGCAATTCAGGTGTAATGTCTGTTGGCGGACAGCTTCAGTCGCTCATCACGTATGGCTATGGCACTTACGAATGGGTAATGCGGGCGAGCTCGACCTCATCGACGCCGACTGGTGCGGGCGCTGTCGTTTCCGGTCAAATTTCAGCGGGTTTTAACTTCGTGAACAACTCGCAGACCGAGATTGACTTTGAAATCGAGGGCCAGCACCCAGACACGGTATGGATGACGAATTGGATCAGCACGAGCAAGAAGCAGTACAGCAGCGTGTTTCTGGCGTCTCCGGAAGCTGGCTTTCACCATTACAAGTTTGTGTGGGTGCCCGGCAAAATCGATTACTACATTGACGGCGTGCTGGTTTCCACACACACTTCAAACTTACCCAGCGCGCCGGCGTACATCATGATGAACCATTGGGGCACGAACAGTACGGGTTGGGGCGGATTGGCAACCGTGGGTGTGGAGCGTTATTTGTACGTTTCTAGTTTTAACTACACGCCGATGTAAGTGTCCAACAGCGTTAAAGTCGACAGGTGTCGAGAAATCGCCTTCACACAAGCAACCGGGTCGTGAGCGAAATCGCCTGTTAACAACGGTAATCTCTGGCATACTCCAAAAATGCTGACCGCAAGCGAAGTTTCGTCGCTCCTAAGTGAAGAACTCACGCGTATCAGGGGGTAGTACTCTTCGGGAAAAATTGTCGACCCTTCCCTGCCGGGTTGGGCGGTCCCAGGGCCCGCGCGCGACCAATCTCGTACTTCCTTTGCCATTGTTTATTTGTCGATCGCGCCGAACGGCTTGGTGACGTGGAGAACCGTGCGAAGTTGAAGTAGCGCACGGACCACCAACGCGCAGGCGGCGACGCACTCCTACTTCCGTCGAGTAGGCATCGGGCAGTCGTGCTCGCCATCGGCCAAGTGATGCAAGCCGCTCTGTGTCAGGGCAGACGCAACGCGATAAGTTCCGCAGGTAGATTGGAGCCCCCGGTCGGGACGACGATGAATTGCACGCCGTTCAGCATGTAGGTCATCGGCGCTCCCGTCGCGTTGCGTGGCAGCGCCACCTCGCCAACAACCTTTCCGGTCTCTTTGTCATAGGCGCTTAGTTTGGGGTCTCTAATCTCGAAATCCGGCACCTCCTCGGGACTGCCTCCCTCGCGATGCGTGCCGCCCTCTTGCCCAACGATGAGCAGCGTCTTCGTCAGGAGCAAATGACCGCGTGCGGCTCTTCCAAGGCCTCGGAGACCGAGCTGTCGCAACACAGGATTGCTCTGGGCCAGGTCGCCTGCCGGTGTCATCCAGCGATGATCGCCGGTGTTCAGATCGATGGCGGTGATACGCCCGTATGGTGGTTTCCAGAGGGGCACGCCCTGCATCGTCTCAACCGGAGTCATCTTCCCGTAGTAGTCGGTATTGGGTACTGAAATCTTTGTGAGCGTGGCCACGTAGGGAAGCGTGACCGAGGAGACGTAGCAGATTCCCGTCTCTGGATCACACGCCGCGCCCGACCAACTTGCGCCTCCGGCGATGCCGGGCAACTCGATCGTCGGTTTCTGAAAAGAAGGCGGCGTGAACAGAGGACCGTAGTTGTACTTTTCCAGAACGGCCAACGCCTGCTTGCGCAGCTCCGGCGTGAAGTCGATGACGTCATTCTCTGTGACTCCCTGCCGATCAAATGGAGCGGGCTTGGTCGGGAAGGGCTGCGTTGGGGAGGTTTTCTCTCCGGGCACCGTGGACTGGGGAACGGGTTTCTCTTCAATGGGCCAGATCGGCTTGCCCGTCAGCCGGTCGAAGACATAGCAGAAGCCCTGCTTGCTCATCTGAGCGACGGCCTTCACAGGCTTTCCGTCAACTCGGATGTCAATCAGGTTGGGTGCACAAGGGAGGTCGTAGTCCCACAGCCCGTGGTGGACCATTTGAAAATGCCAGACGCGCTTGCCGGTTCGCGCATCCAGGCAGACCAGACTCTCTCCAAAGAGGCCGTCGCCGGGACGATGAACACCGTAGTGATCGTCCGACGGCGTGCTGAACGGCAGGTAGACGTAGCCCAATGCGTCATCCGCGCTCATCATCGTCCAGACGTTCGCTGCCCCCGTCGTCTTCCACGAACCGTCCTTCCAAGTCTCGTTACCAAACTCTCCCTGTCTGGGAATGACATGGAATATCCACTGCTGCTTGCCGGTGCGAACATCGAAGCCTCGCACGTCACCGGGTGGCATCTCTGCAGCCAAGGGAACATCGTTGACCTTCGAACCCATAACCACAACGTCGCGACAAATGATCGGTGGGGAGGAGACTCCGTACAGATGGCGATCGACAGTACGGCCCAACTCTTGCGTCAGGTCAATGCGCCCCTCGCGACCGAAGGTGCGAATAGGCTTGCCCGTCTGCGCGTTCAGGCAGATCAGATAGCCGTCACCGGTGCCAAAAAGGATGCGTTGATCGTCACCATCTGCCCAGTAGGCGACGCCGCGATGCACGAAGCCATTGTTGGATGGCGTTCCGTTCTTCCATGTCTCGGGGTCGTAGATCCACCGGGTCTTGCCTGTCGCGGCGTCGATGGCCGCGACTTGGGAGAGCGAGGTACTGATGTAGAGAACACCGCCGACCATCAGCGGAGTAGCTTCCCAAACCCAAGTTTTCAGATGATTCGCGTTCGCGACCTCCTCTTCGGCGGAGCGCCATGTCCACGCGGTTCTCAGGCGATTGAAATTGCCCCCGCTTATCTGCGTGAGAAGTGAATATTTCGAACTGGCCTTGTCGCCGGCATAGTTCAACCATTCTGTCGCCGCGCCCCGGACCTTCCCCGCCCGAGCATGCGCGGGACGGCCGACAGGCACCCCCGTGCCCGCGGCCTGAGCAGCCTGCACGATGGAGGTCACTCCCCCCAAGAAAGGCGCTGCGACCAGGGCCGCCCCGGCTTTCAGAACTTCTCGCCGGGTCCGCAAAGCATGGACATGCTCTTGATTGGAATCGTTACATTGATTGCACATGGAAGGTTTCCTTTATAGCTAGGAATTGTGCAGGCTGACTGGACACCGGTACGGTGCCACAAACCCGCCATCAACCGCCAGCGCGTGTCCGGTGACGAAGGAAGCCGCATCCTAACACAGCATTTATGAGATAGCTTCTAGTGAATATGCATCTGTTTCCGCAGCGGCAGCGGCGACTCTGTCACGTGTCGTGGCCTGTGAATAACATATGATGGCGGCGCAGTGAGCGGTTTGAATTCGATTGCTGCAACTGGCGCCGGCGCCCCAGTCACCTGCACGAATTTCGCAATGGAAGGTACTCCAATCTTGTTTACGAGAAACAGCATGTAGTAGCCCGGCGGCGTAAGGTTCGAATTCTGGGGCAAAACCGCAGTGAGCCCGCCGTTCTGCACGGTGAAGGACAGTCCGACGAAGCGCTGATCCATATCGAAGGAATGAGTGACTGAGCCGGGCTTGATCAAGACAACAGACCGGATGTCTGTATTCGGTGTCTGCACCGCGAATGTGCTCCCATACGTGATTGAGGCGGGAGCGCTGCTGATCGTCGGCCGCATCGCCGCACTGCCATCCGAGTTAAACAGGTACGCTGGCTGGTAAATCTCGATATGTTTCTCGTAGACGCCCTGCTGTGGGTTCCCGCCTGCCAGAAACACCGTACCGTCTGGCAAAAGCAACTGGACGTTGTGGTAGAGCCTGGGAAAACTGTTGGCGCCGGCTGAAGAAAAACTATTGGTCGCGGGATCGTAAAGCTCCGCTTGCAGGCTTGCTGTGGTCACATCTTCATCTGTTGCAGAGCCGCCGGCGACAAGCACTTTACCATTGGGCAGAAGCGTAGCTTCCATTTCCACGCGAGCTTGCGCCATCGCCGGACCTTCCTGCCACTTCGGGGAGATCTGTCCAAGATCGATGATCTCTGTGGTGTTCGTTGCGGGATTATCTCCGCCCATGATGATGACCTTTGGGTCGTAATTATTTGCCGGCGTAAGAGGAAGCAGCACGGAGGAGCCGTAGGTCCGCTCTTCTACTGCACCCCCATAGATGGTCCAGGCGAGAAACGACCATGCCTGATGACTGGGATCGAACACCAAAGTTGCGGATGACGGAGCGGAATAGAAAACCTGACCGGTCGGCAGCAGATGCGTGCGAGGGTACAAGGGAAATGCAAAAGTAAAGCTGGGGTCGTTTAAACCGCTTGGATTGCCCGGAATCTCGGCTCCCCAGCCTTGTCCTGTTGTGTAAATTTCGCTGGTGTTGTTCGTGTTTCCGTTTTCGTCGAGGCCGGACGTACTCATCATGCGTCCATCGCCGAGCTCGGTCAGAGTGGGATACCAGCGTCCGTGCGCTGTGTTTCCCTGATTTGGTCCCTCTGCAACAGAAAAACTCCCAGTCGCAGGATCAAAAATTGAAGAGTTCCCAAGTCCCGTGAAGGGTATATCGGAGGCGCCGCCCACCGGGGCCAGGGCTCCATAAGTAGCCGTACCACCATTAATCAGAACGCGTCCGTCAGCCATCACTGACATACCATTGCAGAACATATCCCACGCGACACGCTGAGTCGTGATCTTCCCCGCTTGGGGATCCCAAATGGCCGACTCGTAATCTGGATTGGTGTTACTTGGAAACGCGTTGTTCGGGTCATTCCCGGAACCAGAAACGATCAGCACCTTTCCGGTATGTAGTAGAGCGGCGTGGATAGGGTTGATGGGCATGGTGTAGGGGAGCGTGGACCATTTCCCATAGGGCGGTGCGGTTCCCGAAGAGCTTGGCGCTTGCGCCGGAGCCGCGCCGCCAGAGTTTGGAGAAGAAATTCCGCCGCCGCAGCCGATTAGAGCGAAGAGCATCAGGAGCGCAGCGAGGAGCGCATGGGTTCTCGCCGAAGATATCATTGTCATGGCTGGTCTTTTTGTGCCGCTCTGTGTCGTCTCGAAACGCTTAATTCAATGCAACAGTCTCGGTCGAGGGAGGGGAGAGTCGCGTCATGTTGGGGAAGAATGGCGTGACCTCGAAAGGCATCTTCTCTTGGGGAGAGAGGAGAGCGACCGGTCTAACTTGCATCATCTCCAGATGATTGCTCCACGAATTGAGCTTGATCCTGCCACCGAGCGGCAGTGCCGCGATCTGCTCAATGCGCTGCATTTCCAATGCAGGCGCGGAACCGGCAAGCGTCGACAAGCGGGTAGTCTTAGCATTCCCGAGGGTGTTGCCCAAGTGCGGCTTGATGAGGCTGGTAAGCTCCGGCGCACGGTTTTGCAGTGCTTTCAAGAACAGACCGGCGTTGCTGAGCTTGTCCTTATATGGGGAGTTGGTCAGCAAATCCACCGCTTTTTGATCCGCAGCTTGTTCATCTGCGGGGCTGCGTCCGAAGTCCAGGCGTTGGAACGTATCTATATCGGGGAAAAAGAAACGGTCGGTGAATGCCAGCTTGGTGTTGATGCGATGACCAAGCGCGATATGCCCAAGCTCATGGGCCAGCATCATAGCCAGTGAAGCCTCATCCGGCAGAACGTCGAGCAAGCCACGGCTGACCACAATGGTGTGTCCAATGGTGAACGACTCCAGCGGCGTGGTCAGCAGCACGCGACAGCGCACATCGGGAACGATCTCCAGCTTGTTCGTAATGATCAGGTTGTTGACCACGGTCTGTAAGATTCTGTCGACCTCGCCTTGAGGCGCAAGCAGACCGACCTTTTGTAAATGGTCTAAAGCGTTGTCTTCTGCCACCCGTTCCCACATGCGTTGCGCTTCTACTGGGCCAGTATCTCTGGCGGACTCACTCCGGTCCTGGGCGGTTTCTACTTGGATCTGCGTGAACTCCTGGTCGTGTTTCAACCGTTCCACGTCGTAGCCCCAAAGCCGCGTCTGAGCTTTGAAGTACAAATTGTGAAATGGCGGAGAGCTTCGCTTGGTACCTGACTCTTCGATGTAGATGTAGGTTGGCAGCCACACACCCGGCTGGAGGTTCAAGCGCCAACTGTCGAAGTGCAGATAATAGCTGTAGCGCGAATGAGGAGTATAAGTACCATTGAACCGGACGATGTTGAAGTCGCGGTCTTCAACCCAGATTCTTCCTGTGAAAAGCCCCTTTGGCGCTGATTCTTTCGGTTGAACATCAACCACAACGCAGCGTACTTCGCCGAGAAATTCCTGGCGCACGAAGTTGAAGTAATAACTGCTTTTCTGGAAATCCGCATCCAGCATGACCATTTGCGCGAAGCCGCGCGGCATGAACCTGCGGGAGAAGATGCCCGAAAATGGGTTCATGAAGTGGCGCCCGAAGCCGGGGCGCTGTTTCTCGAACAACACATCCTCAGGACCTGCGCTGATATCGAGTCGTCCGATAAAATACTGATCGCTGGTCGGCTCGACGTTGTGGTCTTTATCTTCACGCAGATTCTGGATGTAAGTCTCGGCCAACGGATGCATGGTTTTCATTGTCGCTACGAATGCGCGTTCGCTCTGCACTACGCGGTCGACCATACGGTCGAAAGAAACCGGCGCCAATGCTGTAAAAGAGGCGTGTTTCGTGACACCGTAGTTGCCGTAGATAGTGATAGTTGCGTCGTTGCCGACTACCGCACTCTTGTTCAAGAGTGTGGTTATTTGGAACGTTGCGCTCGTAGACCCCGCTGGCACAGTCACGCTGGGCGGCACTTTGGCTGCGTTCGACGGATCAGCAGCCAAGGAAACCTCGACGTCGGAGGGAGCCGGCATGTTCAGGGTCACGGCTCCCAGCACGGAGTTGCCTCCCACCACACTAGCCGAATTCAAGCTGACCGAGGAAAGTGCGGGATTCTCGGCCGCGCTGATTCCGGCAACCACTAGCAATAAGAACAAACACGAGACGACTGTTCTGAAATTACGCATAAGGCTCCTTTACGAAGCGAGTTGAAAAACAATGTGCACGACCGCCGTCGAATCCACGGGGCGACCTTCATGTAACGCTGGCTTGAACTTGATTTGCTCGGCAGCTTTGACTGCCTGTTCATCCAATCCATAGCCCAGCCCCTGCAATACTTTTATTACGTGTATCCGGCCATTACTGGTGAACAACACCTCGAGCCGAACTTCGCCATCGATTTTCAGCTTGCGGCCCTCGTCGGTGTAGTCGGGCTTTGGTTTCGACAATATTTCCAGCGGGACCGTCGGTGGACCGCTCACGACAGATACCTTCTGCAACTCAGGTGCGGAATGATGGGCGTCGAAGCCCGATTGCTGTAGTACACCGCTGCTCCTGGGACCGCCGATAGCCACCCCATTCCCGAATCCCGCGCTGGCTACCACGCCCGGAGTTGCTCCTCCCAATCCGTTACCGTGTCCTGATCCGGCAGGCAAGTCGAATGATCCTGCCTGGCCGATGTTGACAGCTCCGCCGCGATTTTCTTTGGCGGGAACACCGTTAGGATCGCCGAAGCCGCCGGTCTGAACTGCGGCTGCCGGCTTGGTAGTGGTTGGCATGACAGAGCTGCCAGTTGAGAAAGTGTTCGTTGCTACAACTTTGGGTGCTGGTGCGCTAGGAAGCATTGGCAGCTTGCTCTCGATCTTCACGTCAGGAGCCTTCACCTCGAGCTCCGGCTGCTTGCGCTCAGGCGCCGGCACCACCAGCTTGGCCACCGCAGGTGCTTCGACTACCGGCTGTGGTTTCGCTACCAGGCGCGGATTTACTGGCTGGAGCTCCTGCAGCACGGGCGGCGTGTAAGGTACAAGGTTCGTGACCACGTAATGCCGCGCTTGCGGGATTGCCTGCGGGAATAGGGCATTCACGGCT
>Ga0137403_10009016_pt1 | contig 11115 bp, 12 predicted proteins | sample CZOMad2_1_16fung_FD_122057 | JGI IMG/M metagenome (GOLD analysis project Ga0137403, IMG submission 122057) | Vadose zone soil fungal communities from Angelo Coast Range Reserve, California, USA - CZOMad2_1_16fungal (Hybrid Assembly) | ecosystem: Environmental > Terrestrial > Soil > Vadose zone...
GAAGCCGCTCCAGCACGGCTCCCTCTCCCTTCCATGGAGAGGGTTGGGGTGAGGGGGGCATAGGGCGCTACGCTTCCCCCTCACCCTGACCCTCTCCCCCAGTGGGGGAGAGGGAAATGGAGTGGGACACCGCGTTCCAGAGGTCACGGCTTGCGGGACGGGAAGCGGGGCTCTACCATCCCAAAAGAGGACCGGGCACGAGCCGACCATGAGTCACGCCGCGAATCAGCCGAGCCGAGGGATGCCCACCGAGATCCGAGTCCCGGTGGCGCCGGGCATCACGCTCCACGTGGAGCGACGCGACGGCGACCCCGCGGCTGTGCCCTTCGTCCTCGTCCACGGGCTCGCCTCGAACCTCCGCCTGTGGGACGGGGTGGCCGAGGAGCTCCAGGCTCGCGGCCACACCGTGATCGCGCTGGACCAGCGCGGGCACGGCCTCTCCGACGCTCCGGAGTCGAGCTACGACATGGACACCGCCGTCACCGACCTCCGGGCGGTGGTCGAGGCGCTCCGACTCCCGCGCCCCGTCCTCGCCGGGCAATCGTGGGGCGGCAACGTCGTGCTCGAGTTCGGCTGGCGGCATCCGCTCGAGGTGCGCGGCATCGCGTGCGTCGACGGCGGGATCATCGAGCTCGCGGACTGGTTTCCCTCGTGGGAGGCCTGCCTGGCCGCGCTCACGCCGCCGCGCCTCGACCACCTCACCCTCGCCGACATCGAGGCTCGCATGCGCGCGGAGAGTCCGCAGCTCCCGGACCGGGCCATCGCCGCCGCGCTGCACTGTTTCCGGGTCCGCGAGGACGGCCGGGTCGAGCCCCGCCTCGCCCGTCACCGCCACCTCCAGATCGTCCGCTCGCTCTGGGAGCATCGTCCTTCCACCCGCTACTCCACCCTCGAGACGCCGACGCTCCTCGTGCTGGCCGACACCGGGGACGAGGCGCGGACGGCGGGCAAACGCCGCGCCGAGGCGCTCGCCCGGGCGGCGCCGCGCCTGCGCTCCCACTGGTTCTCGCCCGCCCACCACGACGTCCACTCGCAGTTTCCCGATCGAGTGGCGGATCTGCTGGCCGCCGCCGCCCGCGAGGGCTTCTTCGCGTGAGCCCGCCGCGGCTCCTGGTCATCATGGGCTCCGGCGAGACCGCGCCCACCATGGTGACGCCCCATCGCGAGGCCGTGGCCCGCTTCGGCGGCACCCCGCCGCGGGCCGTGCTCCTCGACACGCCCTACGGCTTCCAGGAGAACGCCGCCGAGATCTCGCAGCGCGCGATGGACTACTTCGCTCAGCGGGTCCAGCTCGCGATCGAGGTCGCCGGCTTCCCGGGGCCGCTCGCCGCCGATCCCGGCGAGCGCTCCGCTCAGCCCACGGCCGCCGCCCTCGCACGCCTGCGCTCGGCCGACTTCGTGTTCTCCGGCCCGGGAAGCCCGACGTACGCGCTCTCGACGTGGCGCGGCTCGCCCGTGCCGGAGGCGCTCGCCGACAAGCTCGCCCATGGCGGGGTCGTCGTGTTCGCGAGCGCCGCCGCCGTCACCGTCGGCCGCTTTGCCCTACCCGTCTACGAGGTCTACAAGGTCGGGCAGCCGATCCACTGGCTCGATGGGCTCGATCTCCTGAGCCCGCTCGGGTTCGGTGCCCACTGCGTGGTCGTCCCGCACTTCGACAATGCGGAGGGTGGCACCCACGACACCCGCTTCTGCTACATGGGCGAGCGCCGGCTCCTGGCGCTCGAGGAGATGCTGCCCGATGACGCCTGGGTGCTCGGGGTCGACGAGCACACCGCGCTCGTGGTCGATCTCGACACGCGCGAGGCGACCGTGACCGGGCGAGGCGTCGTCACCGTGTGGCGGCGCGGCGTCACGGAGCGGTTCCCCGCGGGAACCCGCATCCCCCTGGCCTCGCTCGTGGCTGCCGCGCGAGGGGCAACCCAGGTCGCCGCGCCCGCGACTGTCGGCGCCCCGCAAGATCCCGCCGGAACGGGGGAGCCACCGCCGACGCGGTCACCGCTCCTCGGGGAAGTGGCTCGGCTCGAGCAGGCCTTCGCGGGGGCGCTCGCCGCCCGTCGGGCAACCGAAGCGGCGGAGGCGATCCTCGCCCTCGACCGCACGATCCTCGAGTGGTCGGCGGACACACTGCAGTCCGACGAGCCCGACCGCGCCCGCGCCGTGCTACATTCGCTGGTGCACCGCCTCGGCGAAACCGCCTCGGTGGGCCTGCGCGACCCGAAGGAGCTGCTGGCGCCCCTCGTCGAGCGGCTCATCGTCCTGCGTGCCGAGCTTCGCGCGGAACGGGCCTGGCAGCTCGCCGATCGGCTGCGCGACCGCCTCACCGCCGCCGGGATCGAGCTGCACGACACGCCCGACGGCACAACCTGGACGCTGCGCGAGTGACCGCACAGGAGGAGCCGAGATGCGACTCGAGGGCAAGATCGCGCTGATCACGGCAGCGGCATCGGGCATCGGTCGAGCGGGGGCCGTCCTCTTCGCTCGCGAGGGCGCGGCGGTGGCCGTCGCCGACATCGACAAGGGGCGGATCACCGATACGGTCGCCGAGATCAAGGCGGCAGGCGGCCGGGCCCAGGGCATCCCCTGCGACCTGACGAGGGACGCCGACAGCCGGCGCATCGTGCGCGAGGCGACCGAGGCGTTCGGCGGTCTCGACATCCTGTGGAACAACGTCGGGCATCCCGGCCCGGGCCGCGTCGAGGGCGTCGATATGGATGACTTCGATGCCGCCATGACGCTGAACCTGCGCAGCGTGCTCATCACGACCACGGAGGCGATCCCCGCGCTCCGCGCGCGGGGTGGAGGCAGCATCCTGTTCACCAGCTCGATCGCCGGGATCTACGGCTCGCCGTTCAGCCCCGTCTACTCGGCGGCGAAGTTCGGCGTCACCGGCCTCACCAAGTCGCTGTCGCTCCGCCTGGCGCCGGACAACATCCGCGTCAACTGCGTCTGCCCGGCGCCGATCGACACCCCGATGCTCGACATCTTCATGGGCCGGCCCGACGTCGAGGCGAACAAGCACGAGAACCTCGCGCGCATGAAGCAGGCGATTCCTCTCGGGCGCGTGGGCACGCCGATGGAGGTCGCGCAGGCGGGGCTCTTCCTCGTGTCCGACGACGCGAGCTACATCACGGGCGTGTCGCTGCCCGTCGACGGCGGCTACACGGCGCGGTAGCCGCCGGGCCGCTTACGCTGAGCGGCTCACCCGGGTCGGCCACCGGGGGTGCAGTTCGTCACGTCACTTGGAAAGATGGGCTAGCGGCGCGGGCGCCATGGGTATAATCGCGCGGGATGGACCCGCAAGCTCTGGAGCAGATCGCTCACCGGTACGGCGTCGAGCTGATCCTGGAATTCGGCTCGGTGGTGACGGGACAGATCCACCCGCGGAGCGACCATGACCTCGCGGTGCTGCTCGACCGGCCGGCGCTGTCCTTCGAGGAGCTGGCTGACCTCAGGCACGAGCTGCAGGTGCTCCATCCCGATCACGAGGTGGACGTGGCGGTCATCAATCACGCCGATCCGCTCTTCCTCAAGAAGATCACCGAGCGGTGCCGGCTGCTCTACGGTTCCCCCCGGCGCCTGGCCGAGCTGAAGATCTACGCGTTCAAGCGTTACCAGGATCATCGGCGCTACCTCGCCCTCGAACGCGAGTACGTCCACCGAACGCTGGGGCGGCTGGCCTCGCCATGATCGACGCTGCCCTCGTCGGCCGCAAGGCGCTCCTCATCACGCGCGACCTCGCCGACCTCGCACCGCTCGCGCGAACGCCGCTCGCTGATTACCTGGCCAACGCTCGCGACGAGCTGGTGGCGGAGCGCCTGCTGGAGCGCATCATCGGGCGGATGATCGACATCAACTACCACCTGCTGACAGAGACCGCTCACCCGCCGCCTGCCGACTACTACGCCTCGTTCACCCAGCTCGCCGCGCTCGGTGTCTACGACGCGGAGTTCGGCCGCCGCATCGCCGCGTGCACCGGGCTCCGAAATCGGATCGTTCACGAGTACGACGAGGTCGATCCCCGCAAAGTGCACGAGGCGCTCGGAACGGCCATACAGGACGTGTCCACGTACCTGCGGGCGATCGAGGACTACGTGAAGAGGACGTCGGGCGGGTAGACGTTGTGCCGCAGTGGCGATGGTTCAGCCAGGCAGCCTCGGGCGGATGTCGCGCTCGAGGAACCCGATCACCGCCTGGGAGAACGCGTCGTTCTGATCGCCCGCTACCATGTGGGCCGCGCCCCCCACGTCGACGACCTTCGCGCCCGGGATGCGGCGGAGAAACTCCTGCACGCCCTCCTCGGTCACGACGTCGCTGAGCATGCCCCGGACGAGGAGCGTCGGGACCCGGACGTTCCCCATCGCCGCCTGGAAGAGGGCCTCGAATTGCGGGCGAGGCACCTCGGTGCGGCCCCCCTCGAGGAACCTCGGGTCCCAGTGCCAGTACCACCGTCCGTCGCGCCGCTGGCGCAGCACCTTCATCAGCCCGGCCGGATTCACCCGCCGCGGCCGGTTCGGGGTGTAGGCGGCGATGGCGACGGCCGCCTCCTCGAGGGTGGCGAACCCCTCGAGCCCCGACGCCATGAAATCCCGGATGCGCCGGATGCCCTCGGGGTTGGTCCGGTGGGTGATGTCCACGATGACGAGACCGCTCGACACCACGCGGTCGGAGGCCCCCTCGGCGAGCAGGGCGGTCACGCCTCCGAGCGATGCGCCGACCAGCACCGGCGGCCGGCCGAGCCGGTCGATCACGGCCAGGCAATCAGCCGAATAGGCGGTGAACGAGTAGTCACCGTTGAGCGCCCACTCACTGTCGCCGTGGCCACGCAGGTCGAGGGACACCGCCCGCCAGCCGCTCCGCGCGAGCGCCTCGGCGGTGCTTCCCCACGCGTGGCGGGTCTGGCCGCCGCCGTGCATGAGGAGCACCGGCCAGTCACGATCGTCCCCCCAGACATCGGCGACGAGATGGATACCCTCGAACCCTTCGAATCGCACGAGCCGTGGATTCATCCTCGTCCGTTCCCACCCCCCGGGTGCCGTTGCGGGCCCTCTCTTGACCCGGCGCTCTCGCCATTCTACGCTGCTGCTCGCATGAGTCATTCGGTGAACTCGGAGGACGGAACATGAAAGTCAGCGCCTTCCACCTGATGCCACACCGGGAGCTGCCCGCCGACTTCGAACGACGCCACCCGAGCGTGTGGGTGACGCCGCCCTGGTGGGAGCTGGCGGACGCCCGTCGCGTGGGCCAGTACTACAACTGGACCCTGGACGAGCTCCTGCACGCGGCCAGAGCCGGATTCGACGGCGTCTGCACCAACGAGCACCACCAGAACGCCTACGGGTTCATGCCCAGCCCCAACCTGATGGGGAGCGTGCTGGCGAAGCTGACCAACGGCATGGACACGGCCATCGTGCAGATGGGGATGACCTTGCCCACCACCTCTCCGCCCGTCCGCGTGGCCGAGGAGTACGCCATGCTGGACTGCATCAGCGGGGGACGGCTGGTGGCCGGGCTGCCCCTCGGGAGTCCCATGGACGTCAACCTGGCCTATGGCATCACGCCGATGGAGCACCGGGAGCGGTATCGGGAGGCGTTCGAGCTGGTGCTCCGGGCCTGGCAGGCCAAGGAGATCTTCCCGTGGAACGGGAAGTACTTCCAGCTCGGGATGGTCAACCTGTGGCCACGGCCCATCCAGGAGCCCCATCCGCCGGTGTGGGTGCCGGGGTCCGGGAGCATCAGCACCTTCGACTTCGCCGTCGAGCAGAACGTCTGCTACTGCTTCCTGAGCTACTCGGGAGCCCGGGCCGCCAGGAGCATGATGGACGGATACTGGGAGGTCGTGGAGCGGAAGGGGCTCGAGCGCAATCCCTACCGGGCCGGGTTTCTCCAGCTCGTCGCGGTCTCCGAGACGGACGCGAAAGCGGAGGCGGAGTACGCGCGCCACGTGGAGTACTTCTACCACAAGTGCCTCCACGTGCCCCCGCACTGGTTCGCCCCGCCGGGCAACCAGGACTACCGGAGCTTGCTGGCCAGCAACCGGAACCCGGTGCGGCGGGCGGAGAATCCCAAAGATCTGAGGTACCGGGACTTCGTCGAGAAAGGGTACGTCATCGCCGGGAGCCCGGCCACCGTGCGGGAGCGCTTGAAAGAGGAAGTGGTGAAGACGCTCCGGGTGGGGAACCTGATGGTGCTGGTACAGATCGGTTCGATGCCCCACGAGCTGACGCTCAAGAACATCGACCTGTTCGCCCGCGAGGTCCTGCCTTCCCTGAGGGACATCTGGGACGACGAAGGCTGGGAGAACCACTGGTGGCCCGAGCGATTGCGCGGGGCGCGCCAGCCGGTGGCCGCAACGCGGTAGGTAAATCGGAGGGTGTCACCTGGGAGGACGCCAGTGATGGCGACAGAACAGCGGACCGTGACGGTCTGGCAGGGCCGGGTTCCCCTCAGGGTCCACGCCGAGGGCCAGGGCCCCGCCGTGGTCTTCTTCCATGGGCCCTGGGGCCTGACGTGGGGTCCGTTCCTGGACGCGCTGGCCCGACGCTTCACGGTGTACGCGCCGGAACACCCGGGGACGACGCCGGGGGAACCCGATGCGGTGCAGCACGTCGACAGCCTGTGGGACCTCGTCCTCTGCTACGACGAGTTGCTCGATCACCTGCGGCTGCATGATGCGATGCTCGTGGGCCACTCCTTCGGAGCGATGGTGGCGTGCGAGGTAGCGGCGCTGCGCCCGTCTCGGGTCCGGCGGCTGGCGCTCATCGATCCCATCGGGCTCTGGCGGGACGACGCGCCGGTGACCAACTGGATGTTGGTGGCCCCGCAGGATCTCCCGGGGTACGTGTTCCGGGAGCCCGAGGGCGTGGCGGCGAAAGCGCTGTTCTCCATCCCCGAGGATCCGGAGGACGCGGCCCTGGCACGGACCCGTCTGACCTGGGCCATGGGGTGCACCGGCAAGTTCATCTGGCCGATTCCCGACAAGGGGTTGAAGAAGCGAATCCACCGCGTCGAGGCGCCGACCCTGCTGGTCTGGGGGCAGGACGACCGGCTGGTCCCGCTCGCGTACGCGGACGAGTTCGCCCGCCGGCTGGTGAAGACTCGGGTCGAGGTCGTGAAGGGAGCCGGCCACGCTCCCCACCTGGAGCAGCCGGAGGCCGCATCCCGCGTGGTCGCGGCCTTCCTGACAGCCTCGTAGCAAAGCGCGAGCCGAGCGCCCGGGCGGACCCTGCCGGCGTCGCGCGAAGTGCTAGAGTATGCAGGCCGGGGCGCCGCCCCGCCAACACCAACCCCGAGGAGGATCGCTCCATGCTCGATCTCGGTCTGAACGGCAGGATCGCCATCATCACCGGAGGCAGCGACGGGCTCGGCCGGGCCGCCGCCGAAAAGCTGGCCGCCGAGGGCGCGAAGGTAGCCATCTGCGCCCGGCGCAAGGAACACCTCGAACAGGCGGCGGACCAGATCCGCAAGGCCACCGGCGGCCAGGTGCTCGCCCACGTCGCCGACGTCAGCCGGGCCGCCGACTGCGAGCGGCTGGTCGACGCGGTGGTCGCGCAGTGGGGGGGCGTCGACATCCTGCTCAACAACGCCGGCACCTCGGCGGCGGCGGCCTTCGAGAAGGTGGACGACGACGCCTGGCAGGCCGACTGGGACCTCAAGGTCATGGGCGCGGTGCGGATGTCTCGCCTCGTGATCCCCCACATGAAGCAGCGCGGCGGCGGGCGCATCGTCAACATCACGACCGTGGGCGGCAAGGCGCCGTTGCCGCGGGCCCTGCCCACGTCGGTCACGCGCGCGGCGGGACTCAACCTCACCAAGTCGCTCGCCAACGAGTACGCCGCCGACAACATCCGGGTCAACACGATCTGCATCGGGCTGGTCCGCAGCGCCCAGATCGCCCGCCGCGCCAAGGGCGACCTCGAGGCGCACTACGCGGAGCTGGCCAGGCAGCGCGTGCCCCTCGGCCGCGTGGCGCATGCCTCGGAGTTCGCCGACCTCTTCGCCTTCCTCGTCTCCGAGCGCGCGACCTACATCACGGGCGCCTCGGTGAACTTCGACGGCGGGAGTGGGATGACTGTGTAGCGCCCGCAGCTCCTTCTGCGAAGGCTAGGGCGGCGGCTCTGGGAGGGGTGCCTGGTCACTTTGGATGTGGTGGCACTTTCGGCAGGTGCGGAGGTCCACGCTGGCGTCGAAGGCTTCGATGGCGGCGCGGAGATCGCGCTCGATGTCCATGGCGCTCAGGGTCAGGCGATGGAGCTCGGCATGGCAGCTCTCGCAGTACCAGAGCAGGGATTCCTCGTCCGCGGCTCCACGCTTGATCTCGATGACGAGGCCCCAGGTGTCGGGCGGGCGATGGGGGGAGTGAGGCGTATGGGCGGGGACGAGGAGCATCTCGCCTTCCCGGATGATCGCGGTCTGGCGCCGGCCGCCCTCGCTGATGTACTCGAGGGTCATGTCGCCTTTCAGCATGTAGAAGATCTCGTCGGAGGGATCGTCGTGAAAGTCGCGGCGGCGGTTCGGCCCACGAATGACCATGGCGGTGAACTGCGAGTCCTCCCAGAGGACCTTGTTGCCCACGGGCGGCTCGAAGCTGGCCCGGTTCTCCTCGATCCACCGCCACAACCCCGTGCTGATGAGCGGCCGCATCGACTGGTCTCCTCTCCGACTGGATCGATCGTGCCCGCGTCCGTAGACTAACCCTGATCGGGAAGGAAGGCAGGCGTATGCGCTTGCAGGGACGGGTGACGGCCATCACAGGGGGCGCGCTCGGCATCGGGCGCGCGACGGGGCTCGCCTTCGCGGCCGAGGGCGCCCTGGTGGCCCTCGGCGATGTCGAGCTCGACGCCGCCCAGGGTGTGGCCCGAGAGATCGGCGAGCGAGGCGGCAAGGCCATCGCCCTCCGCGTCGATGTCGGCGACGCCGGGCAGGTGCAGGCCTTCGTCGAGCGTGTGGTCGCGGAGTTCGGGCGGCTCGACGTGATGTTCGCCAACGCGGGGATCGCGCATTCCGCTCCCTTCCTCGAGCATCCCGAGGCCCAGTGGCATCGCGTGCTGCGGGTCAATCTGACGGGCGTCTTCCTGTGCTGCCAGGCCGCCGCGCGCCAGATGGTCAAGCAGGGCGGGGGACGGATCATCACCACCGCATCCATCAACGGCTTCCGTGGAGTGGAGAACCTCGTCGGCTACAACGCGGCCAAGGCCGGCGTGGTCGAGCTGACCCGGACCATGGCCGTGGAGCTGGCCCAGCACTCCATCACGGTGAACGCGATCGCGCCTGCCCAGATCGACACGCGACTCACGCGGAGCCTGCCCGAAGAGGCGCGGCGCCGGAGGGTGGAGCGCATTCCGCTGGGCCGCTTCGGCGAGCCCGACGACGTGGCGCGGGCTGCCCTCTTCCTCGCCTCCGACGACGCGAGCTACATCACCGGACACACGCTCGCGGTGGACGGCGGTTATCTGGCGGGAGGGCTCTGGTCCCGCCCATCGGGAACCCCGCCGCCCCGAGGGTGATGGGGCCGGAGTCTCTCCTAGCAGTTCTCCAGCCTCCGCGAGCAGGATGTTCCGCTTCGAGCGCCGGCTTGCCGGCGCAATCTGCTTCGGGGGGAGGCTTAGGAAGGGGGGCGGAGCCCCCCTCCGAGCTATCTACCGACGAAACGCCGGTATGACTTCTCGAGCGAAGCGCGTGAGCTGCTCGATCATGACGTCTCTCGGCGTCCCGATGGCCCAGCCGATCATGACGTGGTCCAGCCCCGGATATCGCTGCTCGATCTCCTTCAGGTAGGCGATGATGTCTCCGGGCGGCCCGCAGAGCCACGCGCGATTGCGCACGCCGTTCTCCAGAGTGGCCGCGGTCGCCGACTGCGCCTGCCGGGCGACCACCGCCTTCACGTGCTCTTCGCCGTAGCGCAGCATGCCGAGAGGGGCCATGACCTTGGCGTGCTCCTCGAAGTACGGGCGCGCCTTCTGCATCGCTCGCTCGACGGTCTCGTCGATGCACATGCGGAAGCCGAAGATCAGGTCTTCCCCGAGCGCGAGCTCCCGGCCATGTCGACGCGCCGTCTCCTGGTAGTCGCGGAACCAGCGCTGGACCAGCTCCTCGGCGGTGGCGGAGACGATGCCCTTGATGCCGTGCCGGGCCATGAAGTCCAGGCCCCGCGCGCTGCCGCTCACGATGGGCTGCCAGATCTCGACGGGCTGGTGCACGGGCCGGGGCACCAGCGTGATCTCCTTCAAGGGATACCCGCGATAGGGCACCTCGGGGGGGATGGTGTAGTGCTTGCCCTGGTGCGAGAAGGACTCCTGGCGGAACGCCTTCAGGATGATCTCGATCTGCTCTTCGAAGAGCTCGCGATTCGCCTCCCCGTCCAGCATCGGATTGCCGAAGCTCTCCACCTCGCGGGTGTGGTAGCCGCGCCCGACTCCGAAGACGACCCGCCCCCTGGTCAAGATGTCGGCGGTGGCGTAGTCTTCGGCGAGCCGGAGGGGATGCCAGGTGGGCACGACATTGAAGGCGCACCCGATCTTGACACGCTCCGTGCGATGGGCGAGATCCACGGCGAGCAGGGGAATGTTGGGAATGCACTCGTACCCTTCGTGCTGGAAGTGGTGCTCGGCCAGCCACAGGGTCTCGTAGCCCAGCGTGTCGGCCGCGTGGGCCAGCGCGATGGTGGTGTCGAACGCCTCCATGAGCCGCTCGTTGGAATAGCGCCGATCGTCAGCGGGCGTGCCCGAGAAGCCGCATCGTTCCAGCTCGATGTGGCCGACGTAGAGCGTCGAGAAGCGCGTGATCATCGGGGGAAGGATACGAGGTCTCGACACGACTTGGCAAGGAGAGGAATTCCGCGGTGAGCTTCGTACTATTCGACGGCGTGACCCTTGAAGGGCAGACAGGTGCCTGAGCCCACGGCGGCCGCCGCTGCCGGCGAGCGGACTTCCACCGAGTGTCCCTGATGCCGACGCGTCGACGTCTCCGGGACTGGTTGTCGCGGGATCACCTGTATATCTCCGTTCCCGCACTGATCCTCGTGATGGGGGCGTTTGTCGTGGCCTGGTCCTTCATGAAGCCGGCTCCGCCGCGCCGCCTGGCCATGGCCAGCGGCCCCCCGGACGGCATCTACTACCA
>Ga0137403_10009017_pt1 | contig 11114 bp, 8 predicted proteins | sample CZOMad2_1_16fung_FD_122057 | JGI IMG/M metagenome (GOLD analysis project Ga0137403, IMG submission 122057) | Vadose zone soil fungal communities from Angelo Coast Range Reserve, California, USA - CZOMad2_1_16fungal (Hybrid Assembly) | ecosystem: Environmental > Terrestrial > Soil > Vadose zone...
GGTGGCCGACATCGTTCGCTGTGCAGGACAGTCCTTCATTGAGCGCAGTCGCAAGTGGATCAACGGACAACACGAAAAGGTGTTGCTGGCCATCACACGCTGCCGCACCGCCGCGCTGGGTGGACATCGCGATCAGTGCTCGGACTGCGGACATACTGCCATCTCGTATAACTCGTGCCGCAACCGGCATTGCCCACGGTGCCAGGGCAACGCCCGCCTGCGCTGGCTCCAGGCACGGGAACGGGAACTGCTGCCCACCCACTATGTCCACGTCGTCTTCACACTCCCGCGGGAACTCGCTGCCCTCGCATTGCAGAACAAGCGACTGATCTACAACCTGCTGTTTCACGCCAGCGCCGAAACCCTGCTGGAGATCGCCCGCGATCCCCGTCACCTTGGCGCAGAGATCGGCTTCTTCAGCGTGCTCCATACCTGGGATCAGCGACTGCAGCATCATCCTCATGTTCACAGCGTAGTCGCCGCTGGCGGCCTCGCTCCGGACCACGCTCGCTGGATCTCCTCCCACCACTCCTTTTTTCTTCCCGTCAAAGTGCTCAGCCGTGTGTTCCGCGGTAAGTTCGTCGCCGCACTCAAGAATGCTTTCCGCGAAGCCAGGATCGAGTTCCACGGCCGACTCGCTGCACTCGCCAAACCACGAACCTTCGCATCCTGGCTCAGATTACTGTTCCGCCAGGATTGGGTCGTCTATTCCAAGCCTCCCTTCGGTGGTCCAGAACACGTGTTGCGCTATCTCGGCGCCTATACCCACCGCGTCGCCATCTCCAACCACCGGTTGGTTGCTCTCGCCGACGGAAACGTCACCTTCCGCTGGAGAGACTCCGCTCACGGCAACAAGAAGCGGCTCATGACCCTGCCGGTCGAAGAGTTCCTACGCCGCTTCCTCCTGCACCTGCTCCCGCGCGGCTTCGTGCGCATCCGCAACTTCGGCTTCCTCGCTAACCGGCGGAGAGCGGAGCTTCTTCCACTTTGTTTCCGTCTTCTCAAGCAATCAGATCAACACCCAGCACGCCACGCCCTGCCGTCCGCGCTCTCCACACACCCGCTGTGGAACTGTCCGCTCTGCGGCGGAATCATGCATGTTGTCGAGCGGCTCTCCGCCGCGCAACTCCTCCTCAGATCTCCGCCTCATCCTGGGCGGTGCGCAGCATGAATCCATATCCCCAGCCTCGCTTCTCCCTCGCGCTTCGGCACGCACACTGGTTCTGTGTCTCGTATTCCTCAGAATGCACTATTGTTGTGCGATCCAGACTCTCCGATGCGCCGCCCCACCACCATTCTCTCTGCGACCACCAACTGAAACCGAAGCGCACCGGCAGCAACCGCAACCTCGCAAACGATCAGAACCGGCTCATCCACATACAAACCCCATAGTTCCCCGGGGCGGCTTCCTTCAAGTCGCTGTATCTGAAGCGCCCGTACACAGCGCATCGGACCGGTAGATCTTCACTCGTGGGCGCTTCAGATACAGCACTAAGACTTGTCGGTACCGATCCGCATGTCCCAATCCTCCCATGCCACGCAGTCTAGGATTTGTCTATATATAATGGGCCACGGTCATGGGTTGGGTTCCTGCGTCCGCGATCCGGCGGTTATTCGATGGACAGCGTGGGACAACGAACCGTCTGGTTCCACGCTGGCTGTTCCTGCGCGCACTCGGTCTCATCTATTTTTCTGCATTCTTTTCCTTGATTTTTCAGGTCCGCGGGCTCATCGGTCCGGCAGGAATTCTACCCGCCGGAACCTACCTCCACGCTGTTGCGCAATCGCTCACGCCATGGGTGCGGGTCTGGTATGCACCAAGCGTCCTGTGGTGGTCAAGCGGACCGGTCATGCTGTGTACACTGTGCTGGGTCGGACTTGCAGCATCGCTGCTCTTGATGCTGAACCTATGGCCCCGTGGCATGCTGCTGACTTGCTTCGTGTGTTTCCTGTCCTTTGTCAGCGCTGCGCAGGACTTCTCGGGCTACCAGTCCGATGGGATGTTGCTTGAGGCTGGAGCAATCGCGCTCTTCTTTGCGCCGAAGGGTTTTCGACCGGGCTTCGGTTGGGCGCATCCGCCTTCACGCGCCAGCTTGTTTCTGCTGCAGTGGGAGTGGTTTCGCATCTACTTTGAATCCGGTGTAGTAAAGATCTTGAGCGGCGATCCCGAGTGGCGGCATTTCACCGCCATGGACGAGTATTACCAGAACGGGCCTCTACCCACATGGATTGGCTGGTACGTGCAGCACTTGCCGCACTGGTTCCATGCCTCGACGGTTTATGCCACGCTGGCTTTGGAGCTGGGCTTGGTCTGGATGCTGTTTTTACCTCGGCGCTGGCGCATCGTGTGTTTCTTCATAGTGACGCCCTGGCAAATTGGCGTAATCCTTACGGCCAACTACACCTTTCTGAATTATCTCGTTCTCGCGCTTGGCGTGTTGTTGCTGGATGATCGGTTTGTGTTGCAACTCTTGCCAAACAACCTGAAGGAGCGAGTCGCAGGGACTACATCCGAAGAAGCGAGCCTGCCAGGCGCGCAAGTCGAAGGAGCATCAATCGAAGGCTGGAGGGAGAACCTTAGTCCAACGTGGTCTGCCCTGAAGCTTGCCGTGTGCAGTGGGATTTTGATCTGGATCTTCTATGCGACCACCGCGGAGTTGATCTGGATGTTTGTGCGGGCACCGTTACCAGCGTTCCCGGTAACCGCCATTGAGCCATTCCGGATTGCCAATCAATACGGCCTCTTCGCGGTGATGACGCGCGGCCGCTATGAGATCGAATTCCAGGGTTCGCAGGATGGGCAGAGCTGGGTGGCTTACCCGTTTCGCTACAAGCCGCAGGATTTGAACAGGCCCCCTGGGATTTACGCGCCCTATCAGCCGCGCTTCGATTGGAACTTGTGGTTCGCATCCCTGGGTTCCTGGCGCGAGTATCCGATCGTGCCGAACACGGAGGTGCGACTGCTTTCCAATAACAAGGATGTGCTGCCCCTTTTTGCCGGCAATCCTTTTCCGCAAGAGCCACCGCGTCAGATCCGTGCGGTGCTCTGGCAATACTGGTTCACGAGCATGGCAGAAAAACGCGCGACCGGGATGTGGTGGCGCCGGCAATTGTTGGGCCTGTACGCGCCAACGTTGCAGCGAGAACCTGATGGGACCATAGTGGTGACCGAGTGGCCGACGGTGCGGCCGCAGCAATAATTCTTGCCACAGCCTGCTGGGTGCTCCAGAGGTGATTCGTAAATGAACCGTAAGGCTGGCATCATCGGCGCCGGCCCGAATGGGCTGGCTGCAGCCGTTGTTCTGAGACAGGCGGGACTGCAGGTAGACGTGCTGGAAGCGGAAGCCACACCCGGCGGTGCAGCGCGCACCATGGAATTGACTCTGCCTGGTTATCGGCACGATTTCGGAGCGGCAGTTTATCCGCTGGGTGCGGGGTCGCCATTTTTCTCCTCTCTTCCCCTGCGCGACTATGGCCTGGAGTGGATTCACTCGCCAGCCCCACTGGCTCACCCGTTCGACGACGGCACGGCCGTCGTTCTGGAACGTGATCTTTCGGACACTGAGGCTTCACTTGGGGTGGACGGCAAAGTCTGGAGAAAGCTGATACAGCCGTTTGTTGAGCGCTGGAGTGAATTTGCTCCGGATGTGCTGCGTCCAGTCCCCGCATATCCCAACCATCCGTGGCTGATGGCGCGCTTTGGGATGAGTGCGATCCTGCCCGCCAGAACGATTGCCCGCCGGTTTCGTAATGAGCACACCCAGGCTCTGTTCGCCGGTTTGGCGGCTCATTCATTTCTGAGCCTGGATGAACCCTTAAGCGCAGCGCCTGGGCTGTTAATGGCGGTTCTCGCACACGCTGTGGGATGGCCGGTCCCGCGCGGTGGCTCTCAGTCACTCACAGACGCACTGTGCCGATATCTGGCGACACTCGGAGGCAAAGTAAAGACATCTTCGCGAGTTGAGACGCTATCCGCGTTGCCAGGTTATGACTTGCTTCTTTGTGACGTGACCCCACGGCAGCTTCTCAAACTCGCTGGAGAACGGCTGTCTGATCATTACAAGCATCGTTTGCAAGCCTACCGCTACGGGCCAGGTGTATTCAAAGTGGATTACGCTCTGCACGCACCAATTCCGTGGAAAGCTTCCGATTGTGGGCGCGCAGTCACGTTACATCTGGGCGGAAGTTTTGAGGAGATCGCTGCCTCGGAGCAGGCGGTACGAGATGGACGGCACGCGGATCGTCCATTTGTTCTGCTGGCCCAGCCGAGCCTGTTCGATTCTTCGCGCGCCCCGCAAGGCAAACACACCGCCTGGGCTTATTGCCATGTTCCGCACGGATCGAACACAAATGTGCTAAGCAAACTGGAAGACCAGATCGAACGGTTTGCACCCGGATTCCGCGACTGCGTTGCAACCCGCCACGTGTCTTCCCCCGCCGACCTCGAAAGAATGGATGCGAATCTCGTCGGTGGCGACATCGCGGGCGGAGTTATGGACATACGCCAGTTTCTGTTCCGACCCACGTGGAAGCACTACGCCACCTCGGCGAAAGACATTTACATCTGCTCCTCATCAACTCCGCCGGGCGGCGGCGTGCATGGAATGTGCGGCTATCATGCAGCGAAAATGGCGTTATCGAGGTTGAAGCTGAGTTAGGCCATCGAGAAGGCGAGCGCCTCACTAGTGAAATCAGCCCGCTAGTAAGCACGCATTTAAAGGTCAGTGCTTTACTCATCTGGACTCGGAGATAGCCACACTACTCCTTAAAGATGATATGGACACTTATCGAACAACAGAGTACGCCAGACACGCGCATTTCTCCTTTCTCGTTCATAATCGGCTGAAACAAGGAAAAATAGATTTGGCGAAGCTATGGCAAATATTATTACCCCTGGTCAAATCCCGGCGAAATCGATCCATCGCGCAGTGCTTGCGGCTTGCGCCGTCTATGGGCTGTTGCTGGTAGCGTTCTGGCTTGTGGCTCGCCATTTTGCCTTGGAGGTCCGCATCCAGGGCCACATGGCTAGCAGTTTCACATCCTTCGCACTGCTGCTTGCCCCTTATTGGTTTTTTGGGTTCGGCGCAGCGGGAATGTTCCAACGGCTTCTCACCAACCGTGGCGTCCGAGTGCTGATTCCGGGACTTTTGCTCGTGCCCTACCTCATTTTTTCCGTGCCCCGCGGCGAGTTCCGCTGGGTGTATGCGGTGGTGTTGTTCAGTATTCCCGTTGCGATGGCAGCGCTGTTCGAGTTTCTGCCTCCGGGGGGAGTGCGGCCAGCGGTAGGCCAGCTGTGCTGGCAGGACGTCGTTGCGCTCGCGGTGGTTGGCCTGCCGATGGAATTCGGGTGGATCGGAGGAAGTTTTCCACATCCAGGACTAAGCGCGCTGCCGAAGATTCTGCTTGTTGATTCAACCCTTTATGCGTTCCTGGTAGTGCGCCGGCTAGAAGGGGTAGGTTACGATTTTCGCGCCCGCTTCCGCGACGTCCTTATTGGCCTGCGGGAGTGTGGTTTCTTCGCTCCGATTGTCATCGTGCTTGGCATAGGGATTGGCTTTATCGTGCCGCACGGTGGTATGCCTCCTGCATCATCGGCATCGGCTGCGCTGCTGGTCACGTTCTTCTTCGTTGCCATCCCAGAAGAATTGTTCTTCCGGGGTCTGCTCCAAAATCTGCTCGAGAAGCGTATTGGTTACCCTAGCTCGCTGTTCATAACCGCCGCGATCTTCGGGTTCTCTCATTTCAACAAGCCCCTGCCCTTCAATTGGCGCTACGTGTTTCTGGCAACCGTTGCAGGAGTCTTCTACGGTCGCGCATGGCACGATCGCAGGCGACTGCTGCCTTCGGCAACCACCCACACGCTGGTGGATGTCATCTGGTCTTTGTGGTTTCGATGAACTGGATCTGGGGGTTTCAATGTCGGTAGTGCAGATAACCCAGACCCACCAACATGTGGTGAGTGACCGCATCCGGCACTGAAATCGCCACGCACAGGCCCAGGATGCTATGGACAAGCCCGAGTGCGTAAAGGTTGCGATGGGACAGGAAGAGAGTACACGAGACGATTCCCCAAACGAGAGTTGCCACCGCGAGCACAAGATTCGGAAGATGCGCTGTCGAAAACAGCACTGCGGCAGCAATCACCGCCGCGAATTGGGTGGGTAAGATGCGCAGCAGCCGGAGCAGAAAATAGTTTTGCAGGATGAACTGTTGCTCGAACGCCCACAGTAGATACCCAGCCATGTGCAATCGAAGAGACCCTGCACCGTGGAGCGGATGCAGCGTATGCAACTCGAAACCTATCCCAACCAGTAGACCAGCGAAAAGGAGGCCTCCAGCCGTAATCCAAAGCAAGCTTCGCAGGCCAGAGAGCCGCAAGCCTAACGTGTTCGCATCGGGACGGTAGACAAGAGTCGTTGCCAAAATCCAGGTGAACGCAATCCAGAATAGAAGGTGCTGCAGGGGCTTGGACGTCCAGATCACCAACTGTATGAGGCCGTAGCAAATTGCAAGCTCCACAAAGTCTCGGGACCGTAGCTTCGAAAGACAAGGCACAGTCAGATTATTTCATGTGGGGAACGAAATCTCCGAGGAATCAAACGGGAAAGATAAAAGACTCCACAGGACGAACTAACACCATGAGAGATGTCGAAGACCTGGTGCGATTGGCCCTCCGTTCTTCGTTTGTCCCCCATGTAACCGCTGCCCTTGTTCATCAAAGAAGTCAGCAGAAAATACCCGCCATATTGAATCGTCGGCACTGTGATGAGGATGATCCCGGACATCATTCTGGCTTCGCGACTCATAGTGTCTCCTTCGCCGCAGTGAGTAGGTTGTGATCTGTTATGACCCTTTGGATGAGCAGAGCGCAAGTCCGGTCGCTGAATCGAGTCGGCGTTTTCAGGCATCGAAAAAATCAGCCGATGGAGTTTGGATCATGAAGCACCTGAAGAAGCTCGAAGAAGTAGTGTCAGCTTGGCCGCAGGTATCGGTTCGCCCACACCGATTTGGAGGCAAGGAATTCCGGTTCGGAAGCGCAGAGATCGGGCACGCGCATGTTGGCGGTGTCGTTGACATCCCGTTTCCCCGGCCGATTCGCGATGTGCTCTTGGCGGAAGGTCTAGCCGAGGAACACCACTGGGTTCCCAACTCAGGCTGGATCACTTTCCGAGTTCGGAGCGAGGACGATCTCAAGCATTCCGTCTGGCTCATGCGGCTATCATATGTGCATTACGCGCTGAAGACTGCGAATGATCTACGCGGGCTGCTGGAGCAGGAAAGCGAGGAACTACACCTGAGCGCAAACTTCCGATCCCTGCTCGAACCGTTTGTGCCCAACAACGCAAACCACGCTCCCGCTGAGCCCCCGTCGGCGTAGAGGGGCGTGGCCACTCCAACCTGTACTTTGAAAGTGTTCATAATGCCTTGTCCAAGGAGATGTGCGAAATGGAAAACATGAAAGCAGTGCGCGTCCACAATTACGGAGGGCCGGAAGTGCTCCGGTTCGAAGATTCACCCCGCCCGACACCCGGTTCCGGTGAACTACTCATAAGAGTCCATGCTGCTTCGGTGAATCCCATCGACTGGAAAATCCGAGCGGGCTATATGAAGGATCACATTCCCCTCCCGCTACCGTTTATTCCGGGATGGGACGTTTCCGGCGTTGTCGAGGCCGTGGGTTCCGGTACCACGAAATTTGAAAAGGGCGATGAAGTCTACGCCCGCCCGGATGTCACGGCTCACGGTTTCGGCGCTTACGCGGAATACGTGGTGGTGAAGGAGATAGAAACGGCGCTCAAACCAAAGTCCATTGACCACGTGCACGCAGCCACGATTCCAGTCGGCGCGGTGACGGCTTGGCGGGCGTTATTCGATGCTGCTGGATTGAAAGAAGGCCAGAAGGTGTTGATTCACGGCGCAGCCGGAGGCGTGGGGAGCTTCGCAGTCCAACTCGCGAAATGGAAGGGAGGGTATGTGATTGGGACAGCGTCTACCGGAAATCAATCGTTTTTGCGGCAACTGGGAGTGGACGAACCGATTGATTATGAGAAGACACGGTTTGAGGATGTCGTGCATGACGTGGACGTTGTGTTCGATCCCATCGGCGGTGACACGCAGAAGCGTTCGTGGAAGACTCTAAAGAAAGGAGGGATTCTCGTTTCGATTGTCGCCCCACCCTCGGCAGAAGAAGCCAAAAAGCATGATGTGCGCTCGGCCTTCTTATCTGCTCAAGGAGGTTCATCGCTGCTGGCTGAACTTGCAACGCTCGTCGATTCCGGGAAAATCAAGCCGATGGTTGAGACTGTGTTGCCGCTGTCCGAAGCCCGACACGCTCACGAACTCAATGAAACAGGACATGCTCGGGGCAAGATCGTCCTGAAGGTTGCCTAGCTCTTTAGAAACTGGTTAGCCATCAGATCGGGGCAGACTGGGGGTCAAGGGTGGTCAGCAGTCCCCAGTTTGCCTGCTCCTTATGTCAATCATGCGCCAGATTGCTAAATTCGTTGCTGTGCTCGCCTGCGGCTTGTTTGCGGGAGCCTCCGTCTACATCAATCTTGTCGAACATCCAGCAAGAATGGAATGCGGAGTGGAGATAGCCGCGACCGAGTTCGCGCCCAGCTATCGTCGAGCCACTGTGATGCAGGCGACCTTGGCAGCCGTGGGTCTCCTTGCTTCGGTGGCGGCGCGGCTTGCGGGAGCGACGTTCTGGTGGCTCGTTGGCGGACTCCTGCTGGGCGCTGTTATCCCATTCACGCTCATCGTAATACTGCCGACCAATAAACAGTTGCTCAATCCTACGCTGGACAAGCATTCGGGATAGACATGTCAGCTACTTGCTCGCTGGGGCCGATTGCATGCCGTGAGAAGCATCCTCAGTGCTCTTGCGCTGCTGTTGTTCTTGTACTTGGCGATCTTCAGGGAGACCCTTTAACCGGGAAGTTCTCACAGCGGTTTCAATCCGGCGCTGACGCTTCGTTTAAAGTAGCAGCGCGATGAGGTCCACATTTTGCGCTGTCTTTCTCCTTCTTGCCGCGAACGCTCCGAGTGCTCAGACGACCGCTATGCCCTCCGGTTTTGACATCAACGCTGCGGAGCGGTTTGCCAATCTCGCACTCGCGTGCGTCCACAAGGAATATCCAAACAAGCTCACAGCTTGAACAGCGATGCGGATGTAGCCCCTCCCCGAAGGTTGACGCCTACGACCGGCATTCCTCAGTGCATGGACATTGGCTGCTGGTCCGGCTGATCAGGACGTTTCCCGAAGCCACCTTTGCGCCCAGTGCACGAGAAGCATTGCGACAAAGCCTGACCACGCTGAACATCACACAGGAGGCGGCGTACCTCCGGGCTGAGGGACGCGCCAGCTTGCTCGGGGGAGCGTAGCGTCAAGACAGTCGTCAGCCTCGGGGCACATAGTATTCCAGCAGAACCAAAGTTTGAACGGATCGGAGACACGGCTTTGCTGCGAATCCATGAGCAGGCTCGTCTCCAAGTGAAGGGCCGTGAAGAAGGCCGATCAATTTACGAGCTGCTGGAAGAGAAGGAGTAGACTTTTTCTGCACCGAAGGCGTCAGTCACTAAAGACCGAACTCCGGCAGGCTACTGCAGCTTCGCGTACTGCGCCTTGGCTTCCTTCAGGATGGGGATGTCGGGGTCGGCGTCCTTCCAGAGGGGTGAGGAAAGCGCGGGTGGCCCCTCGCTACTGCGGCAGTCCCACCTTCCGAACCAGCTCAGCAAACCGTGGGTCGGAACGTATGGGGTCGAGTAACAAATTAGTTTTCAAATCCCCGAGTAGCCAATCGTGCTCCTGATAAGCGGTGTTGAGCCACTGGAAAGCCTGATATTTGTCTCCCAATTCGGCATAAAGAGCTGCGATATTGTATGCAGACGAGTAGCCAGTCTTACGTTGCGCTTCCCGGATTTCAATGCCTTTGCTGAGAGCGCGCTTCCAGCCCCCCGAACGAAATCCTTGTTCCATAGCCGAAGCGAATTCAGATTCGTTCCGGTCACCGGAGAGTTGGCCAAGGGTCTTCCATTCTTCAATGACCTGCGGATACATGCGTTTCCCCCAATATCCATCGATTAAGCAGGAGTGCGTTTGGGCGAATGTCGGGTACTCACTTGCCAACTTCTTGCACACGGCAATGCCCTCGTCGTACTGTCGTGCCAAGATGTGAACTTCTCCGAGCCCCACGCTGATGACCGGTGACAGCGGATCGAGCTGGTGAGCACGATTGGCCTCAGCAAGGGCCTCCTGCTCCCGGCCGCCAATGGTGCCAATATCGATCGCGTACCACTGGTGTGCCGTGGCATCGTTGGGGTCGAGTTCGAAAGCCTTCTTGTACTCAGCCTCTCCCCCGGCAAAATCCCAGTCGTAGCCGATCTCGTTGCTGCCCAGAACGGCATGGGGATGGGCCAAGGTCGAGTCCAACTCCAGCGCCTTGCGGGCGGCGGCATTCGACTTCGGATAGGTTTCGCTGGGAGTGCCACCATAGCTAGGCAATACGTTATAGGCATCCGCCAGACCCGAATACGCCAAAGAGTAGCCGGGGTCTTTGACAATGGCTTGATTAAAATAGGAGATTGCGGTGGCAATGTCGGAAGCTGTTCGTTTGTTCCAAGAGTAACGACCCTTCAAATACAACTCATAGGCTTCTGGATTTTGCGTCCCGAGCTTAGTTACCTGCTGCTTTTCCGAAGGGCTGATCTTGGAACGCAACTTTTCCGCGATGTCGCCTGCAATCTGCTGCTGCAACGAGAAGATGTCTGCGCTCTTGCCGCTGTAGTGCTGCCCCCAAATTTCGGTGTTGTCCCGAACCGCGGTAAGCTCAGCGTTCACTTCCACGTTATCCCCGTGGGGTATCACCCGCCCGCTCACGAGCGCAGACACACCTAGCTCATTGCCGACCTTTTGCACGTCTACATCTTTCCCTTTATAGCGGAAGACTGAGTTGCGAGACCTGACCTTTAGCTCGGGTACATAGGCGAGGTTGGCAATCAACGATTCGGTGATGCCATCGCTCAAATAGTCCGAATTGGCGTCTCCACCCCCATTGGTGAAGGGCAGCACGGCAATGGAATCTATGGAGGAGCCTGAACCGGGCGAAAGCCAG
>Ga0137403_10009018_pt1 | contig 11112 bp, 7 predicted proteins | sample CZOMad2_1_16fung_FD_122057 | JGI IMG/M metagenome (GOLD analysis project Ga0137403, IMG submission 122057) | Vadose zone soil fungal communities from Angelo Coast Range Reserve, California, USA - CZOMad2_1_16fungal (Hybrid Assembly) | ecosystem: Environmental > Terrestrial > Soil > Vadose zone...
TTGCCATACTCATTTTCAGCCTGGTCGGATCATCGCAAATGTAGTGCCGACCCGTAAATCGGCCCGGGCTTAACCCTTGCTACATCGGTGACGCGATCTCTGGCTGATATAATTCCGCGTTGCCATTGCGAAAGAGACACGGACCCATGGATTCGATCAGGCCCCTTCTTCGTCTCCCTGTTCTCGTCTTTCTGCTTCTGAACGTTCCCGCACAATCCCAGGACACGATCCTGGGATTCACCCACACCGGAGCCGCGAAACAGGTTGTGGTTGAGCAAAAGTTCAAAGCCATCCCGACTCCCGACGAAGAACGCCGACAGCACCGGATCTTCACTTCCGCCCCGCACCTCGCGGGCTCTGAACGCAACAACGAACTCGCGCGCTACATCGCCGATGAGTGGCGGAAACAAGGATTGGAAGACGTCGTCCTGCGCCGCTACGACGTTTACAGCACCGCACCGCAAAGCTCCTTTCTGGAGATGGTAGCGCCGGTTCACTACCAGGCGAGTCTGCATGAGCATTCTTACGATGAAGACCCCGACACAAAGGATCCTGCCGTGAGTTTGGCCTGGATGGGCATGTCGCTTTCAGGCGAGATTACCGCGCCCGTGGTGTATGCCCACAGCGGCAATCCAGCCGATTACGAACTGCTGCGCAAGAACGGCATTGATGTGAAAGGCAAGATCGTTCTGGTCCGCTATTCGAATCCGTATAGCTATCGTGGCTTCAAGGCGCTCACTGCCCAGAAGGAAGGCGCCGCGGCGATACTGATCTACAGCGATCCAGCCGAAGACGGATACAAGAAAGGAAAAGTCTTTCCGGAAGGACCGTGGGGACCGGAAAACCACATCCAGCACGGCGCGATCACTTACGATTTCATGGTGCCGGGAGATCCCCTCACCCCAGGATGGGCTTCCGTGCCGGGAGCAAAACGAATCCCGGTCGACCAGGCAGTCTCGTTGCCCAAGATCATGGCGCTGCCTTTGTCGTGGCACGATGCCAAGCCGCTGCTCGACAACATGGGCGGCCCGGTCGCGCCAGATGACTGGCAGGGCGGCCTTCCCTTCCAATATCACCTTGGCGGCGAAGCCCGGGTTCATCTGAAGATCGAAGTGGACAATTCCACCAAGCCTTACTATGTGGTCGAAGGCCGCATTCGCGGCTCTGAGCTACCCGACGAGTGGGTGGTTCTCGGCAATCACCGCGATGCCTGGGTTTTCGGCGGCGTCGACCCCAGCAGTGGCACTGCCTCCATGATGGAGATGACCCGCGCCTTGGGACAACTCGCGAAGCAGGGCATCCGCCCGCGACGCACTTTGGTGGTATGCAGTTGGGATGGCGAGGAGATCGGTCTCACCGGTTCCACCGAGTGGGGAGAGCAGTTCGCCGATGAATTGCGCAAGAAAGCAGTCGCCTATCTCAACGTAGATTCTTCTACCTCGGGACCGAACCTCGACGGCAGCGCGGTCGCGTCGCTGGTGCCGATGCTGGTTGAGACCAGCCACTCTGTTCAGGACCCGTCGGGCAAGTCACTGTACGACGCGTGGAAGGTATCTGAGACTCGAAAGCGGCAGGAAGCGAAAAAGACCGACGCAGTCACCGACGCCAATCTACCCAACACCCGCATCGGCAGCGGCTCGGACCATACCGTGTTCCTCGACTTTGTGGGATTGCCCGTCATGGAACTCGGCTTCGATGGGGACTACGGCGTTTATCATTCCATGTACGACGACTTCTACTGGATGAATCATTTCGGAGACCCGGGCTATCGCTATCACACTCTGATGTCGCAATTGTGGGGAGTGCTGGCCCTGCGCTTGGCCAACGCCGATATCCTGCCCTTTGATTTCGCCAGCTACGCCAGAAATATTCGTGAATTCGTTGCGGACATGTCGAAGGACAAAGACCTGAGCCAACTCGATCTCAAAGCGGTTTCAGCAGAGATCGATGAGTTCGAGACGGCAGGCAAGAAACTCAACGAATCCGTCGCGGCAGCGCTGGCATCCGGCACTCCCGACCCCAAACTCGCCGAAACACTGAATCGCGGTCTGATGCAGGTTGAACGCAATTGGCTTAACCCAGACGGCATTCCCGGACGGCCCTGGTTCAAGCACGTTCTCTACGGCGCACGTTATACCTACGCTCACCTGGAACTGCCCGGCCTGACTGAGGCTACCGAGGCGGGCGACTGGACCACGGCTCGCCAGCAAGCGGCGATTCTTCAACGCGCGCTGTCCAACAATACCAAACTGCTGGAACAGCTGAATTCTGATCTCGGCGGCGGCAAGACAGCTCACAAGTCACTTGGCGGGCGGCCTGGAGAATATTCGCAACGAGTCTCCCGTTGAGATGTCGCTCTATACAAAGGACGACGACGGGCATATCTCTTGAGTTCAACCAGTAAACCGAGGGTGGAGGCTGGCATGATCCGTAGGATCATTCTCATGCTGTCCCTGCTACAAGCTGGCGCGGTTTTGTCGACCGCACAATCCGCGACGGTACCCGACACTCCCGAAGCGGGTTCGGTTGAAGCTATTGCCGCGGCCACCGGCGACAAGCACTTTCTCTCGCCTTGGGTATCCTACCTGCCGCAATCGGCGACCGTGCCCTCGCCGGTGCGATTTCTGGGCCGAATCGCGGGAGCGCCGGGCGAGTTTGTGGACTCCTCCAAAGCCTATGCCTACTGCCGCGCTCTTGCCGCCGCTTCCCCGCGGGTGCGCGTTTTCACCATTGGCCACAGCGAAGAAGGCCGCGAGATTCTGCTGCTCGCCATTGCAGACGAGAATGGCATCCGTGATCTCGATCGCTTGAAGAATGCGACCGCCGCCCTCGCCGATCCTCGGCGGACCGATCTCGCTGCCGCCGAACGCCTGATTGCGGATGCGCGGCCTATCTACTACTTCAACGCGGCGCTGCACTCTGACGAAACCGGATCGACCGAAGCCATGTTGGAAGTAGCTTATCGCCTCGCGGTTTCCGAACAGCCCATGTTCCAGCGCATCCGCCAGCAGCTTGTGGTTCTGATTAACCCCGTCTCCAATCCAGACGGGCGCGACAAGATGGTGGAGTGGTTCTACCGCTACCTCAAAGGCAAAACCGACCGCGCCACTCTGCCCCGCCAGTCGCCTCCCTACTGGTCGAAGTACACCTTCGTCGACATCAACCGTGACACTCACCAGCAGACCCACGAGACCACCAAGGCGGTCCACCGCATGTTCCACGAGTGGCACCCCACGGTCGTGCATGATCTGCACGAAGGCTCACCCTTCCTGATGACGTGGAACGGCACCGGACCTTACAACCCGAATATCGATCCCATCACCTACACCGAGTTTCTGGAGTTGAGCTTTCACGAAGTTCAGACTTTGACCGCGATGGGCATGCCCGGCGTCTCCACCTGGAATTTTGGGGAAGCCTTCGCCCATCTCTATCTTGATTCTGTCGCCATGAATCACAACAGCATCGGCCGCGGATATGAAACCTGGGGCAATGGCACGGCCGAGACGCTGCGTCGCACAGTTCCTCCCGCCGAGGCCAGTATGGAATGGTACAGGCCGTTCCCGCCTCCGCAAGGAGAGGTCACGTGGTCGGCACGCGACAACCTCAACTATCAGGAGACCGCTGCGCTCGCCGCTCTCGACTACAGCGCCGGTAGCGCGAAATCGATGCTCCGTAATTTCTACAAGAAGGGTTGGGACTCCTGGCAGAAAGGTTTGAATGAGGCTCCGTATGCCTTTCTGATTCCTGACGATCAGGGCGACCGCACGCGAGTCGCGCAAATGGTTGGCCGGCTGCTAAGTCAACACATCGAGGTAGGACGCGCGCAGGGAGAACTGAAGCTGAAGGATGGCGACTATCCCGCCGGCACTTACGTGGTGCGTCTCGACCAGCCCTACAGAAACTATGCGGTGGACCTGCTCACGCCGCAGCGCTATCCGAAAGATGGCAGCGAGCCCTACGACGACGTTTCCTGGGAGTTGCCTGCGCACTATCATCTGCAAGCAATTCCCACGACGGACGTGACCGTGCGTTCGGCCGCTCTCGCTCCGTTAACTGAGCAGCCTCAGCCGGCGGGCAACGTGGTGGGTGCTGGCCCAGTTTTCTTAATGAAGGACACAGGTCAGGAGGAACTCCTCGCTGCGCGTTACCGGTTGGCTGGTTTCAATATCGAAATCGCCGAACATGCTTTTCAGGCAGGTGGAATCGATTTCTCCGCTGGCTCGTGGATCCTGCCAGCACAAAATGGTCTGATCGATGCGGTTCGTTCGACGGCCAATAATTTAGGTCTCGACTTTGCCAGCGCCGCTGCCGTACCGGACGTTCCGAGACACGCGGCAAAAGCCCCGCGCATCGGCGTATGGGTGCCGTGGGCCGATACAGATTCAATCGGCTGGCTGCGTTACTCACTCGATCAGCGCAAGGTCCCGTACACCTATCTTCGCGATGAAGACATCCGCGCGGGAGGATTGCGCGATCGCCTGGACATCGTGCTCTACGGGCACGTGGACCTTGAACTAGCTGAGCAGATTCAAGGATTGCCGAAGGCGTGGGGGCCCATGCCCTTCAAGAAGACGCCGCAGACGCCCAGCTTCGGCACTCCCGCCGAGTCGGATGACATAACCGGCGGCATCGGATGGGAAGGTCTTGCGCAGCTTCAACACTTCGTCGAGGATGGCGGTTTACTCGTGACTCTGGGCAGCGGGTCCATGCTTCCGCTGGAAGGAGGCATGGTGCGCGGCGTACGCCGTTCCTCCGGCGGTGTGCCGCGCAGCACACAGGGCGGCGGAGCAGATTCTGCCGCAGCAGCGCAGCAAGCGGCGACGCGAACCCCGGGTGCACATGTGAGCGTGACTTTCGATCAGCCCGATCATCCGCTGGCCTACGGCTACCCGTCGCAGACTTATGTTTTCCGCCAGAACTTCCCGCTTTACGATGTGCCGCGGCACTGGCTGAGGATGGCCTATTGCACTACCTGCCTCGATGGCCCCGAAGACCGCAGCCACATTGTCATGGAGTGGGGCGATCGAAGCGGTGCGCCATTCGTGGTGAGCGGCCAGGCTTGGGGCGAAGCTCGACTCATCGGACGTCCCGCCATACTCGATATGCCCGCGGGCCGTGGCCACGTGGTCGCCTTCAATTTCAATCCGATCCACCGCGACCTGAACCGCGGCGATCAGCGTCTCTTGTGGAATGCCATTCTCAACTGGCAAGCGATCCTGGCCGGCAAGTCTGATCAATCCGCCACGTCGATCAAAGACTCCCCCTGAATCAGGATCAGAGAGTTATCGCCGACTCGCTGTAGCTGCGCCCGCATTTACTGGCAGGTCCAAGAGAAACCGAGGCAACCTGGACTCGTCCGACTAGACTGTCCTGGGGTTCAACTCGCCGACCACGAACCAGTAGGCGAGAAGTCCCGCAAGAAGGACGAAAGCGCCAAGCTCAAAACCCGGAACGTAGGAGCCGCTTCGCTTTATCAACAGCCCTACCGCCAGCGGAGCCACAATTCCAGCGAGATTGCCGGCAAAATTTTCCGCGCCGGTCCAGATCCCGACTTTCTCAAAGGGCGCGCAACATTGAAGAATGACGAGCAGATTGCCGGTGGCAAGCCCGACCAGCGAGGCCACGACTAACAGCCAAATCGCCGTCCCTGTATCCGAAGCTCGCATGGCAGCGATAAGAAACAGGCCCATGAAAAAAGCGAGGGTGACGATTCCCTTCCGCGTCCACGTCTCATCCCAGCCCCGGCGAATCAGGCTGTCGGCGATCCATCCTCCAATCGGTTCTGATACTCCGAAGGTGAAGAACACGAGCGAACCGTACAAGCCGGCTTGCACGATGCTGAGGTGGCGGACTGTCACCAGGTAGTCGGGCAACCACGTGACCAACACATACCAATAGTAGTCAAAGCAGAAGAATCCGAGACAGATGCCTAGCAGATTGCGATTGAACAAGGCATTCAAGCGAATAGGCGACCCAACGCTGGTTGGCGGAAAAACCACCGCCTGTTTTGCGGCCCGCACGTGGCGAGGAAACACCAACAGCCAGGGGACCATCCAGATCAGTGCCGTAAAACCTAAAAGGAGGAACGTGTGGCGCCAACCATAGCGGGTCAGAAGCCAAGGCACCAGAACGCCTTCAAGGATCAGTCCGGTTCGTGTTCCGAAGTCGAACAGCCCCGAGGGTAAACCGCGGTCCTTCCCGGTGAACAGTAAGCTGATAATCTTCACCCCTCCCGGAAGGTAGATAGACTCTCCGACGCCGAGAAGAATACGGAACGCGATCAAGACTTCGAGACTCCCTGCCAGGCCGGTAAGCCCCTGGGCCACTGACCACAGAGCAAAAGCCCCGGCGTAGAGCCAGCGTAAATTGAGGCGGTCCGCGCACCAGCCTATGGGAACCTGCATGAGCGCGTATGACCAGAAGAAGGAAGAAAGCAGCAACCCCTTGGTTTCCGGCGTGAGGTGGAAATCCCTGGAAATGAGGGGTAGGGCGAATGATATTGCGGCGCGATCAAGATAGTTGATTAACGATGCGGTAAAAAGCAGAGCGACGACGCCCCAACGGCGCGAGCTGGAAACAGCCGGCACATCCATTCCGGGTCCTTTCGCCTTGCCCTTCGAATCCAGAATCGCAATGCCCGGTCAGCATAGCCTATTCCGCTGTATTCAGCATTAGTCTGGCATGGGCGCCCTCTACTCGATGCGCGGGTCGAATTGCGTTACTCGCGCTGTTGTCCCCGGAAATAACGTGAGACCAAGCTGGATGTCGCGGTGAACTTTCCGGTGCAGCGGGCCTAGAGCAGGGCTCCCCGCAAAATGACGCTCGCCACCGAGAAATAGATAATCAGCCCTGTGACATCCACCAGGGTGGCGACGAAGGGGGCCGACGCGCTCGCCGGATCAAGCCCGCAGCGACGGAGCAAAAAGGGTAACATCGATCCCGCCGTGGTACCGAACATTACCACTCCGACGAGGCTGCATCCGATAGTGAGCGCCACGATCCCATAGTGTGGCCCATATGTCCCTCGCAGCGCGTGCCAAAGAAAAATCCGCGAGATTCCGATAATCCCGAGTATGGTTCCCAACACCACTCCGGCCGCGAGCTCACGCTGAATGACGCGCCACCAGTCCCGCAATCGAATCTCTCCTAACGCCATCGCCCGGATCACCAGAGTTGTGGCTTGCGAACCCGAGTTCCCGCCACTGCTTATGATCAGAGGAATGAACAAAGCGAGCACGACGGCGCGCTCGATTTCTCCGGAAAAAAATCCCATAGCGGTCGCAGTGAGCATCTCGCCCACAAACAGAATGGCGAGCCATCCTGCCCGTTTGCGTACCATCTGTCCGAACGTCACCTCCAGGTAAGGGCCGTCCAGCGCTTCCATACCGCCAATCTTCACGATGTCTTCGCCGGCTTCCTGCTGAATCAGTCCAGCAACGTCAGCGCTGGTGACAATACCCTGCATGTGTCCGTCCTGATCCAGAACCGGCACCGCTAGCAAACGGCGCTTCGCCAGTAATTGCGCGACGGTCTCCTGGTCAGCATCTTCCAATACAAAGACGTAATCGGTACGCATTACCTCGCGGACTCTCTTCGATCTTTCCGCGGAGAGAAGTTCGCGGAATGAAGCCACCCCCATCAGATGCTGCGAATCGTCAAGCACGTACGCGTAGTAAATCATTTCGACTTGTCCGGCCTGCAGCCGGATTTCGGCGATGGCTTCTTCCACCGTCACGTCAGGCGAGATTCGCACGTAACCGGCATGCATGAGGGCGCCCGCCTCATCTTCCGGATAGGGAGACGCAGCCAGCCATGGCGGCTTCGTTCGGCCACGACCGTGACTTCCATCTCGCTGGCCTGCTGCAACACCTGGTCGGTGAAGTCCAGGCCCGGAAACCAGCGCCGCTGCGGTTTTGCACTGCGAGTCAGGAAAAGTTGGGTGACGCCGTTCTTTCGCGCATAGTCAACCAGTGTCTCCGCCCGGTTTTTGCCGTGAATGACCTCGGTAGGAATGTGCAGGTTCTCGGCAAAGCGCAGGTGGCGATCAACAGTGGGCCGGTCCTCTACGTGAACCGCGGATGATTCCTCTTTGGAATGGATGTATACGGCAATGCAGACGGCTTGCAGATGGTCGGCCACGCGTCTCGCCCGGCGTAACAACATGGCGGTCGACGGGTCAGCTGTGACATTGACCAGGATTCTTTCGGTTTGCGATTCTGGCGACCCGGCCGTTCCCGTTTGCCGCGCTTCCAGCGCCTGTGCTGTCTGGCGAATCGCCAACTCCCGCAAGGCCACTAGAACCGGCTCCTGAAACAGCCGCTCCGACTCGATCTTGGCTTTGTCCGCTGGATAAATCACGCCGCGTTCCAGGCGGTGAAGTAGCGCCCGGGGTGTGACATCTACAATCACCACCTCGCCTGCCTGCTGAAAAAGCCAATCGGGCACGGTCTCGCGGACGCGCAACCCCGTGAGCTGCCAGATCTGGTCGCTCAGACTAGCCAAGTCCTGAACGTTCGTGGTGGTGAGAACGTCGATGCCGGCATGGAGCAGCAGCTGGATGTCCTGCCAGCGTTTTTGTCGTTCCGAACCGGGAGCGTTGGAATGTGCTAGCTCGTCCACCACGCAGACTCGCGGATTCCGTCGCAAGACCGCGTCGACGTCCGGCTCATCGGAGGCGCCCCCACGGTGTACGATTCGTCGCAGTGGAATCGTCTCCAAGCCGTCAAGCTGGTCGCGAATGTCGGCGCGCCCGTGCGACTCCACAAATCCGACTACCAGGTCCGCTCCATGGGCCTTCAGGTCTCGCGCCTCTTCCAGCATTTGATACGTCTTCCCGACTCCGGGGGCGTAGCCGAGATAGATCTTAAGATGACCCCCAACGGTCAGATGCGTCATTGCATTTTGCCTTTCGCCTAGTGTGGAAAGACACGAACGTCCATGCCTTCAGCGGCCCGGATCAGACGGCTCAGGCCGGTTCCCCACAAACGAGCTCTCCAATCCTTCTTCATACTGTGCCCGACAAAAATCTGCGTGACACCATGAGACCGCGCATACCGCACGATAGCCTCGATGGGATCATGCGCCTCCAGTACGTCCACTCGGGCGCCGGCCTGGCGGGCCTGGGCGAGCTTTTCTTCCATTTCTCCATGGTCTTTCTCGGAAGAGCTAGGCTGCCTTACATACAGGGCCAGGACATCGCAATGAAAGCGCGCTGCGCTCTGACGGGCACTTGCGATCATCCGATCAGTGTTTGCGTGGGTCGTGAGGCAGATCAGAAAGCGCTCCTGCGCACGTGACGCGGGCTCGATATCGTGCGACTGCAAATAGCGTTGCAGTCCGGCATCAATTACGTCCGCGGACAGAACAAGCGCCATCTCGCGCAGCGCCGACAGCTCCGGCGGTGCACCGTCGGTCGGGGCATCAACCACCACAATTTCATCCGCCCGATTAAGGAAATCCCGCGGGATCGTTTCGACCACTGGTTTACCGGTCAGCTTCACCACCGCATCGCGCTGGTCGGCGATATGCTGCAGATTCACCGAACCAAGGACATTGATTCCGTTGGCCAGCAACTCATCGACATCCTGCCAGCGGTGCACGTTGCGGTTCCAGGGGTTGTCAAAGGCAAGGCCGTCAATCACGCAAACCTGGGGATGACGGCGCAGAATAGTTGGCACATCTATGATCGGCACGCCATGTACACCGACGGTCGGGACAATTTCGAGCGAGTTCAGAATCTGCTGAATTTCCGGTGGACTGTGGGGCTGAAGCGCTCCCACCACTACGTCCTGACCTCGCTGCTTGCGCCGTCGCGCTTCGTCAAACATGCGGAACGATTTGCCAACGCCTGGAGCGTAGCCGAGAAATACCTTTAGCCGACCTCGCGCGGATTCCGCTTGGGCTGTATCGGGGCGGATTGGATCGGAACCAGACATTGCCTGGAGATTGTAATCCCCACGCGCAATCTTGTGCCGAAAACGAAATCGGCGGCAGGCGGGCCGTGTCGTAGAAACAGTCTCGTTCAGTTTCACGGGGCGCCCTAATCTCACTCATGGGTTCCTTTGCGTCCTTTGCGGAATCCTTAGCGAACCTTGCGGTCAAAAGACTTTGACCTCCGCAGGCAAACCGCAAAGTTCACCAAGGATCCCGCAAGGAACGCAAAGGCTTCTGAATTTCATGCACTACTGATTTCACCGATAGCTTGAATTTGTGCAACGTAAAGGGCATCCTAAGGTCCTGGCCGCAAGGTTAGTCACTGTTTCATTTCAGCCACTTCCACATGTAGTTAGCGGACTCTGCCCACGCGACTAACCTCGTCCGGCCGTTGCCCTTTTTCTGATCCTGCCCGGTTGCGAGCCGCAACCTCGGCACCTCCTTGTGCGGCGCCTGCCATCGGGCGCCGGCAAATATCAGCGGTACTACTAAAGCAAGATCAATAAAGCAAGACCAACCTAAAAAGGGCTACAAGAAGAATCACTCAATAACTGTTAAACACTACGCCATAATCGGATTGTCATTTGCATTATCAGTGGTCCCTCGTTTGTCCGCAGGGGTCAAGTTCGTGCAGGTAAACTACAAGACTTCGAACTCGGCTTCGTCGCCCGCGGTGCCCTATCTGTCGGCGCAGACGGCAGGAAACCTGAACAGTCAGCTGGAATGACAGTACCTCGGCCGTGACTTCCATCACGGACAGCAAAGGGAACACCTACATGCGGGCGGCCGGTCCGACCGTGGGCACAAAGCTGACTCAGTCGATTTACTATGCCGAAAACATCGCCGCAGGGACTAACACGGTGTCGGTAACTTTCAATACGGCGGTGTTGTATCCGGACGTACGGGTGCTGGAGTACAGCGGCGCCGACAAAGCAAATCCTTGGATCTGACAGCGGCAGCAGCGGGCACGAGTCTTGCCTCGACCAGCGGACCAGCGTCTACAACTTCGCTGGACGAAATGACTTTTGGCGCACGGACGACCTTCAACGCATACTACCGGGAAGTGGATTTGCCCAGCGCGTGCTCATCAACTTCGGGGACATCGTTGAAGACGCGACAGTAGCGAGCATGGGCACTTACAGTGCTACGACACCGATGGCCACGTTCCGCGGCCAGAGT
>Ga0137403_10009019_pt1 | contig 11110 bp, 6 predicted proteins | sample CZOMad2_1_16fung_FD_122057 | JGI IMG/M metagenome (GOLD analysis project Ga0137403, IMG submission 122057) | Vadose zone soil fungal communities from Angelo Coast Range Reserve, California, USA - CZOMad2_1_16fungal (Hybrid Assembly) | ecosystem: Environmental > Terrestrial > Soil > Vadose zone...
CTTAACGGGCAAATGGCATGTCTGAATATTCAATTTGTGGGTGCACCTACTTTTCACTTGTGGGAGAATTATTTCTTCAAGAAGTGCCGGGTTTCAGTTCAGGACTTTATTCTTTAGTTCACAATTTTATTTTCCAGTTCAGAACTTTATTTTCTTACCACTATTCCTGTGGACATAAAATAATGTTGTGAACTGGACGCGATGTAAATAGTTGAGCATCAAAGGCGAGTTTTCTGGCCTGAAATAATAAAGTTGTGAACTGGTTGGCTAGATTTGCGCAATATTCGCCAGGAGGCGAAAATAAACATGTGAACTGGAATAGGAGGCGAGGGTCGGAATCGGGCGATTCATGCCCTGTTTTCGGACTAAAAATACATTGTTTCTCCAACAAAAGCAAGTAACTCGGCCACTTCAAGTGCATAGCGGTTCTAACCCCCTTACTGAAGGTTTTACTGAAACTTTCACTGAAGCTTTTCGAGTTCATCCAAGCAAGTTTTCGATTAGTTTTTTCAAGCGGCGAGTGCATCGGCGGCGAAATAGCTGCCATATCGCTGGCGGGGGTCATACGTTGCCGATTTGCCCGGTATCGTGCCGCATGGATGTTGCCACGACTGGCGGTCGCCGTTCCAATGGAAGCCAAGCTCAGCCAAAACCAAATAGATTGAATACGAAAGTACATCACAGTTCAATCGCGAGTTCAAACGCATTTCCTGAGATTATCCGGCGGCAGTTGGCTCCGGGATGCGAAAATCATTTTGCAAGCAATGCTTTGAGCGGGTCACGCGATCTTAAACCCTCCCTTTTTGCGGAGGTCTTTGATTGGCAAGAAGTGAATTTTGAAAATTGGGGCGCATTTGTTTCCGATATTGTCCGGGCGTTTGGCTATACAAACGTTTAAAAACCACACTCATGTATTCAGGATGTTCAAAACCTGAAAGCTCGGAAATTCGTTCCAAAGTAAAATCTGTTTCGGTGAGCAATTGTTTGATGCGGCTGCCTTGAACCCTCCGGATTTCCGCTTGAGGAGAGCGTTTCAAGTGTTGGCGAAATTTTCGCTCTAAAAAACTGCGTGAGACCCGAACATATTTGATCACATCAGCCACGGTGCAACCATGAAGGGCTTGTTCACTGATGAACCTTATCGCGGCTGCCACCGTCCGCTCTTTGATGGCGAGTGTATCCGATGAGCGGCGGGTTGCCACCCGGACAGGATCAACCAGAATCCTCTGGCAAGGAGGAGATTGTCCCGACATAAGCTTATCAAGCAGCTCCGCGGCCAGGTAGCCGATGCGTTCTGCATCGGGTGCCACGCTTGACAACGCGGGATTGCAGAGTTCGCAGAATATTTCCTCGTTATCCACGCCGATGACGGCGACTTCCTCTGGCACAAGCATGCCAGTCTGGTGGCAGGCATCAAGCAGGTGCAATGCCCGCGCATCGTTGCAAGCCATTATGCCAATTGGCTTCGGCAGGTCCCGCAGCCATTTCCCGATATGCTCGATTTCCAAATCCCATCTGGAAACAGTTGAGCCACGCCAGGGTGATTCATAAACCGGCACGGGCACGTTCTCCTTTTCAACGACCGCACAGAAACCATCGCGTCGTTGCCCGGCCCAAAGCTCATTGCTAAACCCGCAAAAGGCAAAATGATGAAAACCACGTTCCACAAAATGATTGGCTCCAAGGCAGCCGATTGCCCTGTGGTTCGAGCCGACCCAGGGAAATTTCAAATCTTCGTAAAGATCGTTCAAGTCCACCACCGGCACCTTCATTCGTTTCAGGCGGCGTGCGAGGACCGGGGCAGTGGGCCGGCACAGAATTCCATCCCAGTGGCTGGAGTCCAGCCAGGTTGGTGGTGCTGCGCCCAATTCGTGCTGTTCAAAATAGACCGACCAGCGGTGATGAGAAGACATATAGCGGGCTATGCCTTGTAATATGCTGCGTCCGTAGCTGACGGATGATTCGATGATTAATGCGACTTGCGGCGGCTTGTTCATGAGAAAATTCGTTCGCTGGTTTCCCAACTATACGCGGCCGAGTTTGTGAAACCAGTCTTAAAAAGCGATGCCGCCACCTTCGGGCCAGCTTGCCCAATTCAGCGCAATTTCTTCTTGGAGTTCATATTTAAAAGGCAAATGACGCAGGGTTGCGACCGGTTGAGTTGCATTTCCTGCAGGTAAGAAAACTCAAAACGCCAGCCGTCAAAACTCATGGTTAAACACGGGCGGTTGAGAGAAGCTCCAAACATGCAACCACCGACCATGACGCGCAAGCGTTCTATCCGGACAACACCTCTGTCGGTTTTGCCCGGCAGCGGTCTCGGTCCAACAGTATCAGTCGGGACGATGGAGCCTCTGCCCGTGGAAACGACAGAATCCGATTTTTTAGCTTGCGAACCCTAACTCCCAGTAACTGGAAACCAACAAACCCAATGAAAACGATAAAAGCCATCAGTCCGAACATGTCTGGAAAAAATGCCTGGCTTACGGCCGCCCTTGCAGCGTCCCGCCGCCTGATTATCATGCTGGCCTTGCTTTTTTTAGGCCGTACCAGCCCGCTTGAGGCGCAGGTCCTTCAGAATGAATGGTCATTTAATGAAAGTGGCGGGAGCACTGCGGTTGATTCGATATCCAGTTCCAACATCACGCTGGTGGGAGGCGCGTCGCTGGGTGGTGGCGCTTTAACATTGCCGGGAGGCAATGGCAATTACGCGCGGTTCCCCGATGGGATTCTTTCAACTTTCACCAACTCAATGACCATTGAAACGTGGTTTATTGATACAGGTGGTCAAACTTGGGCGCGCACGTGGTCGTTCGGTGGCAGTACCGCCTCGTTCACCCCGGACAATGGCAACTACATTGATTTGATGCCGCAGGCTGGCAATGCGAACAATATCAATGGCGGATTTTGGGCGGAATTCAATCATGGAGGCGGCGGGGCGAAGGATGCCGCCGACCCGATTCCTGCAAATGCCGGGGGAGACAGAACGCCTGTGAAAGTGGGTGTCCCGGTGTATGCCACTGTGGTTTATGATGGTCCCTCCCAGACTGCGCGGCTTTATTTTAATGGCGTGCAGGTTGGGCGGGCGAATGTGGCTTTTAAACCGTCTGATTTGGGGTTTACGCGTTATAACACGTTGGGTCTCGACCAGTATGGCGATTCCCCATTCAACGGAACCGTTGACGAATTGCGGATATGGAATGGGGCTGTGTCCCAACGGTATATATCGGCCAGTATGGCGGCCGGGCCGGGAGTGATCATCAATAATTTGACGCCTACCTCAGCCAGTCTGTCTGCCGGGGCGTCCATCGTTCTGACGGAAACGGAACAGGCGGTTGTCACGGTGCAACTTCCGCAGACGGGTTCGAGCAATTTGCTGGCGACGGCGGATGCCACGAACTGGGTGAGCGGAAACACGGGTATCCTGACTGTCGACAGCAACGGTGTGATCAGTGCGGTTGGTCTTGGCACAACGACGGTGAGTGCCAAAATTGCCGGAATAAATGTTACCAGTGGTAACATTACTGTTGCCAAACAAACTCTGCAACATGAGTGGTCTTTCAACGAAAACGGCGGTACAACGGCCTCTGATTCAGTTGGGGGCGCCAATGTGACGTTGCTGGGAGCAACAAGTTTGGGGGGTGGTAATCTAACTTTACCGGGTGGCGGCGGAAACTACGCAACATTTCCGGCCGGAATACTCGCTTCCAATAATTCGATTACAATTGAGACATGGTTGACGGATAACGGTGGCCAAACGTGGGCTCGTGCGTGGTCATTTGGTGGCAGTGTTACCGCGGTGGGTGATCTGATTCAAAATAACTACATTGACTTGATTCCCCGGAGCGGACCTGGTCCTCTGTGGACTGAGTTCAAAGCGGGCATTCCGGCCATAACAGCAAAAGATGTATCTGGCTCCACAGCGTTACCGACGGGAAGTGAGCAATATATTACCGTGACCTACAATGCTCAAAATCAGACCTGCACGATGTATACCAACGGTTCCGTGGCCGCGACTTTGACAGGCATCGCAATCACCCCGGCAACCCTGGGTAATGCATTAAATAATTACATTGGGTATGATGAATATAATGATTCTGTCTTCAATGGCACTTTTGACGAAATGCGCATTTGGGATGGTGTCGTTACCCCTACGTATTTATTGGCCAGCACTGCAGCAGGCCCCGGGGTGGTGATCACCAACACAACGCCGCAGTCATTGGGTGTGTCGGTAACCAGCACCAGCATGATTGGGTCGCAGATTCAGCAGGCCACGGTGCAAGGCAATTTCGCGCAGGTGGCCAATGTCACGTTGACCAGCGTGGCAACCAATTGGACGAGCAGCAATACAGGCGTTCTCACGGTGAGCAGCAGCGGCTTGATTACGGCCCAAAGCGGAGGCTCGGCCACGGTTAGTGCCACGGTCAATGGTGTGACAGCAACGAGTGTGTCCATCACGGTTTCCTCCACAGCACCAACGATATCGCAGGGGCCCGTCAGTCAGACCAATGTGTTGGGTGATGGTTTAAGTTTTAGCGTGCAGGCTCTGGGCGGTGGTTTGAGCTATCAATGGAGTCTGAACTCCACGCCAATTACGGGCGCGACCAACAACTTGCTGGTAATAACCAATGTTGCCCTGACTCAAGCCGGAACTTACAGTGTCCTGGTTTCCAACAACATTTCAACTGCCACTGCATCAGCGACCTTGACAGTTTTGCCGCCAATTCTACAGCATCAGTGGTCATTCAACGAAAGCGGCGGCACGACGGCGGTGGATTCAATCTCGAGTTCAAACATTACTTTGTTGGGTGGCACATTGCTTGGGGGCGGGGTGTTGACGTTGCCGGGAGGTGCAGGTAATTACGCGCAGTTTCCTAATGGAATATTGTCCACTTACAGTAATTCCATAACGATCGAAACGTGGTTTACAGATAATGGCGGATTAACATGGGCCCGTCCTTGGTCTTTTGGTGGCAGCACTGCCGGTCCAAACAACAACTTTACCCATGGTAACTATATTGACCTGATCCCGACAGCGGGCAACGCCAATGGATTCAACGGTGGCTTCTGGACAGAATTCAACCACAACGGAAACACCGATGCGGTTTCGCCGACGCCCCTGCCGACAGGAACGGAGGAGCATGTCATTGTAACCTACGAGGTGTGGAGCCAGACTGTGCGACTTTATCTCAACGGTGCCCAAGTGGCGATGGCTACGAATGTCACATTCACACCGGCCAGTTTAGGCTTCACGTATAATAACTTCCTTGGTCTTGATCAGTGGAATGACGCCATCTTCAATGGCAGCTTTGACGAAATGCGTATTTGGAATGGTGCGGTGACGCCGCTGTATTCGCTCGTCGCCGCTGCGGCCGGTCCCGGTGTGGTGATCACTAATACCGCAGTGCAGTCGGTGAGTGTTTCGCTGAACACCAGCCCGGTTGTTGGTCAAACCCAACAGGCCACGGTCAATGCCAACTTCCTTCAGATTGCCAATATCCCTGTCACCGGTCTGGCGACCAACTGGGTCAGCAGCAATCCAACTGTTATTACGGTCAACAGCAACGGAATTATTACTGCAATTTCTCTTGGCACCGCTACAGTCAGTGCCACAGTGAATGGAATAACTGGAACCAGTTCCACCATAACGGTTGCATCCAGCGCTCCGGTAATCACACAACAACCAGTTGCCTCACTGACGTTGTTGGTTGGCGGAATACTGCATGCCAGCGTGGTTAGTATTGGTGATTCGCCATTTACCTACTACTGGTTTACGAACGGCGGCCCGACACCGATTAGCATCTCGACCTCTCCGGCGCTCACGGTGCCCAATCTGCAGTTGGGAAACGCCGGCAGTTACATTTGTGTCGTCAGTAATCACGTCGGCACCACCGCCAGTTCGGCGTTGAATCTTACTGTTATCGCGCCCAACACCTATCAGCAAGTCATGTTGTCTCTTAACCCAATGGGCTTCTGGCCGTTGGACGAGTCCAGTGGAACAAATGCTTATGACCTGATAGGCGGACATAATGGCGCCTATGCGGGCACTTATCTGCTTGGTCAGGCAGGGCCCACTAACGCGTTTTTTGGCGGTTCAGCTTCGACGGTGTTCGATGGGACATCCGGTCATGTTGATATTCCTGGAGCAACATTCAACATTACTAACACAGTCACTGTGCTGGCATGGGTTAAAATATTGTCCGGGCCAACGTTTGATGGTTTGTTCGGGCATGGCGACACTTCATGGCGTATGACCATCAATCCGAACGGCCAGCCAGGCGGCAACGATGGTTCCGCTCTACCTGACGCGACGGATCCGATCACTTCCCCCGGAGTTAATGATGGGAACTGGCACATGGTGGCCTACTCCTATACGGGAACTCCCGGACAATTTAACAATGGCTCGCTTTATGTGGATGGCGTGCTGGTGGCCAATAATACCGTGACGACAAATGTTGCGGGGAACAACCTTGATGCATGGATTGGCGGTTCGCCTGATTATGCGAACCGGTTCCTGCCAGCCTATATTGCCAACGCGGCTGTATTTGCCCAGTCCTTGAGTGCCGCCCAAGTTCAGGGGATTTACAATGGTGTTGCGGTTTTAGGCCCTCAGACAATCACGATCACGCATTCCGGCTTGAATGTCGTTCTTAGCTGGCAAACAGGAACGCTCTTGGAGTCAACCAACCTGCTCGGCCCGTGGACTACCAATGGTGCCGCTGTTTCTGGATACACTGTTCCGGCGACCAACGCCAGCAAGTTCTTCAGGCTGTTGGTTAGTCCATAAATAGATTGCGTTGAGGAGTTGGTGGAGCATATTACAGACGGCCGGAGCTTACGGCTCCGGTCGTTTTTGGATTTTCAAAAAATGTTTGTTCGGCGACCTTCGGCTTTGCGGAATATGCATCCTGCCAAGCCAGTTGGACAGCACGGTTGGGAATGTGCGCCATAAGATGTTTTCAATTTGGGGTTATTGAGTTGCTGGCCAGGCGAAGAATCATGGTGCTCGTTTTGAATCAATGGGGTGCGTCGAGGAGAGCTTTTGGCGGAGCGCTTGTGCATATTGAAGCGCCTTGGCATTTGCCGGATCTTGCTCAATAACTTTTTCGAATTGTACGAGGGCTTCGGAATATTCCCCTTCATTTACCAAGGCCATGCCCAGATTGAACCGTGCTTCGGTTAATTCTGGCATGATTCGTATAGTCTCGCGAAACTGCGTGACGGCATCGGATGCCCTGCTGTCGCGTCCGAGTTCCAAGCCATAGAGAAAATGCGCCTGAATCGAATCCGGCGATAGCCTGGCAGCCTCGCGATAGTGCTGTTCGGCTTCAGCCCGATGTCCCAAGGCGGAAAGATTTTGGCCTGCTTCGAGGTGCAGGATAGCATCGAAAGGGGTAAGCTTTATGGCGTCGTCAAAATTGGTTGCAGCCGCTTCACGCCAGCCGCGCATTTCGCAAAAACGCGCCAAGGCCAATAATTCTGGAGCGCGGTCAATTCGATTTCGCAGGGCCTGCTGATAACAGTCCTCAGCCTCAGTTTTGCGTCCCGTTTCCTCATATATCTGGCCCAGACCGAGCCAAGCCATGCCAAAGCGCGGTTTGATGACGACAGCATGGCGATATTCGTGAATTGCTTCGTCGTTCCGCCCCAAATGCTTAAGTGCCTGTGCGAGATCCTGCAAGGCCCATACGTCTTCGGCATTCAACTGAAACGCGTGACGAAACGCCGCTGCAGCATCCTCGTACTTCTTCTGTTTCGCCAATATGACGCCTAGTTGCAACCAGTCCTCCGAACTACTGGGGAGCAGATCAACTGCACGCTGCGCGTTGGTTAAGGCCGCCGCCAAATTGCCGGATAATTGATCCAGCGCTGACATTTGTGCGCACAAATAGGGATCGTTCGGCATGGCTGACAGAGCTTCCTCACATATTTCTTGCGCCACTTTGATGCCCGCGGGTTGGGTTGCTGGCATTAATTGGCCCAGCGATGCTTCCAGGTTTTGTATTTGCTTATCATGATTGATTTGATGAGTGAAAGGGGGATTGCCCAACCGGGAAAACATTTCAGACAAAGCCGCCTGCCTGTCCCAATCGGACCGTGCCAATCGTCGCGCACAATCGGCTTCAGATGGCCAGGGCTGGCTGACGGCAACGTGCGCGGTAATTTGACCCGGCAGCAGCATTTCTAATTTGGGAGCCAGTGTTCGGGCTAAAAGATAATTGCCATTAAATGTCAGGTGAACGTGTTCGTAGAATAAATCGCAGCCAGGCAAGCCTTCCGGGCTTTGTTCTGCAAAAGCAGTTTCCGCATCCGCCAGGACCACCTGTTGATCGCTAAAATTTGAAACGGTCTGCCGGATTAAATTATTCAACTGGCTGTCACAGCGAAAACGCAGGGTGTCCTGATCACGGGCGGCTACAAACTGCTTTTTGGCATCGTCGGTTTTGCCGAGCGCCAGCGCACAATCACCTTGGCGGAAACGTAAATCCGCAAAGTGATCATCAATCTGCGCCGCCTCGTGAAACCAGCCGGCCGCCGCCTCGGTCTTTCCTGCTGATTGTGCGGCGATGCCGTTTTGATAGAGCCGTTGCCATTTGCTCTCATTTGCTTCGGTTAATCCTTGGCGGTGTTCCGAGCCGAATGGCGCACAATCCTTCAAATTCACCGCCACAGTGCTCACCACAATTCCGGCGCCACTCTTTCTTCCCGTTCTGACAATGTCCGAAAGATTTCGCGAAAAATGATCATAGACCGCAACCATGCGCGGGTCATCAACCTGGACCTGCTGATTGAGAAACATTTCCATGCCGCCCCATTCGCTTTTATCTGGCGGCAACCTTTGAACTTCCGAACGCAGGGCGTCAATGAATTGACCAATACGCATGGTTTTCAAGGCCAGGTTGGCGTGAATCAAAGGAAGCGGAGGAGCCTGTTTCCCGAAGACCGTGCCGGCACCAAATGGTCCGACAACTTCATTATTGCCCATATAAACCACCCAAATATCGGCGTCCGCGCAGACGCAATCGCGGGCGATGGGGAGAATGACGTTGGAATTGATCGCAACCATCGCTGCATTCATCACCTCGAAATGCGTCCCGGGGTGGCGCAATTCCAGCATGGCCTGCAAAATCCGTGGCAATCCAAAACGAGGTTGCGGGTCGCCCAGCGCCGCCGATTCGCCGAATACGATAATGCGAATGGTGTTCGAACTTTTGGCTTTGGGAAGGCAAATGGGTTCAGGCATTCGGGCCATGGCCGCCCCGAAAAATCGCCAGCCAAACTGGTTGTTCTGAACCAGAACCTGTTGTCCATCATGTTGCATTGGAAGCAAGAATCCTGTGGGATAGCCAAAGCCAACGAGCCGCAAAATCAGTTCAATCATTCCGAAAAGAATGAGCGGAAGGCCGGACAAAACCAAAAAACGGAAGAACCACAATTTCCGCCGGCTCAGGCTCAGCGAAACCAAAGCCGGTTCGCCTTGGTTTAGAGGTTTCTGCTTAAGAGCGGATGCCTTTTTCCGGGGAGATTTCATGCTGGGGGGGCAACTTCATTGCGATCGTTTGAAGTAATTTCAACATGTGATTCATTTCCGAACAAATTCTTTCAGGGTATCACGGGCATGCAACCGATCTCACAAGTAAACGTGACATCAAAGTTTACAACCAACGAGAATTGACATGATACGGGCGATATATTTGCATTTACAAGGCCGAATATCGCAATATGACAAACTGCCGCAGTATCCCTTTTTGTTGGTAAAGAATCTCAAAACAACAACCGCTAAAACTCATGGAAAAAATGGAAGATTGAAGGAACATTTCCCTATGCAAACCACCAATTTGACCGCGCATTTGCTTTCAGCGATGTCCGCAAGCAATTCCAATACCGTTAACACTCGGCTATGAAAGTCAGCAATTCTCACAAGAAACATCCGGATTTGGAATTAATTGCGAACGAACGACCCGACCGCGAGCGCGGTGTTCCGGCTGGCAAAGGGTTCACTTTGATCGAGTTGCTGGTCGTCATAGCGATCATAGCGATTCTTGCTGCGATGCTGCTGCCTGCGTTGAGCAAGGCCAAGAGTAAAGCCAAAAGAATCCAGTGCTTGAACAACCACAGGCAGTTGGGTTTGGCTTGGACAATGTATGCCGGCGATAACAATGATTATTGTTGTTTGAATGCGCAGGGCCATTCTGGTGCAACATTTCCAGATTGGGTTTGGGGTTGGGAGGACTTCAATGTTGGCAACACAGAGAACACCAATGTTAACGTGATTAAAAACGGCCTATTGTGGTCGTACAGCCAGAGTCTTGGTATTTACAAATGTCCATCTGATACTTATCTGGTTCGCGGCGCACCCCGGTTGCGCAGTAATTCCATGAATGCTTTCATTACCGGTGGAGTTAATGATCCTCTCACAGATATATATGCCAATGCGTATCGTTATTATGCAAAGATGACGGCCATTCAGGATCCATCTCCGGTGAATCTCTGGGTGTTCACAGATGAACATCCGGACAGTATAAATGATGGCTGGCTGGTTGTTGATCCGACGTCGACGATAAAGTGGAGCAGGGATTTGCCGGGCAGTTATCATGATCGCGCCAATTCCCTGACATTCGCGGACGGGCATTCGGAAATACGTAAATGGTTGGAAGGGACAACCAGTCCGGCGGTGACGCAAGTGATGCATCCTGGCTATCCTGGCATCTTTCCGGTTGACCGCGACATCCAATGGATGATCAGCCATAGCACATCACATCTTTAACATGAGTTCAGCATTAACACGAACATGAGTGACTGCGGCAGCGTCTGGTCACCATTCTTGCAAGACTGCTGTGCCTTGACGAGTGATGGGGTTCGCTCGCTGGGTGGGGTGAGTTAGTCTTGCGAAGAAAAACGGTTGCTGGAGAAACTACTCCGGAAACCGTTTCTTAATCAAGTCGTAATGAATAATTTATCCGCACATAAACTATATGACTAAAGCCATATCTGTACCTTCTAACTGTCAAGTTCCTGCATTTGTTGGGGATAAACAGATCAAATTCATCGAGAAAGCAGTTCCGCAACCGGGTCCTGGGCAGCTTTTGCTGCAAGTCCGAGCCAACGC
>Ga0137403_10009020_pt1 | contig 11109 bp, 10 predicted proteins | sample CZOMad2_1_16fung_FD_122057 | JGI IMG/M metagenome (GOLD analysis project Ga0137403, IMG submission 122057) | Vadose zone soil fungal communities from Angelo Coast Range Reserve, California, USA - CZOMad2_1_16fungal (Hybrid Assembly) | ecosystem: Environmental > Terrestrial > Soil > Vadose zone...
TAGCGCTGCTTGACGCTGCTACCATCTTGGCAGCACGTCGTTCCGGTGAGGTGCTTGCACCATCGCGTTTTGGTTATCTTGAAGAACGCGATCTTGGAAAGCAATGTCCTGCGGAGCAGGACGGGAAATCCCCAGCTTTTGCATCTTGTGGATCAGCGTGGTGCGCTTCAATCCAAGTCGGTTGGCCGCTCCCTTCGGGCCACCGATTACCCAGCCGACACCTTCCAGGGTGCGGAGAATTACGGTGCGTTCGGTGTCTCTCAGAGTAGTGGATGCTGGAGTGGTGGCGAACTTTCGCGCCTCCGGCTTCGGCAATGGATTGGGAAGCACGCCGTCGTTGGAAAGGATCACTGCGCGTTCGATCAGGTTTTGCAACTCACGGATGTTCCCTGGCCAGGCGTAGGAACTGAGGGCCGACATGGTTTCGGCAGGGATGTGTTGGATTTCTCTCCCCATCCGGCGGCCGAAGATCTCGACAAAATGCATTACCAGGGCTGGAACGTCATCGCACCGCGTCCGCAACGGGGGTAGCAGTACCGGGAAGACATTCAAGCGGTAGTAGAGGTCGCTGCGAAACTCACCCTCATCCACCATCTCCATCAAGTTACGGTTGGTTGCCGCCACTAGCCGAACGTCCACCTTGTGGGTCCGGGTACTACCCAAACGCTCAAACTCCTGTTCTTGCAGGACACGCAGGAGTTTGGGTTGCAACGCCGAAGGAATGTCGCCTACCTCGTCCAGGAACAGCGTGCCTTTGTCGGCGAGCTCGAAACGGCCAATCTTTTGCGCGATGGCTCCGGTGAACGCGCCTTTCTCGTGGCCGAAGAGCTCGCTCTCCAGCAGATCCAGCGGAATGGCGGCGCAGTTTAACCTCACGAAAGGCCGGCCGCAGCGTGAGCTAATGTTGTGAATGGCGTGCGCAATCAGCTCCTTGCCGGTGCCGGTTTCTCCTTGGATCAACACCGTAGAACCGGTAGGCGCGACTCGTTCGACCTGTTCGAGGACTTCTTCCAGAGCCGGACTGTTGCCGATGATCTGCTCGAACCTGCGGTCAGACGAGCTTCGGTCGTAAGATTGATGACTCGTACTTCGATCCATACTTCGCAATATCTCGGTTGCTGCCACTGAGAACCCCCTCGTGGTGCGCGGACGCTTTTTATCAGGTCTTATCGAGCTATGGTCTCCAGGGCTGCTCGAACACTTTCGAGCAGTGCTTCGTCGTCAAACGGCTTGGCCATGAATTCCACAGCGCCGGCTCTTAAGGCTTGCATGCGCATTTTTTCGTCGCCGTGCGCTGTGATGAAGATGGTTGGAATCCGGCAATGATCCGCGTTGAGCCTGGCCTGCAATTCCAGGCCGGAGATTCCCGGCATGCGAATATCCGCGATCAGGCAGGCCGCCTGGTGTTGCTTACCGGAATCTAGGAATTCTTCCGAAGAGGCAAACGCTTGCGCCGGCAGGCCGACCGATTTCAGCAGGCCCTTTAAGGCGCTGCGCATTAAGTCATCGTCATCCACAATCGCAACTAGATTGGTACTCCGCTGAGCGTCCATACACGAACCTTAGCAGCGCGTAGAATGCCGCACAATCATGCCTTGGTCGCGGCGCAATCATACTTTGGTATGAGGGCTGAAGGCTCACCAACGGGCGTGATTCATGGGCATCGGTGCTGCAATCAGCTCAAATTCAATACCTCAAATTCAATACAATGTTTTCCGGTGCCGCCGCACACTTGCCACGCGCAGATAGACGCCGGACAGGTAGGCAACGATGGGCTGGAAGATTTCGTCTCCGATTCTTCGAAAAGTAGTCTGGCGCTACGGGCTTGCGGTCGGGTCCGTTGGGGTCGCGCTGACGGTCGCGCTGTTTTTGGAGAGGGGTTTTGATGTTCGCGGCGCACTCTTTCTCACCGCCATCGCCCTCACAGCCTGGTTCGGTGGGGTAGCCCCAGGTCTCACTGCCTTACTCCTTTCACTTCTGAGCCTCGGTTGCTTCTTCCAGCCGCTGGTTCAGTATGTGGACCTCGTGGGCATTCGTGTGCCCTACCGTCTCCTCTCCCTGACCCTGTTTGCATCCTTGGGGCTTGTCGTGTGCTGGCTCACCGCCTCGCGGCGGAGAACAGAGGAGGCGCTGCGGGAGAGCGAGCAACGTTGGCGAAACCTTACCGAAGCGTTGCCACAGTTGGTTTGGGGTGCCGGCCCGGACGGCGCGTGCGATTACTTCAGCACACAGTGGTCCAACTACACAGGGGTCGGGGAGAGCGAGTTGCTCGGCTGGCGCTGGATGGAGGTCCTTCATCCGGATGATCGCGGGCCTACCCGGCGAGTTTGGATGGAATCCGTGGAAGGACGGCAGCCTTACGACGTGGAATACCGAATTCGCCGAAGCGACAGCGTGTACGGTTGGTTTAAAACGCGCGGAACGCCAATCCGCGACAGCGATGGCAGGATCGTGAAATGGTTCGGCACGTGTACTGACATCACCGACCGGAAGAGGGCCGAACAGGAACTGAGGGACCGCGAGCTGGAACTACGCGACGCCCGTGACTTGCTCGAGATCAAGGTTATGGAACGGACCAAGGAATTAGGCCGCAGCGAGGCTTACTTAGCCGAAGCGCAGAGACTCAGCAAGACCGGCAGCTGGGCCTGGAACGTGGCGCGCAGAGAAAATATCCACTGGTCGCAAGAACAGTATCGGTTGTTTGGGCTGGATCCTGAATGCGATACTCCTTCCTTCGAAATCGCTTATCAGCGTATTCATCCCGAGGATCGGGCGATATTCAATGAGGCGGTCGAACACGCAATTCGTGAAAAATCAGATTTCGAAGTGGACTTCCGCACAGTTCTTCCAGACGGCTCAACTAAATACGTTCGCTCGGTTGGTCATCCTGTTTTCAATGCTTCCAGCGAGTTGGTCGAATTCGTGGGTACAGGAATGGACATCACCGAGCGAAGACAGGCAGAGAAAGAACGCGAAAGGTTACGTCAGGTGCAGGCCGATCTAGCGCACATCAACCGGGCGACGACGATGGGGGAATTAACTGCATCGCTGGCGCATGAGATTAATCAGCCGATTGCGGCCGCGGTAACCGATGCCAGAACTTGCTTGCGGTGGCTGTCGCGCGAGGAGCCGGATCTAGGAGAGGCTCGTGAGTCCGCGGAGCGGATCGTGAAAGCAGTAACGCGGGCGGCGGACATCATCGGTCGGCTTCGTCAGCTATTCAAGAAGGGCGCGCCACAGACCAGTTTGGTCGATGTGAGCGAGGTCATCCAGGAGATGGTTGTTTTGTTGCGTAGTGAAGCATCCAGGCATTCCCTTTCAATTCTTATGGAATTGTCGGAGGACCTGCCGCAGGTTGTGGCTGACCGAGTGCAATTGCAACAGGTTCTGATGAACCTCATGCTCAACGGCATTGAAGCGATGAAGGATACAGAGAACGAGAGGCAACTCACAATCCGATCCCGAATGGATGAACGAGGTCAGCTCTTGATTGCGGTGAGCGATACAGGAGTGGGGCTTCCTCAGGAGCAAGCCGACCAGATCTTTAATGCGTTCGTCAGTACCAAAGCTCAAGGCACCGGGATGGGGCTCTCGATCAGTCGGTCCATCGTCGAGTCCCACGGCGGCCGATTGTGGGCCACGCCTAACTCGGGAAGCGGAGCGACCTTTAGCTTCACACTTCCCAGCGCTGAGGCGCAGGAATGACAGGAGAGGCCTTCATTCCCGACTGCCCGTTCCCTCGAGCTTCGCCGTAGTCTCAAGCTTGGCCGCCATTCTCACCAATTCCGCCAGCGATTCCGCCTGCATCTTTCGCATCACGTGCCCGCGTTGGATTTTCACCGTGATTTCGCTGGTCCCGAGCTCAAAGGCAATTTGCTTATTGAGCATGCCGGAGACAACCTTGCCCATGACCTCGCGCTCTCGCGCCGTGAGCAGCTTGTAACGCGTGCCCAGCTCGCCAAGTTCGCTCTGTTGCTGACGTGCTGCCCGATCGCGATCGAAAGCCTGGTGGATCGCGTCCAGCAAATCCTGGTCCCTGAAGGGCTTCGTCAAGAATTCTACCGCGCCGGATTTCATGGCCTTCACCGTCATCGGAATATCTCCATGGCCGGTGATGAAAATGATGGGAATCTGGATCCCCGCGTTCGCCAGCTCGCGCTGAAAGTCCAGACCGTTGACTCCAGGAAGTCTCACATCCAGAACAAGACAGCCAGGTCCATCCATCCGCTTGCCGCGCAAGAACTCGTGCGGCGTCGCGAACGCTTCCGAGCGCAGGCCAACCGACTTCAGCAGGCCCTGAATAGCGGAACGCACCAAGTCATCGTCATCAACGACGTACACGGTGGGTGAATCTGCGGGCTTCATTCAGGTCTCGAACTCGGGTCTCGAACAGCGATCAGCAGTGTGAGCCAAATGCGCCTTCGGTGCATATTCTAGGCCATTGCCTGACGGAGTCGCTGATCCAATGCGGAGGGGATCAGTAACTTCACTCCATCTCGAATGCCAGATATTGCAATTTCCCGTTGCGCTCGATCTGAAGGACCACCGGATCGCCAGATCTAATCTCGTGAACCCTCGATTGAAGCTGTGCGCCCGACTGCACCGGCGTGTGATTGACTGTGCGAATGATATCGCCCGGCTCCAACCCGGTTTCCAGCCCGCTCCCCCCGGCTGTCTGGGCCAGAACGACAACTCCAGAGTCGGTACGGGTGGCGGGCAAAAGCGGCTTGACCTTGTCGTCCAGGTCAGTGACGAAAACACTCAGCCTCCGGATCAAACTCTTCTGCAAGTCAGGAACGTCGGAGAGTTCGCCGATCTTCTCGTGGTACACCTCAACCGGGACGTTGAAAGACATCTGGTTCGTGCCGCGAAGGATCTCAATTTTCAAGATCTGGTCAGGGGGATGGAGGTAGAGAGCGGCCATGAAATCTGGAAGACTCGGGATCGGCCGGTCATCAATGGACAACACGATGTCCTCAACCTGGATACCTGCTGCTTCTGCCAGCCCTCCGGGAACGGTATCGGAAATGATCGCTCCCCAGGTTCTCGCCAGACCCAGACCGGCGGCCAGCGTGGGAGTGATGTTCTGCGCTTTCGCTCCGAATGAGACTCGCTGCACACGGCCAGACTTGCGAAGGTTCTGATAATCGAAATTGACGATGGCCGCAGGGATGGCGAAGCCAAGGCCTTCGCTGCCTCCACCTTTGCTGAGTATTAACGTGTTGATGCCAACCACGTTGCCATCGATATCTACCAGCGGGCCTCCACTGTTTCCCGGATTAAGCGGCGCGTCCGTCTGGATATACACCATGGGATTCTCTGGATCAGGTTGACGGGCAACCGAGCTGACCACGCCCATGGTGACCGTATCCTGCAGTCCTTCAGGGCTGCCAATTGCGAACACGAGTTCGCCCTGACGAACTCTCGCCTCAGTGCGCAAATGTACGGCAGGCAAATTCGTTGCTTCAACCTTAAGAAGCGCCAGATCGGATTGCTTGTGCGCGCCCACTAATGTAGCCTCGAGCATCTGCCCGGGATGGGACGGCTGGAGTTCAAGCGCGGAGTCTGGCGGGCCAGAGGGCAGGATCACACGGATGCGCTGCGCTCCTTCCACGACGTGAGCGTTAGTAAGGATGTAGCCGTCAGAATCGACGATGATGCCGGTGCCAATGGCATGCTGCCGGGTGATTCGCGCCGTGGTGTGCTCGTGATCCTCGAGCGGGCCGTATCCAGCGACCACAATCTGGACGACCGAGGGTGAAACTTTCGCCACCACCGTTTCAAGAGAGCTGTCCAGTTCTCGTAGCAAGCCCGATTGCTTGGACGCACTGGACCTAATCGCCGAGCCAGAAGAGGTGCGAGGGGTCGTCGACTGGGCATGCGCGGACACAGCCGCCAACAAACAGGCAATCCACCATTTCATCCACTGCAGTCTCGCCATAGTGTGAACAGTTCCAGCAGAGAACTTAATCTCTACCTTCTACCTTCCTAGCCCATTCAGGCTGTAATCCTTCGGAGTCGTGATAGCAGTTGATGTTCCATTGGATGCTCCATTCCGCAAATCCGACTGCGAAAGGGTTCTCAGCGCTCGGGCGAGTCGTCATTCGTCCTGGGGCAGTCCAAATACCGACAGCACTATCAACCCGCGGACGCGTTCGACTTCACTTTCTTCGAATCGCCGACCCAACAAATCGGGAAAGCCTTGTGTTAGCAGCGAGAATGGGTTTGGAGATCTGCATGCATTCGTCGAGACAGACGTAGCCACCGACAAACTGGCCAGCTCGAGGAGCGAGCACCCCCTCCGACTCACTCGGGCCGATCAGCGAGAAAGGGCTACGTCATGAGTTGCTGCCGGCCGTGATTTGGCCATGCACTCGCGGTGGATCTTGGAAAGGATGGAATTGGAACGATGAATCAAAAAACGACAAAGTGCGCGCATATACCATGCCTCTGTGATGTGCCAAATGGGAAAGAGTATTGCGGAGATTCCTGTCGTGATGCGGGAAGTGAGAACGTGGAAATTGCATGTCAATGCGACCATCTCGCATGTCCGCTCACGTCTCGGCAGTTCGACGCTCGCAGCATCTCGGCACTCACTAACTGATGACCATCGATCTAGCCGCACCGCGTACCAAGGTACGGCTCGCCATAGGAGGAGCAATCATGAATTTCATAAAACACAGTTTCTCGCTTTTCCTCTCTTGCTGCCTTTTGTTAACGACTGCGCCGGGAGCGTTCGCGGATCAGACGGACCAATCGGCACCCGCACCGGTGGTTTCCGCGCAGCAGAGCCCGGCACAACTGCAGCAACTCGTTGCGCCGATCGCATTATATCCGGATGCATTAGTGGCGCAAATCCTCACAGCCGCCACGTATCCCGATCAGATTGTGGAGGCGGACCGGTGGCTCCAGCAACATACCGATCTCAAGGGAGAACAACTCGGTCAGGAAGTCGATAAGCAACCCTGGGATCCGAGCGTGAAGGCCCTTGTGGAGTTCCCTTCGGTGCTCGCCAATATGGACAAGAATCTGTCCTGGACCTCGTCGCTTGGCGACGCTTATGTCAACCAGCAGCAAGAAGTGATGAACGCGGTGCAGGCGATGCGCGACCGCGCGCAGAAGGCGGGAAATCTAAAGAGCACACCGCAGGAAAACGTAACTGAGCAGGGGCAAACCATTGTGATCGCACCAGCCGATCCTCAGGTCGTTTATGTTCCGGAATATGATCCCTGGCTCGTGTATGGAGAGCCTATCGGAATCTGGCCAGGCTGGTATTCGTATCCGGGACTCTATTTTGCCAGACCTGGAATTGCTTTTGGCTTCGGGTTTGGAGTCGGCTATTTCGGCGGCTTTGGCTGGGGCTGGCACCACTGGGATTCTGACTGGGGTCACAGAAGTGTCGTTTATAACCACAACACCTACGTATCCCACAGTAGGGTGTTCGTCAATCGCAACAACTTCAATCACGCCGGCGGATTTCATGGCGGAGGTGCATTCCAAGGCCGGAGTCCGGGCGGAAGGCCAGGTGGAAGTCCGGCGTTCCACGAGTCCGGACCGCAGCATGGGTTCACAGCACCTAATGCCCCATCTGCTCCCCATTCTGGTGCGTTCGGTGGCTTTAACCACGGGGGAGCGGCCAGAGGGTTCTCCTCTCGCGGGCAGTCGAGCTTCGGTGGAGGCTTTCATGGCGGAGGCGGTTTCCATGGTGGCGGAGGCTTCCACGGCGGCGGAGGTCACCGGTAGAGCCGGTTTCATTCATAGAAAGCAACTTGCGAATTACGAATATGGAGAACGAAGTCATGCAGACGACGAACCTGATATCGGAGACATCTTCAAGACTGGCACTCAACGGGATGGCTGCGCTAGCCGCACTGGGACTGCTGGTGATGGGCTTCGCTCAATGGAGTCTGGCTCAGAAAGCGGAGCCAAGAGTTTTTTCGTCCCCGGGAGAAGCCGGTAATGCACTCTTCCTGGCTGTTCAAAGTAATGACGAGCAGGCTGTGGAAAGGATCCTCGGAGGAGGCAAGGAAATCACTTCCTCGAGCGACGAGATCGAGGACAGACTCGAACGCGAGCGGTTCAGCCAGAAGTATCAGGAAATGCATCGCCTGGTACGAGAGCCCGACGGAACTACGGTCCTGTATATCGGTGCGGAGAACTGGCCATTCCCAATTCCACTGGCCTCAAAGAACGGCGCGTGGCACTTCGATTCCGATGCCGGTACTGGCGAAATTCTGTTTCGGACGATCGGGGAGAATGAAATCACTGCCATCCAGGTTTGTCACGGAGTGGCAAAGGCAAAAGAGCACAGCCAGGCAGAAACAACAGGCGACGACCCCATCATCCAATACGCCCGGAGCCTCCTCAGTGGTAGCGCTGCCAATGCTGAAAACAGAGCACGCGACGCAGACCACCAACCGTCTCTTTTCCACGGGTACTACTTCCGGTTTGTGACGGGAAATGCCCCTGTCGTAACCAACAATCGTGTTTCTGAGAGCGGCAAGGCTGGGGTAGCGCTGGTAGCGTTTCCCGCGGATTACCGATCGTCAGGAGTCATGACTTTCATAGTTACGAAGAACGGCACTGTGTACGAAAAGGATCTCGGGTCTAAGACGACGGCACTCGCAAAAGACTTAGAGCGCGGCCCGGATTCAAGTTGGCACACCACGCAGTGAGAGGAAAGACGTCATCCAGCAGCGCACGGTCGTCATCTAACAAGCAAGGTTTCTGGAGACTGAAGGAGAGTGATATGAGCAAGAAAACTACAAGTTTATCGGCAGCTTCAAGCGGAAAAATTTCACTTGGTGGGGAACTCACAGTTAATCGCCTCGGATTCGGTGCCATGCGCATTACGGGCGACGGAGTTTGGGGGCCACCGAAGGACCCCGCGACAGCAATTGCCGTTCTTCGCCGTGCCATTGAGCTGGGAGTCAATTTCATAGATACTGCTGACTCGTATGGTCCCAATGTCAGCGAAGAGTTGATCGCGGAAGCGCTGGCGCCTTACCCGAAAGATCTCGTCGTCGCAACCAAGGGTGGATGGAATCGCCCCGGGCCGAACCAGTGGACCCACGATGCCAGACCGGCGCACCTGCGTAAGGCTGTGGAAGGCAGCCTGAAGAGACTGCGCCTGGACCGCATCGATGTCTACCAGCTCCATGCGCCTGATCCGGTGGTGCCGCTCGACGCGTCAGTTGAAACCCTGGCGAACATGCAGGCAGAGGGGAAGATCCGGCTAGTCGCGTTGTCCAATGTCACGGTGGAACATATCGAGCGAGCGCGGGCGATCGTACCGATCGCCTCGGTCCAGAACCGGTACAGTTTTGCCGATCGCGAATGGGATCACGTCGTGGATTATTGCGAACGCAACGGCATCGCGTTCATCCCGTGGTTTCCGCTGGGAGCTGGAACCGTGGCCGGCCGCCTGCTGGAGAGGATTGCAAAGTCGCGCAGAGTGAAACCTATCCAGATCGCGTTGGCGTGGTTGCTGAAACGATCTCCGGTTATGCTGCCCATCCCTGGCACTTCCTCGATTGCGCATCTTGAGGAAAATGTGCAGGCGGCATCCTTGCAATTGTCGGAGGCAGAATATCAGGAACTAACCGGGATTGCCGAGCTGGCTTCCTGATCAAGCCGGCCTCAACTACCCCTGTGAAGGTGTGCTGCGAGCCGAGCATATAAAAGAGGGTTACACATCATGGAGAACAACGGCACCAAAGATCAATTTTCCCGTCGTGGATTTCTCGGGATCGGATCAGCTGCCCTGGCTGTCGCGGCTGGGAGCGCGGCGGTGAGCGGAGCTATGGCGCAGGAAAATCAACCACGGCCTGGACGGAGCGCAACGGATCCAGGCCCCACCAATCCCCCCCTGGACGGACAGAATAAGGATTCCGCCTGGCCCCCCGGAACGGATTCCAAGAGCTTAGTCCCAACCTTCAAATACCCGTTCTCGCTCGCGAACAAGCGGACTTACGAAGGGGGCTGGTCTCGTGAGGTGACTGTCCGGGAGCTGCCCGTCTCGAAGTCCATGGCAGGCGTAAACATGAGGCTCACAGCCGGAGGCGTTCGTGAACTGCACTGGCACACGGCAAATGAATGGGCAATCATGCTCTATGGGACGGCGCGGATCACCGCCATTGATCGGGACGGCAAGAGTTTTGTCGCCGATGTGAAACAAAACGATCTTTGGTATTTCCCCAGTGGGATTCCGCATTCGATTCAAGGCCTGGAGCCGGATGGCGCTGAATTCATGCTGGTATTTGACGATGGAGATTTTTCGGAATCAGAGACAGTCTTGCTAAGCGACTCGATGGCGCACTTACCTCCCGAGGTCGTGTCCAAGAACTTCGGCGTCGCTGAAGCGGCTTTGAAACACCTCCCCAAACAAGAGTTATTCATTTTCCAGACCGCCGTTCCCGGACCGCTGGAGGCCGACCAGAAAGCAGCCGCGGGAGCACTAGGGAAGTCGCCCTCCGATTTCGCTTTTCGCACGATGGAAATGCCGCCGACCAAGCGAACAAAAGGCGGAGAGGTACGCATCGTTGATTCGAGCATCTTCAAAGTCTCAACCGAGGTTGCGATGGCAATGGTCACGGTTCACCCAGGAGGTTTGCGGGAACTCCACTGGCACCCCAACGCCGACGAATGGCAGTACTACATCTCAGGGAAGGCAAGAATGACGGTAGTGTCGACCGGGAACCGCGCTCGCACCATGGACTTTCAGGCGGGAGATGTCGGATACGTGCAAAAAACGCTGTTGCACTATATCGAGAATACGGGGGATACAGATCTGGTCTTCCTGGAGATGTTCAAGAGCAGTTCGTATCAAGACCTATCGCTTTCGGTATGGTTGTCCCACACTCCTCCCGAGCTCGTCATGGCGCATCTGAACATCGACAAGGCGACGCTGGACGCAATTCCGAAAGACGAGTTGGTGATTGTATCGCGCTAGTCCGAGCGCAACGTCGTCGTGACCATGACAAGGACTCTGTTCCATATCGGTGCGCAGCTGTTTTTCGCAGTACTCGGCTACGGACAGACTATTTTGTTGCCGGAGCCGCCACAAGTGCAGGCGAAGAATCACGGCGTATCGCTCACATTGCATGCGGT
>Ga0137403_10009021_pt1 | contig 11109 bp, 8 predicted proteins | sample CZOMad2_1_16fung_FD_122057 | JGI IMG/M metagenome (GOLD analysis project Ga0137403, IMG submission 122057) | Vadose zone soil fungal communities from Angelo Coast Range Reserve, California, USA - CZOMad2_1_16fungal (Hybrid Assembly) | ecosystem: Environmental > Terrestrial > Soil > Vadose zone...
ACCGCGCGGCTCGTTAGGAGTCGGCCGTTTGATCGACAAATCGTATCTCAACAGCATCGGCTGGCGTGGCATTCGGCAGCGCAAAGCGAACCTTAAGAATGCCTTGGGGAACGTAATCGAAAGCCTTCATCGGGAAGGGCGGCCTGTCCGCATTTTGGACATAGCCGCCGGCGCGGGTCGATACGTGATGGAAACAATGCACGAGCTTCCAAGTATTTCGATAAATGCCACCCTCCGCGATTACAAGCAGGAGAATGTCGATGCGGCGCGAGCGCTGGCCCAGGAATTCGGACTGAAAAATGTCACTGTGGAGCGAGGCGACGCATTCGATCGCGATTCGATTGCCGCAATCGCCCCGCGCGTAACGATCGGAATCGTGTCAGGGCTTTACGAATTGTTTCCTACGAATGAAACAGTCTTGAATTCACTCCGCGGGCTTGCCGAAGCGATCGAGCCGGGCGGTTATTTGATTTACACAAATCAACCCTGGCACCCGCAGGTCGAGTTCATTGCGCGCGTTTTACGTAATCGGGAAGGGGAACCTTGGATCATGCGCCGCCGGACGACGGCCGAAATCGATGAACTGGTATGCGTGGCCGGTTTCCAGAAAATGGCGATAGAAGTAGATCAGTGGGGGATGTTCACCGTCTCAATTGCACACCGCGCGCAGCTCTAATCATCGCGTGCACGTCTCTCGACTTAAAGCGTTCGCGGTTTCTGCGGGATTGTCGGTCCTGTTCCTGGTTGTTTACGGCGGCTGCAATTGGATCACTGGGCAACGCGGTCAGGTCGGCTCGTTTTATTTTCAATGGGAGCGCGCCATCCCATTCGTTCCTTTCATGATTCTCCCTTACATGTCGATTGATCTCTTCTTCGTCGCAGCACCGTTTTTTTGTCCAACGGACAAAGAGCTGCGAGTCTTTTCGCGGAGGGTCATAGCCGCAATTCTCATTGCTGGCCTTTGCTTTTTGCTTTTCCCACTGCGCTTTGCTTTCCCGCGTCCTCATGCCAGCGGATTGCTAGGCGGGATCTTTGATTGGTTTCGCGGAATCGATTCGCCATTCAATCTGCTTCCATCGTTGCACGCCGCGCTGCTGTTGCTTCTGGTGGATCTCTACGCGAGAAAACTTCGGGGGGTTTTCTTGTTTGCGGCCGCGCTTTGGTTCTTTCTCATCGGTCTCTCGCCGTTGCTCACTTACCAGCACCACGTCATCGACATCGTCGGTGGCTTTGTTCTGGCGGGGTATTGCTTCTACCTGTTTCGCGAGCCTTCGCTCGCGCTACCAGTTGTCGTGAATCGCCGCATCGGTTCGTACTACGTAGCGGGAGCGATGGTTACCTTACTCGTGAGCGCGATCTTCTGGCCATGGGGGGGGTTGCTTCTTTGGCCAGCGAGCGCGCTCGGTATCGTGGCCAGCGCTTACTTCGGAGCGGGTCCGATCGTTTTTCACAAGACGAAAGGAAAGTTGCCATGGAGCACGCGGTTTGTGCTGGCGCCTTGTTTGCTCGGTCAATATCTCTCGCTGCTGTATTACCGCAGCCAATGTCGATCTTGGGATGAGGTCACGCCGCGAATCTGGATCGGCGGCAAACTGGGAGCCTGTTCCGCGAACAAAGCTTTGTGCGGCGGGGTAACCGCTGTGCTCGATTTAAGTGCTGAGTTTTCCGAAGCGAAACCGTTCCGCAAAATCAATTATCGAAACATCCCGATCCTCGACCTAACCGCTCCCACCCAGGCGCAGCTTGTGGAGATGAGCGAATTTATCGGCAATAACTCCCGAAATGGCGCCGTCTATGTTCACTGTAAGATCGGTTACTCGCGAAGTGCGGCCGCGGTCGCCGCTTATCTAATAATGAGTGGGAAAGCGAACACCGCGGAAGAAGCATTCGCGATCATTCGCCGGGTTCGACCGTCCGTTGTTATTCGGCCCGAGGTGATCTCCGCCTTGTCCGAATTCGACACTCGATTTCGTTCGCCTCCCGGTGGCCCTGACTCTTTTCTCCTCGCCTTCGAACATGGCGCGCGTTCATAATCGCAAGAATCTTATGAACTATAACGAACTGATTCAGCTTTACTTCGAGCGCTCGAACGCGATGCAGCAATACTGGAACCTCTACGTCATCATCGTTGGCGGCGTCCTCGCGTTTTCCTCTCTGCGCAAACATCCGGCTGCAATTACCACCGCACTGGTCTGCATTTTATTCGGCCTGTTCGCCTATAAGAATCTCGATGCGATGAAAGACACGACCGCCCAACGCTTCGCCACAATTGAAGCGATCAAACAATTTCCTTTCGTTGATGGCGGTGTCACCGCCAGTGTCTCGAAGCAAGTGCGCGATCTGCTCGAGCCGACTCTTACGCCCGCCACGTTTGGAAGCGTAAAGGCTACCCACATCATTAGCGACCTGCTTACCATCGCCGCACTTTGCGCGATGGAGCTTCGAAGAAGAAGGCTCAAAGCGACCCCGAGCACGCCCTGAAGCGCTCGACCCGAGAACGCACGCCAATTCAACAACGAAAATTTTCCGCAAGAGCGGCATCCCGAGCTCTTCCGCGCATGATGTCGTCTCGATTGACCGCCCCAATGTGCGCCACTGATGACGCGTGCCGTCTGCATAGCTTTTATCCGCATTCGGCCCTGGCGGCGCTATCGTTCCGTTAAATCAGACGACGTTTGCTTTAGTCTTCAACGAGGGTATGCGCGCCGACTTCGTATGGTTGCACGAATGGCGGCATCGGACAGTCGAGCGTGTCGGCAATGGCGCGGAGCAACTCTGCTTCACCTTCCTGGATGATGCCGTCCGCAGCAACAGTTCGAGCGCAGGCGTTAAGAACATTCTTCTTGATCTGCGGGACGGCCTGGCTGAGCCGCGCAAGCGCCGCATCCATGCGCGACAGATCGCACTGGTCTGGCGGCAACAATGGAATTTCGCACCGCGCGGCACGGCTTAGGAATTCTACGCCCTGTGAAAACGCTGCGTACGCTGCCGTCGCGTTTTCCTGGCCTGCATAGGCCGTCGCCGATAAAAGCACGCCACAGTCGGCTGCCAAGGGGCGCAAGGCATAGAATTGGGTGACCGGCCTTTGCTGCGAAAAAAAATGTATTTCGAGATGTCGCACCACGATTTTTCGCAGCATATACACGAACAAATCAGTTTCGGTGTTGCTTGCGACCAGTGTTTTCGTGGCCGCGCGGAACTGCTCAAATTGTTGCAGCGAAAGGTGCCGCAGGGCGGGCAGCGCAAGATCCAAAAGGGGAATTCGAGCCTGGGGCGGCATACCTTGAGTCTCAGGCCAGATTCGCACGATCTGGTCGCGGATGGCCTCAGATGTAGCGCGGTCCAGATCTTCGAGTTGCTTCTGCCGCGCCGAAGGTTCGTTAGCGAGCAGGAACGCGCAAACTAATGCGCCAGCCTCGAGCGGATCCCGCGCGGCGGCTTGCAGTCCCGGCGGGATCGCCTGGTGAAAATCCATTGCGTAACGAAGATGCTGCGTGCTCGCTTGGCCGATGTTTGCGACAACGGCGTGTTGTGCAATGAATGGCGGCGCAAAGCGGTCCGCTCCAGTCTGGGTCAGCGGAAGACCAGGAATTTGTACCGAGTGAGATAGCTGCGGCGCTTCCAAGGCACGCGAGATCGCGGAAGTTGGTTGGTGTATCACGCGCGGGAATTTTTCATCAACGCTTGGACGCAACGCGCGAATGCGTTCCGTTAACAGGGGATGCGTCGCGAAAAGTGAGTTGTCCAGGCCATTTGCGAAAAACAAGTGGCTGGCTTCTTCGGCATGTGGCGAATTAATTCTGGAGCCGTAAATGAGTATTTTCTTGAGCGCGCCCGCCAGCCCGGCTGGATTACGCGTAAACTGGACCGCTGAAGCATCGGCCAGAACCTCGCGCTGACGACTAACAGCAGCCTGGATCAATCGTCCAAAGAATACGCCAGCGCAGCCGATAATTATAAGGGCCAGCCCAAGCAAGGGCAGGGGATTCTTGCGTCCTGTTGTCCGGATGAGTATTCGACCGATAACCGTCAGACAAAGAATTCCAAAAACCAGGCCCATGAGACGCAAATTGACTCGCATGTCGCCATTAAGAATGTGACTGAACTCGTGGCCGATCACTCCTTGCAGTTCGTCGCGAGAAAGCATTTTCATACAGCCACGCGTCACGCTGATGGCTGCATCGCTTGCAGAATGCCCGGCCGCAAACGCGTTGATCCCAGCTTCGCTATCCATGACGTAAACCTGTGGGACGGGGACGCCGGAAGCGATCGACATTTCTTCCACCACGTTCAGCAACTTGCGCTCATCGGCGTCGATCGTGTTCGCATTAATTAAACGCCCGTCCAACAATTCGGCGACCGCGCTGCCGCCGCGAGCCAGTTGCAAGGTTTTGAAGACGCTTCCCATTAGAATCACGGCGAGCGTCCCGATCGTTACCCAGAAAAGCAGCTCAACTTGCGACCAGGGGAGCGACAGCTCGTTGGCGGACGTGATCGGATTTAAGGTCCGAATCATCAGCCCGTAATTCCCGAAGCCCGTGAGAACCAGCGAGACTGTCAGGTTGACCGCCAGGAGGAGGGATAGGACAGCGAGGACAAAATAAAATACCAGGACCTTGGTATTTCGTCGGGCTTTGTCCTGGCGCTCGAAGAAGTCCACCCGGTCCCAATCTTGTGAGACGACCTAGAACGCGACTTTGGGCGCTTCTTTTTGTTCCGCCTTCTCGATTACGAAAAGTTCAGCCGGCGCAAAATTGAATGTGGTCGCGATGACATTACTCGGAAAAACTTCGCGACGCGTGTTGTAGGTCATGACGGCATCGTTGTAAGCCTGGCGTGCGAAGGAGACTTTGTTTTCAGTTGAAGTCAGCTCTTCCATCAAGCTCATCATTGTCGTGTTTGCCTTGAGATTCGGATACGCTTCTGCCAATGCAAACAAGCGACTCATGACACCGGACAGTGCGCTTTCCGCCGAGGAGATCTCTTTCATGGCAGAAGCGTCGCCCGGATTTTGCGCGGCGCGCGTATTGGCCGTAACAGCGGCATTTCTGGCCAGGATGACGGCTTCAAGCGTGCCTCGCTCGTGTTGAAGATAACCTTTGGCAGTCTCGACCAGATTCGGAATCAGGTCGTAGCGCCGTTTAAGTTGCACATCGATTTGCGAGTAGGCGTTCTTGTAGCGATTGCGCAATGTGACCAGCGCGTTGTAACCGCCGATAACGAACATTAGCACCAAGAACGCCAGCAAAATCATAATGCCAATGAACATCAGGCCAGTAAGCATGGAGTTTCCCTTCTTCTAAGCTCGTTCATTGCTAGGCCAAAGCAGCGGCGACGGCAATAATAAATTCCCCGGAAGTCGCCACCATGTGCGCAGCTGATGGTGCCTGTCGGCTGCAGGGCTTTCAATGCGCAGTCGGCTCTGGCAGCCGCTATAGTTCCGTTAAATCGCACGAAGTTTTTTCTTTCGTAAATCCTGGGACGCTGTTCTTTGTTCGCCGATGGCTGCGGCGGCAAGTCAACGTATCAGCACGCGCGCGACCGGCGTGGTCGGGATCGCGATTCTTTGCAGCCGCGTTCTCGGGCTGATTCGGGAAGTTGTTTTCGCGGCGATGTTCGGCGCGAGCCGCAACATGGACGCGTTCCTGACCGCGTTTCGCGCGCCCAATATGTTGCGCGATCTCTTTGCCGAAGGCGCGCTCTCCACCGCGTTCGTGACCACGTTCTCGCGCCGGATTGCGACGGAAGGCAACCAATCGGCATGGGATCTGGCGAGCAAGGTGGCAACCCTCGCCCTCGTTTTTATGAGCGCGGTTTCGCTGCTCGGGGTCGTTTTCGCGCCGGTCCTTATCAATATTCTTGCGCCCGGTTTTCCGCTTGAAAAAGCGGAGCTCACAGTGCTGCTCACACGGATCATGTTTCCGTTCATTTTGCTCGTGTCGCTGGCTGCGCTGGTGATGGGAATGCTAAACGCGCGACACGTATTTGGCGTCCCGGCGCTGGCTTCGAGTTTTTTCAATCTCGGTTCCATCGTCGGCGGGGTAGCGCTTTGTTACTGGCTCGATCCACAGCCCGATTGGCGCCATCCCCATTTCGGCGAACGCGGGCTGATTGGACTGTCGATCGCAACATTGATCGGCGGTTTGTTGCAGCTGGCCGTGCAATTGCCCTCGCTGCGACGCGTTGGATTCCGCTTTCACCCTGACTTCAAATGGCGCGACCCGGGTGTGCGAACCATTCTCGGGATGATGGGGCCGGCGATGATCGCCGCGAGCGCCGTGCAGGTGAATGTGGCCGTCAACAGTATTTTCGCATCGGGGATGGGCGATGGCCCGATTACGTGGTTAAACATTGCTTTTCGTCTGATGCAATTGCCTCTTGGGATTTTCGGCGTGGCGGTCGCGACGGTAACGCTGCCATTGGTTTCGCGCAGCGCGGCAGTTGGCAACACAAACGAATTTCGCTCCGCGCTCGCGCATTCCGTTCGGCTCGTGCTATTGCTCACGATTCCTGCCGCGATTGGGCTTATTATTCTGGCGGAACCGATCATTCACCTGATCTATCAGCATGGCCGTTTCACGCAGGTAGCCACGATCCAAACCGCGGCTGCGCTTCGTTTTTATGCCATCGGTCTCGCCGGATATTCCGCGGACAAGGTGCTCGCGCCGGCGTTTTACGCGCTCGACAAACGTCACTTGCCCATGTTCGTCAGCCTTACCTCCATCGCCGTCAATTTTTCTCTGAATTGGTTCTTCACGTTTCGTCTTCACTTGGGACATCGCGGCCTAGCGCTCTCAACCAGCCTTGTCGCCATCTTTAATTTCTTCTTTCTGTACTCGATGATGCGCCATTACACGGGGCGTCTCGAGACTGGCGCGCTGCTCAAAACGATCGCCAAATTACTCGTCGCCGGCATAGGTCTGGCTGCCGCCTGCTGGCTGGCATTGACCTTTTTCTTTGAAAGGCATCCGCATGCCCCGGATTGGCAGAACCTGCTCGTGATGTTGATCACGATTTGCTCCGGAGCGGGAATATTTTTCGGCGGAGCATACCTCTTGCGCGTCGCCGAAGTGCATGACCTCGTCGATCTGGCGAAGCGACGATTCGGTCGCTGAAAACAAGGAACGGCGGTTTCCAAACCGCCGAGGGCGCTTAGGAAAGCGCCCCTCCTTGCCTATCCCAGCGCTTGATCGAGATCTTCCATCAAATCGTCCGCGTTCTCGAGACCAATCGACAATCGCAACAAATTTTCTGGGGAAGTTGTCCCGGGCCCTTCAATCGATGCTCGATGTTCGATCAAGCTTTCCACGCCGCCCAAGCTAGTCGCGCGGATAAAGATTTTCGTTTTCGCCGCAACCGACATTGCCGCGTCGCCTCCGCCGTTGACTTGGAAGGAGAGCATTCCACCGAACATCGACATCTGGCGCCGCGCGGTTTCATACCCGGGATGGGAACACAGGCCGGGATAATGCACACCCTCAACCTTTCGATGTTGGGCGAGAAATTCCGCGACCTTCATACCGTTTTCAGAGTGTGCCCTCATTCGCCACGGTAACGTGCGCATTCCGCGCAGAATCAGCCAGCAATCGAAAGGCGAGGGGACCGCGCCGCCCGAATATTGGATGGCGCGAACACGCTGGAAAAATTCGCTCTCCTTCTTTGCGAGAACAATCCCGCCGGCTACATCGCAATGCCCACCGAAGTATTTCGTGGTCGAATGCAGAATCAGATCGGCGCCCAGCTCGAAGGGACGCTGTAAAACTGGCGCCCAGGTGTTGTCGCAAACGCAGAGCGCACCGGTGCCGTGAACGATTTTGGCGACCGCGGCAAGATCGACAATTCTCAATAGCGGATTGGAGGGTGTCTCAGCCCAGGCCAGCTTTGTTTGCTGTCGCAGAGCCTTTTTCACTTCTTCGAGATCGCTCATGTCGATAAAGTCCGCTTCCAATCCCCAGCGCAGGAAAATTTCACGAAGCAGCCGGGATGTGCCGTAGTAAGCATCAACGTGTGCGAGGACATGGTCTCCCGGCCCGAGCGCTTGAAACAACGCCATCGCTGCCGCCGTGCCGCTGCCAAAAGCAGCCGCGGTCTCGCCGCCTTCGAGCATGCTGACGCCGCGCTCGAGCGCCTCACGGTTCGGATTGTTGTTGCGCGTGTACATGAATCCGCGCGAGTAAGTGCCTTCAATGTCGCGCTCGAAAGTGGTGGAAAGATGAATGGGCGCCGCAACTGCCCCGGTTGCAGGATCAATCGTGTGGCCGGCGTGGACGGCTAGAGTTTCAATTTTCATTTGAATCGAGGTTATCGAACTTCAATCGCGATTGTCGATCTTTGCGCGCTGCGGCATTCGACACAACGCGAGCGATGCGCGTTTTCGATTTGACGGCTATATCCGTCCAGCGCAAATACCAACTGCATTTCGCGGTCGGATAACCTAACTTTCCGAACGCATTCCCATGACTATTTACGACGACGAAGTGTTCAAAATGGCGTGCGACCAATTCCAGGTCATCGCCGATTACCTGAACATCGACCAGAGCGATCGTGAATGGGCGACATATCCCAAGCGCGCCGTAGCGGTCACCCTGCCGGTGCACATGGATGACGGCAGCACAAGAGCCTTCCAGGGGTATCGCGTCCAGCATCATATCGCGCTCGGTCCTACAAAGGGCGGCACGCGCTTCGCACCTTCATTGTCGATGGGCGAAACCGCAGCGCTCGCGATGTGGATGAGCTGGAAATGCGCGCTGGCCCAGTTGCCCTATGGCGGCGCGAAAGGCGGAGTTGCGGTCGACCCATTCAAACTATCACACACTGAGCTCGAAGCGGTCTCCCGCCGTTACATGCAAGAGATGATTCCATTCGTCGGTCCGCACACCGATATCATGGGTCCTGACATGGGCACTAACGAACAGATCATGGCGTGGTTCATGGACACTTACTCCGTTTACATGGGCTACGCGGTGAATGAAATCGTTACCGGAAAACCGGTCGCCATCGGCGGCACCGAAGGCCGGCGAGAAGCCACCGGGCGTGGAGTTGTCTACTTAATCGAGCGCGCCATGAGCATGTTGAAGCTGGATCCCGAGAAGTGCACGGCGATTGTGCAGGGGTTCGGCAATGTCGGTTCGGTCGCAGCTCTCTCGCTCGCCTACAAGAGCGGCGTCAAGATCGTTGGGATCAGCGATGCCTACACTGCGATTTACAATCCTAAAGGCATCGACGTAAAAGCTGCCGAGCAACATGTCCTCAAGAAGCGACACTTGAAAGCGTTCGACCAAGCGAACCACGTCGATCCGAACGAGCTCCTCACCATGAAATGTGATGTGCTCATTCCAGCTGCGGTGGATCGCGTCATTACGGAAAAAAATGCTGCGAAATTGCAATGCCGCATCCTCGCTGAAGCCGCCAACGGCCCGACCACGCCGGCGGCAGACCTGATTCTTGAGCAGCGATGGGATGAGATATTCGTCATACCCGATATTCTGTGCAACGCCGGCGGCGTGATCGTTTCTTACTTCGAGTGGGTACAGGGTCTTCAGTCGTTTCTATGGACAGAAAGCGAAGTGACCGACAAACTTTTCCGCATCCTCGAGCACTCGTTTGCGCAAGTGATCAGACGAGCGAAGGAACACAGGGTTTCGCATCGCACCGCGGCCATGGCTATCGGGGTCGAGCGCGTCATCAAGGCCAAACAGGTGCGCGGCTTGTTCCCATGAGCGTTTTGGAGTGCGGCGATAAAGGATCTTTTCACCTGCGAATTCCGCCCCTCCCCTTGCCAAGGGGAGAGGACTAAGGTGAGGGGATCGAAGCTGCGAATGGCTGACAAGACCAACCCTCACCCTTAGAAAGGGAGAGGCGAATACGTCTCACGGATTCGCTGCCGATGAAGTTTTGTCATTCCGAAGAAATACGCGAAGATCGCCATCTGGACGTTTTGACTGACGAAGAAAATGGTCTGCGGATCATCGTCTCGCGGTTGGGCGCGGAATTGATCAGTCTGGCGCGCATCAACCAAGCCGGGAGCTGGACCGGCTTTCTATACAGGGACAACGATCTGTCTACGCCACCTCAAGGATGGGCAAACCACGCAACGGTCATGGGGTATTATCTTCATCGGCTTAAAAATGGTCGCAGTCTTTACCGGGGCCGCGAGATCAAGGGAGGCAACCACGGGTTCCTTCGCTCCAAGACGTGGCGGCTTATCGAATCTTCAGTCGGCGACGGCGCTTCACTGAAATATCAAATCACACCCGACGATTTTTCTTCGAGCGAATATCCGCTCAAAGTCAGCGTGAATCTGACGTACAAGCTCGACACTGATAAAGTGAGCGTGCTTTTCGAGTTTCGGAACCAGGAGCCGGAGTTGACCGCGCATGTGGCTTTCGGATTGCATCCGGGATTCGCAGCGACTTCGTTCGAGAGCTTTCGTCTTCAAATGCCAAAGGGTCTTTACCGCAGATACTTTTCACCGGGCAATTATCTGTCAGGGGAAACGCGCGATATCGAATTCCAAGGTGGCGAAATGCCGTTTTCAAAGAATGAATTGGCCGGTTCGATCATTCTCGAACTGGTTGATGTCCGAAGACGCAATTTTTCCTATGTCGATCCACCGAGCGGCCGATGGGTAACACTGGATCTTACCGGTGTGCCGTACATGACTCTCTGGTCCGACGGCGGACCATTTCTCTGCATCGAGCCGTGCTGGGGTTTGACCGACCATCACGACCAGCGCGCCTTTGAAGACAAGCAGGGCATTCAAACAATTTCACCGGGAGGCGAATTGCGCGCCTCCTCCAGCATGGCTCCGCAGCTTGCCACCTGTGATTAATAAAGCGGGGAGGCCCGGCGCCTTTCCGCGCCGATGCACGCCGGGTCGCAGGAGAAAACGCAGCCGTCGACGAGCTGGCCCAATCGTTCCGAGCAATCACCAAAGTGTGTTCAAAACTGAAGCACGGGAGGCTCCAAAAATGAGCCAGAGCAGCTTCAATCTGAACTCAGACGCTCAGTCTGGTTCTCCCCAGTAGTCATAAATTTTAGGCAAGGAATCTCTGCATAAGAGCTTGCTGATTAACGCTAAATAGCGCCAGCTGTTTTAGTTCTTTGCTC
>Ga0137403_10009022_pt1 | contig 11108 bp, 8 predicted proteins | sample CZOMad2_1_16fung_FD_122057 | JGI IMG/M metagenome (GOLD analysis project Ga0137403, IMG submission 122057) | Vadose zone soil fungal communities from Angelo Coast Range Reserve, California, USA - CZOMad2_1_16fungal (Hybrid Assembly) | ecosystem: Environmental > Terrestrial > Soil > Vadose zone...
ATTGATGTGCGGAAACCGGGCCGTGAAACGGGATAGACGCGGAACCAGCCAGCGGGCCGCCATGACCGGCAGCAAGCTTACGGTGATTTCCGCGTCCTTCCGACGTGTCTGAATGCCGGCAAGTGCGGCATTCATTTCCGAAAACCCGCTTTTGACACCTGCCTGCAGTCTGAGTCCGCTCGAGGTGGGTACCATTCGGTTGCCCTGCCGCTCGAACAGCGTGAGGCCCAGCTCTTCTTCAAGCTGCCTGATGCGCTGGCTCACGGCGCTGTGCGTCACGTGCAGCTCGCGCGCCGCCTCGGAGTAGCTGCCGTGGCGGCAAGCCACCTCGAACACCCGCAAGGTTTCCAGCGGCGGCAAACGCGTCATTCGTCAATTGTTAGGAGCGCTAACATGTCCTGTCAAATCATATCGTTCGATCCGCGGTCGGCTCTGGAGTAATTGCACAGGCTCCAAGATGGAGCACCAGCCATGCAAGCTTCCTGTGTCCTGTCACCTCAAGCGCGCAAGCTTTCGCTGCCCGAGACCTGCAGCAAGCCTCGTGCTCGTCTTGTGGAAACAGACGCCCGCACTCACATGCTGCTGGCAAAGCCGATCGCGCCCACGATCCTGCGGCTTGCAGTGCCCAACTCCACAGTGATGATCGTCCAGATCCTCATTGGATTGCTCGAGGTCTATTTCGTATCGCGAACGGGCGTCGATGCCCTGGCCGGTGTCTCGCCTGTGTTTCCGCTGGTTTCGCTGGTGGTTGCCATCGCGCAAGGTGCGCTCGGCGGCGGCATCGTCACGACCGTTGCACGCGTCCTTGGGGCCGGCCGAATCGGCGATGCCAGCGAATTCGCGTGGTACGCGGTGGTGCTGGGTGTTCCGCTCGGCATTGCGACGACAGTCGTGATGGTTGCACTGGGTCCGACCCTTTACGCGCACATGGGTATCTCCGGAAATGCTCTGGAGATCGCCATCTCTTATTCGTCCATCATTTTTGCGGGCGCCACGGTGATCTGGTTGTTCAACCTCCTGATGGCGGTGGTTCGCGGCACCGGCAACTTGCAAGTTCCGGTGATTGTGGTCTGCGGCGGCGCTTTGATTCTCGTCCCGCTTTCACTGGTCCTGATCTCCGGCGCCTTTGGCTATCCGGGGCTTGGTCCCTCGGGCGGCGCTGTCGCGATGCTTGTGTATTATGCGTTCGGAACGCTGGCCTACGCCGCCTATCTCTGGGGCGGGTTCGGCGTGCTCAAGCCGTCGTTTCGTGTGCCAAGACTTTCGCTGGCGCCGGCGCTTGCCATTCTCCGTGTCGGCGGAATGTCGGCTGTCGTCTCGGCCACCACGAATCTGACGCTCGCGATCGTCACGGCCTATGTGGCAATGGGCGGCGTCGAGGCCCTGGCCGGCTATGGTGCGGGCTCGCGGCTCGAGTTTCTTCTGGTGCCGCTGGCCTACGGCATCGGCGGTCCGGTCGGGATCGTGATCAGCGCGAACCTTGGCGCCGGTCAAATAGAGCGAGCCGTAAAGGCGTCCTGGATCGGCGTAGCGATGGCCTTCGCCCTGACTGAACTGATCGGACTGGCCGCGGCTGCCTTTCCGCAACAATGGATTGGACTGTTCAGCCAGGATCCGTCCGTGCTGCAAGTCGGCGCAGAATATCTGCGCCGTGTGGGGCCGTTCTTCGGATTCTTTGGGCTCGGCTATGCGCTCTACTGTGTCGGACAAGCGACCAGGCGAATGGAAGCCTCAGTCTTCGCCGCTCTGCTCAGGGCCGCCATCGCGGTCCTCGGAGGGCTGGTGGTGGTCTGGCTAAAGGCCGACGTCACCTGGAATTTCATTGCCGTGGCGCTAGGAATGGTGGCTTTCGGCCTGTTCGCATTGCCGCCGCTGATTAACCGCGCCGGCTATGAATAATACATCTGTGGCGGAGGCGGGTTTGCGTCGCGACATCCGTCTCAAGCCTTTAGCGCGCAGGCCCGCCGCCTCTTTCCTGCGGTTTGACCTGCGTCTGCTCTGACGGCGGACACGCGCGCGTTGCTTCCAGGGTGTCGAGTATGTGTCTCAGGCCTGCGCTGCGGTGAACATGCTGTTTCCGTTGGCACTCTGAGCCGCCAGGACCTCCTCCTGCATAACGTCCCAGTGTTCGGCGATCTTGCCATTGGCGACGCGAAAAATATCGACCGCAATCATGGGCTTCGGTCCCCATCCGATATAGCGGCCGTGAATGCTGACGTAATCGCCGTCCGCCATCACGAGACCAGGCTCGTACTTGAAGTCGGGCGACAGGTTGCCCAGCAGAGCCTTGATCGCCGCAGGACCGTTTGGGATCAGTGGATTATGTTGGCGATAGTCGCCGCTGAAGAGGCGGTCGAGAACAGCAGGATCTCGATCGATAAAAATGCCCTTGATCCCTGCAAGGACAAGCGCCTTGTTCGCTTCGGTCGAACTCGATGTCGTCATGCCATGATGCTCCGCTCACGGTGGCGGCTTGTCAGTGCAAGCCTCGCCGCGTAAAGGTACGATCCGGTATACTTATAGGTACCGATCAGTTCCTTTATAGGTAATGATCTGTTCTTTTGTCAACTATCGATCGACGGAGATGGCGCAAGCAATGGGTCCGACGAAAAAACGCCGAGGCGCGCCGAGGCGAGACGAACCTTCCGCGCGTGCCCGCTTGATCGAAACTGCGACCGAGCTTTTTTATCAGGAGGGAATTCGCGCCATTGGCATCGATACGGTCGTAGCGCGCTCAGGGGTGTCGAAGTCCTCGCTCTATCGGACTTTTGCCTCGAAGGAGGAGTTAATCGCGGCCTTTGCAGAGGAGGAGAACCGGCGGTTCTGGCGATGGTGGGACGAGACCGTGCAACGCCACGCCGGCGCACCGCGTCAGCAGATTATGACGCTGCTCGAGGGCATCAGCGAGCAGATCGCAAGCCCGCGATTTCGCGGCTGTCCTTTCATCAATCTTGCCACTGAGTTCCCTGATCGTCAGCACCTAGGCACCGCCATTGCTCGTACCAATAAGCGAGAAATGCGCGAACGCCTGCGCGCACTCGCTCGCGCTCTTTGCGTGCGCAATCCTGATCGGCTTGGAAATCAACTCGCGCTATTGATTGACGGCGCTTACGGCCACGCCGTGACGCTTGGGCCCGATGGCTTGAGACGCGAGCTCATCGACACTGCAACAGTGTTGATCGACGCCCAGCTTCGGTAGTCCCGCCGTGGCGACTACGAAGAAGGCATTCGCTCATCCAGTCGGCTCCTTCGGTCCGCGCAGCTTCGCCAACGTTTGGTCGGAAGGAGGACACGTCAAGGTCGCTTCAAGGGTATCGAGCATGTTCTCGATCGTGAACGACTGCCCCCATAGCCGGCTATTCCTGGTGTTGCGCGACTCAAGTGTGGCTTCATGCGCCGAGAGGATCGAGTTGGCGTAGATCGCGAACATCGACAGGCGCTGCTCGATGATCGCCGCCGGCAGCGGCAGCATTTGCTTCAGATAGTTGAAGCAGGTGACATAGCCCGAGTTCCAGCGGTTGTTGAGCGCGGCGCGCAGCGTCTTCGGATCGGAGGCCTGCAGGTTCGAAGTGAAGCGGATATAGCCGCGCCAGCGCTCGTCCTCGCCCAGTTCGATCACCGGCATCATCAGCACCAGCATTACTTCGCGGACGCCGTTGGGGCCGCCGCGCGCCTCGATCTCATCCAGCATCTCGCGTCGGCGCCGGTCCAGCACGGCAGCGCCATCGACAACCATCTGGCGGATCAATTCCTCTTTGGAGCCAAAATGATAGTGCAGGGCGGCATTATTGCGCTGCCCGGCCGCATTGACGATTTCCTGCACCGTAACGCCGTCCACTCCTCGCTGCGCAAACAGCAACTGCGCCGCCGCCTTGATCTGGTTCTTGGTCTCTTCCGACGCGGCGCGCGGCGCCGTGCGCATTCTGGTTGACATGCCAGGTACCTTATCCTATTTTTTAAGTGAAATCACTTAAATAAAAAATGGGCGGAGACAATCATGCGCGTCATCGTCGCGGGTGGAGGCATCGGGGGTCTGACTACTGCGATTGCGCTGCGTCATCAAGGCATCGACGTAGTGGTGCTGGAGCAGGCCGCGGTGCTCAACGAGATCGGCGCCGGCATCCAGATCGCCGCCAATGCCGCGATCGTGCTGCGCGAACTCGGGCTCGAGGCGGGAATGCGTGCCTTCGGCACCAAGCCGCAGTCGTATGATTATCGCGATCTGCGCACCGGCAAGATGCTCTACCAGGCTCCGCTCGGCGATGAGGCCGCCGGCCGCTATGGCGCGCCGATGTACAACGTTCACCGCGCCGACCTGATCCAGCTTCTGTTCGATGCGGTGCCGCCGGAGGCAAAAAAGCTCGGCGCGCGCTGCGTCGCCGTGTCCCAGGACAGGGACGGCGTCGAAGTGACGCTGCAGACCGGCGAGAAGGTCCATGGCGACGCGCTGGTCGGCTGCGACGGCATCCATTCCGTGGTGCGCAAGCATCTGCGCGGCGAGGAAGAGAAGCACTTTGCCAACATCCTGATGTGGCGTTCGCTGATTCCGGCTGAGCGGCTCGAAGGCCTCAATCTGGAAGAGCGCGGCAACTACTGGTTCGGCCCGGGACGGACACTGATCACCTACTGGGTGCGGCCGAAAAATCTCTACAGCATTCTGGCGTCAGTGCCGGCGCAGGAAGTACAGCGTGAATCCTGGGACGACAACGGCGACATTTCCGAGATGCTGCGCTCGTTCGACGACGCCGAGCCGCGTGCCCGCAAGATGCTCGAGCAGTGCCCGAGCGTCTTCATCACCGGCATGTTCTACCGCGATCCCATCGACAACTGGACGGACGGACGCATCACGCTGCTCGGCGACGCCGCGCATCCGATGGTGCCGTTCCTTGCCGCCGGCGCCGGCCAAAGCATCGAGGATGCCTGGACATTTGCGCGCGTGCTGGCGCGGCGAAAGGACGACGTCCCTGGCGCGCTGCTGGAATATCAACAGCGGCGATTGCCGCGCACCACGCGCATCCAGGCCGGCGCGCGCGCCGCCGTCAAGTTGATGCACGAGACGGAATCACAGCGCGTGCGCGACCGCAACGGCCGCTGGAAAGGTATGGCGCGGATCGATCCGCTTGCCGAAACCAGCTGGGGCCTCGCGTGGTCTTATGATGTCGTCAAGGCAGCCGAGGGACCGCCCGGCGAGGTGCTCAACGTCACCGGTCTGCGCGAGGGCAAGCGGCTCCAGCGCCCGGAAGGCCAGCGCGCCTTCGACCTCTGGAAATACGCCTTCCGTCCCGAGGATGTCGCGCGCGGCCACGACGGGCTGCGCGAGGCCTATGACCGCTTTCTCACCACGAACTTCCCGTTGCCCGATGGCGTCAATGCCGTCGAGGACGAGCTCGGCGACGTCAAGGCATGGTGCGTCGCGGCGCCGGATGCAGCGCGCGGCAATGTCGTGCTGCATTTCCACGGCGGCGGCTACCTGATCGGCTCTGCGAAAGGTTCGCTCGAATATGCCAGCCGCCTCGCGGACGCTGTCGAGGGCGCCTGCTACACTGTGGACTATCGCCTTGCGCCGGAGCATCCATACCCTGCAGCGATCGACGATGCCGTGATGGCGTATCGTGCGCTGCTGGCGCGCGGCATTCCCGCAAGCTCGATCATGGTCTCCGGCGAATCGGCCGGCGGCGGTCTCGCGGTGGCGCTGGTGCTGGCGCTACGCAATGCCGGCGAAGCATTGCCGGCCGCGATCCTCGCGGTGGCCCCGTTCGCCGACCTGACGCTGTCGGGACCAACCATCAAGGCCTTCAACGGCGACGATCCCGCCGCCAACCGCGATCTGCTGACCTTCATGGGCGCGTCCTACTTCCAGGGACACGAGCCGACCGATCCACTGGTGTCGCCGCTGTTTGGCGATCTCGCGGGCCTGCCGCCACTGTTCGTCACGGCGACGCAGGGCGAGGTGCTGCTCAGCGATACGACCCGCCTTGCCGAGCGGGCGCAAAAGGCGGGCGTCGACGTCACGCTGCGGCTCGTCGAGGATTCCGTCCACGTCTACACGATCTTCCCGTTCCTGCCGGAGACCAAAAGCACAATGCAGGAAGTAGCTGCCTGGGCGCAGCGCAAGCTCCGCCGCAACGATACGAGGCCGCAGGCCGCAGAATAGTTCGCATCGATTACAACCCAGGAACAACGCGCGATGCAAATCGCGCGAACGATGGAGGACGCCATGAGGAAAGCAAGTTTGCGCGTAGCGATGATCGCGGCAACATTCGCCGCCGGGTTTACCGCGCAAGCGGAGGGCATCTCGGATGGCATCGTCAGGATCGGCGTGCTGACCGACATGGCCGGCGTGTTCTCCGATCTTGGCGGGGCTGGCGCGGTGACCGCCGCGCAGATGGCGATCGACGATTATGTCGCGAAGGAAAAGCCGCCGTTCAAGATCGAATTGGTCTCGGCCGATCACCAGAACAAGCCTGACATCGCCACCGGCATTGCACGGCAATGGTACGACACCGGCGGTGTCGACCTTATCACCGATGTGATCAATTCAGGCGTTGCGCTCGCCGTCTCCAGCGTCGCCGAATCGAAGCGCCGCATGTTGATCGTCACCGGCTCCGGTTCGACGCGGCTGACCAACGAGCAATGCTCGCCGTACACGATCAGCTATACCTGGGACACTTATTCCTTCGCAAACGGCCAGGCGCGTATCGTCAAGTCGCTCGGGCTCGACACATGGTATTTCGTCGCCGTCGACTATGCGCTCGGCAAGTCGCTGGTGACTGAGGCTTCGGAAGCGGTCACACGGTCGGGCGGCAAGATCGTCGGTACAGTGTACCATCCGATCAGCACGACGGATCTCTCGTCCTTCCTGCTGCAGGCGCAGGGCTCGAAGGCCAAGGTCATCGGCTTTGCCAATGCAGGTGCGGACCTGCTCAACTCCATCAAGGCCGCCAAGGATTTCAACATCACGCCCGGCCAGACCATCGTTCCGCTGGTCGGCACGATCACGGAAGTCAACGCGCTGGGCGCCGCCGCGACGCAAGGCATGTTCCTGGTCGAGCCGTTCTACTGGAATCTCGACGATCTCTCGCGGCAATGGAGCAAGCGCTTCTTCGAGAAGTTCGGCAAGATGCCGAACTTCGTGCAGGCCGGCGCCTATTCAGCCGTCACGAACTATCTGAAGGCAGTGCAGGCGGCGAAGACCGACGATGCGGCCGCAGTGATGAAGCAACTCAAGTCGATGCCGATCAACGACATGTTCGCGCGCAATGGCAAGATCCGCTCCGACGGCAGGATGGTCCATGACCTGTATCTGGTGCAAGTGAAGGCGCCGGGCGACGTCAAGGAAAGGTGGGATTATTACAACGTGAAGGAGATCATCCCTGGCGACGAAGCTTTCCAGCCACTTTCCAGCACCCGCTGTCGCCTTGCGACACAGTGACAAGATTGGAGGTCCATAAAGGCGGCGTTTGGACTCAAGAGCAGGGATCTCTCGCGACCGACGCGGTTCGTGGTCAAGGGCTCTGCACTCGGCGACAATTTTGTTCGGATTGCTTACTCGCACAAACGAGACCGAGCTACGGTTTCGGTCGGGAGCGCGCACATCGCCCTATGAAACAAAGGGAAATTGGCGCACCCGACACGATTCGAACGTGTGACCTTTGCCTTCGGAGGGCAACGCTCTATCCAGCTGAGCTACGGGTGCGTTGGGGCTCATTTAGCCGATTGGCCGGGCATGGGCAACGGCCCTGCGACGGGTTCGAGGCAACGGATAGAGGAGAGTGCAACTTCGATAGGGCATCTTGCCTCCGGACCAGAACAATACGCGATATGGGCCGAGCGATTCGTGCTAAACTGCGCTTGCTGGCCAATGCGGCAAACGAGGGGGGCGAATCTTGTACAAGAAAGTTCTTCTTGCCTATGACGGCTCGGTCGAGGGGCGACTGGCGTTGCGGGAAGGCGCGAAGCTCGCGCAATATTGCGGCGCTGAGGTGTTCCTGCTGGCTGTTGTCGAACCGTCCTTCGGCGCCACCCTGGAAGGTGGCGTGATGGTCCCGATCGACGACCAGATCGCGACTTATCAGGCAATCCTTGACGAAGGCGTCAAGCGGCTCCAGGCCATCGGCTTCTCGCCGACGGCGCGGCTGGGCATGGGGGCCGCCGGACAGGAGATCGCAGGGGTCGCCGAAGAGATCGGAGCCAACCTCGTGGTCGTCGGTCATCGTCCGACCGGCCCGCTGGCGCGATGGTGGTTCGGCTCGGTCGGCAGCTACCTGATCAAGCATCTTCGCTGCAGCGTCCTGGTGGCGCAGACCGAAATCAGCGACGATAAATTTGCCAGGCTGACGGGAACCGCCGCGCAGGCGTAGATCTTCGCGGGCGACGGTGCATGTTCGAGAGCGGGCAGGGTGCCTCATAACGGCATGTGGCCAGCGCGCCTCGCGCTGAGGGCGTTGTCGCGCGGTCATTTTGGCGGCGCACCAAATCTTATAGTGCTCGCAGTCACGGCCTCCCGGCGATAGCATTGCAGGTGCAATCGAACCGGGCATCGCCAATGAGTGGACCGAGCTCGACACCTGAGTGGGGGAACGTGTCGGAGGATTTCGCGCTGTTCAGGACGCTCAGCTCCGAACAGCGGCTGAAGGCGTTGAGCGCAATGGTGCGCCTGGATCTCGTGCGCGGGCAAATGCTCGTGGCGCAAGGCGACCCCTCGGATTCATTGTTCATGGTGCTGCATGGCGCGCTGGCCGTGCGCAGAACCGGCCATTCCGCCCCGCTCGCCGAACTCCGCGCCGGCGAACTGGTCGGAGAAATCGGTTTTTTCGCAAATGTGCCGCGCACCGCCGATGTCATTGCGATCCGCGACACCAGCGTTCTGATGCTGACGCGCACAGCCTACCAGGTCCTCGCCGAGGAAGCCCCGGCGATCGTCGAGGCGGTGCTCGCGGCGCTGGCGCGGCGGTTCGCCAAGGAGACCGCGCGGCTCACGCCCGTTCGCGCATCGCCGAAGGCACGAACCGTGGCGCTGATCGACGGCGGCCGTGAACCGGTTCCGGGCGCTTTTGATCGCCGCATGCGTGAAGGGCTCGCCGCGATCGACGCCGAGATCGTCGATCCCGCCCGCCTCAACGCCATGTTTCCCGGCCGCGCCCTGGATGCACCCGAGGTCACCGACTGGCTCAACAAGCTCGAACACACCGCGCCCTTGGTGGTCTATCTCGGCTGCCGCCAGGCGTCGCCATGGACGCGCAAGGCTATCCGCCAGGCCGACCTGGTCGTGTTCGCGTGCCGTGGAGATGCGCCCGGGGGAGCCCTGACGGAGGTCGAAGCCTTCGCTTGCGAGGTTCATCCGCCCTCGGCGCGGCGCCTCGTTCGCATTCATGACCGGCGGAGCGGTGCAGTCCGCGGCACCGCGGCCTGGCTCGTTCGCCTGCCTTCCTTCATGCATCATCATGTCGCGCTTGAAGATCAGGTCGATATCGACAGCCTGATCCGCTTTCTGTCCGGTCGCGCGATTGGATTCGTCGCCGCGGGTGGCGGCAGCTTCGGAACGGCGCATGTCGGTATCTACAAGGCGTTTCGTGAACGCGGCGTGATGTTCGACATCTTTGTCGGCACCAGTGTCGGCTCGGCGATGATGGCCGGCTTTGCGAAAAATCTCGAGGCTGAGCACCTCGAGCGCGGCACCCATGAGATCTTCGTCAGGAGCCGCAGCTTCCGGCGGCCAACCTGGCCGCGCTATGCTCTGTTGGACCATAAGGCATTCGATCGCGCACTTGCCGATCAATACGGCGCCAACTGCCGGATCGAGGACTGCTGGCGGCCGTTCGCGGCGGTCGCAACCAATCTTTCGACCCATAATCTTGAATTGATCCGTACCGGGCTGCTCTGGCAGGCGGTGCGCGCATCGAGCGCGATCCCCGGACTGTTGCCGCCGTTCTACACGCCGGAGGGCGCGATGCTGGTCGATGGATGCCTGATCGACAATGTTCCGCTGGCTTCGATGCATCAACTGAAAAGCGGCCCCAATCTGGTCGTGCATTTCGGCGAACCCGCGGCCGAGATGTTCGACGTCGATTATGCCGCGCTGCCGGGGCGGCTCGAGCTGATCGCGGCGATGCTGATGCCATTCCGCAAGAAGCTGCTTCCGGCGGCGCCGAGCGCGGTCAACGTGCTGTGGCGAAGTCTGGTGGCGCACCAGCGCTACGATACGCTGCCGACCGCGCCGCTCGATGCGGTGATGCGGCCGCCGCTCCCGATCGAGGTCGATGTGACGGACTTCGACCGCCACACCGAGATTTTTCTTGCCTCATATCTGTGGGCCCGAGAGACCATCGCTGCGCTGGAGGCGGAGGGCAATTCGGCCATTACCGCCATTCTCGGCGCCGGCAATATACCAGCGAAACGACCCCGGCACCTCACCGAGGTCCCGCGCAGCGCTCTCACCGGCTGAGTCTTTAGGTTGGGACGCTAGGCTAGCGTCGGATTTGACCGATGGCTCGCTCATATCCGCGCCACCCCCCGGCAAGAGATGGCGTGTCGGAGTAGAGCTTAACGCCGTCACGATCCGCTAGAAATACAGGGCGATAACGCCGCACGAGCTGTTCATCGACCAGGACCATGTGGCGATTGTCCAGAATCAGCCAATTACCGTCGAGCTTGGCCGCGACAACGGCGTGGTCCTCTTCGCGGTGGTCGTCGCGCAGGACAACAATGCGAAGGTCGTCGGGTGAAACCCCCGCCTCCTGCAAAGCGACAAACTTCGCGATCGCGTAGTCCTCGCAGTCGCCGGCACCAATGGCGAAGGTGGCCAACGGTGGACTCCAGACGTCCTCCTCGCCGTAAAGTGCCAGATCGCTCTTGGGCTTTAGTTTCAGGTTGATCGCGCGGTTGATTTCACCGAGTCGCGCGCGACCCTCCAACGTTCGCCCGCTGTCAACAATGGCCAGAAATTGAAGCGCGGCCGGAGATTGACAAGATGCGCGGTTGTTCTCGCACGTCTTCAGCACCAGCCGGTCATTGTCAATTTGGTGTTCGACGTTGAGCCATTTCTCCAGCGCCGCGCCCTGGGTCACCGTCGCGGTAGCGAGCCCGAATGGTTCATCGGAACTATCCGT
>Ga0137403_10009023_pt1 | contig 11108 bp, 12 predicted proteins | sample CZOMad2_1_16fung_FD_122057 | JGI IMG/M metagenome (GOLD analysis project Ga0137403, IMG submission 122057) | Vadose zone soil fungal communities from Angelo Coast Range Reserve, California, USA - CZOMad2_1_16fungal (Hybrid Assembly) | ecosystem: Environmental > Terrestrial > Soil > Vadose zone...
GGCAAGCCGCACCGGGTATGTGTGATCTTGATGTAGTCCGCTCGCCAAACCGGGACCGGAAAACCCCAACATAATCGAGCGGCACCCGGCGCAAAGTGTCCCCGGACCGCGGGCCAGGCGGCCGCCCGCCACCCCGGCAATAGTCCCCCCCATCCGACCCCGTTCCCGGGAGGCTCGGCTTGCACCAAGGCCCGGCTGCAATAGCTTAATATTGAATCAATTCGGGGTCGCCCATGCCTGCCCGGTACCAAGGCTCCGCGCGCGAGACCCTCGCGCTCGATGCCTTCGTCAAGCTCACGCGAGCAAGCAGCTCGCTCGCCAACCGGCTTGCGCCCGGCCTCGCCCAGGCTGGCCTCACCGAGAGCCAGTTCGGCGTGCTGGAGGCGCTGTTCCACATCGGGCCGCTGCACCAGTGCGACCTGGCGGAGCGGATCCTCAAGAGCAGCGGCAACATGACGATGGTGATCGGGAACCTGGAGCGGCGCGGTCTGGTGCGGCGGCAGCGGTCGACCGGCGACCGGCGTTTCATCGAGGTCGAGCTGACCCGGCAAGGGGAGCAAATCATCCGGAAGGTGTTCCCCGGCCACGCCGAGCGGCTGACCCGGTTGATGGGGGTGCTGACCGAGGGCGAGCAGCGCACGTTGGGGCGGTTGTGCCGCAAGCTGGGTCTCGGGGCGGGGGAACTTTTTCGGATGGGAATAGTTTAATGTTGAGCGATCTGCGGAACAGCCCGGCCGGTTCGGCCGGACCCCAGTTGAGGACCCAGACCATGAACGCCGGCATTCACCACATTACGGCCATCTCGGGCGAGATCGACCGGACCCTGGACTTCTACGTCCGCGTGCTCGGCCTCCGCCTCGTGAAGCGGACCGTGAACTACGACGACCCGGGCACGTACCATCTGTACTTCGGCGGCGACGTGGGCCGGCCGGGGACGATCCTGACCTTCTTCCCCTGGCCCGGCGGCTTCCCCGGGCGGGCGGGGCTCGGACAGGCCGCGGCCACCGCGTTCCTGATCCCCCAGTCTTCATTGGACTTCTGGCGGACGCGATTGCACTCGGCCGGGGTTGCCTATGAGGGGCCGGAGCCGAGGTTTGACGAACAGGTCCTGAGCCTGGTCGATCCCGACAGCTTGCCCGTGGAGCTCGTGGCCCGGGCCGATGCGCCTCCCCCGTCCGATGAAGATCGCGGCGGTGTGACTGCCGAACATGCCATCCGCGGATTTCACGGCGTGACCCTGTGGGTGAACGGCGACCCGGGAACCCGGGCCTTGCTGGCTGGTCCGCTGGGATTCGCGGTTCGTGGCGAGGAGAAGGGCCGGGTGCGGCTTGCCGGCGCCGCGCTGCTGGGGAGTGCGGTCGATCTGCTGCAGGTGGATGGTTTCCCGCGGGCCGCCGGGGGCACCGGCACCGTGCACCACGTGGCGTTCCGAGCTCCGGACGACGCGGCACATGCCGAGATTCGCCGTCAGCTATGGGAGACCGGCATCGCAACGACTCCGGTGCAGGATCGACAGTACTTCCGGTCGATCTATTTCCGCGAGCCCGGCGGGGTCCTCTTCGAGGTGGCAACCGACGGGCCGGGCTTCACGACGGATGAGACTCCAGCAGATCTGGGCCGGCGGCTTACCCTCCCGCCCTGGCTCGAGCCGGACCGGGCGAGCATCGAGGCGGCGTTGCCGCCGTTCCCGCCGGTGCCGGTGGAGGTTGCCAATGCCATCGGTTAACCTCGATTTCACCCACCGGTTCGTTCCGGCCCCAGCCGGCGGACCGACCGGGCCCGCATTGCTGCTGCTTCATGGGACGGGCGGCGACGAGAACGACCTCCTGTCGCTCGGGGCGGCGCTTGCGCCTGGCGCGGCGCTGCTGAGCCCCCGGGGCAAAGTGCTGGAGAACGGGATGCCGCGATTCTTCCGCCGTCTGCGGGAGGGTGTCTTCGACCCGCGGGAGGTGGAGGCTCGTGCCCACGAGCTCGCCGACTTCGTGGTCGCAGCCCGGGAGATGTACCCGTTCGGCGGCAAGCCGATCGCGGTCGGACTCTCCAACGGAGCCAACATCGCCGCGGCGCTGCTGTTGCTTCGGCCGGAGGTGCTGGGCGGCGCAATCCTGTTTCGGCCGATGGTGGCGCTCGAGCCCGCAACTCTGCCGGATGTGCAGGGAGTGCGGGTTTTCGTAGGGGCAGGACGGCGGGATCCGATGGTGGCTCCGGAGCAGACCGAGCAACTGCGCCGGCTGCTCGAGCGAGCCGGAGCAGAGGTCGAGGTACATTGGGCCGATGGTGGCCATGGCCTCACCAGCGCGGACCTGGCTGCCGCGAAGCAGTGGCTCGCCTGACGCGCTTTTTCGGGATTTGTTCTCTGGCCCCTGCGGCAGGAATTCGGCATTCGTAGATTCGTCCGCGCTACTTCTCACTTCGGCTGGCTGAGCCACCGGTTCGGCCGGCGCCACACGCTGAGGATCTATGTGATGCTACCTGCAGCCCTTGAGACGGAGCGGCTCTTTCTCGCCGAGCGGCTCCTCGCTGAGATCCAACGCCGTCACGGCTTGCCCCGCACCCATCAGCTTCCGCTCAGTCCCGCCATCGTCGATCGTTTCCTCGCAGCCTACCTCCCCGAGTCACGGGAAGGTGAGCCGGGACCTCGCGCGGTCGAATACGCCTTCACATCGACGCTGGGCGACGCGATGAGCCTTCTCCGCGACGTCGTGACCGAATCCCCTCGCGGACGAGGCAGTGCGGTCTACGTTCACGATCTGGATACCGGTCTTCCAGTCGAGCATGAAATGACCGGCTGACCGTCAAAGGGACGCCGGTGAGGGTGGACGGCTCGGCAACTGCCGGGCCCGACGAGTCGGCGTGTGCCGGACCCTCGCTCTCGTCTTCCCGAACCAGCTCCCGAAGGTCGTCCGCTATTTCAGTCACCGCGTGGATCTCGCGGGTGAGGAAAGGCCCATGAAGGCTCCCGCCGGATTCGTCGCCCTGTCCCTCCTGCTGCTCTCTGGCACTCCCACCGAACCGCTGTGCGCCCAAACGGTTACGGCGGGCGAGCTGACCCTCCGGCTGGCCGGCATGACGGCCGTCACGGGCTACGAGCAGGCGATGGTGGACACGCTGCTCACCCTGCTGCCCGGGGCCGTGCGCGACCGTGCGGGTAACGCCGTCCTGGTGCTCGGTAACGGCCCTCCTCGCCGGCTCGCCGCGTGTCCGCTGGACGAGACCGGGTTCGCTGTCGGCCGGGTGCGGCCCGACGGCTGGCTCACCCTTCGGCGCTCGCCGGCACGGACTCACCTGCCGGGCCCGCTGTTCGACCAGCAGCTGGAAGGTCAGCGGGTCACGGTGTTTGCCGCACGCGGCCCGGTGCCAGGGGTGGTTGCAGTGCGGTCGGTCCACCTGACGCGGGGTCGGGGATCACTCTCGCAGGAGCCGTTCACGGTCGACGACGCGTACGTGGACGTGGGCGCTGCCTCGGCCAGCGGAGCCGCCGATCTCGGCGTCGGTGTGCTCAATCCGGTGGCGCTGGCCAAGCGGCCGCATCGGTACGGCAGCGATAAGCTCGCCGCTCCCTGGGTCGGTCGCCGCGCGGCCTGCGCCGCGCTGCTCGCCGCGGCTCGCCGCTCTGTGGCCGAGCCAGGGAAGGATTCCCGATCCGGCAGCACGGTCGTCGCGTTCGTGGTCGAGCAGCAGTTGTCGGCGCGAGGTCTACTGACGCTGGCCACCAGTCGGGGACCGTTCGCGGAGTCCTGGATCGCGGACGATTCGGTCGGTGCGCGTGCGGTCCAGGCGGCAGACTCCAACCCCGAACTGGGCGCCGTCGGCTCCCCACCGCGCGCGGCGCTCGGCCAGATCCACGCGTGGCAGATCTCTACCGCGTATCCGGGGACGGCTGTGGAGACCGTTTCGTTGGAGCAGGTGGAGCATACCAGCGCCGCAATCGCGGGCTGGTTGCAGGGAGAAGCCGGTCAGTGAGGACGTTCGGCCTGGCCGCCTTCTTCATGACCGCGGCTGGAGCGCTTCCGGCGCAGCAGTCGGCGCCGGTGGCCGAGGCGCAGTCCGTGCTGGCGCCGTTGGTCGAGAGCTACGGCGTTTCCGGCATGGAGGCGCCGGTTCGGGCCACGGTGGAGCGCTTGCTGCCCCGGTGGGCTCGGGCGAAAGCCGAAACGGATACGGCAGGCAACCTCTGGGTGCGGGCCGGGAAGGGCGACCCGGTGGTCGTCGTCGTGGCGCACCTCGACGAGATCGGGTACGCGGTGAGCGCCATCCGCGATGACGGCTCGCTCGAGATCATGGCGCGGGGCGGGTTCTTCCCCTCCCTGTTCGAGGCCGAGCCGGCTCTGATCCATACCGGCGCTGCCACGCCGGTTCCGGGCGTCTTCATGCCCCGGGACTCTATCGGCCCGACGCCCGGGCGGACTCCAAGCCACTTCCGGGTGGACGTCGGGACCGCGTCGCGCGGCGCCACCGAGGCGCTGGGCATCAAGGTCGGGAGCACGATCACGATGCCGAAGCAGTACGTGCGACTGGCCGGGACTCGTGCGACGGGTCGGTCGTTCGACGATCGCGTCGGATGCACGGCGCTGATTCTCGCGTTGCGCGGCCTGGACCCAGCGCGGCTGCGCCACGAGGTGATCTTCATCTTCAGCGTTCGAGAGGAAGTGGGACTCGAGGGGGCGGCGGTGGCGGCCGCGGCGCTCCAGGGCCGCCCGACCCGGGTTCACGCGATCGACACCTTCGTGTCGGCGGACTCCCCGATCGAGCCCCAGGCATTCGCGGTGGCGCCGATCGGGCGGGGACCGGTGGTCCGCGCCCTGGACAACAGCGCGGTGACGCCGCCGCCCCTGGTGGACTCGCTCGCCCACCTGGCTCGAGCCCGTAACATCCCGCTCCAGATCGGCACGACCAACGGGGGGAACGACGGTTCTACGTTCGCGCCATGGGGTGTGCCCGATGTGGCGATCGGCTGGCCGCTGCGCTACAGCCACTCGCCGGCTGAGGTCATCGACCTGCGCGATGTGGCGCACCTGGCCGATGTCGTGCAGGCGATCGCCGAGCGCTGGTAACCGCCTAAGGGCCTGGCCAGGCCGACTCGACCAGCTGGGGCAGCACCTGGCCGGCTGGTCCGACCAGGTGATGGATGCGGGCTCCGGCCCGCTGCCCGTCCATCGTCGGGTTGATCACCACGACCTCGGCGCCCGCGGCGGCAGCACGCCACGGAAGCGATGCTGCGGGCTCCACCAGATTCGACGTCCCAACCGAGAGAAAGACCTCGCAGTCTCGCGCCGCGGCTTCGGCGGCCTGTAAAGCCTCGGCCGGCAAGACCTCACCAAACCACACCACGTCCGGCCGGAGCAGTGCTCCACAGGCTCGACAGCGGGGCGGTCCCTGCTCCGGCTCGTCCCAGGTTTCCACCCGGGTGTCTTCGCGGGAGCAGCGCGCCCGGCCCAGGCTGCCGTGGAGCTCGATGACCCGCTCGCTGCCGGCGCGCCGGTGCAAGCCGTCCACGTTCTGGGTGATCAGGGTGAACCAGGGGACCCGCCGCTCGAGCGCGACCAGCGCACGATGCCCGGCGTTCGGTTCCGCGCGGGCCACCATCTCGCGCCGCATCCGGTACCAGCTCCAGACCAGCGCCGGGTCGCGGGCGAACGCCTCTGGGGTCGCCAGCTCCTCCGGCCGGTAGCGCGCCCAGAGACCGGTGAGCGCGTCGCGAAAGGTGGGGATGCCGCTCTCGGCCGAGATGCCGGCGCCGGTGAGGACGGTCACCGAGCGGGCGTTGCGGAGGCGCGCGAGCAAGGCGGGCGGCCTACCTCGACCTGGCCGGCCGGCGCTTCTCGCGTGCGGCCTCCAGCTGAAACGACTGGTAGAAGGCCTCGAGGAGTGTGGCTCCCTGGGCGATCCGATCCTCGTCACCGGCGTGGGTGCGGGTGATGCCGTCGATGAGACGCTCGAATCCCGCCGCTTCGGGGCGTGCGAACTTCCCGTCCCTGAGGTCGATATCGTGCACCATCTCGGCCAGCGGCCGGAGGCCCGGGTCATCAAGCGCGAAGCGCGCGACCAGTGTCTCGAAGGTGCAGCGATCGGCTTCGTGGGTGTATTCCGCTTCGAACATGTCGAACCGTACTTGGCCCGGTTTGGGCTGGTACGGTCGGTCATCGACGAACCTGAACCGTGCGTGGGGATCGATGAACCGGCGGATGAGCCAGGCGCTGGCGATCCGGTCGACATGCACGCCTCGGCGCGTAACCCAGGTCCGGCGGGTCCTGGGGTTGGTCGCGCCACTTCTGGTCGGGCGCCGGCCGGGGCGCTTGGGTGTGCTGATCCGCGTCTCCAGTCGATCCAACGCGGCCTCGGCGACCTGCCGGGCCGGCGAGCCGAAGAAGTCGATCGCCCCAATCTCCCCCAGACGGCGACGGAGGCGGGCAATTGTCCCCTCGAGCTCCGTGCGGGTTGGACCATCGACGGCTCGGCCGGCTCCGGTGCCGCGCAAGAGCCCGTCGGATTCCTCCGACACGGCGGCGTAGTCGGCGTCCCGTGCCGCCCGGAAAAGCGCCTCGATCTGCCCGTCGGACAGCCCGGTGACGAACGCCGCTTCACAAACCGAGGCCTCTCCCCCGCTATCCTCGATCTCCCGCAGGATCCATTGGAAGTGCTCGGCCGCCTGCTCGGTCCGAGGAAGCACGTACACCGAGTTCTTGATCGCGACTGCCCCGATTCGCTGCAAGCGGCGCCAGATCTTCACGCGAAAGTAGTCGGGCTTGGGCGGAAGCTGGTGGATGAGCAGGAGCCAGCGGCGCCCGGCGGCAGGGCTGGAGCTCACCACCAACCCCGGATGCTGATCCCCACGGCGATCGACTCCCACGGCATGCCTGGACCTGCATGGCAGGTCTTCGCTGCGCCCGGCCCGCCGGCAACGTCCTGGCCCACTGCTCCGGTCGCGGGGTCAAAGAAGTGCTCGCCAGCCGCGAGCTGGGCGATGCGGGCGACCTCGGATTCGGTGAAATGACTACGGGCTCGTGCCAGGGCCGAGTCGGCGGCGACCGGGTCGCGCTTGGTGTAGCAGGCAACCGCTTCGGCCAACACGAGGGCGGCGCACTCCCGCTCGGAGAAGAGCGTGCTCGTCCGGCAGCCCCGCAGGTGGCGCAACAGCCCAGCCGGCAGGAACGCCTTACGCCAGCGGTGGCGGCCTTGGTCGATGCACCAGCGGCAGGTGCTGAGCTCGGCGGACAGCTGGGCAATGAGCAGTTCGAGCCGGGGATCGAGCTGAGTGCCGCCCGGCCCCCAATGCGCCAGCGCCACGTACCCCGGGAGGAGGCCGGGTCCGGGCAAGGCTATGGGCCGAGGGCTGACAGGGCCGGGGCGGCGCCCGACGGCGCGAAGCCACGAGGCCAGCCGGCGGGCCAGCGAGCCGATGGATCGAGCCTCGCCTTGCCCCAGCGCGGTGGCAGGTGATACGCTATTGATCATATGGTGATACGACTGTATCATGGAGCGGCTGGGTCCGCAAGGGGCGCACGACCCGGCTGCGGGCCCGACGAGGCCTCGAGGTCGCCCCGGGTTCATTCGAGGAGGCACGCAATGCTGTGGGTGACTAGACCCCGTCCCCATATCGACCGGACGGCGTGCGCGTGGCTGATCCGACGATTCGTCGACGCCCAGGCCGTTTTCGCCTTCGCGCCCGATGCGGAGGGGGCCACCCGGCTCGGCGGCACTCCCTTCGACATGCGGGACGTCGAGCTGGGGCATCACGAGGGCCGCTGCTCGTTCGAGGCCATCATCCTCAAGTACCAGCTAGCCGATGCGGCGGTGGGGCGGATCGCCGCGATGGTGCACGACGCAGACCTGCACGATGAGAAGTTCCGGCCTTCCGAGGCCCCTGGCCTTGATGCGGTGATCCGCGGCCTCGGCTTGGTGATCGAGGACGACCACGAGCTCCTGACGTATACCGAGCGACTCTACGACGGGCTTTATGCGTGGGTGCGGCGACCCAGCCGATGAGGTGGGGCATCGAGCGCAATACCGCGGCCGCCGGCGGCGCGATGTTTCTGCTCGCGCTGGGTGAGAACCTCTGGAGGCGGTTCCTGCCGAAGTACCTCGAGGCGCTCGGCGCGCCGGTGCTGGCCATCGGGGCCTACGGCAGCACCGAAGACTTCCTGGACGCTATCTACCAGTATCCGGGCGGCTGGGTCGGCGACCGGTACGGCCGTCGGCCTGCGCTGCTGCTCTTCATCGGGCTGGCAGCGCTGGGGTACGTCATCGTGGCCCTCGCGCCGACCTGGCCGGTCGTGCTTATGGGAATGGTGTTCGTCATGGCATGGTCGAGCATGGCCAGCCCGACGCTCTTCGCGGTGGTGGGGGATGCCCTGCCGAGTCACCGGCGCGCCCTGGGCTTCTCGATTCAATCCATTCTCAGGCGGGTGCCGATCGCCGTCGCCCCCACGATCGGCGGCCTTCTCATCGCCACCCGAGGCGTTCGTGGCGGGGTGCGGACCGGCCTGGTGGTCGCCGTCGTCCTCGCCTGCGCCGCGCTCATTGTCGCATGGCAGGTCCGCCTCGCCCTCCCCAGCCACCACGTCTCGCTCGGCGTGCGGGACGTCTGGCGCTCGCTTCCCGCGCCACTGCGGCACCTCCTGCTGTCGGACATCTTCATCCGGACCTGCGAGGGCATGGTGGACGTCTTTCTCGTCATCTATGCGCTGAACGTCGTCGGGGTCAGCGCGCCGCAGTTCGGGCTCCTCATCGCGGTCCAGATGATCACCGCGATCGGGTGCTACCTCCCGGTAGCGCGCCTGGCCGATCGGTTCGGCCGAAAACCGTTCGTCATCGCCACGTTCGTCGCGTTCTCCCTGTTCCCTGTGGCCGTCGTGACTGCTCGCGGCCTGGGCGGCCTAGTGCTCGCATTCGTGATCGGCGGGCTCCGGGAAATGGGGGAGCCGGCTCGGAAAGCGCTCATCGTCGATCTCGTGCGACCGGAATCTCGGGCCCGCGGGATCGGGCTGTACTACCTCATTCGCAGCCTGGCCATCACGCCGGCCGCCCTGCTCGGCGGTGTACTCTGGAAGATCACGCCGCCATTGCCGTTCTTCGTGGCCGGCGCCACCGGCCTGGTTGGCACGGCGCTCTTCGCAGCGACGGTGGACGAGCGCTTTGCCGGGTGATCGCACAGTTCAGGAAGGAGAACACGATGTTGGTGAAGAAGCTCCGAGGGGGCCCACGTGCCGCGCTAACGGTCGTCATGGTGTTCAGCGGCGCGCGCGCCGCGAGCAGCTGGGCTCAGGGTCCCGACACGGCCCGGAAATCAGCAACTGCGACCCCCGGGTGGGGCGCAATAGACCAGATCATGGGCCGTGCAGGAACGACGCAACCAGGTGGGGTCCAGAAGTACGGCTTTCCCCGCAGTGACCTCCGGGTCCAGTGCGGCGGTGTCACGCTCAAGCCGGCATTAGCCCTCGGTTCCTGGGTCGCCCTCAAGGGCGGAGCCAGCGACACGATGGCAATGGGGGACCTGGTGCTGACCGAGAGCGAGGTCACACCGGTGCTCACGAAACTGGAGAAGATGGGAGTGCAGGTGACCGCCCTGCACAATCACATTCTCGGGGAGTCGCCTCGGGTCATGTACCTGCACATCGAAGCGCGCGGGCAAGCAATCAGGATCGCGGAGGCAGTCCACGCCGCGCTGGCGCTCACGGGTACGCCCCCCGCGAAGCCCGGCGCGCCGTCCACGGAAACATTCCCACTGGACACGGCGCGGATCAGGGCGGCGCTGGGCTATGCGGGCACGGTAAACGCCGGCGTGTATCAGGTGAGCGTACCGCGCGCGGAGACCGTGCGAGTCGACGGGATGGAGGCACCTCCCTCGATGGGGGTCGCGACTGCGATCAACTTTCAACCCACCGGGGACGGCAAGGCGGCCATCACAGGGGACTTCGTTCTGACCGCGAAGGAGGTCAACCCGGTCATTGAGGCCCTCCGGGGGGGCGGGATTGAGATTACGGCGGTACACAGCCACATGCTGACGGAGGAGCCACGACTCTTCTTCCTGCACTACTGGGCCAACGCCGATGCGGCCGCGCTGGCTCGCGGTCTCCGGCGTGCGCTGGATCGAATGAACGTGAAAAAGGCGAACTCCTGACAGGCCAGTTGGCGTGGGATCGGTTGGGTTGCGGAGCCTGGGTGACGGTCGCGTGTCTGATCTTGCCCGTCAGGCTGAGGGCCCAGGCCACCCCGCTGCCGCCCGCATCCAGGGGCCCGCCGTTCTCCGCGACGGCGGCCGGGCAATACCGGGCCGGCGTGAGCGCGAGCGAACTGAAGCTCGATGGCCGACTCGACGCGCCCGCCTGGAATGCGGCCGACTCGATAACCGACCTGCGTCAGCGAGATCCGGCACAGGGCGAACCCGGCAGCGAGCGTACCGTCGTGCGGGTTCTATCAACGCGGGAAGCGCTCTACGTCGCGGTGCGGGCGGAGGATCGGGACCCGCGGGCGATCCGGGCGACCCTGCTTCGCCGCGACGCAGACCTCACCGTGGATGACTACGTCACCCTCCTGATCGACAGCTTCCACGATCGGCGAGGAGCATTCCTGTTCCGGACCAATCCGAACGGTGCGATGTGGGACGCTCAGCTGAGCGGGTCTGACAACCTGAACGAAAGCTGGAACGGGATCTGGGAGGTTTCGGTAACGCGTGACTCAGCGGGCTGGACCGCTGAGTTCCGGATCCCGTACCAAACGCTCCGCTTTCCGCCCCGAGCCACCCGGCTTGGATTCAACGTGCAGCGGTTCATTCGACGGAAGAACGAGGAGGTACTCTGGCAAGCCTATCGCCGGACGGAGGGGCTCTTGCAGCTGCTCCACGAAGGGGAAGTCACCAACCTGGCGCCCTTGCGGCGGGGGCGACGGGTCGAGCTCATGCCTTACGTACTCGGAAAGGTCACCGCGAACGATCACGACGCCGGTGGGACAAGCCTCGGCGGTGGTGGTGCGAGCCCGAAAGCGGGGGCCGACGCCAAGCTCGGGGTGTCGCCCACCCTCACGGCCGACCTCACGGTGAACACCGATTTCGCACAGGTCGAAGCCGATAGTCAGGTCATCAATCTCACCCGCTTTCCCGTCTTCTTTCC
>Ga0137403_10009024_pt1 | contig 11107 bp, 5 predicted proteins | sample CZOMad2_1_16fung_FD_122057 | JGI IMG/M metagenome (GOLD analysis project Ga0137403, IMG submission 122057) | Vadose zone soil fungal communities from Angelo Coast Range Reserve, California, USA - CZOMad2_1_16fungal (Hybrid Assembly) | ecosystem: Environmental > Terrestrial > Soil > Vadose zone...
TCGTGCATGTAGAGGATGCTCCCCATCGGTGGCTCGGGATCGCAGGAGACATCGGAGTGCCAGTTCTCTCCGGCCACGTGCTTCGAGTTTTCGTCCGCGTGGATGACCAGGATCTCCGGATGCCCGTCCACCAAGCCCGGCGCGGCGGGATGAACGTGCAGCTCGCCGAATCGTCGGCCGAAGTCCTTCTGCTGGTCCGGCGTCAGGTGCTGGTCGCGGAAGAAGATGACGCAGTTGTCGATCAGATGGTCGTGGATGGCCTTGAACGTCGCCTCGTCCAGCGGCTTCGAGAGATCGGCGCCATGGACGACGGCGCCGGCATGAGGCGTGAGCTTCTCCGCGCGTATCCCCTGCTGCGCCATGTGTACCCTCCCTGAGTTGGCCGGGATTCTATGCCCCGCGCGCGCTCTCTTCAACAGATGACCGCCACGGCTCTCATGCCAACTCCCTCAGCCCGGCCTCCGCCTGCTCCAACCAGAAGCGCATATCCATCTCGCGGTACATGGTCGTCGCGGTACTGAGGTCCTCGCGAGCCTGCTCGCGCCTGCCCGTGCGTCCGTAGAGCTTGCCAAGCCCGAGGTGGCAGTGCGCGATGAGCGGGCGCTGGCTCAGTTCCTCGGCCAAGGCCAAGGCCTGCCGATAGTACGCCTCCGCGGTCTCGACCTCGAAGCGGTCGGGATGGGCCGCGATGTCGCCGAGCAATCGCAGGAGCTGGTCCTCCACTCCCCGTTCCCCGCGTTGCCGAGCCGCCGCGAGCCCGTCCTGGGCGAGCCGGGTGGCGTCCGCCAGCCGCCCATCGAGCAGGTAGGCCCCGCCGAGCGCCCCGACGCGGCCGGCCCACCCCGACCCCCTCAAGGTCCGGTCGGCGAAGCCTCGGGTGGCGTCCTCCATCAGAGCGACCCCCTTGGCGCGACGGCCGGTCCAGAGGTACGCCGCGCCCAGCGCCCAGGCGAACTCGGGGAGTAGCAAGGGGACCTCTCTCGTCCGGCAGAGCTCGAGGCCGCGCTCCAGCGGGGCAACGGCGTCGGCGAAGGCGCCCTGATCGAGCTTGAGGGTGCCGAGGCTGAAGAGGGGCAAGAGAAGCGTGTAGACGTGCCCGGCCTCCTCCGCGATGTGCATCGACTCCCGGAGACGCCCGAAGGCCTCGGCGAACCGCCCGAGCCCCCCGAGCGCCCTACCAAGCGTGCTCCGCACGAACGAGCCCTGGATGGTGGCCTGCCCGAATCGCTCTTGCGCCAAGCCCTCTGGGATCAGCGCGACCGCGGCCTCGCAGTGCCGGACGCCCTCGCGGCACTCGCCCCGCGCCACGTACGCCAGGCCAAGATACCCATTGGCGACAACCTGGATGGTGACGTCCGCCTGCGACTCGCCGATGGCCAGGGCGCGAAGGCCGACCTGGATCGCCGCCGCGCAGTCGCCAGTCAGTGTGAACTGGAGCGCCTTGAACGTCAGCGCGCGGCCGAGGCGGCGCTGGTCTCCGATGGCCTCCGCGAGGGCTTCGGCCTCGTCGAGGAGGGCCCCCATCCGTCCCCACTCGCCGAGCGGGACGAGCGGGGTGCGGAGGTCGAAGCGGATGTCGAGGGACTCGGCGATCGTGTCGGGATGCTCCGGCAGCCGCCGGAGCGCGTCGAGCGCCTGCTCGAAGCAGGTGGCCGCCTCGCGGTTGGCCGAGCGTAGGAAGACCTTGGTGCCGGCCTGGCGCAGGTAGCGCACGGCCTTGTCCCAGACCTCGCCCTGCCGTGCGTGGTGCGCCAGCCGCTCCACGTGCTCGACGAGGCGATCGGCGTGCAGGCGCTCGATGGCCGCCGCCACCGCGGCGTGAAGATCGCGCCGGCGCTCCCCAAGGAGGCCGGCGTAGGCCACGTCGTGGGTCAGCGCGTGCTTGAAGGTGTACTCGAGATCCGGGAAGAGCTGCGTCTCGTGGAGGAACTCCGCCTCCTGGAGATGCGCGAGCCCCCGCCGCAGGGCCTCCTCCGGCTGCTCCGCGATCGCCGCCAGGAGCGCGTAGGGCACGTCCTTGCCGATCACCGAGGCCGCCTGCAGGAGCCGCTTCTCCTCTGGCGGCAGCCGGTCGATCCGCGCCGCCAGGATCGTCTGCACCGTCGCCGGCACCTGCAGCGCCTCCACCGGCCGCGTCAGCCGGTAGGCCCCTCGTTCCCCTGCCAGCGCCCCCGTCTCCACCAGCGTCCGCACCGTCTCCTCCAGAAAGAACGGGTTGCCCCGCTTCACCAGCATCCGCGTCAGCGGCGCCAGCCCCGGGTCCGGCCCGAGCAGCGCCGCGAGCAGCTCCGCTGCACTCTCGACGGGGAGGCTGTCGAGCCGGAGCTGGGAGTACGCCGTCTTGCTCCCCCACCGGTGCTCGTACTCGGGGCGGTAGTTGACCAGGAGCAGGAGGCGGGCGGACCCCAGGCTCTCCACGAGGCTGTCGAGCAGGGCCTGGGTCTCGCCGTCGACCCAGTGCAGGTCTTCGAAGACCACGAGCAGCGGTTGCACCTGGCTCTCGCGCAGCAGTAGGCGCTTGACCGCGGCCAGCGTGCGCTGGCGGCGCTCGGGCGGGTCCAGATTCTGCCAGGCCGGGTCCTCGACCGGCACGTCGAGCAGCGCGAGCAGCGGGGGCAGCAGGGGCTCGAGCGCCCGGTCCTGGCCCAGCACGCGTCCCAGGACCTTGTCGCGCATCTCGCGGTGATTGTCCCTGTCACTGATCTTGAAATACCCCTTGAGCAGGTCGATCACGGGCAGGTAACTGGTGGACTTGCCGTAGGAGACGGAGGGGGCCTCCAGGATCAACCAGTTCTGAACGCGATGGGTGTGGGTGAACTCGTAGGTGAGCCGCGACTTGCCCACGCCGGCCTCGCCCACGATGGCGACCACCTGCCCCCGGGCGGCGCCGGCCTGGCCGAGGACGCGGCGCAGGTGCTCGACCTCGGCGTCGCGGCCGACGAAGCGCGTGAGGCCGCGGAGCGCGGCGGCCTGCAGGCGCGTCCGCGCCGTCCCCGCTCCCGTCAGTTCGAAGATCTCGATAGGGTCCGGGAGACCCTTCACGGGGATGGGCCCGAGCGACCTCACCTCGACGTAGCCCTCGGCGAGCCGCAGGGTCTCTGCGGTCAGGCGCACCGTCCCGGGCGGCGCGAGCTGTTCCATCCGGGCCGCGAGGTGCGTGGTCTGGCCCACGGCGGTGTAGTCCATGCGGAGATCGCTGCCGACCGAGCGGACGACGACCTCCCCCGAGTTGAGGCCGACTCGGATCTGCACCTCCACCCCGTGCGAGCGGCGCGTGTCGTCCGCGTAGCGCTTCAGCGACTCCTGCATCCGGAGGGCCGCGTAGCAGGCGCGCACGGCGTGGTCCTCGTGGGCGAGCGGCGCGCCAAAGAGCGCCATGATGCCGTCGCCCATCACCTGGTTCACCGTGCCCTCGTAGCGGTGCACGGCCTCCATCATGCGTTCGAGCACGGGGTCGAGCAGCTTGCGCGCCTCCTCGGGGTCGCGGTCGGCGAGCAGCTCCATCGAGCCCTTGAGGTCGGCGAAGAGGACCGTGACCTGCTTGCGCTCGCCCTCGAGGGCGCTCTTCGACCTGAGAATCTTCTCGGCGAGGTGCCTGGGAGTGTAAGCCTCAGGAGAGTTGGAGCGTTGTCCCCCTGGTGCAGCGGTCACCGGTTGCCCGCATGCGAAACAGAAGGCTGCGCCCGTCGGCAGCTCCGTGCTGCACTCGGCGCACGTCAGCGTGAGACCGGCGCCGCACTTCATACAGAAGCGCGCCTCGGCTGGATTCTCCTGCTGGCACCGGGGACACGTCACGTCGTCACCCTCCAGAGCCTGAGCCAGCCAACGTTGAAAGAGCGCCCCGAGCGTAGCTGCGCGACTGGCGCGGGTCAAGGGCACCTACGAGTGAACCGGAAGCGGCCTGTAGCACCCGCTGAGCGCGACCTTCAGTCGCCGCTGGCCTCCGCGTGGCTTTCAGTGCAGCAGCCCGTATGATGGCCGGGCCAAAAACGTCACTGACGAGGCCAGCGAAAGGGTGTGCTTTCAGAGGCGTTCCCGAGGCAGAAGATGCCGGCTCAAAAAGAAATGATTGTGGATGGAGTTGATGTCGGTCGTCACGGCCCACTTAGTGCAGCCGTTGAGACTCGGTCACTAGACATTTCCCGCCAAATCTCGTACCAAGGGGCATGAGCGCGAGGCGTTCTAGCTCTCGTCTGCGGCGCACGAACCTCCCGTCCGCACTCTTCGGTGTTCTACCTATTGCAGCAGGACTTCAGTGAGTTTCTCCGCTGAACTGAGGAAGTGACCGCCCGGGCTGCGCCCCCCAAGTTGACCGTAGCGGAGGTGACTGGCTCACTCCCGCCTCTGTAGACTCGGGACGTCGCAGCTATCTGGGCACCACATCGCATCCGGTCAAGGCCCCAAGCACCACACCGCGGTCCTGGCTGCATCCGTGCCGCCACGCCAGCAAGCCGAACGCCACTTGACGCAGCGCCTCTTTCGGCTGATTCTCGGGCGCGTCGAGCGACTCGGGCATCCGACCTGCGCCAGAGTCCCGGACAGGGGAGAAAGTGGCGGGGGGGAGACCCGGTGAAATGCAAGGCTCGGCAACCCACAGCTTGAGGAGGACTAGTCATGACGCTGCTCATGCAAACGACGATGCTGGCGCTGCTCGTGCTGGGACTGTTGCTGCCGGCGACGGCCCAGGCGTGGATCCGCAGCCCGGCTACCACGTTCGCCAAGCTCCCGCCGGGCACCGCACACCCTGAGGGGATCACGGTCGGTCCGGACGGCGACGTCTACGTGGCGAATTTCGATGTCGCGGGCAGCGCGGGGCACGTCGTGGTGTTCGACGGCAACAGTGGGCGGTTGCTACGGACGCTGACGCTCACGACCCCAACGGCTCCGCAACCGAGCAACCTCCTGCTCGGGCTGGACTTCCATCCCACGACCCACCAGCTGCTCGTGATCGACTTCGGCAGGGCGAACGTCCTGGGCGTCAATCAGTTTACTGGGGCGTCCACCGTCTTCATGACGGTCCCGGGCACCGGCTCCGGGCTCAATGCCCTCACGTTTGACACCGCCGGCAACGTCTACGTGTCGGATTCGTTCCGTGGCATCATCTGGCGGACGGGACCGGGGGGCGGCGTTGCCAGCGCCTGGATGACCGACCCGTTGCTCACGACGACCGGCGTGCCGCCGTTCGGCGCCAACGGTCTCGCCTTTAACCAGAGTCAGACAGCCCTGTTCGTGACCAACACGGGCAACGACACCGTCGTGAAGATCCCCGTGAGCGGCTCGCCGCTGGTCGCGGGCTCGCCGTTCGTCTTCGTGAACAGCATAAACGGAGCCGATGGCCTCATCATCGACGTCCAGGACCGTATCTGGGTGGCCGCTAACCAATCCGACGAGATCGTGGTGCTCGATCCGACGAATGGACGCGTGATCGCCAAGCTCGGCGACTTCGGTGGCATCGGCCCCGATGGCGCGCCGAACGGGCTCCTGTTCCCCGCGAGCCTCGTTCTTCATGGGAACTTCTTGTTCGTGACCAATCTCTCGCTCGATCTCGGCGCCGCGCTCGTCGACCCGTCCAAGCGGACGGTCGACTCACCGTGGGCCGCCCAGGTGACCACCTACACGATTTCCCGGATCAACGCGCAATTGCCTCCCATTCAGGGTCTTCCCTGACCACGCGGCGCATAGGAATCATAAGCGGAAGCAGGGGGTCCGGGAGCCCGGTCCCAACGGCGGGCGCCAGATCACCACCCGGTGCTGAGCGGCTCTCGCAAGGGGGGTGTTTAGGGGGATCGTGACGTCAAGTCGCGTCGCATGTTTCAGCGTGTGGTGAGGTCAAATCGGTTGAGAGATATGGCGAGAACGTGGGTGTGACTGAAACACAGGTTCGAACGGCGACCGGCCGTCACGTCTAGGTTCGCAGCGAAGTGGATTCGGTCCCGGACCTCAGGGGAACCCGGTCCAATTCCCATATTCCCACTGTATTCCCACATAGTTTCCCAGCGAATTCCCACGCATTGACATCAGTGCAAGGGCTCTGGGACAAGATGGAGATGGGCTCGGCGATTTAGACGACGTCTACCTCGAAGGTGAGCGGAGTCGATTTCGGTGGTTGCGGGCCCCGGATTTCAACCAGCAAACCTCCAATGTTTCGGGGAACCCGAAGCCTGCATGTCTTAGCCGCGTCACCATTGAAGATGACTTGTCACCTAGAAGTATGCGAGACTGCCGGCGAAAACGTGACCGACAGCACTCGTGCCGGCCATAACCCTCGGTCTCGAACGCCTCGCCTCGGCCACCAGGGTCGGGTTGAACCCGACCGTCAATGCGCTCTGGGATTGGTACATCAGTTAAGACATCACTCCCGGGAGGAAATGAGGCTGATATAGTTCTTCGAGGCGGTCGACTTCGTCTTTCGAGAGCGTGACCGAAAGGGCTGCGACCGCGCCGTCGAGATGTTCCATCTTTGTCGCACCTACAATTGGTGCAGTGATTGCCGGGTTGCCGAGCATCCAGGCCAGAGCGATCTGTGAAACGGGTAATTCACGTTTGTGAGCCACATCCTGCAAACGTTCTACGACGGGCTTGTCAATCGCCGCCGTTCTTGCGAGCAACGATCTCGCATAGTTGTCGGTCCGCGCTCGCACTGTTGGTGGTTCGTCAAACCAGGGGCGCGTCAGCTGTCCACGAGCAAGTGGGGACCATGGAATGGCGCCGACTCCCTCCGATAAACAAAGCGGCAGCATCTCGCGCTCTTCCTCGCGGTTGAGCAGGTTGTAGTAGTTCTGTATTGAGACGAAGGTTGCCCAGCTGTGTGCGCGCTGAAGACCAATCGCCTTCATCAACTGCCAGGCATGAAGATTCGACGCACCGAGGTAGCGAACCTTGCCAGATCTAACCATGTCGTTGAGTGCGTTGAGTGTCTCTTCTATCGGCGTCTCGTAATCAAACAAATGGATTTGGTAGAGATCGATGTAGTCGGTACAGAGCCGCTGCAAGCTCTTGTCGATTTCTGACAGGATTGCCTTTCGAGAGAGGCCTCGACCGTTGGGGCCCGGCCGCACAGGTGCGCAAACTTTCGTAGCGAGAACAACCTCGTCACGGCGCGCAAAGTCACGGATCGCCCGACCGAGCACTGCTTCGCTCTCACCGTCCGAGTAATTGTTGGCCGTATCGAAGAAGTTGACGCCGAGGTCGAGCGCGTGTCTGATGAATGCTCGACCCTCCTCCTCGCTCAAGGTCCAGGGCCAGTGGTGCATGCCAGTGGTCGCTTGCCCATAGCTCATACAGCCGAGACAGACCCGGGACACCCGTAGGCCAGTGTTTCCCAATCTTACGTACTCCATAGGCGCTCCTCCGTGGCTACCAGCGTCGGTAAAGTCGACGCTTGTTCCAATTGTTCACGACACGACGACCCCGCCGCGACGCAGGGTCACTGGAGGCCAGCGGGCGCTCTTGACGCCGAACCCTCGCCTTCGCCCCCTCGACCGCGCCGTTCTAGGCCCACCGCCGGGGCTCACTGAGGAGGCCGGACTGCCCCGACGCCGGCCGCCCCCAACAAGTCTGGATCGAGGTAGCGCGGATCTACCTCACGGAACTGGGAGCCCGTCACCGCCGCGATTTTTGGTCTCCTCACGCCCATCCCGAAACTCACTCATGTCTGAGACGGTTTCATCCGAGGTGCGGGCTCCACCTCCCTCGGATTCTCGGCAAGAATGCGCAAGTCCGAGTGCTCGCGCCAGAAGCCACCAGGCTCTGCTCGCGGCGTCGACGCAGGATGCCGCGCGCCTCTCCGACCTTCGCAACCGGGGCGGGGCCTGATGCACCAGGCATTCGGGATCGACGTGCTGGCGTGTGCCCATGTGGAGGCCGCCTACGGCTGATCGCCACCCTGCACGATCCCGCGGTCATCCGGACGATTCTCACGCACGTCGCCCTCTGCCGCCCGGGGCAGAGCCCCGGCCCCGCCCCACCCGAGTCCGGCGCCGCCGCATCCTGATCGGATCGGCTCGAGGGCGCCGCGGACGCCGTCGTGCCGGTGCCGCGAGGTGGCATTCGTGTTGATTCGGCCCGGTCCGCCGGCCGATTGACGGCGGTGGTGCGTCTGGCCTAGCATGCCGCTCACCCGAGTCGGCTCGCTCGATCCGGGAGGAGGCCGCTGATGTGCACTGTGGCAGCGGGCTCCTGGGGCGGCCGGTGTCCGAGTCTGGGAGGTTAATGTCACTGGGACGGGGGCCACGAAGGGGGTGCCCGCCGCCGGAGGGCGTTGATGTTGCCTATCCACTCAAATTCTTTGGCATCACCGCGAACGCTGTCGCGCGCCTTCCAGAATGGAACCGCTCCCGCCAGAGCGGAGACCACAAAGTCTTGCGCCATTCTGGACGGGGAGCAGACGTGAGCGCTCCAGGCTGCTACGTCTGCAGAATGGCCGATACTTCGCCGCTCAGAATGAACGATCTTGCGGGTAAAGCTCGGGCCGACGTTGCGGACTTGCTGGACCTCCAGCTGTCGCCGTTGGGACTGCGCGCCATCGAGGCGCTTTCGCCCCAGATCGGGGAAGCCGTACTGGATGTGGGCTGTGGTGCCGGCCAATCGGTCCTGCAAATCGCGGACACTGTGGGGCCCGGAGGGAGGGTCACAGGCGTCGACATCGCTCCGCCGCTGTTGGAACTCGCATGCCGCCGGGCCGTGGGGCGCAGCCAGGTGGAGTTCATGGAATGCGATGCGCAGAGGCTCGCACTTCCCGAACGCAGCTTCGATTGTGTCTTTTCGCGCTTCGGGGTGATGGCTTTCCAGGACCCCGTCGCTGCGTTCTCGAACTTCCGGCGCATGATGAAACCCTCAGGCCGGCTGGCCTTCGTCTGCTGGCGAGCGCTGGAGGAAAACGAACTGGATCTGCTTCCCCTCCGGGCGGCCGGGCTTGAAGGATGGCTCGACCCGACGCCATTCCGTTTCGCGGACTCCGGCACCATCCGAACCACGCTTCAGACAGCCGGTTTCCGGCAGGTCGCGATCCAGGCGCATGACGAGATGGTCTCCAGCGGAGATCTGGACGCCATGCTTGTGGTGCTGCTGAGCGTCGGACCGCTTGGCAAGATCATTCGGGAAAATCCGGATATGAGGGCGGCGGCGGAACCCCGCGTGCGTGCGGCTCTGGCGGCGCGAGGAAATCAAGCCGCGTTGAACGCGGCGACCTGGGTCGTCACCGCCCGGCCGTAGTCCAGCCGGCAACGGCGGATCGAAGCTGTGGCAGCGGGCTCCTGGGGCGGCCGGTGTCCGAGTCTGGGAGGTTATGTCACGGGGACGGCGGCCACGAGTGGGGCGCCCGCCGCCGGAGGGCGTTGATGTTGCCTTCTATGAAGCGGCTGCCTCCGTCAACTCGTGTGTGCGCGTCCGTGTCATCGGGCTCTCTCGAGGTTCCGTCATCCTTCTATTCGCGCTCTGACAATCGCGAGGCTCTGCTCGCCGGCGCATGAGGGGAGTCGAGGGGTGGGGGCGCCATCTACGCGACGGCTCTGCGACGGCAGCCCAGGCAACATTCGCGCTCGCCCACCCATCGAACCGTCGAGAGACACCCAGGGCGACCCGTCATCAATCGCTCAGGCCGGCACAGCGGCATGCATGTCGCGGGGCTCACGGCGGGCCTGCGCGTACACCGTCCCATCCCGCAGAAGCGCAAAGAGGACCCCAGCGAGCCGGCGCGCGAGCGCGACCACGGCGATGCCCTTGCCGCGCCGGGCCGCGATGCGGACAGCCCACTCCCGCAGCGCCGCCGTGCGGGGATCGCGGAGGCGGAGCATGGAGACGGCGGCCTGGATCAGCAGCCACCGCACCCGGCTCGAGCCCGCTTTGGTGATCCGTCCCCGGCGCTGCGTTTCCCCCGAGCTCAGCTCGCGCGGGACCAGCCCCAGATAGGCCTCGACCTCATGCGCCCGGCGGAAGCGGGCCGCGTCGTCGAGCGCCGCCACAAACGCCGCGGCGGTCACCGGCCCCACGTTCGGCACGCTCTGCAAGCGTCGCACCCGCTCGTCCGTCTGCGTGACCGCCGTGATCCGCTCATCCGAGTACGCGAGCTGCTGCTGGAGGTGGCGCATCATCGCCAGCAGGGGCGCGACCTCGGAGCGCAGCCGCCCGGGCAGGGGCAGCGCCATCACGCGACGCGGAAACCCCTCCGCGCTTCCCGAGGGCACCCGCCAGCCGTGCTGGCGCAGCAGCGCACGGGTCAGCGAGATGTACCGGGTCCGGGTCCGCACCAGGGTGTCGCGGACGGTGAGGCGGGCCCGGACATGGCGCTGGGCGTCGGAGAGCCGGTGGGCGGCACGGTACGCCCCCAGCAGACAGGCCTCGGCCAACGCGCGGGCGTCCCGGCGGTCAGTCTTCACCTTGCGGGTGCGGGTGGCGTACATCGGGGCGAAGTTCGGGTCGGCCACAACCACGTGATGGCCCAGGGCCTCCAGGCACCGGGCCACCCACTCGCTCTCCGTCGAGGACTCGAGGAGGATGCGCGCGTGCAGCCGCGCGCCCAGCTCCTCGGCGAAACGCCCTGGCTGGGTGGGGATCCGGCGCTCCATCAGCTCGCCCCCCTCGGCCAGGATGCAGATCTGACTTTCCTTCTTGTGGACGTCAATGCCAATATGCTCCATGGCTGGCCCCTCCTCAGTGCGCCGTTAGAGCGCGATCTCTCTGTGGGGCACTTTATGCCACCACGTCGAGTGGGGGGTCAGCCGCTTCATCCCATCTATCCTCACCTCTCGCGCGCGCGATTGCCGGCGGCGAGATCGATCGCAGCGCCGATGAGCACTGGTCGGCCGATGAGCGCTGGTCGATGGTGGGGGCTGTTCGCAAGCACTACTTGCTCGGCCCGGCGCCCGCCCGAGATCGGGCCGACGCTCATGGGGCGGTTCGAGAACAGCGAGGGGAACGGCAGGTCGTCGTTGGTCCGCACCATCCCCGCCCCCGCCCGCAGCACGAGCGAGAGCCCGAGCGTGATGATGAGGACGTCCCAGTGCGTGGCCGAGACGGCACGCCGGATGACGACTCGCTCCACGACGTACGCGAGCACACCGCCCGCCGCCACCCCGCAGGCGAAGGCGAGGGGCAGGGGAAGTCCGCC
>Ga0137403_10009025_pt1 | contig 11107 bp, 10 predicted proteins | sample CZOMad2_1_16fung_FD_122057 | JGI IMG/M metagenome (GOLD analysis project Ga0137403, IMG submission 122057) | Vadose zone soil fungal communities from Angelo Coast Range Reserve, California, USA - CZOMad2_1_16fungal (Hybrid Assembly) | ecosystem: Environmental > Terrestrial > Soil > Vadose zone...
CGCCGGATGCATCGGGCGAACGCATCCGGGTGGAGGGCCATGTATTTGACGGCGACGGGCAGCCGGTTCCGGATTGCATGCTCGAGATTTGGCAGGCCGATGCGCAAGGCCGGTTTGCCGATCCGAAGGACAAGCGCGCGTTACCCAATTCGGCTTTCAGAGGGTTCGGCCGTTGCGGCAGCGACGCCAGCGGCGGTTATGCGTTCGATACCGTAAAGCCGGGCTCGGTGCCCGATCCCGACGGCAAGCCGCAGGCGCCGCATATTTTGCTCGCGATCTTCGCGCGCGGCATGCTTTTGCACAATTACACGCGGATTTATTTCGACGGCGAGGCGACGAACGCGAGCGATCCCGTGCTGGCATTGGTGCCCGTCGAGCGCCGCGGCACGTTGATCGCGAAGCGCGAATCAGATGCGGGTGCGGGTAACGCCGTCTATCGTTTCGACATCCACTTGCAGGGCGATAACGAGACGGCGTTTTTCGATATTTGAGGCGCGGTTGGCAGCAAGCGCTTCCCAACTATCACGGTAAATTTATTGCCCGGTCAACGCATGTGTTTCCCAGGTCACACCTGCCAACTTTCGCGGCAAAAGTTGAGCGCGGAGTTGTTTCAATCGTCGTTCTCAATTACGAGCTCCCCACCGACTTATTTACCTCTAAGGAATCAAGAATGAAAAAACTTGCTTTGGGACTTCTGTTGGCTTCGATCGCAGGCGCGGCATCCGCGGCCGATCTCTCGGCCCCACGCTCGGCGGCCTATACAAAGGCGCCAGGCGTAAGCCCGGCGGTCAACTGGAGCGGCTTCTATATCGGCGCCGTTGGTGGCTATGCTTCTGAGGCCACCAGTGATCTGCTCGGGATCAAGGGCGGTTTCGGCGGCGGTACGGTCGGTTACAACTGGCAATTCGGCACGTTCGTCCTCGGCCTCGAAGCCGACGGAGCGTTTGGCGACGTCAGCGCAACCGCGACCGTTGCTGGCGTTACCGCGAGCGACAAGGTCCAGGCTTTTAGTACCTTCCGCGGCCGAGCTGGCGTGGCGGTCGATCAGGTTCTGTTCTACGGCACCGCCGGCCTTGCCTTGGCGGACGAGAAGTTCAGCGCCACCACGGGGGCCGTAACCCTCAGCGACAGCCAGACCCGCACAGGCTTTGCCGCGGGCGCGGGCGTGGAATGGATGTTCGTTCCGCGCTGGTCGCTCAAGGCGGAATACCTCTATCGTCGCTTCGATAGCGTGACCGCCTTGGGCTCTGCGACTGGCACGCTGGCCGTGAACAGCGGGCAGGTTGGCGTCAACTTCCACTTCTGATCGCGCTAGAGCCTCCGTTCCGATTGCATCGGAACGGAGGCTCTATTTCTTTGGAAAGAATACCACAGAGCGCTGCGTCACCCGACGCAGCGCTCTTGCTGTTTTTGGCTACATTTAACGGGCGCCGAGAACTCGTTGTGACTTTTACTCGATCACCGCATGGTCCGGCGCGGCCGACTGTTTGCGGAGCGCGGCCTTGGTGGAGCCGATCATGATCGCCAGCGGGATCGTACACAGCGTGAAGATCATCACCATCTGGAAATCGAGCGAGAAAGCGATGATTTGCGATTGCAAGGACACCATTACATCCGCCAGCGCGCGTCCGGCGTCGGTCGTCATGTCGATGATGCCGCGCACGTCGGGCATCTGCATTGCATGGTTGAACGGATTGATGTGCTCGGAAAGCACCGCATAAACCCGGCGCGAACCCTCGGTCAGTTGGGCGATAACGACCGAAATGCCGACCGAAGAGCCGACGTTGCGCAGCAAGGTGAGCATCGCGGTGCCGTCGGTGCGCAGATGATTGGGCAGCGTCAGGAACGCCACGGTGCTCAGCGGAACGAAGACGAGACCAAAGCCGAAGCCCTGGACGATGCTGATCGCGATGATCGTGGGTACACTGGTCTGATCGGTCCAACCGGTCATGACGTACAGCGAAAGGCAGGTCAGGCTGAGACCCGCAATGATCAGCGTGCGGGCCTCGATGAAACGCATCATTCGTCCGACCAACATCATGGCGACGAAGGTGCCGCAGCCGCGGGTCGCCAACAACAGGCCGGCGGTGATGATCGGATAGCCGATCACGTTCTGCAGGTAAGGCGACGCCAGCGCCATGGTCGAGAACAGCACCAGCCCCATGACCGCCATGAACACGCAGCCGCCGACGAAATTCTTGTCCTTGAAGATCGAAAACTGAATAAAGGGCGTCGCGGTCGTGAACGAATGCGCGAAGAAATAGTAGAAGCCTCCGATCGAGACGATGATTTCGGCGACGACTTCGTTGGATTCCAGCCAGCCGAGCTGCTCGCCGCGGTCGAGCGCAATCTGCAAGGCGCCGATGCCCACCGCGAGTGCGAGGAATCCGAACCAGTCGAAGCGCAGATCGTGGTTTTTCCGGGTCTCGTCCATGAAGACGAGCAGACCGAGCACGGTGAAGATGCCGAACGGCAGGTTGACGAAGAACACCCAATGCCAGGAATAAGTTTCGGTGAGCCAGGCGCCGAGCGAGGGTCCCATGATCGGACCCATCATCACGCCCATGCCCCAGATTGCCATCGCCTTGGCGCGCTCGTGCAACGCATAGGAGTCGAGCATCACCGCCTGCGACAGCGGCACCAAGGCGGCGCCGAAGCAGCCCTGCAGAAGGCGAAACAGCACCATCTGGTCGATGTCCCGGGCGAGCCCGCACAGCACGGAGGCAACCGTGAAACCGCCCGAGCACAGGATGAAGATGCGCTTGCGGCCGAAGCGGTTGGCGATCCATCCGACCGGCGCGGTCATGATCGCGGCGGCGACGATGTAGGAGGTCAGCACCCAGTTGATCTGGTCTTGTGACGCCGAAAGCGTGCCTTGCATGTAGGGCAGGGCGACATTGGCGATCGTGGTGTCCAGCGCCTGCATGATGGTTGCGGTCATGGCGCAGATCGTCACCATGTTCCGGCGCAGACCGGGAACCGCGACGGGAGAGGCAGCCGGCGTCGGCATGATCGGTTATTCCTGCTTCGCCGCCACGGCCGGCGAGAAGCCGAGCAGGCCCGCAAGCGAGCGACGATGTCCGGTGTCGATCGCGGTGTAGGCGCTCATGCCGGCCTTCAGTTTCTGGACATGCGGGTCATGACCGTCGAGGTAGATGCGCACCGGCACGCGCTGCACCACCTTGACGAAATTGCCGGTGGCGTTTTGCGGCGGCAGGATCGCGAACTGCGCCCCCGTGCCGGGGCTGAGCGAACCGACGGTTCCCTTGAAGACATGGTCCGGGAAGGCGTCCACATCGACGGTGACGGGTTGTCCGACCGTGACATAGGTGAAGTCGGATTCCTTCGGGTTGGCGTCGACCCACGGTTTCGAGGTGTCGATGATGCTGAACACCGGCGTGCCGGCGGCGACGAAGCGACCGAGTTGAATCTGGTCGACCTGGGTCGCGACCCCGGCAATCGGGGCGCGCATCACCGCGTGGTCGAAATTGCGCGCCGCCTGGTCGAGCGCCGCCTTGGCTTGGGCGTAAGGCGGAAATTGCTCGATCGGCAAATCGGGATTGCCGAGCAGCTGGGCTTTCGCGCTCGAAAGCTGCTGATTGAGATATTCATATTGCGCTCTCGCGGTGACAAACGCGTTCGAGGCATTGTCGAGGTCGAGTTGGGAAGCAAAGTTGCTTCTGGTAAGCGTCGCCTTGCGCTCGACGTCGCGCTGCTTGAGCTCGATGCTTTGCTGTGCAAGCTCGGCCATCTGGCCGTAAATCTTGATGTTGGCCACCAGATTATTGTAGGTCGTGCGGGCCTGGTCGAGATTGGCCTTGGCCTGCTGCACGGCAAGGTTAAACGGCACCGCATCGATCTCGAACAGCACGTCGCCTTCGCTGACCTGCTGGCCTTCCCTCACCACGACCTTGTCGATCTTGCCGGAGATGTCGGGGGTAATCAGGACCTTCTGCGCGCCGACATAGGCGTCGTCGGTGGTCACGTAACGCCCGCCATTCAGGTAAAGGATCAATCCGGTAATCAGGGCTCCCAGCGGCAACACGACCAGCAAAAGCGTGCGACGGTAACGCCGCATGGCGGCCATCAATCGGCGGCGCGGCTCCGCGGCAAGTTTGGTCCGCGGGCTCGCGGATGGATTAGCCTTTTGCTCGGGCGGAAATTTCAATACCGGATCAGCCATAGCGCTGCTCATTTCTTCGGAATCCACCATCCGAATTTTGGAGCGCGTTGCGCACGTTTTCCTTGATCGCTTCCAATTGAGCGAGCAGACGGTGGGCGTCGGTGGGGCCGATGCCCTCAAGCGCGGTCGCCGTCAGCTCGGAACGAAGCCCGCTCAGCTTGGCGAGCAACGGACGCGCGGCCTTGCGCAGATAAAGGCGGTTGACGCGGCGGTCGGTTTCGTCGCCACGCCGTTCGATCCAGCCATTGTCGCAGAGCCGGTCGATCAGCCGTGTCAGGGTAATCGGCTGCATTTCCATCTGCTCCGCGAGTTCCGACTGCTTGAGGCCCTCGGTGCGCTCCACCTTGGCCAGCACCGCCCATTGCGCGCGGGTAATGCCATAGCGCGCCGCCTGTTTGTCGGCATAGGCGCGCACCAGCCGCTGTACTTCGCCGAGCGTAAACAGGAAGTTCATATCCACGGAACCGCGGGACATCGGGTCGTCTCCATGAGCTTCCGATATAATAAGCAAGCTTATGATACCCACATGGCGCGGCAATGGAAGGCTGATCCGCGGGCAGCACATGGCTCGCGGGAGGCAGACGAAGTGGTGGGAACGGGATTTGGGATTATTCGCCAAAATGCTACACAATGACCGAATGGCAGCGACAAAACCGACATTTCCGGCGCCCGATCACGATCACGACCGCTGTGCCGCGGACGCGCTGTCTCACGCCGAACAAGTGTGTGAAAAACGGGCGCAGAAATTCACGCCGATCCGCCGCCAGGTGTTGCAGGCGCTTTTGTCCAGCCACCGGCCGCTCGGCGCTTACGAGGTCATCGAGGAGCTTGCGAAATCGATGCCGCGACCGGCGCCGATCACGGTGTATCGCGCGCTCGATTTTTTGATGGAGAACGGGCTCGTTCATCGGATTGAAAGCCGCAACGCCTACCTCGCCTGCGCCCACGACCACGATACGGCGGCGATGGTGGCGTTTCTGATCTGCGACGCCTGCGGTTCGGTCGGCGAAATTCCAGGCGTGTCGATGGCGCAAAGCCTCAACGCCGCGGCGCGCGCCACCGGCTTTGCGCCGAAACTGTCGGTCGTCGAAATCACCGGCGTCTGCGCGCACTGCCAGGCTGCGCCCAGGGAATAGTCAAAGAACAATAACAACACGGCGGCCAGATCGCCGCGCGGGGAGATATGTCGTCAAATCAGGAGATTCCGTCGGCCGGGCGTCCGCTCAACCCGGGCGCCATCGCGTTGATGCTGATGCTTTGTTTGAGCTGGGCCTTCAACCAGATCGCGGTCAAGCTGGCGCTGCCCGATATTCCGCCGATGCTGCAGGCCATGATCCGCTCCGCCGGCGCATTGCCGGTGATGTTGACCATCGGCTGGTTGCGCGGGGTGAGGTTTTTTGAGCGCGACGGCACGCTTGGCGCCGGCCTGTTCGCGGGGGTGTTGTTCGGCGTCGAATTCGTGCTGATCTTCCGCGGCCTGTTGCTGACCTCGGCCTCGCGCGCGGTGGTGTTTCTCTATACCGCGCCGTTTTTCGTGGCGCTGGGCTCCTATCGGTTTCTCGGCGAGCGGCTGCGGGTCGCGCAATGGGGCGGGCTGGCTTTGAGCTTTGGCGGCGTGGCGCTCGCGATCGGGGTGCCGCAGGCCAATGTCGACGCCAACGTGCTGCTCGGCGACCTCCTGATCGTCGGCGGCGGCGCGCTATGGGCCGCCACCACGTTGATCGCGAAGGGGACCGCGCTGCGGAAAGTCGCGCCGGAAAAGACGCTGTCCTACCAGGTGGCACTGTCGATCCCGATTCTGGGCTTCGCGTCGTGGATTTCCGGCGAAACCCTGACCCGGGTTCCCGGGCCCTTGGCGCTATCTTTGGTGGCCTATCAGGCGGTTTGGGTGGTCGGATTGACGTTTCTGATCTGGGTGACCCTGATCAAGACCTATTCGGCCAGTAAATTGTCGGCTTTTAGCTTTATCACCCCTTTGTTTGGCGTCGTGGCGGGCTATCTCATCATGCATGACACCCTGACGCCGGCCTTCGGCGCCGCGGCGGTATTGGTGATCGCCGGGCTTTACCTGGTTAACCGCCCGAGCGCGGTTGCCCCGGTTCCGACTGATCCATTGCTGAATGTCACCAAAACCTGATATTCGATGGCCCCATGAACAAGCCCATAAAACCTCCCCACGACGACGTCGCCGGCCCCAAGGCGCGGCATAAGACCACCCAGGTCATGGTCGGCAATGTCGCCGTCGGCGGCGGTGCCCCGATCGTGGTGCAGTCGATGACGAATACCGACACCGCCGATGTCGCGGGCACCGTGGCGCAGATCGCAGCGCTTTCGCGCGCCGGCTCGGAACTGGTGCGGATCACCGTCGATCGCGACGAGGCGGCCGCGGCCGTGCCGCATATCCGCGACGGGTTGCGCAAGCGCGGCATCACCACGCCCCTGATCGGCGATTTCCATTATATCGGCCACAAGCTTTTGGCGGATCACCCGGCCTGTGCCGAAGCGCTCGACAAATACCGCATCAATCCGGGCAATGTCGGCTTCAAGAACAAGCGCGACACGCAGTTCACCGACATCATCGAGATCGCGCTCAAAAACAACAAGCCGGTACGGATCGGCGCCAATTGGGGCTCGCTCGACCAGGAATTGCTCACCAGGCTGATGGAAGACAACGCCAAGGCGCCCGAGCCGCTCGAGGCGCGCGCGGTAACGCGTGAGGCGATGGTGCAGTCGGCATTGCTCTCGGCGGCGCGTGCCGAGGAAATCGGCATGCCCAAAAACCGCATCATTCTCTCGGCGAAAGTGTCCGCGGTGCAGGACCTGATCGCGGTGTACAAGGAATTGGCCTCGCGCTCGGATTACGCGATCCATCTCGGCCTCACCGAGGCCGGCATGGGATCGAAGGGCATCGTCGCCTCGGCGGCAGCGCTTGGCATTCTCTTGCAGGACGGCATCGGCGACACCATCCGGATTTCGCTCACGCCGGAGCCCGGCGGCGATCGCACGCTCGAAGTGCAGGTCGCGCAGGAATTGCTGCAGACCATGGGCTTCCGCACCTTCGTGCCGCTGGTCGCGGCGTGCCCCGGCTGCGGCCGCACCACCTCGACCACGTTCCAGGAACTGGCGCGCAGCATCCAGGATTTCATCCGCGACGAAATGCCGACCTGGAAGACTCAATATCCAGGCGTCGAGGCGCTCAACGTCGCGGTGATGGGTTGCATCGTCAACGGCCCCGGCGAATCCAAACATGCCAATATCGGCATCTCGTTGCCCGGCACCGGCGAAACCCCGGCTGCGCCCGTGTTCGTCGACGGCAAGAAATTCCGCACGCTTCGCGGTTCGACGATCGCCGCCGACTTCAAGGCGCTGGTGATCGATTATATCGACCAGCGCTACGGTACTGGCGCGAAGCCGACAGCGGCGGAATAGCGGCTGTTAAGGCAGCTTCGCCGCCGTTCCCCGGTACTCCCGATTCGCAAGGCTCGCTTCCTCCAGATCGAGATCGCGTTCGATACGCCGCCGCACCTCGTCGGTGATCCGGCCGTCGCGCAGCAAAGCGTGAATGAATGTTCGTTCCGCTGAGATCAGTTCCCGCGTCAGCTCTGCGCCGGTCGCCGAGACGTCGCCGCCTTCGGGATCGGGCGAATCGGGCAGTTGGCCGACGCGGGTCGCGTGACGCGCGCGCAGGAGTTTGACCACTTCATCGGACAATTCGCGGTCCTCAGCCATGGCGTCGAGCGAGCGGAGCGCGTCCGCGAGCGCGTCGCGCCGCGCCGTGATTTCCGCCGCTCGCTCCGCCAAATGCTCCTCGCGGCCGGCTTGCGCGAGGCCGAGCCATCGGATCACGGTCGGTAGCCCGAGCCCAAGTCCAACCAGCGTGATGAAAATGACGCCGAAACTGACGAACAAAATGAGGTCCCGGTCGGGAAAGCTCTCCCCGCTCGGAAGCGCGAGCGGCAATGCCAGCGCGGCGGCGAGGGAGACCGCGCCGCGCACGCCGGTGAAGGCGATCGCGAACGGCCACTGCCATGGCGGCGAGGGATCGCGGTCGCGCACGCGCTTCGACAACCGGGGCAGGTAGGTTGCGGGATAGACCCAAACGAAGCGGGCGACGATCACCATCACGGTAACCAACGCGATCGCGAACAGGACGTCGTCAAGGGGGAACGCCTTCGACTTCTCAAACAGCGACCGGATTTGGAATCCGGTCAGCAAAAACAAAAGCCCCTCGATCAAATAGATCACGAGGTCCCAGAAGAAGATGCCCTGCAGCCTCGTCGCCGCAGGGATCAAAAGCGGGCCGTTCCAGCTCACATAGAGCCCGCAGGCAACGGTTGCGATCACACCGGAGCCGCCGAAATACGCCGGCACCCAATAGGCGATATAGGGCGTGATCAAGGACAGCGTGATCTCGATCTGCGGATCGCACGCGCGTTGGCGCACCCGCAAGCTCAGCCAGCCCACGGCAACGCCGAACAGCATTTCGCCGCCGACGATGACGACGAAGGCCCCCGCCGCTTTCGGCAATGAAAACATGCCGGTCGAAATCGCCACCACCGCGAAACGATAGAGTATCAATGCGGTGGCATCGTTCGCCAGTCCCTCGCCCTCGAGGACGACGAGGATTCGGCGTGGCATGCCGAGCTTGCGGGCGATCGCGAGCGGCGCCACCACATCCGGCGGCGCGACGATGGCCCCGAGCAGAAAGCCGATGTTCCAGGGGAGCCCAATCAGGTAATGCGTGGCGGCGGCGACCGCGAACGCCGTGAATATCACGCAGCCGACCGACAACAGGATGATGGGGCGCAAGTTGAATTTGAATTCGCGCCAGCTCATGGCAACGCTGGCCGAATAGATCAGCGGCGGCAACACCAACAACAGCACCAGTTCCGGTGGTAGTTCCAGCGACGGCATGCCCGGCACGAAGGCGAGCGCGATGCCGGTCAACAGCAACAGGATCGCAGGCGCGACATTGATCCGCCGCGCCAAGAGCGCGGTTCCGGCGAGCACCGCGAGCAAAATCAGGAATATCTGGAATTTGGCTTCCACGGCGTTCCATTCCTGTGCAGGATCACTTTGCCGGGACTGGTGGCGCCGTCAATGCCGCGAGTAGTCGCGGCTATTCCCGCAAATCGTAGCGATACGACTTCGAGACGATTTGCCAGCCGCCGTTGAGCTTCATCGCCACCAGATAGTCGGTGAAGTAGCGCGGCGGCAACTGGCAGCGCGCCTTGATGAAGGCGGTGGAAGCATCTGACCGGTCGACGGTCACGATGAAATCCTCGCGCGGCTTGCCCTCGGTCTTGGCGGAAGTGCGCTTTCGAACGCGATCGAGCCAGTCGGGTACGGTGAGGATTTGCAGCTCGCCTTTTTCGAGCCAGCGCAGATCGGCTGAAGGATGGAAGATCGCCGCGAGCTTATCGGCATCGCTTTCATACAGGCCGTCGAAATAATGCTGGACGACGGCCTCAATGGTGGATCGGTCGTGGCTCACGGCGTGGGCTCCCTTTTTGTTCGTCATTCCCGGTTCTGGTCCTTACGGACCATCCCGGAATAACCGTCTAAATCTAATCTAAATCGCACTCGCCGCGATATTGACCATCAGGGCGAGCAGTGCGGTGTTGAAGATAAAAGAGACGATGCCGTGGGCGGTGGCGGTGCGGCGAATGGTCTTGTCGGTGATGCCGACGTCGGACACCTGCGCGGTCATGCCGATCACGAAGGAGAAATAGACGAAGTCCCAATAGTCGGCGTGGTCGTGCTGGTCGCCGCTCGGAAACTGCAAACCTCCCGGTTTGGCGCCGCGGTAATAATCATGGGCGTAATGCAGCGCGAAGGCGGTGTGTACCGTGGCCCAGGAAAGCACGATCGTGACCGTGCCCAGCGCCAGTTGCGGCCCGCTACGGTTCGAGGCACCGAGTTCGAACAGGATCGCGGCGATGCTGGCGAAGGCGCCGAGCGCGGTCATCAGCAATATCAGAAATCGGCCATCGTCCTGCAGCACGGCGTTGCGGCGGATATGCCTGAGCGGACTCCGCAGCATCATAGTGTAGACAAGCGCCAAATAGAGTGTGGTAAAGATATCCCAGCCGATCAGCATGCGCGTCACCGGCCGCAGCGAGGCTGGCAGCAGGAAAAACGCCACGAAACCAATTGCGATCGAGAGAAAGGTGCGCGGGCGTGCATAGACCACGCGCACCGGCCGCGGCAATGTTCGGGAGCGGAGAAGGCGAGGCTCGTCGGCGTGCTGGCCGGCTCCGTTCTTCGTGTCCTCATCCGCCATCGGCACCTTCAACTCTCGTTCAATCCTCGTTCAATTTTTGCGTTCGGCAACGAAGCGCGACGCCGCGCGCAGCACGTCGCCCTTGGCCCCGAAGATCGAGAGCGCGGCATCGGCGCGCGCCAGCAAGTCGCGCACGCGTTGCTTGGCGCCCTCGATCCCGAGTTGGGTGACGAACGTGGTCTTGCCCAACGCCGCGTCCTGCCCGGTCTGCTTGCCGAGCGCTGCCGCATCGCCTTCGACATCGAGCAGGTCGTCGGCAATCTGGAAGGCTTCGCCGAGCGCGCGGCCGTAATCGTCGAGCGCCTGATATTCCTTTTGCGAGGACTGGCCGAGGATAGCGCCGGCAATGCAGCCATAGCGCAACAGCGCGCCGGTCTTCATCTGCTGCAGGCGCGCGACGTCGACCGGCTCGCGGTCGCCAAACCGGCCTTCGCCGGCGAGATCGAGCATCTGGCCGCCCGCCATGCCGCCGATTCCCGAGGCCCGCGCCAGCGCCCGGGTCAATGCAAGGCGCACGCCCGCCTCGCGGTGAATTTCGTCGCGGGTAATGATGTCAAAGGCGAGCGTCAGCAGGGCGTCGCCGGCGAGGATCGCGGTGGCATCGTCATAGGCCTTGTGAAGCGTCGGCCGGCCGCGGCGCA
>Ga0137403_10009026_pt1 | contig 11106 bp, 10 predicted proteins | sample CZOMad2_1_16fung_FD_122057 | JGI IMG/M metagenome (GOLD analysis project Ga0137403, IMG submission 122057) | Vadose zone soil fungal communities from Angelo Coast Range Reserve, California, USA - CZOMad2_1_16fungal (Hybrid Assembly) | ecosystem: Environmental > Terrestrial > Soil > Vadose zone...
CTTTTTGCGTCAATACAAGCTTATCATTAACAAGGACTTCAAAATTAAACTTTAAACCTTAAATAGTAAACAAAGTAAGGTGGTCATTGGTTAATTTTGTCTCAAAGTAAAGTTTTTAACAAAATCTTTCGCATGACCCAGGAAAAAGTTTTAGCGGCCTTAAGTAATGTACAGGAACCTGATCTTGGAAAAGATATCGTTACGCTCAATATGGTGAGGGATATTGTGATAGAAGGGAATTATGTTTCATTTACAATCGAGCTGACAACTCCTGCATGTCCATTGAAGGATATGATCAAAAAAGCATTAGATAGGCCGGTCGGCGGATAGCCGAACTAGCTAGGAACGAAGAGCCATTGGGGGATGGATATGCGCGGTTGGTACACATTGATGCTTTGGGGCTGTATCGGTGTAAATGCATTCGCGGCCCCGGCGATCGCCGACCCTGCGCCGCCTCCATCGGCAGGCGCGCCTGAGGATTCGACGCACCTTGAGGAGATTATCGTTACCGCCAATAAGCGAAGCGAAAATAGTCAAAAGGTCCCCATCTCGATTTCCTCGATCACGCAAAGCAGCTTGAGCGATGCGGGAATTGAGTCGACGAACGCGCTGAGCTCAAAGGTCGCGGGGCTTACAGTACAAGAAAGCGGAAATGGCCTGCAGTCACATATTCGGGGTATCGGCACGTCAGATGTGGTTGCCGGTAATGAAAGCTCGGTGGCGACGTACGTTGACGGTGTCTATATTTCAGTACTGAGCGGTTCGATGCTGTCGCTCACGAATATTGCTCAGGTTGACGTTCTCAAGGGCCCGCAAGGAACCCTGTTCGGACGAAATGCAACGGGCGGCGTTGTTGACATTAGAACGAAGGACCCGACACAAGATCTGCATTACGACGCTTCACTCAGCTACGGGACCTATGACACGACTTCGGCCAGCGTGTATGTGACAGGAGGCCTGTCCGATCATGTGGCAGCGGATCTGGCAGCCTACGGGCTCTATCAGGGGACGGGTTTCGGACAGAATCTGGCGACGGGAAATGAAGTCGATAAGACCAGCGAATATTCGCTTCGAACGAAATGGCTGGTCACCCCGACCGATTGGCTCAGAATACGACTGACGGCGGACAAGGAGCAGACCAATGATGATGGTCTTCTCGCCTATAAGCTCGTGCCGGGGACGTCCGTCAACCGACCGGGACAGGTGCCCTTTGTCCCAACGCAGACAAATCCCTGGGACCTGGATAACGCAGCGGATCCTCACTGGTTATTTCGACAGCAGGGGGTGAGCTCGAGAATCGACGTGGATACCGCGGTTGCGACAGTCACCAGTATCAGCGCGTATCGAACGTCATTCAAGTATAACGCATGGAACGTTGTGCCTCTTCCCACGCCCGTGCCGGAAGAGCCGGCCTATTGGCGCGAGAAGGGGACGGAGGCAAGTCAGGAAATCCAGATCGCCTCGCTTCCTTCCAGCCCGTTCACGTGGGTGGTCGGCGGATACTTTCTTTACTCCAAGGTTGGCTACGATCCTTTCGTCATTGCGGGTCCGGCCGTCGATCCGCTGTCGGAACTTTCGTGGCGCGCTTACCAGCAGACCGATGCCAGCGCGCTCTATGGACAGACCATGTTTCCGGTCGCCACGGATACCCATCTCACGTTGGGCTTCCGGTATTCGGTTGAACGAAAAGCGGTGACGGGTGACGAGGCGTTTGATTTCTTTCCAAGTTCCGGAATTCCGAGTTTTGATACGCCTACCGATGCCCACACGACGTTCCGAAAACCGACTTGGCGATTGGCACTTGACCATCAATTTACACCGTCGGTGCTTGGGTACATTTCTTACAACCGGGGTTTCAAGAGCGGGGTTTACGCAACCATTCCTCCCGGCGGCCCGGGTGCGCAGCCGGTAAAGCCCGAGACAATCGATGCCTATGAGGTTGGCATCAAGAGCGATCTATTAAATGACCGCGTGCGAGTCAATGCGGCTGCCTATTACTATAAGTACAAGGAAATCCAGGTCGATGTCTATGAGTCGACATCGGCGGTTCTGGAGAATGGGGGCGCTGCGAAGCTCTATGGGCTGGATTTGGACGCCACCGCGAAGCTTGCCAACCATTTATCCCTCGATCTCGGCGCGGCCTACGTGCACGACCGATTTACCCAATTCGACGACGGAGCATTATCGGTACTGGTCCCCGTTGCCGACGGCGGCGGTCGGAAGGCAATTCCGAACATCAACCTTGCCGGAAACCGGATTCCGTATACTCCGGACTATACGGCGAATGTAGGCTTGACGTATACGCTTCCGCTATCCGACGGCGAGCTATCATTGAACGCAAACTACGCTTATAACTCGGGATTCTATGGGGGCGCTGACAACACTTATGGCCAAGGCGCCTATTCGGTGGTCAACGCTCAAGTGGGTTGGACCTTCAAGTCCGGTACAGAGATAAAATTCTGGGGCAGGAATCTCTCGAATGCGGCTTACGCGACGTTCTTACCCTTCCAAAACAATCCAGGCGGCTTCACAGATGAAATTTTGGCGCATCCTCGCACGGTCGGTGTTGCCGTAGCGTTCCGTAAATAACCCTGCTGGATGGACCACCGATGAAAGCCGACCGTGGCCATGCCGCCATACCTGAGCGTGACGTAGCGGTCTGCGCGGGCATCGCTCACGAACCGTGGATATTAGGAAACCTTATATAGTCCGCCATCGACGACCACTGCTTGACCCGTCACGAACTGCGCATCGTCACTGGTGAGGAACGCGACGGGGCCGACGATATCCTCCGGCTCAGCCAGTCGTTTGATGGCTTGGAGTTGCCAAAAGGCCTTCTTATCCTCATCGGAAACGCCCCGATTCCCGGGCGTGTTGGTGATCGCGGGGAGAATGGCATTCACCGTGATTCCGTAGGGGCCTACATCATTGGCCAAGCCGCGTACGAAGCCGATGACTCCCATTTTCGAGGCCATGTAGTGGCTCAGACCATCCACGCTCATGCCGATTGCGTTGGAGGAAATATTCACAAAACGGCCCCACTTGTTCTTGCGCATGCGAGGGACAAAATGTTTTGCGCTCAAGAAGTGTGCATCGAGGTTTACCGCCAAGGTCTTGCGCCACAGGTCGAAATCAAGATCATCGATCAGCGCGCGTGGGTAAATGCCTGCATTGTTCACGACGATATCGGCGCGGCCGAACGTGCGGTCAACTTCCTCGGCGACGTGCTCCCAGCCTTCATTGCGAGCGATGTCAGCTTTGATCGAAATTGCGGTTCCACCGAGCCAGGCCGCAGTTTCTCCGGGTTGATCGAGATCAACCAGCACGAGCGAAGCACCGCGCGCGGCCAGCTTTATGGCGATTCGTTGACCAATCCCTCGTGCGGCACCGGTAACGATCGCGACCCGCCCTGCATGGCTTCGCGGTTCTACCATAGATAATGCGAACTCACCCAACGGTCCTATTAGGAGTCCCTTTGTCGCTTTTGCGCCAGCTATCCATGATGGCGGGCGCACCGGCGACCAACGTGATGGGATCGACGACGACGTGTTGCGTGGCGACAGCCATGTCGCGTGAGAGTCTGCTGATGGGGGAATCCTTCTTGACGATTTCGGAGCCCGCCCAAAGGTGACAAAATCTCACGACCTCACCGGCGACTTGATGCAGCCAGGTGGTCGCCTGGCGAAGACGCTCTCGCTGTTCGGGAGTTAATGCGGTGCCCTCCAACGCATGAGTTTCTGCCTCGGTGAATACGCGATAGGCATAATTGCGCGCCGCTTGGTATGCCGCCTCATGTAGGGTGAATTGATGCTTGAACACGTCATGCTCACCGACCGGTCCTGGATATCCGGGCCGCTTTTTGCCTGAGGTAATCACGACGATCTCCGTTAACGCGCGCCGCATCAGGCCGATGACGACGCCGGCATGACCGGAGGCGCCGATGGCGGCGAGGCCGAGCGTGAAGAGTGGGCCGCCTCGCTTGGGTTCAATCGTGGTGCGCTCGAAGGTGAAGTCTTGCGACACAAACTGGTCGGCCACTGCATAGTCATAACTGCCCGTGCCGACGAGACCTGGAGGATTCCAGTTGCCGAGAAATTCGACGTTGTTCCTAGGCACAAAGCAGACCCGGACTTCTGGAATTCCACTGGGGAGCATTCTCGGACGATTCTCATCCATCACGAACATTCCGGAGCCGATCCAGCCAGCATGCGCGCAGCCACTGCCGAACGCGAATTTGCCGGCCGCCTGATAACCCCCCTCGATTTGCCGGGACTTACCCGCAGGCCCGAACATACCGGCAACAATGGGCAGGTTGCCATCGCCGAACATTGCCTCGATGGCCTGATCGCCTAGATAAGCCGCCGCCGTCACCGTGGCGCCTTGATTGGCCATCAGGGACCACCCGGTTGAGCCGTCTGCAAACGCCACCGCCTCGACCGCGGACATCGCCTCGACAATCCCCTTGCCACCGCCGCCGAGCGCGCGCGGCACGCTGATCCAAAAGAGTCCATTCTCGCGCAGCGCTCCGACCACTGCAGCAGAAAGTGTGCCCCCTGATTCAGTACCTGCAGCTTCTCGTTCGATGACTTCGCGCAAATCCCACGCCCGAGCCACGTAGTCGGCGTCGTCCCCCGCACGCAGCTCGGTGATCGCGGAGTTCTGATTGATCCCTGGAGTCAGTCCTCGTCCGGCTCCCGAATGGCCAGTGGCCTGGTTATCGGCTCCGGTGAGTTTTTCTTTAAGCATATGGTCAACTCCTCAGACGGCAGCGCTCGCCCGGCGTGCCGGCCATGTAATGCTTAGTTTCGACTAATGTCAGCATGATCCTAGCGCTCATTGCGCTAGCATGCAAGACATTAATGCCACTAACGTCATCGAACCAGCGAGAATGCGATTGCCAGGTGGGCGAGGAGTGATTTATTCAGCGGTGTGCGGGAATCAATAGCTCGAGCCCGTCATGTTCCGGCGATAGACGTATCTGACAGCAAAGCCGGCTCGCATCCGTCGCCCCCCGGGTAAGATCGAGCAATTCGCTTTCCGCGTGAGAGGGAGGCTTCAGTTTTGACTGCCATTCCGGCGCCACGTGCACGTGACACGTCGCGCATACCAGGTTGCCTCCGCATTCGCCCTCGATACCGGGCACGCCATGGCGAACTGCGGTTTCCATCGCACTATGGCCCAACGGGGCTTGTACCGTGCGGCGGTGACCTCGTGGATCGACGAAGGTGACGTGGACCATCGGCTTCAGTCGATTCAATGATGGGTCCCGTATCATTGCGCGGCGGCTGAAGCGGCCGCGCCGTTCGCACCGCCAGTTCTTCTCCAGAATGCTGCGACGGCCTTCGCGCCGCCCCGGCCTTGTGCACGGCCTGCAAGGGCCGCCGGCGCTCGGGTGGTGGGGTCAAGTAGATTGGGCGTAATCGCGTTGCGCGAAGGCTGATCCGGTTCGATGAGCATGACGCGAGAGCCGCCGCGTTCCAGTGCGGCAATATCGCCGCCTAAATCGCGCGGCGGCGTGGCGAGGAAATGCCGACCCACTGGTGAGATGATCAAAATGCTCTCGAATCCCGCAGCCAAATCGGCGTTCTCCGGAGAACGCACGCCGCCGTCGGTGTAGCGACGGCCTGCAATGGTAGCGGTTGGCCAGACGCCGGGCACCGCTGAACTCGCCGCCACCGCGTCAATGAGCGATACCCCGGAATGCCGATCAAACACGCGCCCTTCACCCGTCTCTGCATCGACCGCGACGAGTTTGAGGGGATGGGAGGGCCATTCATGCGAGGGCAAGCGCGAGGCGATTACCGCGCGCCGTTCCGCTTCTGAAATGGTTTGTACCTGCGTGGCGTAGCGGCCGCGGCGGCGACGAATGGCACCTGGATCGCCCGCCGCTAGAAAATATGTCCGCATGGCGATTGCCTCGGCCAAAAGCGATGCGTCCGGGATTGGCTCGATCGTTTGGAAGCAGAGGTCCGTTTGACGTCTATACAATGCTTCAAAACTCAATGCACTGGTAATCTGCGCGGCCACATTCGCACCCGCCGAGGTGCCAAGGACAAGATCAGCGTCCAGCAACTCCAAGCCCGTGTCGGCAAATCCTGTCATCAAACCGATTAACCAGGCAGCGCCCGCGACACCGCCGCCGCCCAGCACGAGCGCTCGCTTATCGCCCGTTATGGCATCTGCCGCCACGACTCAACGCTCCTCATCCGATTGTCATCTATTTCATGATATCTCATAGTCGTTATAGTGACTAACGTTTCATGCATACCGCGCGGTGCTGCGCTCGGCGGCCTCACTTCTCAGGAGACTCGACAAGTACTTGGCGCGTTTGCCGTCGTATCCTTGCGCCGAGACTCGAAGGTCCGCAATCACCGCCTCAGGTAACTCGCGGGCTACTTTGGCAGGGGCGCCGATGATCAGACTGCCGCGTGGGAATTGCTTGCCTTCCGTTACCAACGCCCCGGCACCGATCAGGCAGTCATCGCCGATGACGGCATTGTTGAGCACCGTCGCACCGATGCCCACCAGCACGTTGTTGCCGAGGGTGCAGCCATGAAGCACCGCATGGTGGCCAATCGTGCAGCCATCCCCGATTGTGAGGGGCGCACCAGGATCGGAGTGCAACACAGCGCCCTCCTGGACGTTGGTGCACGTCCCCACCACGATTGGCGTGTTGTCGGCGCGTATGACGGCGCCGAACCAGACACTCACTCGAGCGCCCAGTCGCGCATCGCCAATGATATCGGCGGATGGCGCAATCCACACCGAGCCGTCCTCCGGCAATGTTGGGCGATTGCCGTCAATCTCATAGAGCGGCATCTGAACTTCTCCCGGTTTTCGCCTGAAGTCTGAATCGGTGGAGGAGGGGTTCGGTATAGCCGTTAGGTTGGGCTGCTCCCTCAAATACCAATGCGCGGGCTGCCCGGAAGGCAAGGTTCGTGTCCCTATTGACCGCCATGGATTGGTAGAGCCGATCCGAAGCGTTCTGTGCGTCAACCTTAACCGCCATTCGATAAAGCGCATCGTCGACTTGCGCCGGCGTCACCACGCCGTGAAATAACCAATTGGCGAGGTGTTGTGAGGAAATACGGAGCGTTGCGCGATCTTCCATCAATCCGATGTCAAGGATGTCAGGGACTTTCGAGCACCCGATGCCCTGGTCTATCCAGCGCACCACGTAGCCAAGTAGTCCTTGCGCATTGTTCTCAAGTTCCGAGTTGATTTCCTTGGATGACCACGGGCGGCTCAACGCCACGGGAATGGTTAGCAGCTTGCGGAGCGGTGTCAGGGGCTCCTTTTTGCGGATGGCCTGTCGCTCGAAGACGTCCACCCGATGGTAATGGGTTGCGTGCAATGTCGCGGCAGTGGGCGAGGGCACCCATGCTGTATTCGCGCCACTTCTGGGATGGTCTATCTTCTGCTCCAGCATATCGGCCATGCGGTCGGGAGCAGCCCACATGCCTTTGCCAATTTGTGCCCGGCCCGATAGCCCGCAGGCAAGTCCAATCTGCATATTGCGATCTTCATAGGCCGCAATCCAGTCAGTGGTTTTCATGTCGCCCTTACGCACCATCGGGCCGGCGCGCATCGAGGTGTGTATTTCATCGCCAGTGCGATCGAGAAACCCTGTATTGATGAAAACGATGCGATCTTTGACGGCGGCGATGCAAGCTGCGAGGTTGGCGGATGTGCGCCGCTCTTCATCCATGACCCCCACTTTGATTGTGTGGCGTTGAAGATTGAACAAATCCTCGATAGCGTCGAACAACCGATCGGTGAATCGCACCTCCTCGGGTCCGTGCATCTTGGGCTTGACGATGTAAATCGAGCCGGTGCGGCTATTGCGAAAGCGGCCGTTCCCTCGAAGATCATGTATCGCGATCAGCGCTGTCACAATGCCATCGAGGATACCCTCGGGTGCCTGGGAGTCAGTGGACAGGCGAATTGCGGTCGTCGTCATCAAGTGGCCGACATTGCGGACGAACAGCATACTGCGGCCTGGCAGAACCAAGTTCGACCCATTGACGGCGGTGTAATGGCGATCCGGTTGCAGCGCACGCAACACCATTTGCCCGTTTTTGGGGAAACTAGCCTTCAGATCACCTCGCATCAGGCCAAGCCAATTCGCATAGGCCGCTACTTTGTCCTCGGCATCGACCGCGACGATCGAATCCTCGAGATCAACGATGGTCGTCAGCGCAGATTCCAATATCACATCGGCCAATCCGAATCGGTCGTCCTTGCCGATCGGATGGTCTCGATCAATCACCAACTCCAGATGTAGCCCGTTGTGCTTCAGCAGGACCGTGGATGGCGCTGAGGGTTCGCCGCGATAGGCTTTGAAGGCATCAGGCACCGATAAACTCGTCAACCGATCGTGGTCCCCTTCGACTCGGAGCACGAGTTTGTTATCGATAATCTGTAGGCCTGTGATCTCGCGCCATGGGACAGCACCCTCAAGCGGCACGATGTTGTCCAAAAACTCCCTAACCCAAGTGATCACCTGCGCACCGCGGCTAGCGTCATAGCCGCTGCCTGCGGGGTGTCCGGGGATGGCGTCTGTGCCGTAAAGCGCGTCGTAGAGACTGCCCCATCGGGCATTGGCGGCATTAAGTAGAAAGCGGGCGTTGGTTACCGGTACGACCAGCTGTGGCCCGGCGATCCGGGCCACCTCGTCATCGACTCTGTCGGACGTTGTGGTGAAAGGCGCAGGTTCAGCGACCAGGTACCCGATTGACCTTAGAAAGGCTTCGTATTCCGGTGTATCGACCGGTTTGCCCGAACGCGCTTCATGCCAGGCATCAATCTGTGCCTGGATCCTATCGCGCGCGGCCAGCAATGCGCGGTTCTCGCCTTCGAACCGTGCGTAGATGTCCGCCACTCCATCCCAGAAAACACGGGGTTCGATGCCGGTTCCGGGGAGCGCCTGGTCCTCGATGAAACGCACCAGGACCTCGGCAACCTCCAATCCGGCCTTATTGATCGAGTTCGCCATGGTTTCTAATGACCTTGCGCGGTTAGGCGAGCGGCGGCAGTGCCCGCCAGGGCACAGATTTCGTCGTTATCGGAAATGTCCCCTGAAATGCCCACCGCGCCGAGCGGCACGCCAATGATGTCATCCCGCCGGGAGAGCACCTTTTGATTCAGTTCCGGCATGACCAAGGACATGGATTTACCCTCCCATCGCAGCGATTCGTTCAGGCAAGCGGGCGCGGGTGCGCACCCGCTCGATCATGGCGGTCTGGCCCTACGGCGCAGCTTCCCTCCGGGAACTGCAGCAGGGATCTTTTTTAACAACGATCTTTGCGAAAGCATTCATAACACGTTAGTCTGTATAACGCAATTGAGCGTGGATGGGCTGGGGATTGACTTGATTGGCTGGTGCCGATAAATGGCGTGCAGGATGTCTGTCGCAACTGAGAGTCACACTGACAAATGAACGTATTAATTGTTTTCGCGCATCCGGAACGGCGCTCACTGAATGGCACTCTTCTTCGCGCATCAGTCGACATATTGGAAAAAGCTGGTCATGCGGTCGACGTGTCCGATCTGTATGCGCAGAACTGGAAAGCAGTCCTCGATCGAGAGGATTATCAGTACGCGGTGGATCGGCGCTTGCGCGTCCTGCCCGCATCACGTGAGCGCCATCAGGAAGGGACCGTGCCTCCCGACATCCTTGCGGAGCAGGAAAAGCTGCTGCGCGCCGACGCCGTTATTTTCCAATTTCCGATGTGGTGGTTCGGAATGCCCGCGATCCTAAGGGGCTGGTTTGAGCGCGTGTATTCTCATGCGTTTGGCTACGGCCTGGGTGAGTATTCGACCACCCGCTGGGGGGATCGATATGGCGAAGGCCGTTTGAAAGGTAAACGCGCCATGCTCTCGGTGACGATGGGGGGCCGCGAGGACCATTATGCACATCGTGCAATTAACGGTCCCATTGAAGATCTCCTGTATCCGGTCAATCACGGCCTTCTCTTTTATATTGGCTTCGAAGTCCTACCCTCGTTCCTTCTCTACGATGCCGAGAAACTGTCAGAAGAGCGATATGAAAAGGAGTTGATCGTTCTGCGTAAGCGACTTATTCACTTGTTCAGCGATAAGCCGATTCCGTACCGTTTGCAGAATGGTGGCGACTATCATGTCCCATCCTTATGGCTCCGTGAGGGCCTCGAGCACGGCAATGAGTCAACCCCGTTTGCCCTTCATAAGCGATCCGAATAGGCCGCGTCGATGAGTCGCAAAGGACTACCCACAGGTGAACGTGAGAGGACGGCGGGCGCCTCCAAAGCCAGCATGCCGGCGTGGCATGAGCCTTCCACTAAAACGCGGCTGGAGGCCCATTATGGCGATCGTGTGGTCGGATGCTACGTCGAACGACCCGAGAGTATCGATCAGTTGCTCACTGCGGCCGCTGAGCGCTGGCCACACGCGCCGGCGATAAGTGACGAGGCACGCACCGTGAGCTACGCCGCGCTCGACGAAGAGGTCGACGCCATTGCCGCCGGCTTACAGGAGGCCGGCGTTAGCCGTGGGGATCGGGTAGCGCTACTCTTGGTCAACTCCGTGGAGTTTCTTGTCGTGATATGCGCCGTTGCGCGGCTTGGGGCCATTGCGGTACCGATTAACGTGCGCGAGCAGGCTCCCGAATTGCGCCGCATATTGCAACACTCCGGGGCGGGCGCCATTTTCTACGAGGCAGATCTCTCGCACAAACTGCCGGATAGGGCACTGTCCAATGGGTTGGCGCGGATCGCCGTTCGAGGCGACCTACCGGGCAGCGCCCCCTATTCACAGCTCTTATCTTCGCAGCGGCGTGCTACGCGGGCTTCAGTTCATGAGGAAGATACGGCGATCATCCTCTACACCTCCGGTACCACGGGACAACCCAAAGGGGCAATGCTCACGCATCTTGGACTTGTCGGTGCCGCGTTGACCTACCTCACCGTCGCGGGCCTTCGAAGGGGTGACAGCGCGGCGGTACCTGCGCCGATGAGCCATGTCACGGGTATTACGAGCGGGCTGCTGCCCATGCTCCTCGTGGGCGGTCGAATCGTCTCGTTCCGCGAGTTCAAGGCAGCGGCGTATCTTCGCCGCATCGCTGCGGAG
>Ga0137403_10009027_pt1 | contig 11106 bp, 7 predicted proteins | sample CZOMad2_1_16fung_FD_122057 | JGI IMG/M metagenome (GOLD analysis project Ga0137403, IMG submission 122057) | Vadose zone soil fungal communities from Angelo Coast Range Reserve, California, USA - CZOMad2_1_16fungal (Hybrid Assembly) | ecosystem: Environmental > Terrestrial > Soil > Vadose zone...
AGTGGGGCTGGAACAGGGACAAGACCGCGATCGAACTGACCTTGCGCAAGGGCATGTTATGGCATGACGGCACGCCGGTGACGGTCGAAGACCTGGTCTGGTCGCTGCAGCGGGCCGGCGACGAAAAGAGCGGCAATCCGATGCAGTTCATGTGGCGCAAGCTCGGCAGCATCAAGGTGAACGGGGATACGGTCGTCGTCGAAGTGAAGGAGTTCGAGCCGGCACTGCTCAAATGGCTCGGCTTCCTGACCGCGTACATCATGCCGAGGAAAACCTTCACCGCATCAGGTGGCGGCGCCGGCTGGGATGCGAATCCGGTCGGCAGCGGCCCCTACATGGTGGAGAAATTCGAGCGCGATGCATTCATCCGGCTCAGGGCCTTCCCGAAATACTGGGGACCGAAGCCGGCGTTCGACACGGTGGTATTCAAGTTCGTGCCCGATCCCGCGAGCCGCGTGGCGGAAATCGAGAGCGGTGCGGCAGATCTGACCCTGGAAGTGCCGTACGAGGAATACGATCGCCTCGTTGCGAAATCCGGCCTCACCGGTGCGGCTTATCCGATGTCGGACATCGGCATCCTGTTCATCACCGACCGCGAGCCGATGCTCGACAGGAATGTGCGCCTGGCCGCCGCGCACGCCATCGACAAGAAAGCGATCGTCGCGCAGTTGCTGCGCGGCTATGGCAGGCCGCTGGATACGCTGCAGGCCCCGGATTATGCCGCCTACGATCCTTCGATCAAGGTGAAGTACGATCCCGAACTGGCCAGGCAGTTGTTGTCCGCATCCGGATTCTCCCCGTCGAAGCCGGTCAGGTTCACGGTACAGACCACCCGCGGCTACAAGCCCAAGGACTTCGAAACCGTCGCGGCCATCGTGGCGATGTGGAAGAAAGTCGGCATCGAAGCCAGTATCGAGGTGCTCGACGTTGCCAAACATTTCGACCGGCAACTGCAGCATGCGCTGGCGCCGGCGTCGTTCTACAACTGGGGCAATTCCATCGGCGATCCGTCGACGTCCACCGGATTCGCCTTCATCGGACCCTTCGCGGTCTGGCGCTCCCCCGACGTGGAAAAAATGGTCGGCCCGCTCTTCGTCGAGCGCGACGAAGCCAAACGCATCGCCGGCTACAAGGCCGTGGACCGTTATCTGGCGGAGCAGGGCTATGTGATTCCGTTGTTGCAGTACTACCAGCCCGTCGTGCACAAGAAGAGCATCACCTTCACGCCCCACGCCGCCGGCACCATCGCCCCTCAGTCGATCAGGCCTGCCTAACGACTACACCCAACGCAGATACCCTACATGCTATGCACGTAGGGTATCTGTACTTTGCGCCTTTGCGTCGAGTGTAGGCAGATCTAGAAATTCGCGTAGGTCTTGACGAGGAACTGCATCGACTGGATGTTGGGATCGGGGTTCAGCGGAAATGCGAGGTCGACGTGTAACACATTGCCGAACGACGAGCGATCGCTCAGGATGCGCAGGCCAAAGCCGACGTCGCTCAGCCATCCCGGGTTCACAGGGTTCTGGAACGGCCCGCCCCAGGCGCGCCCCATGTCGTAGAAGATGGCACCGCCCACGCGAAACAGCCGGAACGGGTACCAATCGGTATAAACGCGTTCTTCGACGGTGAACAGCGCACGATGCTCGCCGCTCTGGTAACGCAGGGGGTAACCGCGCAAGCCGTTGTCGCCCCCCAGCAGCAGGAGGTCCGATACCTCCGGATTCCTTACCACGTCGCCAGATGCCGCGGCATAGAACACCGCACGTTTGGCGTGCGGCACATAGTATTTAATCGAGCCGCTCAGCAGTTCACGCTCCCCGCGTCCGTCTCCGTACTGTCCCGAGATGCTGGTAGCGGCCAGCAGGTCGTTGCCGTGTGCCGTCCGCACTCCATCGGTGACCGTTGCCGTATAGATCCAGAGGTCGCGTGTGGAACCCAAGCTGGTCAGTGCGCGGCCCACCTGGATTTTGGAACTGAAGCCCAGCGCGAAATATTCCGGACGCTGGATCTTGTTCCGGTTCTTGACCTTTTCGTAGTCGTCCTGGATGACTTCGTAGCGCAGGAAGGGCGAGACGAGGGTCTGGTCGGCGGGCACGATGGAAGGGGCGATCAGTGCCGGATCGGTGGCGTAAGCATCCGCCTGATAACTCAGGCCGACAGAATAGCGATGCGTCCAGCCGTCGATGAGGCCGTGCGACCAGCCGCCATAGACCTCGCTCGCGTCCTGCTGATGGCGATATTGGCCGACGATATTGCCATCGCTGTAGATGGATTCGATGCGCTCATCGTGCAGGGTGGAGGCGCCGGCGGCCCAGCGCGTATCGAGTGCATAGAACGGCCGGGCGACGCCGAACGATTGGCGCTTGCCGTCGTCGTAGTTCGCCAGCTTCAGCTCGACAGCCGTCCATCCACCGAAGAGGTGATTCTGCGCGACCGAGAACTCTGTGCCATTGCGGTCGACGTCCGAACTGTGCGAATAGGCGATCGCGGTACCGGTGCCGAGAAAATTCCCTTCTCTCAGAGTCAACCCGGTCGTGTTGGATCCGCCGGAGCGGCTGAAGCTGAAGCCTGGCTGGAGGGTCCAGGTATCGCGCGTTTCGACCTGGATGTCGACGACGCCGTCGTGCCAGGCAACCGGGTGGATGTCGACATCGTAGATATAGCGGTTCGCCCTCAACAGGCGCTCGGACTCCTCGATTTTCTGCACGGACAGCAAGTCGCCGCTTTTGAATAACAGGGTGCGCTTGATGACGCCCGGGCGCGTGCGGATATGCAGTTTGTTCGCCAACCGGAACAGAAAATTGTTTTCCTTGGGATCGTCCAGATCGAAGATGTCCTGGGTGACGACGTTCACTTCCCCGATGACCGCGCCGGCGGCCTCGAGTTCGGCGAAAGAAGGCATCGCAATCTGGGCTGCGGGATCGTCCGCCATGACCGGCAGGCACAGGCAGAAAGTGGCGACGCAGCCGCCAAGCCAGCGCAGCGTGCAATTGCGAAAGGCAACGAGACGTATTCCCGACCGGTCTGGCATCGGGCGGGATTGGAGGTAACGCCCGCGCTCGATTCCGGTCGCATGCATGTTCACGAGTTTGCCGCAAGACGGCCCTACATTGGAATCCAGAAATCGACGTGGCGGCCGAATGCGCATGTCCTGAATGCCGTCAAGCGATTCCGTAGTAGCGCCGCTGCCGTTTGTCTTCGCCTAAGGCGATACACCCAGCACGGAGGCGGAGGACACAGAGGTCACGGAGAAAAGCAACGAGAAATGATGAATGTCCTCGACGAAACATGAACCATTCGCTCATCATTCCAACATAGTATTCGCTTTCTCTGTGTACTCGGTGACCTCGGTGCCTCCGTGTTGGGTTTAAATGTCGATCAGCTATTTCGTTAGGCGCCTGCTCTGGGCCGTGCCGACGCTGTTCGGCGTGGCGGTGGTGGTGTTCGTGCTGGTGCGGGTGGTACCGGGCGATCCGATCGCCATGATGCTGCCGCCCGGCGCGACCGCAGACGATGTCGGCCGCCTGCGCGCTCTGTACGGGCTCGATGCGCCGATTGCGAAGCAGTTCCTGGTCTGGATGGGCGACGTAGTACGCGGCAACTTCGGCGCATCCATCAGTCTGCGCGACGGCGTGGCGTCGCTTGTCCTGAGCCGGCTTCCCGCAACGCTCGAGTTGGTGATCGTTGCGGTCGTGGTGGCTTGTGCGCTCGCGGCGGCCGCGGCGATCGGGGCAGTCTATTTTCGCGGCCGCTGGCCCGAATTCGTCGTGGACGGCGCCACCGGCCTGGTGCTCGCGATCCCGGATTTTCTCTGGGGCCTGCTGTTCGTCCTCATCCTCGGCGTGCTGCTGCCGTTGCTGCCGATCTCGGGCCGCATCGATCCGACCCTGGATTTCAACCCGGCGACCGGATTCTATCTGGCCGAAGCGCTGCTGCGCCTGCACTGGAGTGTGCTCGCCGATCTGGCGCGGCATATCCTGCTGCCGGCCCTCGCGCTGGCGTTGCCGCTCGCCGCGGCGCTCACGCGCGTGCTGAAGGGCTCGCTCATCGAGGCCATGAACCAGGACTATGTGACTCTGGTGCGCGTTAAGGGCTATTCGAGGTCGCGCACTCTGTGGCGGGTCGCCTTGCGCAATGCGCTCATCCCGACGGTAACGCTCACCGGCGTGCAGTTCTCCTTCCTGATCGGCGGCACGGTGCTGATCGAATATATCTTTTCCTATCCCGGCATCGGCAACCTCGCCATTGCCGCCGTCAATCAACGCGATCTGCCGCTGATCCAGGGACTGGTGCTGACGTTCGCCGTGCTGTTCATTCTTGCCAACCTGATCGTCGACATGGCCTATTCGGTGCTCAATCCCAAGGTGCGGCAGTCGTGAAGGCCATCGCATTGCTGCGCAATCCGCGGGTCGCTTTCGGGATGTTGGTGCTGCTCGCACTGGCCATTGCGGCCGCCGGCGCGCCGTGGCTGTCCTCTTACGATCCGCTGGAGCAGGATTTGCTCAATTCGTTCCAGAGTCCGGGCGTGGCAGGCGGCGATCACGCGCATCCGCTCGGCACCGACAGCCTGGGCCGCGACATTCTTGCCAGACTGATCTACGGCGCGCGTCCCGCGCTGATCGTCGCGTTCGTCGCGGCGTTCTTTGCCGGCCTGCTCGGCACGGCCCTCGGACTCGCCGCGGGCTATGCCGGCGGCCGGCTGGACGCGGCGATCTCGCGCCTGGTCGATGTCTGGATGAGCTTTCCGTCGGTGCTGCTGTGCATCGTGCTCGCCGCGGTACTCGGCGCCGGCCTGCATACGGTCGTGATCGCGATCATCGTCATCGACTGGACGCGCTTCTGCCGCGTGGTGCGCGCGGAAACGATGCTGCAGAAGAGCCATGACTACGTTGCTTCGGCCGTGACGATCGGCCTCGGACCCGGGCGCATCGTGGCGAGCGAGATCCTGCCCAATGTTGCGCCCCTGCTGCTAACGCTGTTCACGCTGGAAATGGGCATCGCCATCGTCGTCGAGGCGATTCTTTCCTTCGTGGGATTGTCGGTCTCGTCGGGCATGCCGACCTGGGGCGGCCTGATCCAGGAAGGCCGGCTGTACGTGAACCAGGCCTGGTGGCTCATGGCGGCGCCGATGGCCTGCATCATCGTCGCGGTACTCGGACTCAATGCGCTGGGCGACGGGCTGCGCGATGAGATCGATCCCGTGAAGGCGAGATGAGGTGAGTGCGCTGCTCGACATTCGCGATCTGGATCTCTGGCTGGAAGCCCGGCCGCCCCGGCGATTGCTCCGAAGGGTATCGCTGCAGGTCGCGCCGGGACAGATCGCCGGACTGGTCGGCGAATCCGGCGCAGGCAAAACCATGGTCAGCCGCGTCGTGCTCGGCATCGCGCCGGCCAACGCCCGCGTCAAGCACGGTTGCGTGGTCTTCGACGGGCGCGACATCACGCATCTGTCGGAAGCGCAGCGCCGGCACCTGCTCGGTCGCGAAATCGCCTTCATCCCGCAGAATCCGATGACCGCGCTGAATCCGGTGGAGCGCATCGAATCGCAGATCGCCGATGTATTGCGCATGCACCTGGATCTGGATCGGGCCGCCGCGCGCGATCGTGCGGCTACGCTGCTGCGCGAAGTGCACCTGCGCGAACCGGACAAGATATTGCGCCAGTATCCGCATGAGCTCTCCGGCGGCATGCGCCAGCGCGTACTGATCGCAATCGCATTTGCCTGCAAGCCGAAGCTGGTCATCGCCGATGAGCCGACCACCGCGCTCGATGTAACGGTGCAGAAGCAGATCCTGCAACTGATCAGGGAGCTGCAGCGCAATTCGGGAACGGCGATCCTGTTCATCACCCACGATCTTGGCGTAGTGGCGAAGTTGTGCGATCGCGTCGTGGTCATGCACGGCGGGCGCGTGCTGGAATCGGCTTCGGCGGCGCAACTGTTCGCGAGCCCGGTGCACGATTACACCCGTGCGCTGTTCGCAGCTACCCCGCGATTCGACCGGCCGGGCGATGAACTGAAGCCGATTCCTGCGGCGCTCACGCAGCGGCTTGTCGAAGAGGCGCGCGCGCTCGATGCGCGTGACGCGTAATGGCGCTGCTCGAAGCCCGGGGGCTGACATTGCAATTGCCGGATCGAGCGGTCAAACCGCTGTTCGGCGGGGCGCCGCTGGCGACCCTCTTCCGCGGCGTGGACTTGCGCATGGAGCCGGGGGAATCGGTCGGTATCGTCGGCGAATCCGGTTCCGGAAAGACCTCACTGGCGCGTACGCTGCTGCGGCTCTTCGAGCCGACGGCGGGCAGCCTCCACTTCAAGGGTCGCGATATCACGCATCTTCCGGAACGGGAATTGCGCCCGCTGCGCGTGCAGTTCCAGTCCATCTTCCAGGATCCGCTGTCTTCGCTGAACCCGCGCCACCGCATCGGCACCATCCTGGCTCAGCCGTTGGCCGCGTACGGGCGCGTGCGGGACCGCCGGGCGGGATGGCGCGCAGCCGCTGCCTTGCTCGAGCGCGTCGGTTTGCCGACGTCGTTCGTCGAGCGTTTCCCGCACGAACTCTCCGGTGGCCAGCGCCAGCGCGTCGGCATTGCTAGGGCAATTGCGCTGAAGCCCGACCTGATCGTGGCCGATGAAATCGTTTCCGGCTTGGATGTCTCCACGCAAGCGCAGATATTGATACTCCTCAGGGAACTGAAGACCGACGGCTCGATGATTTTCATCAGCCACGATCTTTCGGTGGTGCGGGTGCTGTGCGATCGCGTGCTGGTGATGCGCCAGGGCGAAGTCGTCGAATCCGGCCGCTGCGCGGAGCTTTTCGCCAACCCAGCCCAGGCTTACACTCGTGACTTGCTGAGCGCCATCCCGTTGCCGGATTTCGACCCGGACTGGGCCGTACGCGGCGCAGACGAAGAACAGCGGCAAGACCAACTACAAGGGAGAGGGAAAATGAAGATCGCAGGATCCGTCGTACTGGTGACCGGCGCGAATCGCGGCATCGGACGCGCATTCGTCAAAGCGCTCCTGGCCATGGGCGCGAAGAAAGTCTACGCCGCGGCGCGCAACGAAAAAGGCGTGGAAGACCTGGTCAAGGCCGATCCGGGCAGGGTCGAGGCGGTGCGGCTCGACGTTACCGACGACGCACAGATTGCCGCGGCGGCGCGCAAGTGCGGCGATGTCACGCTGCTCGTCAACAATGCCGGCATCAACCAGAAGAAGGGCCTGCTCTCCGCGCCGGACCTGGAGGACGCACACCTGGAAATGCGCACCAACTATTTTGGTCCCCTGCAGATGTGCCGCGCGTTTGCGCCGATCCTCAAGGCCAACGGCGGCGGCGCGATCGTCAGCATGCTGTCGATCCTGTCCCGCGTCAGCCTTCCGGCGATGGGCTCGCTATGTGCGTCAAAGGCCGCGGCGCTGAGCATGTGCCAGAGCGTGCGCGCGGAATTGTCGAAACAGGGCACCCTGGTCGTCGGCGTGATGCCCGGCGCGGTGGATACCGACATGGCGCGGGATTTTCCGGGTCCCAAGGATGATCCGGCCGACGTGGCCAGGGCCGCCTTGCAAGCCGTGGAGCAGGGGACGGAGGATGTCTACCCCGGAGGGATGGCGCAGGGAATTTCCGCGGGCCTGGCCAAGGATCCCAAGGCCGTCGAAAAGGAATTCGCCGCCTACTTGCCCGGCTAGAGCCGTACTAGTTCAAGAGCGTTGACGCAAAGGACGCAGAGGTAAAAAAGAGAGTACGCAGAGAAGTACTGGGATAATAAAGGGGGTAGCGGGCAGCAGAGCGTACTTCCGATATTTGTTGACATCCGAAATTCCACCCTCGGAATTCGCGCCCATTCTTTCCTCCGCGCCCCCTCTTTCTTTTCCTCTGCGTCCTTTGCGTCAACGCTCTTGAATTTTCTTGAGACCAATCACTGGGCGGTAGGGCTGCGGGCCGCCCTCGGCCGGATCAGCGACAGGGCATAGTAGACGACGCCGCCGATCGCGACGCCGAAGAACCAGCCGTAAGTACCCCACCACGACGGCAGCAGCGTTGTCAGGCGCGGCAGAATGCTGGAGAACACCACGCCGACACCGGTGGCGACCAGCGAGTTCGCGTTCCAGCCCCCTTCGTAACGGTACTCGCCGTTCTCATGGTAGAGCGCCTCGACGTTGATGTTCCCTTTCGCGATCAGGTAGTAATCCACGAGAATGATCCCCAGCAGCGGCCCCATCGTCGAACCGATCGCGTTGACGAAGCTCGCGGCGTTGCCCTCCCACGGCGCGAACGGGTAGAGCACCAGCGCTATGCCCGCGGCAATGTAGCCGCCCTTCTTGAAATTGATGTACCGCGGGAATACGTTGGCGAAATCGAACGCGGGCGATACGAAGTTGGCGACGACGTTGATGCCGAGCGTTGCCACGGCGAAGGTCAGCGCCGCGATCGCCGCGAGCAGCCAGCTGTCGAACTTCGCGGAGATCTGCTCGGGGTGCAGCATCACTTCGCCGTACACCTTGAAAGCCGCGATCGTGGTGACGCCCGCGACCAGGGAAAACAGCAGCAGGTTGACGGGCAGGCCCCATACGTTGCCTTTGGTGATGGCCGCCCTGTTCTTCGCATAGCGCGAGAAATCGCAGAAATTCAGATACAGCGCAGCGAAGTAGGTCACCCACGTAGCGCCCACCGCCATGAGGGCCCAGAACGAACCGGGCTCCCCGCTGACGCCCGCGTCCCTGGTCTTCTCCAGCAGGACTTCCTGCGGAATCCCATGATCGAACGAAAAGCCGCCCGCCTTGATACACAGGCCGACGGCCAGGACCAGCATCGCCACCCAGACGGCGGGTCCGGCCCAATCCTGGAACTTGCGGACGGTCTCCATGCCGTTCTGGATGATCAGCAGTTGCAGGGCCCAGACGACGACATAGCAAATCACCTCCAGGCCCGAGTGGCCAAGGAAGTGGGTGTTCCTGTGGAATTCCATCAAGGCGTCGGTGCGCGTGAGCAGCGCGACGATGGCGCCCGACGCTGCAGCCGTCTGCGCTCCGTACCAGAAGCAGGCGACGATGGCGCGCACCATGGCCGGCAGGTTGGCGCCCCATACGCCAAACGAGGCGCGAGCCAGCACCGGGTACGGAACACCGGTTTTCTCGCCCGCATAGCCCATCAGGCTCATCAGGACGAAGATGATCAGCGAGCCGAGGCCGATTGCCATGATGAAGTTCAAGAAACTACCGCACAACAGGAACAGGCTCGCTGCAAGGTAATAGCCCCACAGGCTGTGCACGTCCGAGGTCCAGACGTTGAAAATGCTGAAGGCCCCCCAATGCCGGTCCCGGGCTGGAGCGAGATCCTCGTTATACAGATTGGGCGACGGGTTTCTGATATCCACGGGATTCGTCTCCTGTTCAATGAGCACGGACAATCAAGGGACGCCCGTGCCTCACGAAATGCCGGATGCATTCGAGACGAGGCCGCGCCCAACGCAAAACATTACACGTTTTGGCCACCGCGCGGTATTTTTTGGTACTGATTACTGATTAAATCAAGAGCGTTGACGCAGAGGACGCAGAGGTGGAAAAGAGAGGGCGCAGGGTAAAGGAAGAAAAAGGAAAGGTCCGGAAGGATGGCCGGGATTCGACGAGAGGTCAGCCGGCGGCTGTGCAGTCAGTCACGGCAACTCGCGTGCTGCTCTTGACAGCGATATACGAAAAACTAATACCTACTTTTCGTCTGGTTTCCTCCGCGCCCTCTCTAGTTTTTCCTCTGCGTTCTAAAAGGGTACTCCGACGTGCTATGCACGTAGGGTATCTGCGTCAACGCTCTTGAATTTTCTTGAAACGCACTATTGAATAGGAGCAGGCCGAAAGAAGACTTGCTTGTCGCGTTCGACGACTTCGTAGCTCTGGTTGGGCGTGACGACGAATTGCTCGACGCGGCTGCGAACCGACAGCCCGCGTTCGGAATAGCCCTGTCCGCGTTTCCACAGGTTGCCGAGGAACCATTTTTCGATGCCGGCGTGGCGCAATTCCAGCCGATCCGAACCGAGGAAGGCGAGTGGAATGATTCGGTGGTAGCCGAGCAGTTCGTGGTCGACCTGCAGGTATTCGAAGCCGATCATGCCCTGCGGCAGCGTGAGCGCCTGATTGTCGATCCGGGCAATGGCGCCCTCGCCGACCGGGATGCGCCACATCACGATTTCTTCGACCGGATTCGACTCGGCGGCGAATAGCAGGGAAACCGCGAGCACCCCGGCAACGGCGAACGCGAATACCGTGTCGCGCAGTCTTGCGATCGGGCCGCCTCCGCCAAGATGAAGCACGCGCGCGACCAGCCAGCTGATCGCGACCCAGCTCGTCAGCGCCAGGCCGATGAACAGCTTCTGCAGCGGTCCGGCGGGAGACCAGGCATGCAGGGCGATGAACCCGGTAACGGTCAAGACTACGAACGCTGCCAGCCCCAGGCTGTCCCATGTCCAGCGCGTCCAGCGCCACCACGTCGGTTGGCGCCGCAGGCGGATGAAATGCCATGCGCGCATGGTAAAAGGCAGTTCCAGGCTCTTGCGGCAGAATGCGCACTGGGCATCGTGCACGACGGTCTCGCGATGGCAATACGGGCACTCCATCACGACGCTTTCTTCCATCTTCAGCTGTGCGGAGATCATTTCCATGCGCAGCCGGAAAAGCGTCGAGAATATTCGATGGGCAAGCAGGACGATGCTCAGCCAGTAGACCGTGGTTGCAACGGTGTCGAGCGAGGGTCCCAGGGATTGTTCGATGGCTTGGAACAGACTTCGCAACATGTGGCGGTGCTCCGTTTTGTCAGCCGGATACCATTATATGGGGCGATTCCATCGGCATGCATGACGCCAAACGGCGACAGCATGCCGGACCGTGGTAATTTATCGTCCTGCCCAGCGTCCTGTTCCGTTGGTTCGCGGCTGAAAACCCGACAAGAATCGGCGTCATGCTGTGTTACGAGTCCTCGTCGTGCGTGTCGGAGCGCGGAAGAGGGGCCCCTCTGGGGATCTGATCGCGGAGACGCGCGTGAGGCCGGTGGTCGACACGCTATTGGCCGGTTGCACGGTCGCATCCCCGCAAGCGGGGCCCCTGCTCCACGTTCCACC
>Ga0137403_10009028_pt1 | contig 11104 bp, 14 predicted proteins | sample CZOMad2_1_16fung_FD_122057 | JGI IMG/M metagenome (GOLD analysis project Ga0137403, IMG submission 122057) | Vadose zone soil fungal communities from Angelo Coast Range Reserve, California, USA - CZOMad2_1_16fungal (Hybrid Assembly) | ecosystem: Environmental > Terrestrial > Soil > Vadose zone...
AAGATCAAAATCGAGGGCGATCTGCGCCGCGACGTACAAGGCAATTTGAAACGTCTACAGGCGATCAATTCTTATCGCGGCATCCGTCACCGCAAAGGTTTGCCCGTGCGCGGTCAACGCACTTCAACAAATGCCCGGACACGTAAAGGACCTCGCAAGACGGTGGGGGTAATTCGCAATCCCGACGCGAAAGCCGGCAAAGTCTAATCACGATTCACATGGCTGAAGAAACGAATCCCGAAACTCCGGACGAAACAAAGACGCCCGGCGATGCCGCTCAAAAGGAGCCGGCCCCCAAAGAAGCCGCTCCAACAGCCGAAGCAGCGCCCAAGCGTCCGGCGCCAAAGAAAACGGCGAAGCCGAAGAAAGAACAGCCTGCGCCTACGGCCGGAACGCCCGAGAATCTTTCCCTTTCAACCGACGAGGTTGAAAAGCCGAAGGTCGTCAAGGCCAAAGGGAGCAAGAATGTTCATTCCGGCGTTGCGCATGTGATGGCTACTTTCAACAATACCATCGTCACGATCACCGATATGAAAGGCAACGTGATTGGGTGGTCGAGCGCCGGGAAAGTTGGCTTCAAAGGCTCGCGTAAAAGCACCGCTTATGCAGCACAGATGGTGGCGCAGGACGCCTCGCGCCAGGCAATGGGCCATGGGCTAAAGGAAGTGGAAGTATTAGTCAAAGGCCCAGGAGCCGGACGCGAGTCTGCGGTGCGCGCTTTGCAGGCCATTGGACTCGATCTCACGGTGATTCGTGACGTTACCCCTGTGCCACACAACGGTTGTCGTCCGCCGAAACAACGCCGCGTCTAACGCTCTCAACTCTCAACTTTCTGAAATGGCCAGATACACAGGACCAAAAACGAGGGTAAGCCGGCGCTATGGCGTGCCAATATTCGGCTCTTCCAAAGCGTTGGAGCGGAAAAATTATCCGCCTGGGATGCATGGCCCGAGAGGGTCGCGGCGCAAACAGTCCGATTACGCGATCGCGCTCGGTGAAAAACAGAAGCTGCGTTATCAATACGGTCTGCTTGAGCGGCAGTTCCGGAGGATTTTCAGGAAAGCGCTGCAAAAACGCGGTGTGACCGGTGAGACGCTGCTGCAGCTACTGGAGACGCGACTCGATAATGCTGTTTACCGCCTTGGCTTCGCTAATACACGCAGCGCAGCGCGCCAACTGGTGTCGCACGGCCATGTGCTGGTGAACGGCCGTCGCGTCAACGTCGCTTCGTATAATGTGAAAGCAGGCGACGAAATTACGATCAATGACAAACCGAAATCGCGTCAGCTCGTACTGCGCAACCTCGATCTGACGCAAATTGCTCCTGTGCCTGACTGGCTCACAGTCGATCGCGATGCGCTCAGCGGCAAAGTTGCGCACATCCCATCTCGGGAAGAGATGCAACCAATCGTCAACGAGCAGCTCATCGTCGAGCTGTACTCGCGCTAAAAGCGCCTCGCGGCGAAATTCCTTTCGTCTCGAGTATTGCTTGGGATAAGACCGAATTGGATGAAAAATTTCGTCTAATTCTCGTTAGGCGTATGCAATATCGCGTTTGTCGAAATTGCGGCTCGAAAAGACGCGCGGTGTATCGCAGCGGATTTTGCGGCAAGTGTTATACGCCAGCTCGAAAGCTCTCGCGCATCCAAGGATGGGATCTAACGCGCGACGAAACGCTTCAGTATTATCCGTCGGGCGTTTCTTAGCGGACACCCGAATACTTCCCAATATTTAAGACGCAATTCACGTCGCAAGCCCGAGGAAAATTGGAGTTGCTTCGCTCTCGCGAAGAGATGCACATCTCCGGAGCGTCAGGCATTTTAATCGAGCGGCAGCTTCGCTCGCTCTCACTGCGGGCCGGCTGCAGACACGAGGTGCATTATGGAGCGGCAAGTCGCATCGACCATTCTTTCGATACCACGAGCAAGAGGAAGCTATTCCGCCCTCTATACGAGATCGAGGAGAAGCTGCCATGGACTGGTCTCAGTGTCGGCAAGCCCTCGATCAGCATGATCGGATGCGAAGGGATTGAATCGTGAACGGATTTTGGGGAGGGGCTGGAATTCTCCTTGGCATTGCGTTCTTCTTCGCATTCGCCAACGTGGCGTCAAGAATGGCTCAGGGTGTTCCGCGACCGCGTGCCAATTTCAACGCTCTTATTGCGGCGGCCGCCTTTGGCCTGTTCAGCTACTCCACACACACCGGCTATCACACTGTGGATGCAGATCCACTGACTGGCGCAACGGGGAGATTGTGGAAGATGATCCACCAGAGCACCCGACGTCAAAGCTAGATTCAGCTATTAAGGTTTTCGTGATCGCCCTTGGCTGCTTCTGTTACGGAGTTTACAAGTCCGATCCCACCAAAAAGCCAGAGCCATTCCAGGACCATGGCACCTTCAACTAATGCAGCTAACAGTCACCGGATCGTGCTTACGTTTGCCATGACTAACCTCTCCTTGACGGCAGTTCCGATAGCTGACTCATTTCGATAATCACGAAATCGACTCCGCCATGAACTTATCTGATCTCATCCATGCTACTTCTCAGCCTTATTCCGCTTTGCAGCGGAAGATTGATTTTCACAACTGGCTTTTTTTCTCGCAGAGCCTGGCTTTCAACATGCAGGCGCAGACGCAGTCGAATTGGTGCTGGGCGGCCACGGCGCGCAGTGTATCGCATTACTACTGGTTTCTCAGCCGGTGGTCGCAGTGCAACATCGCTTGCGCGGAGTTGAGCCTGACAACCTGTTGCGATGCGCCGGTGCCGGATGCCTGCAACGTGAGCTGGTGGCTGGCGAAGGCGTTACAGCGGACGCAGAATTTCGTGAGCGTGACGGGGCCCGTCGATTTCGCGGCAGTGAAGGCGGAGATCGATGCGGGACGCCCGGTGGGCGCGCGGATCGGGTGGAGTGGTGGTGGCGGGCATTTCTGCGTGATTTATGGTTACACGGCAGGGCTGTTTGGTGATAACTACTTCGACATCGACGATCCGATTTATGGAAAGTCGCACCTGACGGTTTCTGACTTCAGCAACAAGTATCAAGGCACCGGCACATGGACGGACACTGATTTCACGAAAAGCCACATCGACTTTATGTTTATCCTTCCGATGCTTGTGGATCAGGAAATTCTGCGGCACATCTGGGAGCAGCGGCCGTTGCTCGGGGTAAAAGCGGGGTTGCCGGTGGAGCAGATCGAGGACACGAAGGGACGGTCGCTCGGACTTGCGCATCCGGTATTCACGCTAGGGTTGGAGGCGCTGCGAGAGGGTGATCCGCGCGCAGCGCAAACGGGCGTGCGCGTGATCGAATTCGAGCGCGAGACACCGCGGGCGTTTTACGACGTAGCGCACGACGAGAAAAAGGTGCGCCAGATGTCAGCCTCGGGCGCTTACTTGCAGCTCTTGCCGCGGGCGCTGGAAGTCGTCGCGGCGCTGCCCGCGGGCGAGCGGCAGTTCGAGCTGCGACTGCTCCAGGCGCCAGCGCTGAATTTTGAGGCACTCTGGCTGCACTCGGGCGATGGCGAGCACGACCGAGTGATTCCGCTGCGCGGTTTCCACGGTTTCGCGGCGATGCAGCCAGTGAGTTACCGAGAGGCGATCGAAAAACTGCGGCACGCTGCGCGTTTGCTGAATCAGCAGGAAAACGGAATGGGCGCTTGATCGAAACCGTTTGTGATTCATTTTCTGTTCGCGAATAAGGCGGGGACTAGGACTGAACGGCGCTCGCCGCCGTGAGCGCCGCTACGAATTTTCCAAGAGTTCCAGCGCTTTGTCGTAGCTGCGGCGCTGAAGATAATGCGCCAATCTAGTATCGACCGGTTGCGGTAGCGCCGCTTGCAACTCTTCGATCTTTTCCGAGACCGCCCGCAGCCGTGCCATGTGCGCGTCCGCGTTCCGGCGACTTTCGTCGTTGTGAATGATCGCGAGGCGCTCTCGCAGCGCCTGCGCCAGGTCGGCCAAAGCACTTTCCATTGTGTGTCGCTGTTGCTTTCTCTCTTGTTTAGCGCCGAGCCTCGGCCAGCAACTGGCGCTTCGCTTCGAGCCAATCGGACTCTGCGTCGCCAGGCAAAGCAAATCTGCGCCGGCGTTCGGAAATAAAATAGGCTCGGAGGCGAACGGCGTCGTCTGAAGGTTCCCCCGACATGGGCTTCACGTCCGCCTGTGGAGAGGCTGAAATGTGTGCAGTTCGCTCACTCGCATCTCTTGTCCCGCTCGGCTTGCGCGGCTTTTTCGCCGGAGTTGCACGTCGTGGCGTCTGGCGTTTGCCGGTTTTTTTTGTTGCAGCCGGCGCGTCTGACTCTGGCGAGGGTTGATTTACATCTTCGGCAGTTTTCGTTTTTTTTGGCACAGGTATTCAGTGGTTAAATGATTTCAAAATCGTTTATCGTTCATCGGCTCGTTCGCAAGTGCTTTCTCGCCCTCTTTACGAGATCGGGTAAACTAAGGGAGACATGAAGCAATTCGTTTTCCGTTGGGCTGCGACGACGATTGCAGTGATGGTGGCCTCGTCCATCATTCGTGGGATCCGTTACGACACAGTCGCGGCGCTCATTGGGGCGTCGCTTTTGCTGGGTATTCTTAACGCTTTTGTGCGGCCGTTTTTGTTGATCCTCAGCGCGCCGGTCATTCTCATTACGCTGGGCTTGTTCATTCTGGTTCTAAACGGACTCTTGCTGCTTCTGGTGCCCAGTATCGTTGCCGAATTTCATGTGGACAGCTTCTGGAGCGCGTTCTGGGGCGCGATTGTGATCAGCTTCGTCAGTTGGGTTTTGAGCGCATTTTTCCGCGGGAGCGATGGACGCATGCATGTGTTAACCCGTCACAACGAGACACGCCGCGTTCGAGGTCGAGTCCTTGAGGACGAGGAACCGCGATGAGACTCGATTTGACGGACTAATCGAGATATTTGCTGAGCCGGGAACGGAGTTCAGTCCGTGCGCGAAAAAGTACGCTTTTTACCGCCGGCACCGAGAGATCGAGGACCTCGGCGATTTGTTCGTAGCTGAGCTGTTCATACCTGCGCAGCACGAGCGCCATCCGCTGGGTTTCCGGGAGCCGCTGAATCGCTTCCTCGATCGCCTGCTGCAGTTCCGACTCCAAAAGAGATGCGTCCGGCGCGAGGTTCATTTCATCCTTTAAAGGCGGATCCTCCGTGCCGGGCTCTGATTGCAGCGGAACATGAGGGCGACGCTTGGTGCGGCGCATCTCGTTAAAGACCAGGTTGCGGGTAATTTTCAACAGCCAGGTCGTAAACTTGGCGCGCGGAACATATCGGCGCGCACTTTTCCAAACCCGGATAAAGACCTGCTGCGCGATGTCTTCCACGTCAGAACTGCTGCCGAGCATGCGCGCAACCGTGCCGGCTACCAACGTCTGATGCTTCTCGATGAGCTGCTCAAACGCATGCGTGTCGCCGCGGCCGACAAGCTCCATCAGCCGCACGTCATCGGCATCTTCTTCCGATCTGCCCTGGTTTCCTCGATCGCTCTGAGACATCGTGATTTAGACGTTTGCACACGGCAAACCTTGCCAGAAAAATGAAGCTCGGTCGTCCACAATCCTCGTGGTCATCGTTTTTGTTGCAACCCGCTAGCCCTCTGTGCATGCTTCACGCGCGATTAACCGCAGTCTGCCGATGAACTACCAGCTGATTCCGAGAGAACTCCGACCTATCGCGAAGAAGGTCGAGGCGCAGCAGCGGATTTCTGAAGGCGATGCTCTGACGCTTTTTGGAACAAATGATCTTAACGCCCTGGGAATAATCGCCAACGTGGTGCGCGAGCGAAAAAACGGCAACTACGGGACCTACATCCACAATCGATACATCAACTACTCAAACATCTGCATCTTATCCTGCCAGTTCTGCGCGTTTGCCGCCAAGAAACGCGACGCGCACGCATTCGAATACGCAATTGACGAAATCGTTCAGGCCGTGACGGATGCGCTCCCCCTCGGCGTCACCGAGGTGCACATGGTTGGCGGATTGCATCCCACTTTGAAAAAAGACTGGTACCTCGATCTCTTGAGACGACTTCGCGCGCTCGATCCGCAACTGCATATAAAGGCATTTACCGCCATCGAAGTCCGCCATTTGGCCCAGCGAGTCTTTAAGATGCCGATTCGCGATACGCTGGAAATTCTGCGCGAAGCCGGGCTTGGTTCGATCACCGGGGGTGGCGCCGAGATTTTCGATCCGATCGTGCGCGACCAAATCTGCCGCGGCAAGGAAACCGCCGCCGAATGGCTCGACGTGCATCGCACCTGGCATTCAATGGGCGGCCGCAGCACATGCACGATGCTTTACGGACACATCGAAACGCTTGCGCATCGGGCTGATCATTTGCGCCAACTGAGGCAACTGCAGGATGAGACCGGCGGGTTCACAGGGTTTGTTCCTTTTGCATTCGAGCCGACGCAATCCCACGGAATCCTTGCCGACATCAAGCGCGCCTCCGCATTTGACCAACTGCGCAATCTTGCGGTGAGCCGTATTTACCTCGACAACATAGACCATCTGACGGCGTATTGGGTCAGCCTCGGATTGCCTCTCGCTCAGGTCTCCTTGAGCTACGGTGTGGACGATCTCCATGGAACAATTCTGGAGGAAAAAATTTTCCACATGGCTGGCGCCACCACGCCGCAACAGCAAACTATCGCCGCGCTTGAACACGCCATTCGCGAAGCTGGCCGTGAGCCTGTCCAGCGCGACAGTCATTATCGGCATATTTCGCACCGGACGGATGTCGAGAAACGCACGACACCAGCGCAAGCGGAACTCGCCTGCGTGTAAATGATCGCGCCCTAATTGTAGGGCGTTTGTGTCAGACGCCCGATTGTCTTGGCGTTTCACAGAAACGCCCTACAAATATTGGTTTACGTTGAAATCCGCCCGCGTCGGTTGCGTCAAGTATTTAAACGCTCGTCCGCTCATCCGCGGTTGGCCGGGCAATGTTGAGTTCGACCATCCATCTGCCTTGTGTCAGCGACTTGCGAAAGGCCAGCTCGACGTCGCACTTGTTTCCAGCTTCGAATTTCTGCGCAACCCGATCTATCGGATCGTTAACGACGTTTCCATTTCATCCGACGGCCCGGTTTACAGTGTAGTAGTCGCGCACCGTGGCGAGTTCTCGAACATAGAGGAAATCGAACTTGATCCGGCATCTGAAACTGCGGTCAATCTTTTGCGTTGTCTTCTAGCAGAGCTTGGATTGACCGCTCGTCTGACCAGCCGTATTTCGGAGAGCACAGGATCATCTCGCGCGCGCCTCATCATCGGCGATCAAGCGATTGGCTTCCGGCAAAACCACGCCGATACATTTCAATTCTGGGATCTTGGTGAGCAATGGAAGAACCTTACCGGGCTTCCGTTTGTTTACGCTCTCTGGCTGATTCGGCCCGAGGTCCCAGATGCAAAGTCCATCGCTGAACGCCTACGCGGACTACGCGACGAAAATCTTGCCGACATTCAAGTCATCGTGTCAGGCGCTGTGGAAGACGCCGCTGATAACAAACAGGAAATGACGCAAAAATTTCTCGATCGTTACTATAACGAGCATCTTCAATTCGGCTTTGGAACTCGAGAAAAGCAAGGGTTGCAGACTTTTGCACATCTTTGCTCGAAACACGAAGTGCTGCCCAAGCGAGTGCGCGAGTTTAGCCTCGTGTAGGAAGTTGCATCGCAATCGAGCGAACCGTTCCGCAATCCAAAGTCGGGAATCAATGCTTCGCATCGGTTAAACCGAGGTCGACGTCATAAAGCTGCCAGCCTTGGCCGGTGAAATGGAACCGAAGCTTGATTCCATCACGATCGACGACAAAACTGCGCGGCCCGGTAAAGAACGCGTATTTCACTTTGGATAAGTCTTCGTTTTTGCCGAGTTGGAAATGGAACTCTCGCGGGGCTTTCAGGTTCTTCAGCGCTTCGGGATTTGAGAGCAACGCCGCGATTCCCTCAGGTGTGACGTAAGCATCTATGATGGCATCGATGAGCGTTGGCCCGAGGTTACTCCAGCGCTTGTGACTGCTCGTCTGCTTTGCGAAACGCGTCACCAGTTGCTTTTTCAGGGAAGCTCGGACCGCAGGAAAATCGACGCGCTTACTTATTGCTGCGGCATCGCGCGATCGAACGGCCGCCGTAAATCGCCAAAACGAAAAGTAAGGCGACGCGCCGTAAACCAGCAGAAGGACAACGCAGATGATCACGAGCCAGAGGACGAGTTTCATTTGGAGCGCGATCGGTTAATGAGGTTCGACCTGTTGTTGGATGTGGTGCACCATCGCGACCGCAGCAATCAGAACGATGGCCGCGACTACCTGATGCGGGTGAAGAATGGCGTGGAAGAAACCCCAGGTGATGCAGACTGCGGCGAGCGTTTGCATCATTTCGAAGTAACCGGCTGTTGATGCGCGGGTGAGATGCAGCCCTTGAAAATAAATCAGGAGCGGAATCCCGCCTGAGATCGACGCGAGGAAAAACAGCAACACGATGGCCTTTATTGGATGCGCTTGCGCGGCCTCCGGCCAAAGCGTCGCGCCGTTCAGTTTGCCGTAGGCCAAAAGAATCAGCGTCATGCAAACGAGTCCGATCACGATGCGCATGCTGGAGGCGAGTCGCAGTGACATGCCAACCATTACACCGCGTCCGGCGACGGTAGAAAGACCCCAAAACAATGCACAGATCAGCGCGTACCCTGTCCCCACGTTCAGACCCGCGCGCTCAAATGAAACTCCGATCTGAGTCGGATACGCAACCGATACAAACACGCCTGCGACGATTGCGATCCCAGCGTAAAGGAAGAACTGGCGAGCAAGGCGATCACCGAAAAGCAGGAACGCACCGAGCGTTGAGATAACGGGCTGAATGTTCAGGACCACGTTTACAACCGTCGGGTTGCCGTACTTCAACGCCAGCGTGAAAAAGACCGTGCCCACCGCGGAACCGGCAAACCCCGAGAAAATCAAAAAGCCCCATGTGCGTGCCCGCACTCTGGGGATTTCGTCCAGTCGCGAGATCAGAATCGGCAGGAACATGATCAGGATCAAAACGTGTTCCCAAAAAACGATTACTTTTGCGTCAAATAATTCGTTTAGCGGGATGCGCCATGCGCTTTCTGTTCCCCACAGCGCAGCACCAAGGCCAACCAACCATGGGCCATAGGTTGCGGTGCGTGTTTTGCGATTTTGCATCGAACTGCGTGTAAGTTGCTGGCGCTACCGCTATATCATCGCCATCGAACATCCAACTTCGAATTGAATGCGCGGCGTTGTTCTTTCATTCAGTGTTCGATCTTTTTCGTCGTAAATTGAAACGAAAACATTGACGCCACAATTTATGGTGTGCTAATTAGCGTCAGACACTATGCGTTGCCCCAAATGCGGGTCGCGTGACGACAAAGTCATCGATTCCCGTCAATCGCGCGATGGTTCCAGCATCCGTCGTCGCCGCCAGTGTCTAAAGTGCAAATACCGCTACACGACCTATGAGGAGATCGAGCGTTCGGACCTGCGCGTGATAAAAACCAACAGAACACATGAGCCGTTCGACCGTCGCAAACTTGCTGCCAGCATCGCCAAAGCTTTTGAAAAGCGTTCTGCCAGTTTGCTTACGTTGGAGGACATGGTGGACGAAATCGTGCACGAACTCGAGACCGGCGGACGCGAAGTTCCCTCTTCGGTGATCGGCGCGAGAGTGCTTGAAAAGCTGCGCCAGATCGATGAGGTCGCTTACTTGCGTTACGCGTCGGTTTACCAGCGCTTCAACGATGTCGACCAATTCGTGGATGCCATCCACACGTTGGGACGCCGAATAAAACCAAATGCGCTTCAACGGGAATTGTTTCCTTCTGAGCCAACGAAGGAGAACGCGAACGCCACCCGTCGTTCGCCCGAGGGCGCAATCAAAGATCATGGTCGCATTTAAAGAAGAGTTTCCATATCTGCGGACAACCTCGGGACAGCTCTTCGAGTTCAACCGTGACTGGCTTCACGCGGCGATCACCCGGGCTGCTAACGAAGCGGGTTACCCCGGCTGGTGGCTGACTGAACACGTGACCGAAAGCATTGCTTTTTATCTGCACCTGCGAAATGACGAAAACGTGGTCGCCTTCAGCCAGTTATCGCAAACGGTACGCGACGTGTTGGAGGCGATCGGCTACAAGGAGATTTGCCGGCACTTTACGCCCGGACCGCCGCCTATTTCTATTTCGTTGGTCGATGTGGCTTATTGTGCCGGTGCGGGATACGAGCTCGCGTTTTTCGGTTTGTTGGAAAAGCGAATCGACGCTTTGATCGAAGCCGGCGCTGACAATCTTCGGCTTTCGTCGCTACAACTTTGTGTGAAGCATCTCCGAGGCACGAAAACATGGACGCGCGCCTGTGACGCGTTGCGCGAGGAAATTGTCTGCTTCGTTCGCGAAAAACTGGCGTTCGCCACCGGTCGGGCACGGCTTGATTGTTCGCTGCGCTAATGAAACGCTACGGTTCATGACAATTTTCGAAAAAATCATCGCGCGGCAAATCCCGGCAAAAATCATTTGGGAAGATGACGACGCGATTGCGTTTCATGACGTTGATCCCCAAGCGCCAGTACATGTCCTGATCGTGCCGAAAAAAGCCGTTACCCGTCTTGCGGACGCGACCGATGCGGACGCCGCGCTGCTCGGCAAACTGCTTCTGGTTGCGCGCGACGTGGCGAAGAAGCTGGAGCTCTCCAGCGGCTATCGAGTCGTGATCAACTGCGGACCTGACGCGGGCGAAAGCGTGCCGCATCTGCATGTGCATTTACTCGGTAAACGCGCACTGGCGTGGCCGCCTGGATAAAAAGCTGAAAACTAAATCCGCTGAGGACAGCGGACACTACAGCGCTTCGAAACGGGCTACTCACGCACAAGCGCCCAGTCGATTCCGATGATGCGCTTTTCCGCAAAGCGCTTTAGCGATTTTGGAAAAATTAGATATCGCGCTTCCCTGCTTTCCTTAAAGGCGACTATCCCGAAATCGGTTCCGCTTTCGCTCTTCAGGATTGTCATCGCACGGTTTTTCTTGATTTGTGCTTGGAGATGGCGGTCAGCGGACGGCTTCTGCCACAGCGTGTAGACGTGCGG
>Ga0137403_10009029_pt1 | contig 11104 bp, 11 predicted proteins | sample CZOMad2_1_16fung_FD_122057 | JGI IMG/M metagenome (GOLD analysis project Ga0137403, IMG submission 122057) | Vadose zone soil fungal communities from Angelo Coast Range Reserve, California, USA - CZOMad2_1_16fungal (Hybrid Assembly) | ecosystem: Environmental > Terrestrial > Soil > Vadose zone...
CGCCGATCCAGAAACCAGTCGCTCCGGCAGCACTACCGCCTCCGCTCGCGCAGCCGCAGTACGCGCCAGCAGCGAAGACGAGTGTTCCACCTTCACCAAAACCAATTCCGCCGCCCATTCCGGTCCCGGTCCGCAGCGCAAGCGTGACTTCTTCACTTGCGTCGCCCCTCGGCAAGACTGCAGCCCCCAAGCGCACACAAAACATGGAGGAGTTCATCGGCGGGCAAGTGCTGCTGAAGGTCGGCATCGTCAGTTTGGTCTTGGGAACCGTTTGGGGGCTGGCGTACATGTTCGGCGGCACGCCTTCTGGCAAAGTTTTTCTCGGCCTGCTAGGCAGCGCTGTTCTTATCGGCCTGGGCGTTTGGATCGAGCGCAAAGAGCGCTACCAGATCTTTGGGCGCTCCTGCATCGGCGGCGGATGGGCGATGCTCTTCGCCACTGTATTCTCCATGTATCACGTGCCAGCTGCGCGTGTGCTGCCGCTCACGCCATCAGGCGAAACTCTCGACTTCCTGCTCCTCTTCGGCGTTGCCGCCGGCATGATCGGCCACAGCCTCTACTATCGCTCGCAACGCGTAACCAGCCTGGCCTTTGGACTCGCCTTCCTCACCATCGCGATCACTCACTCGACCATCATCAGCTTGGGCGCTGAGGCGGTGCTTGCGCTAGCGCTGGTCGTCATCGTCCACAAGCTGCGCTGGTATGAGATGGAAGTCTTCGGCATCCTCGCTGCCTACATCACTCACTGGATCTGGCTCATGCCGATCATCGAGCCGATGGGCGCGCAGAAACGCGACTTCCCCGAGTACTTCGCCAGCATCGCTCTGCTCGGCTTTTACTGGCTGATCTTCCGCGGCTCTTATGTGTGGCGCGAGATTCGCAGCACCTATCAGGAAAACACTTCTACAGTCGCCGCAATCCTCAATACAGTGTTGTTGCTGTTCGTGGCGAAGTACCAATCGTCGCATCCGGAATATGCATTTCCTGCGCTGCTGATTCTCGGCGGCGTGGAATTCATCCTTGGGCAGATGCCGTTCGTGAAAAGGCGTCGCGCGGCTTTCGTGGTGCTCTCCATCATCGGAGCGACCTTGTTGATGGTCGCCTTCCCGATGCGCGCTTCCGTCCGCGAGAATCCGCAGCAGCTCAGCCTGATCTGGCTGGCAATGGCAGAGGCCTTCTTCCTCGCCGGAGTGGCACTGAAGGAGCATGTCTTCCGTTGGCTGGGAATCGCGGCTTCAGCGGTGGTCGCAGTACAAGCAATTTCGTCGCAGGACTACAGCGCTGCTCCTACATTGTCAGCAGGCGTGATGCTGGGGACCTTGGCAGGCGTCTTCTACTTCAATTCTGAAGTCGTGACTCGCGCTTGGCTTCGCGTCGTGAACGGCAGCCGCGAGGCCTCTGCGCTCCGCCTCTTCTCTTACATCGCAGCGTTCTGCGCCTTCGCCGCCAGTTGGCAGGCATGGCCACATCAATGGAGCGCGGTCGCGTGGGCCGCGATGGCGCTGGTTCTTGCTATGACCGGGCGCCGCTTCACCGCGTTCGACCTGGCACGCCAGTCCTATCTCTTTTCAGCGGTATCGTTCTTCGCGCTCTTCATGGTCAATCTGCCCATGGACCACACCCCGCAGGAGCGCAGCTTCCGATTCCTGACCATGAGCATCACCGCCGCGCTCTTCTATCTGTGCGCGCTTTGGCATGGAGCTGCGGGTTCGAATCGCGCGCGTGACATCCGCGCCGCACATAACTGGGCTGCATCTCTGATCGCGGTGGTGATCGCCCTTCTGCAAACGCCGGAGATCTGGCTGGCGGTCGTTTGGACGGCGATGGCGCTCGTCTTCGCCGCGGTCGGACGCTTCGCCAAGTTCCGCGAGTTCTCCCTCCAGGCTTGTGTACTCGTGATCGGGATCTTTGTCACTGTAATCATGTTCGACATTCCTGCAAACTTCGCGGTCCACGGAATGAGCGGACGGCTGGTCACAGGCGGATTGGTTGTCCTCGGTATCTACGTGATGTCGCTCCTGCTGAAGGTTCCTGGTTCTTCGTTCCTCGAGCACGCGGCAGCGATGGTCACCTGGCTGGCGTCGTTTCTGGTTGCGCTGTTGCTCTGGTATCAACTGGGCACCACCAGCCGCGCGCTGGGATGGGCGGCGTTCGGACTGATCTTATTTGAATGGGGCATCGCGAGACGATCGCTCCATTCGCGGCTGCAAGCCTACGTCGCAACCACAGCCGCCTTCTGCTACATGTTCGTCGGCAATCTGGACGCGCGCTTTGAACGTAACCAGATGCTGATGACCGTGCTGCCGCTGGTCGTCATCTTCTATTACATCTACGAGCGGCTCTATCGCTCGCGCACTGAAGCATTCCTGCAGCGCGATACCGCCTTGCGCGCATTCGCCTGGCAAGCCGCGATGGGTACCATCGCGCTGGGCGCCTTGCTGCGCGCGACGGTCCCCGAAGCGAACGTGGTGATCGCCTGGGCAGCGATGGTCACGTTGCTGATGGCGCTCTCCGTCGCCACTCGCCGGGCGCTCTTTGCCGACCACGCGTTGGTGCTGACCTTCGTCGTACTCTTCCGCGGCGTGCTGATGAACGTGCTCGACCAGCGCCCTTCGATGGTCGCGAGCCGCAGCATGACCATCGGCATCACGCTGGCGCTGCTGTTCAGCGCCTTGCCGTTTGCTTATCGTATGAGACGCGTCGGGAATTCGCCGCCGCAGCTTGGCAACGACTTCCGATCGTTCTTCGGAAGGCTGGGCGGGCGGCCCGAGCAGTGGCTGTTCTTCATTCCCGTCGCACTGCTGACTACGCTGATCTTTGCCAGCGAGCGCTCCGGTATGGTCACCCTCTGGCTCGGACTCGAAGGCCTGGCGGTATTCGTCTTCGCACTGTGGGTGAACGAGCGCAGCTTCCGGCTTACCGGACTCGCGCTGCTGATGCTGTGCGCCGCCAAGATCCTGTTCATGGACCTGTTCCGCATGGAGCGCCGCGACCAGATCCTGACCGCGCTCGGTGTAGGCGTCATCCTTATCTCGGTCGGATTTCTCTACAGCAAGTACCGCGAGCGCATCCGCGAATTGCTATGAAACGCTGGCTGCCATTCATCTTCATCGCGTGCGCGGCGATTGCGGTGCTCGTCTACAACGAGCGTCACAAGACCGACGCCGACGCCAGCCCGCGCTCCATCCTTTACACCGTCGCCGATACCGGTCGCGAGATCACGCGCGCCCCCGCGCGGCTCACTCGCATGAGCGACGAAGAGGAGATCCGCGTCGGCAACGAGTTGGCGCAACGTTACTCCGTCGGGCTTTCGACGAATGATGTGCAGGTCGAAAGCTACCTCCAGGGCGTCGGCCGCAAAGTCTTTCCTCTGGCGCACCGCAAGTTGCCGTACCAATTCCATTATCTTCCCGACCCCAACATGGTGAACGCGTTTGCGCTGCCCGGCGGCCACATCTTCGTCGGTGGCGGACTCTTGAGATTCATGGACACGGAAGATCAACTGGCCGCGGTGCTCGGCCACGAGATCGAGCACATCGACCAGTACCACTGCGCTGAGCGGGTGCAGATGGAAGCCAATGCGCGCAAGTGGCACCTGGCGGATGTGGGAGCGCTCGCAAATATTCCGATCAGTCTGTTTCAAATGGGTTACAGCAAAAAACAGGAGCTGGCTGCGGATCAGGACGGAACTCGGTTGGCCGTGGTGGCCGGCTATTCACCCATCGGCGCCATTCGTTTGTTCGAAAAATTCCAACGCATGGAAGATGAGCACACCCGCCATCCCAATGATCCCGCCCAAGAGCTGACCGGACTCGCCTGGCAGACGCTCAGCGGGTATTTCGAGTCGCACCCGCTTCCCTCGGAGCGCATCCAGCAGGTGCGAATGATGATCAACGATTCCAGCGACCCGCGCTGGCGCAAGCTCAATGAGACTCCCATCCCCGCCGCCGTCATCACCGCCCAGGCACGCTGATCAAGCGGCTTTTTTCTGCCGCTGCAAATAGCGGGTGATCGCGCGCAGGTCCTCTACGAACTTTTCACGTTCCATCCGGCGAGTCTCGTCGTCGGGCGCGCGCAAGATCGATGAAGGATGCACCGTGGCTAACATCACCTTGCCATTCGCCTCGATGATCTCCCCGCGACTCTTGGTCACGCGGAATTGTTTACTGAGCAGCGCTTGCGCCGCGGTTGCGCCCAGGCAGACGATCACCTCGGGCCGCACCGCTTCCATCTCGGCGTCGAGCCATGGACGGCACGCCGCGATCTCCATCGCATTCGGCTTTTTGTGGATGCGACGCTTGCCGCGCGGCTCCCACTTGAAATGTTTGACGGCATTGGTCACGTAGACATCGTGGCGATCGATTCCGGCCTCATCGAGGGCCTTATCCAGTAAAGCGCCCGCGGGTCCGACAAACGGACGGCCCTGCAAATCTTCCTTATCGCCCGGCTGCTCGCCAACAAACATCACTCGCGCGTGGGGACTTCCTTCGCCGAAAACGGTCTGCGTGCCGAGCTTCCATAGCGGACACGCCTTGCACGTCTTTGCCGCCGAGCGCAGAGTGTTCAGATCACGCGATGCTGGAACCGGCGCTGCGCTCGCCTGTTTCGCTTTCAGTACGTTGATTTCCTTGGGCATTCCTAAACTGATGCAGGCAAGCAGGCCAAGGTGGGATGAACTGCGTTAGAGGATACGCGCGGGCACGAACTCCCCATCATAGCGCAGCAGTTGGAGTTGGCCCTTCTCGCGGCGGAATGTAATCCGCTTCCCTGTCTGCCAGCCTGAAGGGTAGTAGCCGCCCATGGATTCGTAGCGGACCACGTAGGAGCGTTCAGGGGTGCGGATGATGATGTCGTAGAAAGGGTAATTGTCGTAGACCGGGATCACCTTCGAGACTATGTCGAAGACGCGTCCCTCTGGGTGCGCGAATACCGACTCGACTGTGCCCACCTGAATAGGGTATTTCTCTTTCGGTGTGGTGCCTGCCTCCTGCGCCAGCGAAACCAATGAAAGAAGGATTACGACGGATGCAGCGCAGATCAGTTTTCTCAGAACCAGGCACATAGGCGTATCCTCACGCACATTGGGTTAGATGACAGCACACGGGGAGTGGTTCTTTTTGAATTGACCATCATCTAAAACTCGATCGGAGAACGATATGTCCATCCGCCCCATCAAACAAGTGATCCACGCTAAGCCAACGATGGAAGGTGCCGGCGTGCGCTTGCAGCGTGCCTTTGGCTTCGGCAAGACGCACGAATTCGATCCCTTCCTCCTGTTCGACGATTTCCGCAATGACAATCCGCAGGATTACATGGCCGGCTTTCCCTGGCATCCGCATCGCGGCATCGAGACCATCACCTACGTTCTGGCCGGCTCGGTCGAGCATGGCGACAGCCTGGGCAACAAGGGCAGCATGGGCGCTGGCGACGTGCAATGGATGACCGCGGGCAGCGGCATCCTGCATCAGGAGATGCCGAAAGGCGACCCTAGCGGCCGCATGCATGGCTTCCAGCTCTGGGCGAATCTTCCCTCGCGCCTGAAGATGACCGACCCTCGCTACCAGGACATCAAAGCCGCCGACATTCCTGAGATCACCGACGACGACGGCACGCGCGTGCGCGTGATCACCGGAGAGTTCTGGGGCAAGCGCGGTCCTGTCGAAGGTGTTGCTGCCGATCCACGCTACATTGATGTCTTCGTCCCGCCCGGCAGGCAAAAGAGATTAAAGGTAGATCGCACCCACAACGCGTTCGCCTACGTCTTCACCGGATCAGGAACATTCAAAGACGCCTCCGCTCCGCAGACCGTGCAGACCGAAGAGGTCGGCGAATCATCGGTAGTGAACGCCAATGCCGCTGACGCCGAGGCCTCCTGGCAGCGCGCCGAACGCGAGCAGCGCGGCGAAGTTGGCAATCGCGGGCTGGTCTTGTTCGACCGCGGCGACGAAGTCGTAGTGCAGGCCAGCGACGAGGGCATCCGCTTCCTGCTGGTCTCGGGCGCTCCCATCGAGGAGCCCGTCGCATGGTATGGGCCCATCGTCATGAACACCCAAGAGCAACTTCAGCAGGCGTATAAAGATCTGCAGGACGGCAGCTTCATCAAACATCGCTGACCGCGTTCACAGTCATTGCACCGGAATGTCGAGAAGCTCCGCCCAGTGCTCGGCGGAGCCCAGCACGAACCCGATCAGGATCAGGATGATCCCAAACGCTCCCAAGCGCCGCTCGGGAAGATTGTCCGCCAACCATTCGATATAAGGGCTGACGAAACCACCGAAGGCGGTCGCCAACCCGATCACCAGTCCCGCCTTAATGCCAAACCACATGACCTGCGCTTCGTTGTGCGCTATTAATCCGCTCAAGAGTCCTGCCAACATGTACCCAACGGTCCTTACTACCGCCCCCCACGCTAGCCGTCGGCTGATGTGGGGACGCTTCTTTTGTTGGTACTCCATTCCCGGCCTGATGCCGCGGCGGTAAGCCACCATCTGGCCGAGGGTCGCCAATGCGCAATAGGTAGCTCCGAAGCGGATCCCATAGAAATAGGCCGTGCCTGCACCGAAACCGACGCCGCGTACCAGGCTGAAGAGTGCCTCCGCCCAGAATCGGTATCGTGGCTTGTCGCTGGCCTCGCGCGCATACTCCAGCGCCAACGTGATCCCGGTCGCCAGTCCGGCAGAGACCCCAAAGACCAGCCCGAACGGCAGGCCGAAGGCTATGCCGTAAATGACAGAATAAGTGACGGCGCGGGTGAGCGTGCGTAGCGGTCCGTGCTCGCCGCCCAAGAGGTCGTAGGCAAGATATAGAGCACCGAGGCAGTCCAGCGCCGAGCCCGCTAGACCTATTCCAGCCAGAACGTGCCGGTCCATCGGAAGAATATACAGAACAATTTTGAAAATATTCCGCCCGCTCAACCGTCTACATCAGTAATGGCAGAGGCGCTGGGCATGGAGCAGCAGACGCCGGCGGAGCAGGACCGCCGCATCGCCGAGACGTTTGAGCGCGAACAGCCGCGGTTGCGGAGCTTCATCCGCCGCCGTGTCGCCGACTCGCGCGACGCCGAGGACATCCTGCAGGAAGTCTTTACCGAACTGGTCGAGGCCTACCGCATGTTCCAGACCATCGACCAGGCCAGCGCGTGGCTGTTTCGCGTGGCGCGCAACCGCATCGTCGACCTCTTCCGGAAGAAAAAGCCGGTCCCGTTGAGCGACTTGGCGCCCCAACTGAACGACGAAGGAGAAGAGATGTCGGTCGAAGACCTATTGCCCTCCCCTGATGCCGGACCCGAAGCCGCCTTCGCGCGCCTGATGCTGGTCGAGGAGCTGGAAGAAGCGCTCGACGAACTGCCCGGCGAGCAACGCGAGGCTTTTGTCGCGCACGAGATCGAAGGCGTCAGCTTCAAAGAGCTGGCCGAGCGCACCGGAGTCGGCGTCAACACGCTGCTCACGCGCAAGCGGCTTGCGGTGCTCTATCTTCGCGAAAGGCTAAAAGATATGTACGACGAGTTATCGAAGTTGCAGCCGGCTCAAAAGCCTGAGGCAAAGCTCCCGGGAAGATCGAAAGAATTCAAAGATTGGGTGCAGGGAGTAGTACGCCGCGCGACTACTGCAAAGGAGTTAAACCATGAATAAGTTCGTTCGCGTCTTGAGATTTATTGTTATCGTTCTGGTGATTGCCACAGTGCTCAGCTTCATCGTGATGCAGCTGTGGAACCACCTGCTGCCAGAGGTGGTTGGCGCTCGTACCATCACCTTCTGGCAAGCTCTCGGCTTGCTCATCTTGAGTAAGATCTTGTTCGGCGGCTTCCGCCGTCCCGGCCCGCCACCGTGGGCGTGGAAGCGCCGCATGGCCGAGCGCTGGGACAAGATGACGCCCGTGGAGCGCGAAAAATTCCGCGCCGGATGGGGCCGGTGCGGACATTGGAACAAAGAAGAGGTATCAGAACCCAAAGCGTAAGAGGTATCAGGGCACGCCTTCAGGCGTGACAACCCCCGCCCATCACGAAGGTCATCCCGAGCGCGGCCTCGCCGGCCGCTGCGGGCGAGGGCGAGGCCGAGTCGAGGCATCTGCATTTCCCGCCTTGTTCCCCCCCGCCTTTCCCTGTATGGTGTTGCCCCACTATGCGAAAACACCTGCTTGTGATCTTCTGTTTGGGCCTGGCCGCTTCCGCCCAGCAGAAGGCTCCCGCCAAAGACCCGCTCTGGGACGACCTTTCCGCCGGCAACGCACGCTTCATCGAGGGCAAACCGAATAGCCGCGACCTGGTCGCTGACCGCACGAAGCTCGCGAAGACGCAATCGCCGAAAGTCGCAGTGCTCGCCTGCTCCGACAGCCGAGTTGCGCCAGAATTGCTCTTCGATAAGACTGTCGGAGATCTGTTCGTTGTCCGCGATGCTGGTAACACTCCCGACCCCATCGCCATCGGCAGCCTGGAATATGCGGTTGAGCATCTCGGTACTACTATGATCGTGGTCATGGGACATCAGGAATGCGGCGCGGTGAAAGCGGCCTGCTCCGGCGGCGCCATGCCGACAGTGAATCTGGAGGCGGTCGTGCGCCCGATCAAGGCCTCGTGTTCCCTCGCCAAAGGCAAAGACCTCGATCCCGCCGCCCGCGATCACGTGCACCGCTCGGCGATGCGACTTCTGGCAGAAAGCCCGATCTTGAAGAAGCGTGTGCAGGAAAAGAGGGTCGAGATCGTCGAAGCCTACTATTCGCTGGATAGCGGCAAAGTCGAACGCCTCAAGTAGTTAGTCAAGGAGATCGCATGAAGCGCTGCGCCAATCTGCTATTTCTGCTTATCTTGCTCACCGTCGCCGCAACCGCTCAAGACAAAGTCATCGCCTCCCGTACCGCCGACGTCGACGGCCTCAAGCTGCATTACCTCACCGCTGGACATGGTCCGGCAGTCGTTCTGCTGCACGGATACGCGCAGAACTCGCGCATGTGGCGTCCGCTCATGCCACTCCTTGCAGACAAATTCACCGTCATCGCACCTGACCTGCCTGGCATCGGCGAATCCGATATCCCAAAGGGACCAGTCGATATGAAGTGGGCGGCCGCCCGCGTTCACGGTCTGGTGAATTCTCTCGGTTTCAAAAAAGCCGAGATTGTTGGCCACGACATCGGGCTGATGGTCGCGTACGCCTACGCGGCGCAGTTCCCCACTGAGACCGAGAAGCTAGTCCTGATGGACGCTTTTCTTCCCGGCATCGGCGAGTGGGAGTCCACCTACAACGACCCCAACATCTGGCACTTCCGCTTCAACGGACCAACGCCTGAGAAGCTGGTCAAAGGGCGTGAGCGCACCTACTTCGAGCATTACTGGAATGACTTCGCTGCCGATAAGAACCACTCTATCCCCGAGGCCGACCGCAAGGCCTACGCTCTCGCTTTCTCCCGCCCTGGACGCATGCGCGCAGGGTGGGCCTACTTCATCTCATTCCCACAGACCGCCAAGGACTTCGCTCAGTTCTCCCACACCAAGCTGACCATGCCCGTGCTGGTGATCGGCGGCGAAAAATCGCGCGGCGACGCCCTGGGCCGCGAAGCCAAGGAAGCAGCGTCCAACGTGAGCGTCGTGATCCTGAAGAATACCGGCCACTGGCTCATGGAAGAGAATCCGAAGGAAACGATGGATGCGCTGGTGAAGTTCTTGTAAGACACCCGATTGAATGGGCCCAAGTATTTAAATGTCGTCTAATTCTCCGCCTGGAGCTTCTAAAGCTTAAGGGTACTGTCTACCCACTTCATCAATACGGAGTGCATAACGTGAAACGATCGATATGGCTGCTGTGTGGTGTCATCCTATTAGTGACTCCGCAAATGTTGCTGGCCCAGCGCCCGGGGGCCACGGAGGTCACGGTGGAGGAGGCGGGGGTCGCGGGCCGACTGGAGCCTCCCAGAGCGACGACCTGAAGGGTTTTGAACGCGCTGTGGCGCTTCAAGCCACGCCCGAGCAGACGGCCCAATTCCAACGCTTGAGCGCGAGCACCCAGGCGGCGCGGAAGCGCGCGCAGGATTTTCTGCGAGTTTCCTCGAACCCCGAAAATCCTGAGCTAAGCCGCTATGCGGATCCGTTGGCCAATGAACTCGTAGAAGCCCAGTCTGAAAATGACAAGTTTCTGAAGAGCTTTTCAAAGCAGCAACAGTCAGGCCTGAAAAAAATCGCCAAAAAGCTGCAGAAGGCCGATTCCGAGATCACCAGCCAAAGTAAGTCGCTAAACCAGCAACTGGAACGTGGCGGTACCGCCGGCAAGCAGATTGTCAGCACCGCAGAAAAACTCGACAAAGCACTCGGCGACTTCCAGTCGGGCCAGCTCGCCATTGCGACTGAGATGGGGATACAAATCAAACAAGTCCTAAGCGATCCTGTGGCACGCAGCGAATGAAAAGAGGCCCCGAATATCGGGGCCTCTTGCGTGGATCGTGGAACGTCCTATCTGATTGAAGTCACCATGCTTGCTTGTGCCGCCGCCAGGTCGCGCAGGATCGCAGTCGCTCGCGCCGTCCAATCGGCTTGGTAAGGCGCGGGCACCTTGGCTGCCGCCCGTGCGATCGCTTCCATCAACTTGATGCTGGTCGCGTGCTTTTGCGATGCACTTCCCAGGTTGCCGGCAAGGATCGCCGCCAGCGCGTTGTCGTTCATCATGGTTATCGGATGAACGTTGATCGGCAGGAGTCCAGCGGTCTTGACGCCAGCTGCGTTGGCGTTCTGGATCTCGCCGATGAACTGGTCGATCTCCAACCGGATGTAACGCGTCATGCTCTCCTTGGTTGCGATCACTGTATGCTTCAGCGACCTTGAGTTCGCGGCAGGCGGTAGAGCAGGATCAGCGCTACTCGTTGCTGTGATGATGACCTCGTACGTCGTGTCCTGCATGCCGGCCCACTCCAGCGGCGCGCCGATGTTGAACGTGTCGTGGCCGGAACCGAGCGGGGTCAGCGGACCGAACTGCGGATCCAGCGTCGAAATGGTGGTCCACAGACTCGCCGGGATCTGCGTTGGCACAGCGCGGAATGGGCATCCGGTCGCGGAACCTCCGAGCGTAGTCAGCGTGCATAGGGCTGAGTTAAAGTCGACAAACCTGTTGCTCAGGGCTTC
>Ga0137403_10009030_pt1 | contig 11104 bp, 8 predicted proteins | sample CZOMad2_1_16fung_FD_122057 | JGI IMG/M metagenome (GOLD analysis project Ga0137403, IMG submission 122057) | Vadose zone soil fungal communities from Angelo Coast Range Reserve, California, USA - CZOMad2_1_16fungal (Hybrid Assembly) | ecosystem: Environmental > Terrestrial > Soil > Vadose zone...
CAGCATCCACGTCAGATGCCTGCGAACCTCCGCTGGCGCGTAGCGCGCACCCGGCCAGCCGAGCGTGGCTGCACCGTCGTACGGTACACCTATAAACGCGATGATCGGATGGGCCATTGGTGATTCCTCCGCCGGCGATCTTAACCGGTTCGTCGCCATCCAGCAGGGCGAGGAAGACGGTGTGCATAAGAGCGAGTCCTTCTCTGGTCCGCGGCCCCTATCGTCGCCGCAGTTGCGGCACTGCGGGCAATCTCGGCATGACACCCGTGATGCGCGCGAAGCGCGCGGCCAGCTGCTCGCCGAAGCCCGAGGCATCGAGTGGGTTCAACCCGGACTCCCCGATGGGAGCGAGCCGCGCCTCCGCCGTCCGGACCAGTCCGCGCATGCAGGCCAGGGCTTCGTTTCGCGTCGCCTGGTGGACGAGCAGTTTCGCAACCAGGGAATCGGGTCGCTGGCGCTCTACGAGATTGAAGATTATTGCCGGGAACGCGGGATGCGGGCGTTCCAACTGCAGCTTCCGATGCGCAACAAGTCCGCAGCTATTTTTTACCGCAAAGCGGGATTCCGCGAACTGGCGCGGCGAGTGATGATTCTGGAAGTGCGGCCGGAAGAAGTGGTGCAGGCGAGGCGCGCTAGCGCAAGTAAGCGTCGGTGATGTACTGCTGAACCATGCGCTGGGTGTTGAAGAAAGAGCCATTGATGGCGATGGCGTGGCGCATGATGTCCAGGTAACGCTCGCGGCTGCCGTAATACAACGGAAGAATGACACCTTCGAGTTTTGAATAGAGGCTTTCGGCGTCGTAGGCGTTGTCCACGGGAGTTTCCGGGCCGGGATCGCCGCGATGTGCTTCGCCGATGGACCAGCCGGTTACGCCTTCGATATTTCCTTCGACCCACCAGCCGTCGAGAATGCTCAGACTCGGCACACCGTTCAGGGCGGCTTTCATGCCACTGGTGCCCGAGGCTTCGAGGGGGTACTGCGGCGTGTTGAGCCACAAATCACCGCCGGCGGTAAGCTTGCCACCGAGGTCCAGGTCATAGTCATCCAGAAAAACAATAGTGATCGATTTTTTGAGCGCTTTCTTGGCCTTGAAGATTTTCTTGATGATTTCTTTGCCGCCGCCATCGCGCGGGTGGGCCTTTCCGGCGTAGACGATCTGGAATGGGCCAGCGTTCTTGGCGATCTGGCGGAGGCGATCGAGGTCGCTCAAGATGAGGTCGGCGCGTTTGTAGCCGGTGGCGCGGCGGGCAAAGCCGATGGTGAAGGCGTCAGGGTCCAGCTTCAGGCCGGTTTTCTTGCGAACAGTTTCGAGCAGATCGTGTTTCGCGAGTAGATGCGCCGCCCATACCTCTTCCGGGGGCAAACCAAGGGCGCCGCGGAGGCTGTAGTTATCTTCGCGCCAGGATGGAATCATGCGGTCGAAGAGCTCGCGAAACGACGGCGCCGCCCAGGTGGCCGCGTGGACGCCATTGGTGATGGCCTCGATAGGGATGTTGGGAAACATTTTGCGGGAAACTTCACCGTGAAGCTTGGCGACGCCGTTGACGTAGTTGCTCAGGCTGAGCGCTAGATAGGTCATGTTGACGGAGGCCCCGCGTTTTGCGGCTTCCGCAAGGTCGGGATAATTCTGTTCAACTTGTAAAACGCTGCGGACGAGATCGGCGGAGGAAGCGTCCTTCAGATCGAAGAAGCGATTCTCGTCGGGGAAGAGACGGGTCATGTATTCAACGGGAAATTTGTCGTGGCCGGCGGGGACGGGGGTGTGGGTGGTGAAGACGCACTTGGCACGAACCCGTTCAATGTCTTCGCCCTTGATGGAAGTGCGGCCCGCGTGTCTGGATTCTTCGCCGAGCAATTCCAGGGTGAGCAGAGCGGCATGGCCTTCGTTCATGTGATAGCGCATCAGTTCGTTGTGGCCTAGCGCGCGAAGCATGCGCACGCCGCCGATGCCGAGAAGAACTTCCTGCGAAAGACGGTAGTACGGGTCGCCGCCGTAGAGTTGTCCGGTGAGGTCGCGATCGCGCTGGTCGTTTGAGGGTATGTCCGCATCGAGAAAATATACCGGCACTTCGTACCCGCGAACGCCTTTGACGGTGTAGCGCCATGCGCGCAATTCGACTTTGCGCCCTTCGAGTGTGACCGAAACGCGAGGCTCTTCTTCCTTGAGGTGTTTTTCCACGTCCCATTCAACGGCTTCTTCGGTTTGCGCGCCTTCTTCGGAGAGGCGCTGCCGGAAATAACCTTTGCGATAGAGGAGAGAGACCGCAACCATCGGCAGGCGGATGTCCGCCGCGGCGCGGATGGTGTCGCCGGCAAGAACACCGAGTCCGCCGCTGTAAGTGGGAATCTGATTTTCCAGGGCAATTTCCATCGAGAAATAAGCGACAAATCGTTTCGGTGGGTGCGTTTCGCTCGACATCTTTCCGGGGTCTCCATCCGGCGCGTTCGGTTGCGCCGCCACATTTACGGCATTTTCTTTGGTAGACATATTGTCCGGGATGGCCTCCTCACAAGCAAGGAAGGACATCCATTGGCGTTCGGGGTTGCGGGTTGACGGCGAATCCGGGGAATGTCCGCTATAATTCCCTTCCATGAGTATGGTCCTCGATGGGATCCGAGTCGTTGAACTCGCCGAAGCCTTGGCCGGTCCCTATTGCGCGATGCTGCTGGGGGATCTCGGCGCCGACGTCATCAAGGTTGAGCGCAACGGCAGCGGCGACCAATCGCGTGGGTGGGGGCCTCCTTTTGTCGGCACGGAATCCGCGTATTATCTGGCCACCAATCGCAACAAACGTTCGATCACGCTGAATTACGACCATCCCATTGGTGGAGAAATTTTACAGCGATTGCTCTCCACCGCCGACGTTTTTATTTGCAATCAGCCATCCAAAGTTTCGCTGCAGCGGCGGGGAATCGATCCAGAGGCGCTACGCGCGAACAATCCGCGGCTGATCTACTGCAGCATTTCCGGTTACGGGTTTAGCGGTCCCAAAGCGGAACAGCCTGGGTACGACATTCTCGCTCAGGCCGAAGCTGGCGTGATGAGTTTTACGGGCGATCCCGGCGGCGGGCCGCTGAGGTTTCCCATTGCCATCGCGGACATGACTACGGGGATGTATTCGGCGATGGGGATTCTGGGTGCGCTGTATGCGCGCGAGCGGAACGGGAAGGGCGAGTACCTGGACATGGCGCTGTTCGATTCGCAACTGACCTGGCTGGCGAATGTGGGAAGCAGTTATTTGAATGCGGGTGTATTGCCGCAACGCTTGGGGAATGCGCACCCGAACATCGTGCCCTATCAATTGTTCCGCGGAAGCGACGAGCGATATTTTGTAGTCGGAGTGGGGACGCAAGAGCAGTGGCTGCGCCTGGTAGGGATTCTTGGAAGCAAGGATCTTGGCAGTGACGCGCGATTCGCGAATAATGCGGTGAGGAATCAGAATCGCGAGCAACTGATTCCGATGCTACAAGAGTATTTCAGCGCTTTGGGGAGCGAGGCATGGTTGAGGAGACTGAAGGCGGCCGACATTCCGGCTGCCCCGATCCAGACAGTGGGGGAAGCCCTGGGGGATGCGCAAACTGTGGCGCGGGGTCTGGTGGTGGAACTGGAGCACCCTACGCTGCAGAGTGCACGGAGTATCGCCAACCCGATTCGGTTCCGTGAGCAACCAATTGTCTACCGAATGCCCCCGCCGCTGCTCGGAGAGCACAACCGGAGCATCCTCGTTGAGTTGCGGTACTCAGAGAGCGAAATTTGCACGGCCCTGAAAGAAGCTTGCCGGGCAGATTACTGATGCGGATGCTCCGCTGGCTATACTAATTAAAATACTTTGTTCTTGACGTCTTTACTGAATTGATAAGATACTCTGCTCACTCGGTATTGCGTGCACTCAGCCCTAAGCGCCCGCAGCTTGAATGACGCTTGCATTCGAGGTGTCCTTTGCTGAATCACGTACTGGAACCCTCCCCAACCGAATTCCGCAATTTCAATGTCTGCCCCCATTGCGAATGGATTGGCGAGGAAGCCTTACTCTTCCGCTTCTCGGAGGGAATCCCCATGATTTCTCGTTCCGATGGGCGGAATTTCCATCTGCTGCTTGCGGATCACCCCCTGCCTTATCCGGCGGAGCTCGGCGGGGGCCCCACGCAAACGGTTTCCGTTTGCTTCTGGTATGCATACGGGGAGGAGAAGGCTGCGACGAAAAGTGCCGTGGTCCTTTTTGAGCCCTGTGGCGTCCGTAAGGAAAAAATATATCGTTTGATAGAATTTATAGCCGATGTTCTCGCGGATGAACTACTCCGGCGGCGGGAGTTGGCGGCTTTCTACAACCTGCGGGGCAATTCCGTCCTTGAATTGAGCTACTGATTTGAGTAGTGGCGATTTATCTAACGGGAGTAGTTCTGGAAGCGCACTGCCCGTTTACGTGATTGACGTTTCAGGGCGCACACGATAGAAAAGTAGTCAAGTCGTCCACCGTTCAGCGACCCTTGCAAGTTGAGCGGTTGGCGGCGCCCATGCAGACGAAAATCCCTCAACTCGATGCCATTCGCGGCATCGCCATCGTTGTAGTGGTAATCCACAACCTGCACGGATTGAATTTCCCTCCGCTCTCGCTGGTAACGAAATACGGCTGGATGGGAGTGGATCTTTTCTTTGTGCTGTCGGGGTTCCTGATTACCGGAATTCTGCTGGATACGAACCCCTCCGAGCATTACTTCCGGAATTTTTACGCGCGGCGCGGACTGCGAATCTGGCCGCTGTATTATGCGGTGCTGCTGTTCATGTTTGTGATTGTGCCACTGCTGCGCCCCCAGGACGCGGGGGAGCTCTTTCAGCGATCCACTCCGTGGTGGTCGTACTTAGTTTTCCTGCAAAATTTTCTGGTAAGCGCGCCGTCACTGGCGGCGGGGCCGCTGGGAGTATCTTGGTCGCTGGCGGTGGAGGAACTGTTCTACCTGGTGTGGCCATTTTTCGTGCGGTATCTCTCGAGGGAGCGATTGCAGATTATCGCGTGGGTGGTTTTGCTGGGGTCGCCGGGGCTTCGGCTGGACTTTCTTGCGCGGCACTGGATTATCTATTCGAATCCGTTCTGCCGTCTGGACGGACTGATGGCGGGGGCGCTGCTGGCAATCCTGGTGCGCAAATCCCGGTTCGCGCCGGGGCGGCTACTGAAGGTGGCGTGGGTTGTGTTTCTTGTTGCGGTCCCGCTGGCGATCACTACCGCGGCGTACGAAGTGATGTGGCTCGCTTTTTCGATGGCGGCGGCCGCGTCGGCTGCGTTCGTGTATCTGGGCCTGTTCGAGGCGAGCGCGTGGTTCAGGGCGCTGGTGACGAACCGGTTCCTGATCTTTACGGGCACGATCAGCTACGCGCTGTACCTGCTGCACAAAATTCCAGACGATGCGTTCAAACGGCTGCACTGGAAAGAGGCTCACCCGGTTTTGGGGTTCTGGACTATTGTTTTTATTTCCTATCTGCTCGCCGTCGCTTCGCGGTATCTGCTGGAGAAACCGTTTCTGAATTTGAAGAGATTTTTTGAGACGCCATCCAACAGCAGATGGGAGCCGAAGGTTCCTTCGCCGGAAGCGGGGAATTCCGAAACGCACTGAAGTATTGATTTTTTCAGTTCAATTGCTGCCAACGGAGACCCAGGCGCGCGTCCGGGAACTCTGTTCGATCGCTTCGCAGAGAACCATTTCGTCGTTGCCCGTTTCGAAGGTAGGAAAGGTCCGCGGGGCTTTCAGGTCGCCGGCTTCGATGTAATCATAAAAATCGCGGAACAGTTGAACGAAGGTGTCGGGATAGCCCTCGGCGTGGCCGCCGGGATAGGCGGCGTAGCGGCGCGCCTGCGGACTGAGGAGCGCTGGATCTTTCGGGAGTTCTTCGTTGGCGCGATTGCGGCGACCGATCCAGAGAGTTCCGGGCTCTTCCGAATTCCAGGCGAGCGAGCCTTCGGTGCCGTCAATTTCGAACCACAGGCGAGCGCGACGGCCGGCGCTGACCTGCGATACGGTCATTGCGCCGCTTAAGTCGCCCTCCAGGTGAAACAAAACTGAGCCGTAGTCGTCGGTTTCGATGGGCACAGGATCGGCATTCGCGGGATCGGCTTGCTGAAAGGTCTCGACGCGGCCGCGGGGTTTCTGGCGGATTGGGACCACGGTGACCAGATCCGCGCAAAGCTCAGTGACCTTGCGGCCGGTAATCCAAGTCACAAGGTCGAGCCAGTGTGTGCCGATATCGGAAATAGCGCGCAACTGGCCGCCGAGTTTCGGATCAAGCCGCCAGTTCCAGTCATTGGGATAGAGCAGCCAGTCCTGCAAAAAACTGCCATGAACAAGTTTGGGTTGGCCGATGGAGCCTTTTTCGACAAGGGCACGAGCTTCCTGGCAGAGCGGGTAGTAACGCAGGTTGTAGGCGACTCCACCCACTTTTCCGGATTCTCGGGCGAGAGCGATAAGGAGTTCCGACTCCGCCGAATCCATCGTCAAAGGTTTTTCGCAAAGGACGTGTTTGCCGGCGCGCATCAGGGTGCTGGCCTGCTGGAAGTGAAGATAATTTGGTGTGCAAAGGTGAACCACGTCGACCGTGGGATCGGCGGCGAGTTCTTCGAGCGAAGCGTAGGTTCGCTCGAGTCCCAGAGATTTACAAGCGGCGGAGGTGGTCTCGGCGGAACTGCCAAGGGCGCCGCGAACCGGGATGCCGAGACGCCGCAGAGATTCAACATGAGCCCGGCCGACAAATCCCAGGCCAATAACGGCGGCGTTCGGTTTCATAATGTCAGCTCCCCAAGTTGCAGTCTGTTCAGGGCCGAGAGGGCACGGATGCCTTGGGGATTATATGGAAGATTCCCTGGGAGAGTCGACTGCGCAGATTATTCAAAGGGATGCCTACCATGCGGCAGAAGATGGGAGATCCGCGGCGGATCGTCTGTACATATCGTTCGATTACGATTTTGAATGAACTGTGTAAGCGAAATCTTGGGGATAGGCTGAGTGCTTGGTAGCCCGAGTGTCCTGCAGGCGGAAAGTTGCCCTCTGCTCCAGCAATCGAAGGATGCCTCCGTTTGTGGACATGCATCCGATTACGTAGAGGCCACCACGGAGGGGTTGGCAATAAATCACACTTGCGGTGGTGGAGCAAAAAGGAGGACAACGAGAGGTGATGAGGAGACGATCCCCGAATTGCCATGGGCGGCGGCTCACCATGCGCGCGCCGTGCTCACTGATGTTTTCAAACCGGGCGCACTCCGAATCACGCGGGTACCCAAGTAACTCAAGTTGCCCGAGACTCCCTACCGCGATACGGGATTCCCCACGTCCGTTTTTCATATGATTTTCCACCTCCTGCTTTCCGGACAGCTTCGATTTTTCTCCAGTGCCGATCAATCCACCCACTGCGTATCGGAAAGGCGCAAGGGTTCAGACTGTTCCCGTGGAAGATTTTCGAGATTTTCCAGGCGAACGATGAGTCACGGAGGCTTCGGGGGCGCGAAACCCGAACTGGGAAAATCCATGCCTGTATCCGGGAAACATGACGGGGGAATTTCGGCTGGGAGAGCCGCGACCCGCCTGCTTTTGTTTGTAAAGAGCCTGGTCAGCCTGAGCCAGCAGCTTCTTGAGGGAGGAGCGGAATTCGGCGGCGTAACGGGTCATGCCCACACTCAGCGAGAGAGGATATTGGGTGTTGTTGGCTGAAAGTTCCGCCATGTTTTCCTGCAATCGTTTGGAGATCGTGTCGGAAGTGTGGCCAAAATCCTCGATGACCAGGGCGGTAAACTCATCGCCGCCGAAGCGTCCGGTGATATCGGAATTGCGGAAAGTATTTCGGAAGACGTCCGCAGTTTTCAGCAGGGCCTGATCGCCTTCCTGGTGGCCATACTGGTCGTTGATCTGTTTCAGGTTGTCCAGATCGGCAAAAAAGAGGAGAACATTCTTTTTCATGCTGTGGGCGAGTTTCATGCGCTCGCTGCCCAGCAGCAGAAAGCCGCGGCGGTTGTACAATCCCGTAAGCTCATCGGAAATGACGAGGTGAGAAAGCGCCGATTCCACTTGATTTTGCCGAAGGCCGCAGCGGAGGATGCGGGCCAGCTTTTTCAGGCTCAACCGGTGGCGTCCGTTGCTTTTTTCGGTGTCGCAAGCGACCGCACCTGGATGGACGAGCCCGTCTTGCCTGTTCGGCAGAACCAGCACGAGAACATTGGAAGCGATTTCGCGGATGCGCTTCAGATCGGCGGAAAGCCGCGAACCGGAACTGGCCGAGCGCAAGAGAAGGATCGGCGGCTCTTCCGCTCGTTCCGCGAGCGCACGTTCAAGCCCCTCTAATTTGACCAGATCACATTCGAACGAACCACCGTCCGCAATGGCTTTCTGCAGGAAACGCGCGTCTTTGCAGCCGTCTTCGAGCAACAAAAGTTTGAGCGGCTTGGTGTTCATGGCCTTTTCCCTTAAGGGGTTCACCCGTGAATTTCAGCGGCTTGGCTGGACAACCTGGAAGTTTTGCCGTCCAGTTCGTACTCCCGAAGTTTTCGCAGCAGGCCCTTGTAGCTGATTTTCAAACGGCGGGCGGCGGCTTTGCGGTTAAAGCGAGTTTCCTGGAGCACTTTTTCGATCGCTGGTTTTTCCGCGCTGCATTTCACCTTGAGGCCGAGTTTTTTCAAATTCATGTAGGACGTTTCACGAAGCAGGTCGCTTGCGCCAGTGTTTTCCGTGCTCGGCGTTGTGGCCTTCTGCAGTTCTTGAATGGAAAGTTCCTCGTCTCCCTGTATCAGGAGCCGCTGCGTGAAGCTCTGCAGTTCGCGGATATTCCCCGGCCACGGATACTGCAGGCATGCGGCGAGGAGGCGTGGCGATGGCACAGTGCCCAGGCAGCCATAGAGTGGGGCAAACCGCGCAATGAAATGGTTGAGCAAGAAAGGAATTTCCTCGGGCCGGGAACGGAGCGGAGGAACGCGGAGCACAAAAGTGTTCAGGCGGTAATAAAAGTCCTGACGAAGCGCGCCTGATTCAAGGGCTTCGCATATATCTACGTTGGTGGCGGCGATGACCCGGGCTCCGACTTTCACGGGTGTGTTCCCGCCGAGACGGCAGACGGTTTTGTCCTGCAAGACGTGCAGGAGCTTGGCCTGGAATGCGGGAGAGATTTCGCCGATCTCATCCAGCAGGATGGTGCCGGATTTGCAGATTTCAAATTTTCCTGGATGACTTCGGACGGCGCCGGTAAAGGCGCCTCGTTCGTAACCGAAAAGTTCGCTTTCCAACAGAGCGCCTGGCAGAGCGGCGCAGTTTACTTTCAGGAACGGCTGGCGGGCCCGTGTGGAACGGGTATGCAGCTGCCGCGCCACGACTTCCTTGCCGGTACCGCTTTCGCCCAGAATCAAGACGGGAACGTCGTAGTCGGCGATTTTCTCGATCTGCTGGCGGATGGAGCGCATGGCGCGGCTGGATGCCAGGAAACTGGATCCGTTATTGAGTACTTCGGCCTGACCATTCAGGTCCTGTGCGTCAAAACTGCGGGAAGAACACCCCGAATCCGCGACCGGTACAAGAAATGATTCCTGTTCATCGCTTGCGATAACTTCGGATTGCAGACCTCCCCCTGGGATTTTCATTTGCTCTCCTTGGACACATTGTTCACCGCCCCCCGGGCCCGATTTCCCCCACCGGGAAAATCTACCCACAAGACCGGGGAGCGGCGCCCAGCCCGCAGCCACAATAAGCTGCACAGCAAAAACAACAAGGAGGTGAAAACCGCAAAATGAGGCAGGTGATTACCTGAGGGAGAGCCTGAACCGGAGAGGGGGAAGTCCGGGCAGATTTTGCCCGGCGGATGCTGCCGCTCTAATCAACGGCGTTAGTGAAATCAATCGAATCGAAAAGAGGTTAGAGAACCCGGGAGAACTCAAATCTCCAAAAATTGTTGGTCAAATGTATCGGAGCGCGGGTGGGGCGACATGGTCGCAAGAAGGGGAGACTGCCATGGCCGGATGGTTCGCGAAGTGACATAAGCTGAAGGAGTTAGGTCACTTCGTGAACCGAATTCCAATTGAACGAGTTTTACATAAGAGCCAGCGTCAGGGCGTCTTGAGATAGATATTGCCGATGTTGTGCTCGCGGAGCATGGCATTGAACGCCGCGAGATCTTTCCCGACCAGCTGCTGAAAGTCTGCCGCGGCTTTGTCGCCCCGCTGCTTCAGATCTTCCTGCACGGCCGTCTGTTGGGTAGTTGGAGGAAAATCCGCGCTGCTATCGAGCTGGTTGAATAGATATTCGACTTTCTGAAGCAGCATGGGAGCCCAGCGGCAATCGTCCTGTCCGCGGCCGGTGAGCTTGAGCTGCAGAAGGGTTCTCTCGATTCCGGCAAGTTGCTCGCCGAGTTCGTCAGCCGCTTTGCGCAGAGGTTTTGCAGCGTCGTCGGTGCCCAGTTCTTTGTCCAGCGCGCCGACTTGCGCACGAAGCGACTCGAGTTGGTTCACGGTGCCAGACAAGGCGTTCATCTCGTCGTAGAGCGCGGATTGTACGCGCGTTTGCGCCTGGACGTCGGTCTCCGAGCCGGCAGTGTGCGGATCTTTCAGCACAGTCAGCTTCTGTGTGAATTTTGCGTCTCCTACTGTGAGCGTGACGGAGTATGTTCCCGGAGGCACCAAGACGGCAAGTCGCGCCATGGCCGGAGGTTTGCGCCAGCCTTCCTTCCCAAATGGAACGTCGGGCGCGTAGAGCGGGGTGGTCTTCAGCTGAATTTGGGTGGTGCGCTCGGAGCGCAAGTCCCACCAGACGCGGTTGAAGCCCGCTTTGACTTCGCAAGGCGCGGGATCGGCATCAGGGTGCTCCTCTTCCTCGCCGGATTTTTTGGCCTCGGAAGCACCAGGTTTGGGAGCTCGGCATTCGATCTCTCGGACTTTTTTCCCGCCAGAGTCTGTGATGGTGAGCTTGGCCACTTCTTTTTCCGCCAGGTTGGTTTTGAGAAAGAAATTGATGGGCGCGCCGTACGGCGGGTTTTTCCCTGTGGACGGGTCATACTCGACGGCGGCCGGTTGCGCGACTTCTTTGAAGCGATGGGCGTCGCGCGGGGCAAACAGATGTGCTTTGGCCGCGCCGATCTCCGGA